>Ga0180430_10004874_pt1 | contig 11252 bp, 6 predicted proteins | sample SS_ome_9_FD_132999 | JGI IMG/M metagenome (GOLD analysis project Ga0180430, IMG submission 132999) | Hypersaline lake sediment archaeal communities from the Salton Sea, California, USA - SS_1_S_2 metaG | ecosystem: Environmental > Aquatic > Non-marine Saline and Alkaline > Hypersaline > Sediment... | reverse complement strand
CGATTGGCCGACGTTCCGCCACGACGCGATGCGTAGCGGCGCGACTGATATGGTCGTACCCGAATCGCTCGATATCCGCTGGACCGCCACACTCGAAGGACGAGTCAGCCAGACGACGGTCGCCGACGGTCGCGTCTTCGTAGCGGAAATCGACCGGCACTGCGTCGCCGCGATCTCCGTCGATACGGGCGAAGTGCTGTGGCGATTCACGACCGGCGCGCGGGTCGACACTCCGCCGACGATTCACGGTGGGCTCGCCATTTTCGGCTCGGCCGACGGTCACGTCTATTGCCTCAACGCAGCTGACGGGCGACTCGTGTGGCGGCGACGTATCGCTCCGCACGATCGCTACTGCGGCGCCGAGGGTCAAATCGAGTCGGCCTGGCCCGTGCACGGGTCGGTGCTCGTTCGCGAGGGCGTCGTCTACGCTACGGCTGGCCGATGTTCGTTCCTCGACGGCGGCATTCGGGTCGTCGGTATCGACGCGACAAGCGGCGAGCTGCTGCACGATCAAACGCTCGCCGGTCCGTACGACGGCGCCGGTCAAACGCGTGAAAATCCGAACCGCGGCTTCGTCATGCCCGGCTCGCTGCCCGACATCCTCGCGGCGGACGATTCGAATATCTACATGCGACACATGTTGATGGATCCGACTCTGACCGAGGTCGCCGATCGCAATCCAAATTTCTGGCCCGTTAACGATCCCACACAGCGACGGGGCGAGGAGTTCGGCGGCGATCACAAGTTCTGGTGCGATATCATGGAGGCGCCTCGCCTGGCCCTTCGCAGCATGCCCGAGTGGTATCACCGGTCTTACTTTTGCAACTTCCCCGGGTTGCGGCTTTACTCGACGACCGGTCTGCTGGACGATTCATGGCACATCCGCAGCTATTGGTCGTACGGTCAGATCGTCGGCCAGCATCTCGTCTTCCGCGGCCGGCGGGGATATGCGGTGAAAGCGTACCCGAACGCGGCAAGATGGCTGACGTACAAGATGGGAACCGGTTACACGCTCTACGCGGGCGACACGGCCGCGCCGCAAAGCAACGAAAAACTCTTCGCACTCAAGCCCGAGGAACATCTCTGGAATGTGACACTTCCGATTCGACCAACAGCGATGATCCTGTCGGCCGACCGTCTGCTCGTCGCCGGCCCTGCAGACGCCGCCGACCCGCAGCTCGCGCTCGAGCATATCCAAGGTCTGCATGGCGCCCAGCTCTGGACGATCTCGACCAAAGACGGCTCGAAGCAGGATGCCGTCAAGCTCCCGTCGCCGCCAATATTCAACGGCATATCGGCCGCCGAGGGAAGAGTCTTCGTCTCGACCCAAGACGGAAAGATCGTGGCGTTGGGATCGGCGAAGTAAAGACTCGTACGATGGGCCTCCGAGCCCGTCGAGAGTTGACGCTGCACTAGCATTCGGTTCGGGGATACCTGCAAACAAGGTTATCTCTGCCCGTCGTCCAAGACCGACATCGATCATCGACGGCTTCGGAGAGCCATCGTACAATAAGCGTGCCTAAATTTCCGCGCCCTCTTTCGTTCTATTTGCCCGTCATTTACAATAGTCCTATTAAACTATAAGGCTACGTGACATATACGTACATGGCAAACGAAGCGCGATTTCATGAAAATCACTTGCCCTCATTGCGAATCGACCATTCCACAAGACAGGGTGGAAGTATCGAACGATCTTGCAATTTGCCCCGTCTGCAAGGAGAGACTCGAGCTACCGTCGGCCAACGATCTTCAAGTAATTGAAAACCCACCGGATGGCGCATCGTTTGCCGAGGATGACGATGGCATGACGGCGGTTATATCGATCCGCTCTCTCTTTATGATCATAACCATTCCGTGCTTTTGCATCGTCACTATTGCAATCGCTGTTTGCGTTTACATATTCTTTGCGTACTTTGATAAAGAGCACGTGGCAGAGCTAATCCAAGTTATTCCATTTCTATTAATCTATGCACATTTGACATATAAGACTTTAATGCACACGTTTGGTAAAGTCGTCGTCGAAAGCCGTGACGGAAAATGCAGAATCTTCACTGGTTTCGGGAAGATTGGTTGGCCGCGTTACTTCAAGTGGTCTGATATTTCAGAAATCTATCAAGAACCCCCGTATTATCAAATCGTCCTCAAAGGAAAATACTGGCATTTAGAAGTAAGTACCGACCCGATGGGCATTCGCTCCAAGTTTCTCTTAAGCGCCCTGCGATATATGAAAGTCGAGGCGGAACAAAAGAAGTAATAGAGATTTGGTTCGATAACGAGCAATTCGCTGGAAACAAAATTTGATGACAAACAATCTTGAACATGAGCGTAATCCGCTCGACTATCCTCCGCCGGGAGCTTGGTTCGAAACCCGAGGTGACACGACGAAGGCTAGCTCCGTCTTAAGGGGATGGATTACAGTGGCTGTCATTTTCTTTTCGATGATCTGGTCGATCGGATCGATCGTCGGCTTCTGCATGTCCGCAGGTCAAATGCATGGTTTGAAGCTGCTGCTTTTCGGATTCCTTTCCTTTGGCGGGACGATTTTCTTGTATTCCATTTCGCTCTTACACCTTGTGGGAAAGCTTGTCATCGAAAGCGACGGAAAACGATGTCGATATTCCCATTGCGCGGGACCGATCCGATTGGGAAAGTCGTTCGATTGGTCCGACATCGACTCGATAGAGATCGAGGAAGTCTACAACTTCGTACTAAAGGGTCGCCGAAGGGTCAGAATTCCGGTTGGACTTCCCAAGGAGCGACGCTACTTCATCTTCTGTGCATTGCTATATATGCAAGTTGAAGCGGAACAACTAGCCGCTGAAGCTGAGCAACTCCCCTACGAAATCCCATAAAGCGGGCCGAGCTTCTTTTGAAGGTGGTCGAGCATCGGATCGTCCGAGAGTGGGCGGCCGGTAACGTGCTCGACGAGCCGGTCTGCCGGAAGACGACTGCCGCTGCGGTGGACATTCGCGCGGAGCCAATCACGGAGCGGTGCGAGGTCGCCCGCCGCGATCTGCGCGTCGATGTCGCCCAGGTCCTCGCGTGCTTTTTCGAAAAGCTGCGCGGCGACTAGATTGCCCAGCGTGTAGGTCGGGAAGTAACCGATGAGCCCGCCCGACCAGTGGATGTCCTGCAGCACGCCTTCGCGGTCGGTCGGCGGACGAACGCCCAGGTACCCTTCGTACCGCTCATTCCAAGCGTCGGGCAGGTCGGCCGGCGACAGCGTCCCTTCGAGCATCTCTTTCTCGAGCTCGAAGCGGATCATGATATGCAGATTGTACGTCGCCTCGTCGGCCTCGACGCGAATCAGCGACGCGCGGACGTCGTTTACCGCGAAATAGATCGAATCGACCGTCACGTCGTCGAACGGACTGCCGAAATGACGCTTTGCTGACGGCAGGAAATGCTCCCAGAACGCGCGACTTCGGCCGACCATATTCTCCCAGAGCCGCGATTGCGATTCGTGGACGCCCAGCGAGGCACACTCGCGAAGCGGCAGACCGTAGAACGCTTCGGGAAGTCCCTGCTCGTACATGCCGTGGCCCGACTCGTGCATCGTTCCGTAGAGCGAGCCCGCCCAGAACGATTCATCGTAGCGTGTCGTGATGCGGCAGTCGGCCGGTCCGAGCGTCGTACAGAACGGGTGCGTCGTCGTGTCGATCCGTCCTCGTTCGAAATCGAATCCCATCGCCCGCGAGACTTCTTCGCCAAAGGCGGCCTGGCGATCGGCCGGGATTTTGCGAGTTAAGATCGTCTGATCGCAGCGTCGTTCGCTGTCGGCGATGGCGGCGACCAGCGGAACGAGTCGATCGCGGAGATCGGCCAGCAGCGCGGCAACTTCCGTCGTCTTCGCGCCGGGCTCAAACTCGTCGAGAAGCGCGTCGTAAGGCGTGTCGTCGTATCCGATCGCCTCGGCCTCTTCGCGTTTCAGCTTGACGATCTCCTCGAGTGCCGGACGAAACGCCTGAAAATCGTCGGCCTCGCGCGCGGCGGCCCAGATCTGCTGACCGCGAACGCAGGCCATCGTCAGCGACTCGACCAAGTCGCCGGGAACCTTCACCCGCCGGTCGTAATCCCGTCGGGCAAGCCGCACGACAACGGGGATGTCGTCCGTCGACGTTCGCCAATCGGGATCGTCGGCCCCGAGCGCCGCTTCGAGCTCGTCGAGCCACTCGCCGATCTTCGGATCGACGTGTCGCTCGTGCGTAATACCCGCCAGCAATGCCATCTGCTCCGCGCGATACGGCCCGGCCGCCGAGGGCATTTTCGTCTGTTCGTCCCAGCCAATAATCGCTCCAACGGCCTCGAGCCGCGAGGTATCTCGCAGATGGTCGCAAAGCGCGTCATACGTCTTCCGTTGCGTATCGTTCATTTTTTTGGAAAGTGGGTAGTAGGTGGTGGATAGTGGGTGGAATTCGCAAACAACGTCGATTGTCGTTTGACAACTGTTAGCCGCGGATCTTGATCCGCGGCGGGAATAACGTTGCTCATTATCCAAACGTCGCAGTAGAATCGACATCCCGTGCACTTCGGATCGTCTGCGACGATCGCACGCGGGATAAATCCCGCCGCTAACACATAATCGACGTCAAACGTTGTGTGACTACAGTTGAAAACCCGACATCGCGCGCACTGCAACCAATGCCAATCAGGAGATTGGCGATCCCAGGGTACGTCGATCTTCTGATTTTCTTCAAACTGACAACCGCAACTGCTCTCCTAATCCTTCTTGGGCGGTTTCCAGTCGGGCGTCCATTCCTCGTAAGGATTGACCGTGCCAAGCGACTCTTCGAGCGTCGTGATCGGGCGATAGTTCGGGTGATCCTTGTGCGCGGGAACGATTCGACCCCAGTACGAGCCGTGGTACACGCCGTTCGTGTCGACCCATGTAGCGATCCGCACGAACTCAGCCTGCGTCATCCGCTCGGTCTGGCCCGGACATCCCTTTTGGATCTGTCGCATCAGCGGGCTGACATACGAACCGATCGTCTTGGCCGGGTAGTAATCCGTGCCGCCGAAGTCGCTTCCTTCTTTGAAGCCCGGGACGTAACCTTTGTGAACGAGCTGACCGAACGACGTGTTCGAGAGCCACGTATCTTCACCCGTCAGTCGCAGGTCGGCCGCCGGATTATCGGCACCGTGACACTTCACGCAATAGCGATCGAGAATCGGCTGCACGTCGACCGAGTAATGAAGTGGTCGGGCCGCCTGATCGTCGCCCGGCTGTGGCAGGGGCATAACCGGCGGTTTCGTCATCGCGATCCGTGCCGAAGAGAAACGCGGCGGTGTGTCGTCGGGCGTCTCGTGACAGCCGATGCACGCGCGGGTCTCGCCCGGTCGATAGTTGACGTACGTTCGCTCACGCTGCAGTTCGAGGAAGTCTTCGTTGAGCGCCTGGAAGTAGATATTGCGATCGGCGGGCACGTAGAAGTGCGCGGAACCGTCTTCTTCGACCGGCACGACACCTCTTAGCAGCTTCACGCTAAGCGGTCCACCGCCACCGGCAGGTTGCGTATGACCGCACGCTGGGGACCATCGTCGTCGGGCCGCCCAAGGCCTTGGAAGCTGTTCCATGATACGGATCCACTTCACTTCGCCCCGCTCGACATCTTCCATGCCATGGTAGATATCTAGGACCGAGCAGACAGCGAGCTTCTTCTTCGCCAGTTCCTCGTCACGAGGCATGACCGAGATCGGCGGTCGCTTTCGCGGACGAAGCGGCTGCGCGCACCAGGTCGAAATCTCCGGATCGCGGAAGATCTGTCGGTGATTCGCCTTGCGATCGAGCAAGTACAGACCGTACGCTGTCGGGTCGCGAACGTCTTTGTCTTTATACGGATTGTGCGAAACGATAAATAGCTGATCGCTCAGCGGATAGGGGTCGCGATAGAGCGGACCACGACCACTGCGGGTCCACTTTTTGTTTTCAAAATCGTACTGGTTGTAACCCGGCTCCTGCATCACCTTGACGTACGGAGTAACATACTCCATCGGCTCGAGTGTGCGGATCGGCTTCGACGTGTCGACCAGGATGACGGTGCCCGTACCGCTTTGCGGCCAGTGGGGCGAACCGATGACGACATAGAGGTTGCTCGAGCCCGGTATGGGTCGACCCTGAATGAAGGTGGGCGGCATTCGGACGTTGTTTCCGTAAACTTCGCGCGACGCCGTGCCGTCCGGGTTCATCGACCAGAGACATTTCACACCGATCTGACCCTTGTCGACATACTCCCAACGTGTGTAAAGAATCCGCCCGTCGTCGAGCATCGTGGGCGTGAACTCACTGACGGCCGAGTTGGTCATCTTTTCCAGATTGCTTCCGTCGCCATCGATCCGATAGAGCACGGTCGTCGCGAGTTGATCGTCCGAGTTACAGAGCGTGCCGTACTCGCAACGCGACGAGACGAATGCAATCCCACCGTCGGGCAGATAACAAGGATGCATGTCGTCGGTCTGATGGTGATAGATTTTTGCGAATCGAAGATACGACGATTGATCGTACTTCTTGATCCGCAGCTCTTCATCCTCCGGCGGGAACGTAAGTTGCTTAACGCCGCTGCCGTCGATGTTCGCTTCGTAAATGCGGAACCCTTCCCATTCGGACGCTTTCCATCCGAAGGCAATTTTTTTCGCATCGTAGGAAAGGTCGACGCGACCGAAGATACCCTCGGTCATTTTTCCCTTGAAGAGATCTTTGACTTCACCCGTCTTCAGATCGAGGATCGAAATATTGCTGCCAAACCGGTCGCAGCCATCGATGAAGTCACTATAGAAATGGCTCGACGTGTAGGTGAATCGCTTGACGAACAGCAGTTGGCGGAATCCCATCTCATCAACGAGCTTGTCGCCGTACTCGACGTCGGTGCTATAGGTCGGCTCGATCGGTGGCGGGAGCATTTCGGTGATGACTTTACCCTGCGATTTGGGCTCGCGATCGGTAAGCGGCAACCAGAGCGCGCCGTCGCCGTCCAGTCGCAACGAGGCACCTTTGTCGTAACCTTCGTCATAAGCGATCTTGCCGATCGTGGCCAGATCGTTGCCGCCGCCCGACACGTCTTCGGTATTTTCTTCGAACGTCCAATGCGCGATCATCTTCGTATTCGGGAATTCGGTGCGACCCTTGTAGAGCTCGGCGATCTCTTCCTTACTGAGCATTCGGTCATAAATTCGCACGTCATCAAGCTGTCCGGAGAACTGCCGATTGGCGTCGTTCGGGAAATCGTTGACGCCTTGCCCGATCTTCATGACACAGCCTGGTCCACCTTTGATCGGATTCCGCTTCGTTCCAGGATCAGGCACGCCGTCGATGATATACATGAAGCTCTGCTCGCCGTCGATATAGAACCGCCACGAATGCATCGAGGGCATAACGATGTGATGCCACTCTCCGTCGTTCAGTACCGGACCGCCATGATCATTGCCCGCGCCGGCGACATTGATCGAGATACGTCCATCGTCGGCCAAATATAGACACTTGCAGCCGGTCTCCCAGTTACCATCCATCGGTCCAATCGTCAAGATCGGTCCGCCCTTGGACGTCGTCTTGATCCATGCGGAAAACGTATAGCGATCTTCGCCGAACTCGAGCATCGGCCCGGCGACGGCTTTCGCCTCGACCGACGACGCGTCAGCCGACAAAGCAACTGGCGATGTCACCTGAATCAGTGTCATAAGACCAAGGACAAGCATAAACATCGAAAGCAAACGAACAGGTCGAATCATGGTTCTGGCAATTCTTTCTTGGTGGAATTTCATCGTCTATTTCATGAACTAAAAATAATATCAAAGCAAATCGGCACAACCTTCGGTCAACCGACAAAAAAAGATTCTATTCAAGGATAGGGCGCGAAGCAATCAGAATCAGGAATCCGCGCGCATTTATTCCTCCTCGCCACGAAGATGAGGCGGGATCGGCGGTGGCGGGGTGGGCTCGACTTCTTCTTCCTCAATCTTGAAATGATGCGCCTCGTCGACGACTTCCAAATCGTCGAGCATTTCCTCGCTGCTTCCAGGAGGAGCGGGAACATAATTGTCGTATTCGACCTGCTGCGGATAGCTCTCGGCCGCGTCGTAACCTGCGACACCTTCGATCGGATCAGGTTCCTCTTGAGAATCGGCATACGAGGCGAAGTCGCCCGTGCCGACCGGCTGATCGTAAAGCGACGAATCGACCTGCGGCGACGGTGGCGGCGGACCGAACTGCGGCGGCTCTGGAATGGCGGCCGGGTCGACCGGCGGATGACTGCTGCCGATCGCCGTCAGGCCGGGTAACTCGACGTTGCCTCCACCTGCGGGCTCGATCGTCGGCATACCGGGCGGATACTGATTGCCTGCAACATCGATCTGTACGGGCGGCTGCGGGCTGTCCGACTCGGCGGGTAGCGCTTCGGGGATCGCCTCGAACTGCGGCGATTGCTCGATCGCACCGGCATAAGGCGTGTCCGCAACACCCGGGTCGGCGGGAACTTGAATGTCGATCAGCGCTGGAAGTACACCCGTGGTCGGTGCGACTTCGACCGAGGGTGTGTAATCAACCTGGAACGTCAGCGGTCCGACGCGCAATAGCGTTTGCGGCATGAGAATCGATTCCGTGACCGCTTTGCCGTCGACAATTGTTCCGTTGGTCGACCCATTATCGCGAACCCAGGCGTAACCTTCGTTTTCGTAGAGTTCGCAGTGATGTCGACTGATCATCGGGTGAGAGATCGTCAACGAGGCGTCACGAGATCGGCCAATGGTTGCGGGCAACGACATCGCAAGTTGCGACTTATTCGTTTTGCCTTCGACAACTACTAGCTTGATTTTCATCGTGATCCCCGTCCGGCGGTCTAGCCGAATCAGATCGCCGCCGCCAGAGTCCTGCCAGGCTGACTGGGCGATAAAAAGTCGTGAAAATATGCAAGTTCGGAAAGGATAAATCGTGCGCATCGGGCGGGCGTGCGAAATATTCTCTGCTCGATTCGCCACGTTCGCACACGGAAGTGATAATTTGTTGCCCAACATCTACAGAGCCGGACCTTATATTATGATAACATAAATCGGTTTTTATTTAATACTAGAAATCATGGAAAATTTGCCACACTCAAGGACTTTGATCGACCGTCCGTTCAGGGACTGAACTAGGTTTTTGGTAATCATTTTCCCCGGTTCCGACGGAAATCGAGAATCCGCCGGGTATGAACGCCAGGGAGCTTGATTTCGCTACCTGGGCTGAAAACGGAAAATAGTACCGAAAAGATTTAAGTCGGGTAAAGCCGGCAATCTGGGCGTTTTTCTTCAAGATTCGGCCGTCCGTGAGCGAAATTAGGAGGTATAAAGAATGTAGAGGCTTTTTTGGCGACTGCCACAAGAAATGCAGTCGAACGAATAGCTCCATAGAGGTAATCCACGGGGACTCGTGGCGGATTTTTATTCGAGCCGGACCTTTATCGGTATAAAAAAGTCCGTTTTTTTACTACGAAACCCCTTTTAGGACTTGAAAGACGAGGAGCGGGGCTTATAATCCAGTTTTCAAATCGCAGCTGATAAGAAGCCCACCAAATCTTATCTCACTGCGTCTTTAATCTGGATGGAACCGCTATTCTAGCGGAACACAAAATATGCGGGCGTAGCTCAGCTGGCAGAGCACAACGTTGCCAACGTTGTTGTCGTGGGTTCGAATCCCATCGCCCGCTTTTTTTGTTTTCCCTCACAATCATCCCTTTTCACCATCGCGGCAAGAAGCATGTCTGACAGCGATAATCTCCCCCAAGATCCTTCCGAAGAGTCGACCGTCGACGCTACCGATAACGAAGAAACCACGATCGAAGAGCCGCAAAAGCTGACTCTCGAAGTGGATATTAACGAAATCGGTCCCTGCCAACGGCAGATCAGCGTTTCGGTTAGCCATGAAGATGTCGATCGTTTCTTCGACGACCAATTTTCCGAAATTATGCCCGATGCCGAAGTACCCGGCTTCCGGCCCGGCCACGCGCCGCGGAAACTTGTCGAAAAACGCTTCCGTCGCCAAGTAGGCGAACGTGTCAAAGCGGACATCGTCATGCAAGTGCTCGAGCAAGTCGGCGAAGACTACAATCTTGCCGCTATCTCGGAACCTGACTTCGATTACGACAACATCGACATCCCTGAAGAGGGACCGATGAAGTTCGAATTCGAACTCGAAGTTCGTCCCGATTTCGAGCTCCCGCAGTGGAAAGGGCTCAAGATTCGTCGTCCTACGAAGGAATTCACGGACGAAGATATCAACGGAACGCTCGATCGCGTTATGGAATCGCGAGGCTCTCTCGAACCGCATGAAGGTGCGGCCGAAGCGAACGATTACATCGTTGCGAACCTGACGTTCCACTTCGAAGACGAATTGCTCTCGCACGGCGAGGAAGAAACGATTCGGATCCGTCCGACGCTCAGCTTCCACGACGGCCAGATCGAGAAGTTCGACGAGTTGATGGCCGGCGTAACCGGTGGCGAAACCCGCAAAGCGGAAGTCGTCATCGCCGAAAACGCCGTCAATCAAGCACTTCGTGGCAAAACGGTTCAGGCAACCTTCGAGATCCTCGAAGTCAAACGCCTGCAGACGCCCGAACTCGACGAAACACTTCTCGAAGAGCTTGGTAATTTCGAGACCGAAGCCGATCTGAAGGACGCCATCGGCGACCAGTTGACTCGCCGCATGGAATACGAGCAACAGCAAATCGCTCGGGACGAAATCCTCAAGGCCTTGACTGAAGCGGCCAACTGGGATCTACCGCCCGATCTGCTCGAACGCCAATCGCGTCGCGAGCTGCAACGAGCGATCCTCGAAATGCGTCACGCCGGCTTAAGCGAAGAAGACATTCGCGCTCGAGAAAACCTCTTGCGTCAAAACTCTCGTGCGGAAACGGCCCGAGCTTTGAAGGAACACTTCATCCTCGAGCGAATCGCCGAAGAGCAAGAGCTCGACGTTACGGACGAAGAATACGAGATGGAAATCATGATGATTGCCTACCAACAAGGGCAATCTCCTCGTCGCGTCCGTGCACAGCTCGAGAAGAGTAACTCGATGGATGTACTCCGAAACCAAATCATCGAGCGAAAAGTCGTCGCGATTATCCTCGAAGAGGCCGAATATGTCGACGAACCGTACGAAGTTGACGGTGCCATCGACGTGACGGCTCTCGATCAGGCCGCCAGTGGCCGTGATACGGACATTCCCGAGGCTAAGCCCGAGCACGAAGAAACAAACGAATCCGAATAAAGCGACCTGTAAGTCAAAT
>Ga0180430_10004873_pt1 | contig 11252 bp, 11 predicted proteins | sample SS_ome_9_FD_132999 | JGI IMG/M metagenome (GOLD analysis project Ga0180430, IMG submission 132999) | Hypersaline lake sediment archaeal communities from the Salton Sea, California, USA - SS_1_S_2 metaG | ecosystem: Environmental > Aquatic > Non-marine Saline and Alkaline > Hypersaline >... | reverse complement strand
CTCAGAGCGGGCCAGAAGCGCCGTCGCCGCGCCGCGCAAGAGCCTCCACCGAAGACGCCCGAGAAATCATGAGCCGGGCCTTGATCGAACGGCGTGCCGGAATAGTCACCCGCCTCGTTGAGACACCACTTGCGGTACACGTCCCGGACTGCGCCAAAGTCGGGATTGGTCGAGGGCGAAAACTGATAGTAGTTCGTACCTTCAAGTGCGGGGTCCCAGGCCGGGACGAGCGGGAAGGTCGCCTCGTAGGTCTTGAAATCACCCTGCCCGATGTAGCGATGCGTGACAGGGTGGAAGTTTCGGCGGCTCTGGAATCGGGCGATGCTGGTCCGCGACAGATTGATCTGCTCTCCGGTGAGCTGGCAGTTCAGTTCCACGGAACGCCCTTGCCCATTTCGGTAGAAAACGATCGCCTGATCGGGCCCGCCTTCAACCAAGTGCGGCACGAAACGAAATCGAAGCCCCGCGTCCTCGCAACACCGACGCAAGGCATCGAGCAGGCTCAAGCCCGTGACGTCGAGATCGCGCAGCAGACATCCACCAACGAGTCCACGCAGTTGATCGAGGTCCGGCCAGTGCAACGAACCGGTAGGTAGATGCGCACCCAACAGATAGCCGATCACATCCGCATGGTCCCAGGACTCAGCCGCCGCAACATTTGGATTGAAGGCTCTCCAGGTCGCGCCCTCGAAGGTGACGGGCTCCGAAGCCGCATTGCCTTGGCCGGCCGGGTTGAAAACCGTGCTCAGCCCGTCCAGGAACACGGTTGCGCCATCGTTCTGAATCATCCTCTGCCCATAGACGGTGATGCGATCCAGAGTCGCGCTGTAATCGGTCGCGACGATCTCAACCTTCTCGTTCGCTTCATCGAGGGTCGTCTCGATGCTCTCGATCGGCCCCACGAAGACGGGCAGGTCCGCGAGAGCTGTCTGGGGTGGTTTTTCGTTGTAGGTTTGCCACAGACAGACAGTCCGCCCCATGGCGAAACGACGCTCGATGCACTCCGGAGCGATTCGATCCGTTCCTGATGGTGCTGCAGGGCAGTATCGCAATCTGGCCCTGCCAAACTCCGGCCAACTGCTGCGCACGATCTCGATCGGCACAAGATCCTCGCACAGGGCGCCATCGATGGTGACCTTCAGCGTCACGGCCGGCAAGGCAAGCTGTTCATACTCGGGGGTGAAGCACTCGATTGCGTTATCCATCAACGGTTTGCCTCCGCAGCAAGCATCGTCATTGTCGGGGGTGAGTCTTTCCGGATCGGGCAGGATACGGTCGACAGGGACATGCTCTCACTCAGATCCTCACCAAACGCCCGCACCGCGAATCGGTACACACCTTCGGCGAGACTGTCACTGACAAATCGGTGGTACGGGTGTCCCGCATATGGCGCCTGGGCCAGAGGGGCAGAGAAATCGATTACCCCAGCCCCGCCATCCCAGTAGATGTTGAATCCCTCGGGCGATGTCTGCTGATCCAGCGACCTGTAGGACCAGCGAAGCTGAACTCTGCGATCGGTGATCTGAGACGCATGCAGGTCAACAACCTCGTTCGGCACGGCTTGCGCCAGCTTCCCATCAGCGCCGATACGCACCAGCACGGCCGCAGAACTCGTCTGTTCGAGATCCCCACAGCCGTTGAAGCGGCGCGCGATATAGCAGTAACTCGAGTTGGGCTCGTGAGCGAGATGCGTGGGCAAGGGAATCTGTTGACTGTCACGACCAACGACGCACAGGAGATCGTTGAAGTCCACCTCCGCCGGACTGGGCCCTCGAAAGATCGCTGAACAGCCCGCCCGACGGGTCCAGAAGGCCCCGCCGGTCAGTACCGTGCCCAACTTGCACGCGGTTGCGTCCAGACCATGGAAGAGAGCCGCCGAACGCCAGGGTTTGACGGTTCCTTGAACGGGTTCGGGATTCAAGGACGAAACGGTCAGCGCCCCCGATACGGAGGAAATGGCACGGATCGATCCTGAGACATTCCGCGTGACTCGGGCAAGCGCCGACAGGCCGGAGACGGCGGTGATTGAGCCGCTCAACTCATGTATCACACCGGCTGTGGTCATTGGAGCACAGGGAGTCGGCGGCTGCAGAAAAGCGAAAGGCTCCCGATAGAGCCAGGCAATCTCCGAGGCGGTCAGGACGCGATCGTAAACACACGCACTGATCATATCGCCCAAGAATTGGGCCGACGCGCCGTCATTGTACGTGCCCAGGTTGACCTGATCCAATCCCGATGGATTGCCGGCGGCACCTGTGGCATCGGGAACGACCTCCACGCCATCGATATACACATGGTAGTCATCGGCCGAGGCGTCCCAGGTAGCTGCGACATGAAACACCTCCGTCGTGTTCAAGGGGATGGTGTTCTTCGTCCAGACGTTGGCGCCGGAGCCGCCCCCTTTGACGTAGAGGTACAGAAGCGCCCCCGCTCCCATGTAGAAGACGACGCGGTTGTCGGACGTGCCATCGCTCAGTTCGCAGAAGGTGCCCACCGTGACATTGTCCGGCTTGATCCACAGGGCCACCGAGCCACGCGAGCCGGGCAGGTTTTGGCAGCTGAGCGCCTCGATGTTCTGATTCGGCGAAACGAAGTGGATACCCCGCCCCATGGGCGTGGTCGTCCAGGTCGCCAGTTCGATCGTCCCATGGTTCGCACGACCACTGGCGTCGAGAGCGGCCGCCCCGCTGCCTTCGTTCAACAGCCAGCATGCGGCCAGCCCTTTGGACAAAGGGTGGGAAGGCGACGGACGGCCGGGCGTTGTCTTGAGTGTCTTCATCATGCCGTCTTCTCATTGATACAGGCCGAGACGGTGATGGCTCGACCTGACGAGTTGTTCTTAGCGTAGAGCTTGACCGCTTTGCCTACCGGCAACACCACCGTCGCCAGCGCGGGGTCGTCGGCGTTCGTGTCCAGGCGGGCCAGGAACATCCCGTCGCTGTCGTCGTTCGGGTATTCGTCCGATCCGGAACCGTCAGGGTCGCCGCAACTGACCAGCGCGAAGAAGTCCACGGTATCGCCACTGGCGGGCGTCCCGTTGTTATCCGCCTTGAGGGTGATCATCGCGGCGAACGCCGTCGCGGAGAAAGCCGCCGCATCCGAGGCCTGCGTGCCCCCGGCCGAAACACTGATGGAGTTGGATGAACTCCACGTCACTTGTCGCTCGTTGTTGGCTACCGCCATGGGAAGGTCCTCCTGTCAATCGAGTGATACGTCGAGATCGCCCGCGACGAAGCGCAGCGTGTCGCCGCTGGAAACGGTCTTCGCCTGGGACAAAGCGCCGTGGGCGAGCAGATGGCCGCCGGTCGCCGCATCGAATAGCGCAAAGTGGGTTACCGTGCCCCAGTCGCCCGTCGCTTCGCCAAACGCAACGACACTGGCGTTGTCCAGCGAACCGCCCGAAGCAGAGTTCCAGTTGGCCGCCGAGGTCGCGAGCCGAGCGTATCCACCGCCACTCGGCTCGCTCAAGCCGGTGGCATCGTCACCCGGATCAGCAGTTGACAGCCCCACATAGATCGTGGGAGGCGCATAGCTGCCCTTGCCGAACAAATGATCCAGAACTTCGTTTTCCCAGTAATTTGAAAAGCTGCCCATCAGTCTTGCTCCTTATCGAGGTCAGGCCCTCGCGTCAGTTGCACGTCCGCGTGACAACGGTCGCGCTGTCGGTCAGTGTCTGGCTGAAGATCACGCTGCCGCCCTCGTCGTAGTAGTCGATCTTACCCGTCGTAAGGTCGTGCACGGCACGGTTGGCCAGCAGTCTGGCCGCGGTCAGTTCGGCGACACCCGTCCAGGTAAGTGCCCGACTGTCGAGGAGTGTGTCGGTATCGGCCGGCGTGGCGCCGGCTTGGACGAAGCACTGGATCGCGTACTCGCCGGCCGGGAGGTTCGCGTCGACGTCGCCCACGTAGCGGCTCCCACTCGTGTCCGTCAGAGCGATCGCGTAATCGCTCGCGTCATGCGTATCGGCGCCCCAGTTCTCAAAGGCCTGTCCGGCCGGGCGCCAGACCTGACCCGCGGCGTTTCGGATAATCGCGTACAACGTATTGCCGGCTGTATAGTCGGTCTGAATTTCGTTTGCCATTTGTTATGCCTTTCATCTGCTTCAGTGGAGGGCCTAAGCCTCTTGCGTCCACGTCCCATGCCTGGCGGTCGTCGCCCAGTCGCCATTGGCGTCGGCGATCACCGTCAGAGTCGCTCCGATCGCATTGGCGGATTTGTACTTGTCGGCGGTTTGACCACTGTCGTCCCGGATCGCGGCGGCGCCGGGATCGACGCGCAATTCCTGCGCCACCTGCACGGCGAAGGTGAATTCCGTCCCTTCGGACGCCGAGGCAGGCAGGGTGAGTGTCACCACCCCCGTGGCGCCGAGGTTGCTGTGCACGCTCCCCGACTCGAATGCGGAGAGTGTATCATCAGCCGTGTGCGCTTCGATCACACGACGCGTCCCGCCCGCGCCATGAGGGACGATGCAGTTGTGCCCTGCCCGACTGTCGACGATCGCTGCAATATCGCCCGCCGAGGTGGTGACGACTGCGAGCCGAACGTGCGGCGTTTGCGCCATGGAGGGAAACCCGACGTACTCGTCCGTGACGAGTGCGCCATCGGCGCTTAGATAGAGATAGATGTTCGCCCGGTCATCAGCCAGGGTGATCCCACTCGTTCCGGCGTAGCTGACCAGCGTCGTGCCGCACCAGAACTTGCCCGCCTTGATCCCGATATCGAGCCCGCCGGCGTCGTAGACACGCAGGTCGTTCGCCCGGCGTGTCGCCAGCAGCAGGCGATGGAGCAGCTTGCGAAAGTGCAGGTAGTACGGCGCCGTCCCGGTCGGGATGTACTCGATACCCGTCTCGGGATCCGCCTGGAGGTTCAGCAGGTCATTGTCTGGAGGGTAGACCTCGCCCATCGAAAATCTCCTTGTCTCTGTGCTCAATCGGAAATACTGAGAATCAGCTGGTTTGCCTGTTCATCGAATGTCACGACCTCGAGCGCCGCTGCGGGTTGGGCCGGCGGAACAATCGTCACGGTCGCCGTGTCACTGATATCGCTCTCGTTGCCCTGAGCGTCGCAGACCCTGACGGCGACGCGGTATTGCCCCAAAGGCAATGACCGACTGACCCACTCGATCACATCGGCGTCCAAGCCGAACGGCCCATGACCGAAACTGCCCTTGCCGAGCCCGACCGCAGCGGCTGCGTCGTAGCCAAAGTCCCCGACTCCAAACTGGGCGAATCCCAGACCCGCTTTGTCTTGCCAACAGGGCCATACCGGCAGCGGCGTCTCATTCAAGGGTCTGCTGGTGTCGATCGTGCCGGAGCCATTGTCGAAATAGACATTGACCATCGATCCGAGAGGGAAATCCTGACGGCGCAGCAGGGTCAGTCGAAGGCGCGTCGGGTTGGGGGCAGGCGAATGGACCTGATCCGCGAAGTCGATGTGCGCCTCTGCGGGCGCTACAGCGACAACGTCAACAGGCGCTGCTCCCGGCGAACAGAACGTTTGAACGACCAGTCGTCGCTGATCGGGATCGATCGTCACACCCGCCAGGCGTCCATCGATGTAGACCTGATAGAGGTGGTCGGTCAGAATCGAGCGCCATGTCACCAACAGCGATCGACTGAAGGCGACAGCGTCACTGCCGGCGATGGCGTCGGGAAGAACGCATGTTCGAATGTCTTCGATACCTTCACGTGAGAACGACATCACACGGAACTCCCAAGCTGCGTGTAGACGATTTCGTATCCGATGGCGACGCCCGGCCCGCTGATGTCCGTTTCGCGCGGCTCGAACGTATCGATCCGCAAGTTCTCGAACGTGCGTCCATCCGACGTCACAAGCGTGTGCGTCGCGCCGTCGGCACAGCCTTCGATCTTCGCAAGCCGCGACTGCAACGCCGTTTGGCTGGCCGCGTGGAGAACCCCCTGCTGGCGAATCTCGCGATCGCGCCGGCCCAGGTCAATGCTCACCACGCCATCCAGGCCGGAGACCGCCCGTTCAACCACCGCACGTCGCCAGGCGCCGACGCGAATCGCCAGACCTTGTTCATCGAACAGTGCTTTGCCATCCAGTGTCGTGCTCACGAGAGTCACCTCCGTCCTTTAGTCTCTGACCAGGGTGATCGCCCCGCCGATCCGCGTCAGCTCAGCGATCCCGTCCGAACCGAGATCGATCGACAGCCGGCACCGCTGGCGGGCCTTCTCGAAACGCTGCTGGTAGTGCAGACTCTTGGACCAGTACCCAACGCACTCGGTCCGATTGGCCCACATCGCATAGACGCTCGCGATGACGGCGAACACCGAGACACGACGCAGGACCTCGCGATCGACGATATGGTCGACGTCGATCGGGCTGGTGGGGTAGCCCGGCTGGATGCCGAAATGCTCTGTCAGTTGGAAAGCCGCCTCGCCCGCCTGCGGCGCGAAGGTGCTGACGCGATAGGACACGTCGGTTCCTTCAGGTGGAGCGACCGGGTCGTCGGCCGGGTCGGTTCTGAGAACCGAGACCGTCAGTTGCGTCGCCGAATCGACCGAGACGATCTCATAGGCGCCGTCCAGTTCGCCATCGGCGGAGTTCAAGTAGATGACGTCGCCCGCTGCAATGCCTGCAGGGGTGAAATCGGCGCCGGCGTCCAGCAGAGTCGTCCCGCTGAGCGTCACGCCGGCGCCTTGTGCCAGCACTTGCCAGGGCAGATGCAACTCGCCGAACAGCGCCGGCTCATACTTGAGAATGTCAACATCGCTTGAGAACCTCACCATGATTCAGCGTCTCCTGTTCTGCGTGATGCGTATTGCCTATTGCGCGAAGATTTGTATCCGAATCTCTAAACCCTGAATCCTAAATCCTAAACAAGCTCCAATGATCCAAATCCGAATGACCGAAACGGACTGTTTGGGATTTCGATCCATTAGGGTTTTGCATTTGTTTAGGATTTAGAGATTGGAGATTCGAGCTTTTCGTAGTGCGGATTACGGATTCGCCAGGCGTTTGCCCAGCGAATCCGCAATCCGAAATCGCCAATCCGCAATGATGGTTTTAGCTCGTGCTCAGGTCACGGATCATTCCGTGGGCCGCTTCGTTCTTCAGCTCGACGGTGTACTCGCCGATCAGCTCGCCACACTCGTAGTCTCCACCGCTGGCGAGCGGCTTGAAATGGAAACTGCGCCCGGTCAGAGGCATAACGCTGATACGCGACGAATCGAGGAACAGCGCCGCATCCTGAGGCAACCAGCGCGTGGTCAGGATGTGGCAGACCCCGAAGTCGCTCTCGTAGACGCCCACCATGTCCTTAAAGGTCGTGTCGCTTGGTCCATAGCTGCGGCTGTCGGCGCAGAACGCGTTGATCTTGCGCTTCTGGAAACCGCCTACCACAATCAGGTCGACATTCCCACTGCTGTTCTCCCAGATCTTGCGCAGGACGTAGTTGACCTTCGCCTCGTCCAGATCGGCGCCGGAGGGGAACCCACTGTCACCCGTATGGAAGACGTTCGACGCCAGGTGCTGGATGATCCCCTTCATCGAGCGGCGGACGGTCCCACTGCCCTGCGGATTGCTGGAAGGACGTCCCCCGTTCAGGACGGTGCTCTCCAGGTTGCGGACCAACTCGCGCAGACGGTTCTCCTTCTGCGTGTCCATCTCATCGAGCAGGCCCAACTGATTGGCCGCCATGTCGGAACCACTGACCTCGACCGCGGCGGTGAAGATCTGCGTGTAGTTGCCACAGCGAACGCGATTGGTGAAACGCACGTCGGGCTTGTCGGAACCTTCCAGCGCCGCATTGCCCAGAATATTGAGCACCTGATTGTCCGCGAGGTTCTCGGCGGTCGTTCCTCCGTAGGCGCGAATAACCGTCAGCGTGTTGCTGTTGACCGCGGTGACGAGCATCAACTCCCCACTGCCCTCGACCTGGATCTGGTCGCCCACCCGGAACCGACTGCCATGATCGACATCGAACTGCGTGTCGGCGCTGGCGTCCGTCCAGGTCGCGTCGTTGATCGCGTCCTTGTTGGGCAGGAGTTCATCCTCGAGCCACTCGTGGTGGGTGCTCCGCGCCTCGCGCAAGGAATCGCCTAGCGCGTTCAGGACGGGGGTCTCATACGGCGTGATCAGACCGATCAGATCGGCGACGTCTTCGGCCAGTTCGGGAAGCGTCGTGCCCGCCGAGTATGTTGCTTTTCCGGTAAATGCCATGTTCTATCTCTCCTCAACAACCATTCGTCTTCTCAGTGGTGTGGGCGCCGCGCCCGTCGCTACACGAAGCTCCGGCGCAACTTCAGGTACTGGTGCAGGTCCGCAGGCTTTCCGGTGCGGGCCGCCTGGGCGGCTGCTCTTTCGAGGGCCGTGCGATTCGGCGCGACGCGCTCCTTCGCCCCGGCGGTCTTGCGTGACGTCGCCGTCTCGTTCCCCCGGCCGAACAGATAGGGCTTCTCGTTTCTGAGCCGCTCGACACAGTCGGTGACATCGCCCGCGGCGCCGTCTTCATTGATTCGGCTCTGCGCGATCAGCACGGCCGCTTCCAGATCGATCGCCCCGGCGGCGCTCAGTTGGCGCGTCAGCTTCTTTTCGAGTTGAAGACGGTCCCGCTCGGCTTCCATCTGCTCCAGAGAGGCGCTCGCGCGGGCCAATTGCTCCGCCAGGTCCTGGGCCTGCTTCTCGGCGCTCTGCGCCCTTTTGCGATACCGGATCGATTCGCCCACCGGGACCAGCTTCGTCGGGTCCGTCGGGGCTTGCTCAAAGTCGTGCTTCTCGTCGCTCGGCGAGGCGTGCTGCTCGGTCAAACTCGAATCCATAATGCCTCCTGATTCACATCAAAATGCAAAACGCAAATAGCAAAATCGAAGAAGTCATCGCCGCGGCGCGGCGTTTCCGCCATTTTGACCTTTGATATTTGACTCTTGATATTCCGAGGTCGGTTCATAACCCAGCTCTCTGAGCACCTGCTCGGCGGGCACGCCCAGTTCGCGTTTGATCTGCGCCTCCTGGAGCTTCTCCATCAGGTTCTCCGGGAGTGGGCTGGCGAATAGGACATCCACATTTCGCTCGGACTCGCTGCTTCGATAGACACCCGTGCTATCGAGCATGCTCAGGACCATGCGGCAGATCCGCTTGATCCCTTCGCTATAGCTGTGGCGCTTGCGCTCGTTGCGCGAGAGCATGCCCATGAACGTCAGGCGCAGCGCCACGGCGCTGGTCAGATTGCCGAGCCGGTTCTTGAGCAACCCGGCGACGACCGGCGTGACGCCGCTGGCCTTGTCCAGGGCCTCGCGGATCTCGGCAATGTGCGCGTCCTCGCTGGGCGTCGCAGAGTCACCACCGAACTCCTCAATGGACGCCTCGGGGTTGTCGGTGCACCACATTCGACCCGGCGCGACCGGCTTGTCTTCGAACCCCTCGATCCCCTTGCCCAGGTACATCTTGAACGACTGGAATGTGATTCGACTGGCCCGGTCGCTCAGACGTGTGTTCAGCTCGTCCTGCAGAGGCATCAGCGACTCAACGTCACTGACCCCTTCGTAGTAGTAAGGCTGAGCGATGTTCTGAATGTGGACGATGGGCAGGAACCCCCAGGGCGTGGGCCCTTCCGCAACCAACTCTTTGTCCTCGTAGCGCTGCCAATGGTCGGGCGAAGTGATCTCGGTCACCGCGACGCTTTGCCGTGTGTCGCGGCGCTGCCCCGTCGCCGAGAGGACGCGCGACAGAAACGAGTTCGCGTGACTGACCACGTTCTTCTTCTGATGAAAGTGCTGCACGTAGCACGTGATGACGCGATAGTCGTCTTCATCCAGGACAGGCAGTGCTCTCGGCGCCTCGATCAGTTCGAGATCGATCGCCCTGCTCCATTCCAGCACGGTGGAGAACGGAAGGGAGGAGTCGGAGGTGCGAGGAAGGTGGGAAGCGCGATTGCAGAGTGAGAGGCTGGGACGAACGAAGCAATCGACGAACCCGTAGACGCTTCCGAGCACCGCCATATCCTGGAAGAAACCAAGACCGCCGTTAGCCGCAAAGACACACTTTAGAATCGATTCAATTTCGTCGCGTCTTCGGCTATCCGGCGCCTTGGAAGTGATGCTGATCGGCTTGCCAAACAGGAAATCCGCGCCGGCGTTCACACGCCAGGCGATATCGTTTTCGATGACGACCTCTTTGCGTTGGATGTCACTGACGAGCTGCGCCTCCAGAGCGCCGGCGCCGGGCGACCGCGCCAGACCGGTGATCCGCGCGGGCAGTCCATACTCCTGGGCCTGCACGTAGGGCCGACCCGAAGCGTTGACCTTGCGTCCCGCGGCGCCGTGCATGTCAGCCGTCGGATTGGCGTAGTAGTCCCACAGGCGCCCGAAGTGGCGCTGGATGTCAGCCGCGTGGACATCGACCAACCATTCCAGATACTCGGCGTCGAGTCGCAGATCGTCGAAAGCTTCGAGGTCAAATCCCATGTCAGTCTCGTCCCTTCAGATTCAGATGGCCGCCTGTCAGGGGCGTTCCAAAACCGGCAGGTCCTCATTTGTGCCTGCCTCTACCCTTGGGCGAAACTGCACGTTCTATGCGAAAAAAAACGCAAATCTCGAACGATCGAAACGCACAACGTCTTGTCGGGAAAGGCGATAAAAAAATTTCGCATGTCACCCGGATTGCTACATAAAGCGCTGCACGTTTTGTGCGAAAACACCCCCCTCTCTGGGCTAAAGACCGATGCGCAATCGGGCTTAAAATACGTAGTCACCACACTTGCACGGACCGGCGACGCCGTTACAATTGCGCGTAGATGACGACGTGCGGAGAGGGTGGGGCACTGTTTGGGTGTACCCTGTTTCAGGGCCGAAGAAAGGCATCACCCGGAGCAGTGCCCTTTTTTTGGGGCTTCCCGTTCGTTGGCGTTCTGCGCGAGATGAATACCCGTTTCGCGCGGATTCCCCTTGCAGTCGCGCCGTGTATTTGATACAAACGGATTAGGTGGGATATGTGGAACTGGTCCGGGTTCCGCCCGGCGCCGGTTGGGAGTGTTCGGAGAACGGGTTGCTGGGCAGGAGTGGGATCGGAATGGGAAGGGCATGTAGCGAGCAACAGGTCGGCGGGTCTATCTTCCACACCTGTTCAATCTCCCAGAATCACTAAGGTAAGATCAAGCGTGCAAGAAGTTTGCGCGCGATGAGCATAGCGTTTCGTCAAGGGACGTCCTCTCGCTTCAGTCGGGTCTGAGAGGGTCCTTCGAGGTCGGGTAAAGACGATCAGACTGCTGGGACACCTGGGCAGGCATGGTG
>Ga0180430_10004872_pt1 | contig 11252 bp, 13 predicted proteins | sample SS_ome_9_FD_132999 | JGI IMG/M metagenome (GOLD analysis project Ga0180430, IMG submission 132999) | Hypersaline lake sediment archaeal communities from the Salton Sea, California, USA - SS_1_S_2 metaG | ecosystem: Environmental > Aquatic > Non-marine Saline and Alkaline > Hypersaline >... | reverse complement strand
GCCGTCCATGCAGGTCGTGCCCCCGAGGCGGTAGGCTGACGTCATGTTCTGGTTCATGCTTGGCCTGTTCGGCGTCGGCATCTTCGTCGGGACCCGACTCTGCGGTCGCGGTTCTGCCAACGTGCAGCAACGCATCCGTGACGTCGAACGCGAAGCGTACGAACGCGGTCGCGCCTACGAACGCGGCGTGCAGGAAGGCCGCACGGCGGGCAATGCGCAGGACACCGAACCGGTTGACGTGCAGGTGCTGCCCGATCGAACCTGAACCTTCGCACGTTCGCGCCACCGCACGGTCACGGGACGCCTGACAGGACGATGGCGAACCCCTGACGAGACGATGGCTCGCTCCTGACAAGCGAAACGTACAACGAGGTCGAGAGCGGCCGACGGCCGCTCCAACCCTTGTGCCAGGAGGCAACCATGAACCTCGTCCGACTGCTCGCCGCCACCATGCTGGCCGCGCTCACCCTCGGTAGCGCAGCCGCGCAGACCCTCACGTTCGTCTGGTACCCCAACGAATCCACCCCCGAATTCGCCGAGTCCCGCAACGCCATCGTCGAAGTCATCGAGGAAACCCTCGGTGTCGAAGTGCGCGAGCAACTCACCACCGACTACGCCATCGCCATCGAGGCGCTCGTGAACGAGAACGCAGCCTTCTCCTGGTTCGGCGGCGAAGGCTACGTGCAGGCGCACGACCGCGAACCCGCCGTCCTCCCGCTCGTCACCGCCAGCCCCACCATGAGCCTCGACGATGCGAAGTACTACTCGATGATCGGCGCCCTCGTCGAGAACGTCGACATGTTCAAGGCCGGCGGCGCCGTTGATCTCGATACCCTCGAGCAGACGCGCTTCTCGTTCGTTTCCAACAGCTCCACGAGCGGTTTCCGCGTCCCCTCCGCCGTTCTCGCGAACCACTTCGGCGTTCCGAGCGAGGACCTGCTCCTCGGTGGCCCCAACGAAGTGTTCGCCGAGGTCATGTTCGGCGGTTCGCACCAAGGCTCCTTCTTCAACGTCCTCACGGGCCGCGCCGACTCCGGTGCCTTCTGCAACGTCTGCATCGACACCTACGTGGAGTTCGTGAACGGCAGCGCCGTCGACCCCGTCGCCGGTGACCTCATCCGCGTCCTCGAGGGTGCCGAAGCGCCGTTCAATCAAGTGCCCGGCGTCGAAGTCGAACTCATCGCCACCATGCCCGTCCTCAACGCCCCGATCGTGGTGAACACCAACCTGATCACCGACGAGCAGTTCGATGCGCTCATCGAAGCCTTCACCAGCGAAGAGATCATGAGCAACCCCGACATCTTTGCGCCCGAGGGTTCCGACTCGCGCGCCTTCTTCAGCGAAGGAGAACGTTTCCTCGCCGTCGAGGACAGCTGGTACGACCCGATTCGCGCCCTCGCAGGGAACTAAGCAATCCCAGCGTCCATCACCCACGACGTTCGGTCGCACCCCACCCAGGGTGCGACCGAACCCCATGACAGCGTCGTCGGCGCCCACCCCCGGCGAGGAGACCACCCCATGCCCCTGCTTCAAGTCGACCAGCTCGTCAAGGACTACGGTGACGTCCGCGCTTTGCACGGCATCGACTTCGACGTCGATGCCGGAGAGTTCGTTGCGGTCATCGGACCCTCCGGATCCGGCAAGACGACGCTCATCCGCTGCATCAATCGACTCATCGAACCGACCGAAGGCGACATCCATTTCGATGGCAACGCCATGCGGACCCTCAAGGGTGCCGACCTACGCGCCGCACGCGCCCGCATGGGCATGATCTTCCAGCACTACAATCTCGTGACCCGCCTATCCGTCCTCGAGAACGTGCTCCACGGCCGACTCGGCTACAAGTCGACGATGGCCGGCATCTTCGGCTTCTACAGCGATGAGGAGAAGGAGAAAGCCGTCGAGGTGTTGACCCTCCTCGGCCTCGACGCGTTCGTGTACCGCCGAAGCGATCAGTTGTCGGGCGGCCAAAAGCAACGCGTCGGCATCGCGCGCGCCCTCGTGCAGGACCCCCGCATGATCCTCTGCGACGAACCCATCAGCTCGCTCGACCCGAGCTCGTCGAAGGTCATCATGGACTATCTCAAGAAGATTCAAACCGAACTCGGCATCACCCTGTTCGTCAACCTTCACCAGGTCGACGTCGCCAAGCGCTACGCCGACCGCATCCTCGGATTCCGCGAAGGCCGCCTCGTCTTCGACGGTCCACCCGCCGACCTCAGCGGCGACGTGATTCGAGACATCTACGGGACGGAAGCCGGTGAACTCATCATCGAGTAACGTACCCACCCTCACGCCGACCACCTACTTCCGGCGGCAACGCACCCTCGCGACCCTCATCTTCACCGCGGTGTTCGCGCTCACCATCGGTGCGGGTGCCCTGACCCGCTTCGACGTCGTCGACATGTTCACCGCCATCCCCCGCGTCGCCGCATGGATGGCCGAGAACCTGATCCCCGATGCGAAGTCGGTCAGTCGCCTTCCCCGCATCCTCGACACGCTGTGGGACACCGTCCTCATGTCGATCATGGCGTCCACCCTTTCCGCCATCGCCGCCCTCCCGTTCGCGCTTCTCGGGTCGACCACCACGATGATTCACCCCTGGGTCGCCACGGCAGCGCGCATCGTCGCCTCCATCAACCGCAACATTCCCGTCGCGGCGTGGGCGCTGATCTTCCTGCTCTCCTTCGGGCAAAGCCAGTTCACCGGTTTCCTCGCCCTGTTCTTCGCGAGCTTCGGCTTCCTCACCCGCGTCTACATGGAAACCATCGACGAGACCTCGTCGAGTTCCGTCGAGGCGCTCCGTGCGACGGGAGCGAACTGGTACCACGTCGTCTCCCAAGCGGTCATGCCCGCCTCGCTGCCCCAAATGATTAGTTGGGAGCTGTTCGTCATCGAGACGAACATCCGAAGCGCCACCCTCGTCGGTCTCCTCACCGGGTCAGGCATCGGCTTCCTTTTCGACGTGTACTACAAGAGTCTCCAGTACGAGAGCGCGGCCATGGTCGTCGTCGCGCTCGTCGTGGTCGTCCTCGCCATCGAAGGCATCTCCAACGTCGTGCGGAGGAGGATCCTGTGATTGCCAGCGTCGAGCGTCACCCACGCTCCGGAGCGATTCGTCTGCGCCGCCGCAACCCTGCAAAACGCTGGTTGAACGGGGTGCTTCTCGTCCTCACCGCCATGACCGTGTGGGGCGTCACCACCATCGAAACGGGCAGCGTGCCGTTCGGGGAAGCGGTCGTCGACACGTTCCGCTACCTCGGCCTCATGTTCACGCAACCGAGACCCACCGCAAGCCACTTCGGTGTGCCGGAAGGGTTCCTCAACGTCGCCGGAGCGGCCGGCTACGTACTGCTCGTCACCCTCGCCCTGTCGTTCCTCACCACGCTGCTCGGTGGCGTGATCGCCCTCGCGCTCGGCCTCTTCGCGGCGCAGAACCTCACCAATGCGCGCGTCAGCAACGCCATCAAGGGCATCGTGGCCGTCATTCGAGCGGTTCCCACCGTGCTTTGGGTGCTGATCTTCGCCATTGGTGCGGGACTGGGATCGGTGGCGGCCGTCATCGGCATGAGCTTCCACACCATCGGGTACCTCATCAAGGCCTACTCCGAATCGTTCGAGGAGCTCGACGACGGTACGATTGAGGCCCTGCGCGCTGCGGGCGCCAACTGGTTCCAAATCGTGTTCCAAGCGGTCCTTCCCTCCTCCATCACGTCCATCGTGTCTTGGACGTTCATCCGCTTCGAAATCAACTTCGCGGTCGCCGTTGCCATGGGCGCAGCCGCCGGCGCTGGCGGCATCGGCTTCAATCTGTTCATGTCCGCTGGCTACTTCTTCGACATTCGAGAGATCGGTTTCATCACCTACCTCATCCTCTTCGTCGCCATGGCCATGGAATCGTTCGCCACGCGCCTCAAGGCGCGCTTCCTGGAGCAGGGATCGTGACCAGCGCCGCGAAACCCGCGTGATGCCGTCGCGCAGGGAGCGAACCCGCATCCTCGTTCAGGCCGGCCCGGAGCTTCGCCGGTCACTCGCCGACGAGGCCCGCCAGACGCACCCCATCGACGTGGTGCAACCACCCACACGCGGACTCGTCATGGTGCAGCTGCGAGAGTCGGCGAAGCGTACGCGGTTCCACCTAGGCGAAGTCACGGTCACCGAAGCCAAGGTGCGCATCGGCGGCACGCTCGGTCTCGGTATCCTCACCGGTGACGACCCCGAAGCGGCACTCGACCTCGCGGTCATCGACGCGGCCTACAACGCCCAGATCGCTGAAACGAGCGGCTGGGACGCCCAACTCGCCGCAGCGGACGGAGCCATCGCGCGCTCCCAGGCGGAGCACGATGCCGCCCTTCTCACGACGAGGGTGTCGTTTGAAACGATGGAGGTGACGTAAGGGTGCACCCCATCCCCGCAGACGGCGTTCTCCAAACACAGCGCTGCTACCGACACCTCGTCGATGCGATGGCGCGCCCAGGCACCCTCCACGAACTCGGCACGGTCACGGGGACGGGCCACGACGCGCACGGCCTCCCGATTGGCATTGACGTCGTGGCCCACACCCTCCTCGACGCGGAGACGACCTTCGCCGTTCACGGACCCGACCCCCGCACGGTGACGCGCATCCTGCGGGAACGCACGAATGCGCGTCCCGTCGCGCCGAGCGAAGCGCAGTTCCTGTTTCTCCTCACTCCCGACACGGACGCTACTCGGATCCTCGCCACCGCCCCCATCGGCACGCTCACCGCCCCCCACCTCGGGGCCACCGTCATCATCGACGCGCAGCACCTCGGTGACGGTGAGCCCGGCGCAGCCAGCCCGTATCGGCACGCCGTGCACCTCGACGGGCCGGGCATTCCCGGCACCCGCACCGTGAGCATCGACGTGGCCTTCGATTGGCGCACGCCCCGTTCCGAACGCAACGCCACGTTCCCACTCGGCATCGACCTGATCTTCATCGACCCCACGGCACGCATGCTGGCCCTCCCGCGCACGACACGCGTGACGGACACCCAGGCTGGAGGCGCGTGACATGGGATACGTCGCCGTCAAGGGCGGAACCGACGCCATCCGAGCCTCCACCGAACGGCTCCGCTACGAACGCCTCAAGCATGGCGTGAGCCTCGACGTTCGCCAAGCACGCGCCGGCCTCCGAGGCCTCGTCGACCAGGTGATGAGCGAAGCCAGCCTCTACGACGAGCCCGTCGCCGCGCACGCCATCAAACAAGCTGAAGGCTCCCCCGAGGAAGCCGTGTTCCTCCTCCGCGCCTACCGCTCCACCCTCCCACGCCTCCACACCACCGTGCCCATCGACGGTACCAGCGCGCGCGTCGAACGCCGCATCTCCGCCGCCTTCAAGGACGTTCCGGGCGGGCAGATTCTCGGGGCCGGCTACGACTACGTCCACCGGCTCCTCGACGACACGCTCATGCACGAGGACGAAACCGACGTCCGCGCCTGGCTCGAGCGCTGGCGCGACGCGAGTCAAGCACAAGCTCTGCCAAACGACGCTGGACGGCTCGACGGTCTTCCCAAGGTCGCCGACTACCTGCGTGCGCAAGGCCTCATGGAACCCCGCGAGAACGACGACACGCCACCCGACGACGTGACGAAGCGGGCGCTTCGCATCCCCGCAAGCCGCAGTGAGCGCCTGCAAGTCCTCACCCGTGGACAAACCGGCACGGTGACCTCGCTCGGGTACGCCTCCCTCCGCGGCTACGGGCCGATGCTCCACCCCACGGTCGGCGAGTTGCGCGTCGCCGCCCTCCCCCTCACCATCCCCAACCCCCTTGCCAGCCACGAGAACGAGGCAGTGGGGGGCTCCGACCCGACCCTGCACGCCGACCCGGACGACGGGTACTACCTCGGCGAGATCCGAATCACCGAAGTCGAAACCGTCGTTCCCGTCCAAGAACCCGGCGGCGAAGAACGCCAAGCTTTGCGTTTCGATCTCGGCTACGGTGCGTGCTTCGGCCAGAACGAGACGAAGGCCATCGCGATGAGCCTCCTCGACCAATGCCTCGAGCACCCCGATTCGAGGCACCCCACGCACGACGAGGAGTTCATCCTCATGCACGTCGACAGCGTCGAAGCCACCGGCTTCATCTCGCACCTCAAACTTCCTCACTACGTCACGTTCCAAAGCGAACTCGATGCCGTGCGCCGCACGCATCAACCCGACGCGGTGTCCGGAGAGGAGGACGCATGAGCCGTCACGGCACGTACAACTTCGCCTTTCTCGATGAAGGCTCCAAGCGGGAGATTCGACGCGCCACCCTCAAGGCCATCGCCATCCCCGGATACCAGGTTCCCTTCGCATCCCGAGAAATGCCCATCGCGCGTGGCTGGGGAACGGGTGGACTTCAACTCACGCTCTCCCTCATCGGCCCCGACGACACCCTCAAGGTCATCGACCAAGGCACGGACGAGTCGGTGAACGCCGTCAACATCAAGGCGCTCATCCGCTCCACGACGGGCGTCACCACCAGCGACGACACGGCCGAAGCGACCCTCATCCAATCCCGCCACCGCATTCCCGACAAGCCGCTTCGACCCGACCAGATTCTCATCCTCCAGGTCCCGATTCCCGAGCCACTCCGCTTCGTCGAGCCTCGCGAAGAGGTCACGCGGCGTCTGCATGCCGAACGGGACTACACCGGTGCGTACGTCCTCCTGTTTGAACAGATCATGCGGCACGGTGACGTGACGACCGGAGCGGACCACCCCGTCGAGGTGCATGACCGGTACGTCATGGCCCCGAGCCCCATTCCGCGAATCGACAACCCGAAGATGGACCACGGTGACGCCCTCATCCTGCTTGGTGCAGGCCGGGAGAAGAAGATCTACGCCGTCCCGCCCCACACCCGCGTCACCTCCCTCGCCTTCGACGATCACCCTTTCCGAAGCGAGGACGTCGACGGTCGCACCTGTGAGCTGTGCGGTGCAGAGGGGGTCTTCATGGACGAGATTCAGGATGCGCAGCATGGAGGCACCTCATTTCGCTGCAACGACACCAGTGAGTGCCTCGCGCGCATGAACGCCCATGCGAGGACGTCGTGACCACGACCCTCCCCGTCCTGACCGTCGATGACCTCTCCAAACGCTACGGGTCCGGATGCGCCGCCTGCCGCGACCATGCCGAGACCGCCTTGCAGGGCAACACCTGCCGCCACTGCGGCACGGTGCACGCCCTCTCCGGCGTCTCGTTCGAGGTGCATCCAGGGGAAGTTCTGGGCATCGTCGGCGAGAGCGGCAGTGGCAAGTCCACCATCCTCAATTGCCTTTACTTCGACGAGGAGCCCACGAGCGGCCATGCCTACCTTGCCGCCTACGAGCGGGGTGCTGCGGATCTATGGACGGCCTCGGGAGAGCGTCGCCGCTGGATTCGCAATCACCTGCTCGGCAAGGTCTACCAGAACCCCATGCTCGGCCTGAACATGGACTTCAGCAGCGTCGCCAACATCGCAGAGAAGATGATCGCCGCCAACGACCGTCACGTCGGCCGCATGGAAGCACGCGCCCGCGTGTTGCTCGAGCACACCCGCATCCCGACGCACCGCATGAAGACCTCCCCACGCCAGTTCTCGGGGGGCATGCAGCAGCGCGTGCAAATCGCCAAAGCGCTCTCCAACGAGCCGCCCATTCTACTCCTTGACGAGGTCACCACCGGCCTCGACCTGTCCGTCCAGGCACGCGTCCTCGACCTGATCAAACAGATTCGCCGTGACGTCGGGGTCGCCATGATCCTCGTCTCACACGATCTCGCCGTCATTCGCATGCTCGCGGACCGCACCATCGTCATGCGTGACGGTCGGCAGGTCGAAGCGGGTCTGACCGATCAGATCATGGAGGATCCCCAGCACCCCTACACCCAGGAGCTCGTCTACTCGTTGTTATGAACCAGGAACCCGAGGCGCGACCCACCCCGATGAACGAAACCCCCCCGATCCGCCTGACCGGTGCACGCATCGTCACGCCCAGCGACGTCATCGAAGATCATGACGTCGTCTTGCATGGTGACGTCATCGCCAGCATCGAACCCACCCGCGCCGCCCCTTCCGGCGAGCGCGTCATCGACGTTCACGACACGATCCTGATGCCAGGCATGATTGACGTCCACGCCGACTACATCGAGCACATGGCCGCGCCGAGGCCCACCTCGCTTCTCGACCTCCGCATTGCGCTCCGCGAAGCCGAACGGGAACTCATCAGCCACGGCATCACCACCATGTTCCACAGCCTCGCGTTGTACGGCTTCGACGCGTTCGCCAGCAGCATCGTGCGTCAACCCGAGACGACGCGCGCATTGATCGAGACGATTCACGCATCGCACGATTTCGAGCATCTCATCCATCACCGGTGCCACGCCCGCTTCGAAATCGACAACCCTGACCGCATCGAGGAGGTCGCAACCTACATCCGCGACGGACGCGTACACCTCCTCTCCTTCATGGACCACACGCCCGGGCAGGGCCAATACCGAGACCTCGAGGTGTTCCGCAGCACGGTGAAGGCGTACAAGGGCCTCGACGACGAGGGGGTGGAGCGCCTGATCGCCATGAGTCGGGAACGCGACAAGCTCGACGCCACCATGATGCAACTGCTCACGGACGTGGCGCATGCCCACGGGGTCGCGGTCGCGTCCCACGATGACGACAGCGAGGCGCGCGTCGACTTCGGACGCTCGCTCGGGACGACCATCAGCGAGTTCCCCATTACCCTCGACGTCGCCCATTACGCCCGCTCCCAGGGCATGCACACCGTCGGCGGCGCACCCAACGTGCTTCTCGGAGGTTCGCACAGCGGGAACCTGGGCGTGACCGAGGCCGTCCTTGACGGCGCCATCGACGTTCTCTGCAGCGACTACTACCCGCCCGCCATGCTGCTCGCCGTGTTCCGATTGCACCGCGAGCATGCCGTGCACCTTCCTGCGGCCATACGCCTCGTCACCCTCGATGCGGCTCGAGCGGTGCGCATCGACCACGAAACTGGATCGATTGAGGAGGGCAAACGTGCCGACCTGCTTGCCGTACGGCTCCTTCGTGACGGCATGCCTGCCGTCATGCGCGCCTGGGTGAGTGGAACCCCCGTGTTCAGGACGGAGTATCGCGCGTGACGAACGAACCGAAACTCGCCACCACGCCTACCGTGCATGCCAACGTCACGCTTCACGAGGTGACGTTCGGCGTCTACAACGAAGTGGGTGCGGACAGCCACCTCGAGCACGTTCGCTACGGTGACTACGCCTACAACGGACCGCGTTGCATCCTCCAGAACGTGGACGTGGGACCGTTCGCAAACATCGCGGCTGCCGTTCGCATCGGTGCGACGGCGCACCCAATGGAGCGGGCCACGCAGCACCACTTCACCTACCGCAGGGTGATGTATGGATTCGCCGAGGAGGACGACGAGGCATTCTTCGCCTGGCGTCGTGCGCAACGTGCCGTCGTGGATGCCGACACGTGGATTGGACATGGCGCCATCCTCATGCCCGGTGTACGCGTCGGCGTCGGTGCCGTCGTTGGGGCAGGAGCGGTCGTCACGCGCGACGTGGAGGCGTACGGGGTCGCCGTGGGCACGCCGGCACGCGTCGTGAAGCGACGCTTCGACGATGACACGGTGGACGCCCTACTCGAGATCGCTTGGTGGCGTTGGAGCCACGATCAGCTCCGCGCGGCACTCGAAGCGTTCAGTGGTCCCGTCGATGCTTTCATCGAAGCGTACCGGGACGGTCCACCCAACGTGACGACGGAGGAGGGAGCGTGAACGAGCCGGTGCTGTCCCTCCGCAACGTGTCGAAGGCCTTCACGTTGCATGCGCAGGAGCAGCGTGTCGAAGGGTGCAGGGACGTCACGTTCGACCTCGCGCCGGGCGAGTTCGTCGGCATCACGGGACGCAGCGGAAGTGGGAAGTCGACGGTCCTGAAGCTGATCTACCGGACCTACCTGCCGCAGGCGGGCGAGATGCGTTACGCATCCGAAGCGTTCGGTTCGATCGACCTTGCACGAGCGGACGAACGGACGGTCCTCGCACTGCGTCGCCAAGAGATTGGCTACGTCAGCCAGTTCCTGCGCGTCGTTCCGCGCACCACGGCCCGGGAGGTCGTTGAGAGCGCCATGCGAGAGACCGGCACCGACCCGTCCGCAGCGCGGGCGGAAGCGGAACGGCTTCTCGAGCACTTCGAGTTGCCGAAGGCGTTGTGGGAGTCGTTCCCGCAGACCTTCTCGGGTGGCGAAAAACTGCGGGTGAACGTTGCCCGCGCAATGATCAAGCGGCCCCGCATCCTGCTCCTCGATGAGCCCACGGCCAGCCTCGACGCGCACAGCAAGTCCAAGGTGCGGGCGCTCCTCGCTTCGCTCAAGACCGAGGGCACGACGATGCTCGGCATCTTTCACGACCTCGCCTTCATGGAAGGCGTCTGTGACCGTGAACTTCACATGGAGGCTGGCATCCTGTCGTAACGGAAGGCGCGCCACCGAGCCCCGTCGTTTCAGCGGGACTTGTCCTTGAACCACGCGACCGTCGCGGGAATGCCCTCGGCGAGGGGGGTGGGTCGAAGTGCGTACACGGCGTTGATTCGATTCGAACGCACGAGGTACGGGCGCGTGAGGTTGGGCAGCAGTTCCACCATCTCGCGTGCATCCCGGCGGAACGCCGCGCCGAGCCGCAACGTCCACGGGCCCATGGCGCGCACCTTCGCCTCCACCCCCGCCACGCTTGCGGCGAGGGCGGCAAACTGTTCCGGCGTGACGGCCGGCGCATGCGGCGCGAACCACGTCTTGCCGAGGGACGACTCGTAGGTGACGAGCTCGGCAGCCGCTCGCCCCACGTCCGGTGCGTAGGCGGCCGCATGCGGAACGTCCGGATCGCCAATCCACTGCGCACCGTTCCCAGCGAGCAAGGGCGCGAAGAAGCGCTCGCCGAACAGGGACGTGGTGACGCCAGGCCCGTACAGGTCGGCCGCCCGGAGGATCGTCGCGCGCACGCGTCCCACCTCGTGTGCTGCCTGGACCCGCTCCGCGAGTCGCTGCCGCAGTGCGCCTTTGCGACCCAACGGCGAAATGCGCGATTCCTCGTGAAGCTCCCCCACCGGCTCGTACATGTAGAGGTTCTCGAACGACAGGTAGCGCGCCCCGTGCGCCTCCGCCGCGGCCAGCGCTCCCGCCTGCAACGCCGGAAGGTCACGCTCCCACGACGCGTACGGAACGCCAAGCATCTGCAGGACGCTCGCTGCACCTTCACTCACCTCGATC
>Ga0180430_10004871_pt1 | contig 11253 bp, 10 predicted proteins | sample SS_ome_9_FD_132999 | JGI IMG/M metagenome (GOLD analysis project Ga0180430, IMG submission 132999) | Hypersaline lake sediment archaeal communities from the Salton Sea, California, USA - SS_1_S_2 metaG | ecosystem: Environmental > Aquatic > Non-marine Saline and Alkaline > Hypersaline >... | reverse complement strand
GGCGGCGGTTTGCGCTGGCAGTCGCCTTTCGGTGCTTTGCGGCTGGAATATGGGTTTGTCGTCGATGCGGCGGATACCGAGGCTTCCGGCGGCAAACTGGAATTTACGATGGGGTCGTCTTTCTGATGAGTGCGGTTGCGAAACCGACCTGCTGGAAAGCGCCTTCGCATACGGGTCATTAGCATTAAATGATCCTCAATTGGAGAAGATAGGGGGAATGATGCGGCAATCTAAGTCTGTTTATATGGTTATTTTAATGATCGTGATGGGGTTGGCGGTTGGTTCGCAGGCCGCGGAAGTGAAAGTCGGCATCATCGATTTTCAGGAAGTGGTGGAAAAATCCCAGCCCGGCCAGAAAATAGAAGCTGAACTGAAAAAAGAAGGCGAACGCATGGAAGGTGAACTCACCAAGGATAAAGATGAGTTGACCGCGTTGAAGGAAAAACTGGAACGCGAAGCCATGGTGATGAGCCGTGAGGCCCGCGAGGAAAAAGAAATCGAGTTCCGGGTAAAAGCCCGCAATTTGCAGGAGAAGGAGAAGCGATACCGGACGGAATTTGTGGGCAAACAGCGCCAGGAAGTCGATAAATTGCGGACCGTGGTGCTTGAGATTGCCCAGGAGTTAGGCAAAAAAGAAGGCTTGACGCTGGTGCTCAGCAAGGTCGGGGTGCTCTACCACGATGCCTCCGTTGATTTGACCGATAAGGTGGTCCAATTGCTGAACCAGCGCATGGCGGGGAAATAGGTATACGATGCTTGGACGACGTTGCTGTTTCTTAGATTTGGCCATTAAACGATGGGAGATCCTCATGTGTAAGGATCATCTGCCCGGGAGACGATCCGAATGGAGAAAACACTGGCGGAATTGGCCGAATGGGTAGGTGGATGTTTTAGCGGCGATGGTCAGCAAGTGATCGCGGATGCCGCGCCTTTTGAAGACGCCGGACCCAAGGCGATTACCTTGGCGCGGTCGGCCAAATACCTGCGCCGGATCGATCGCATTCAGGCGGGTGCGGTCATTGTCCCCGAGGGATTTGAACAGACGGGTTTGAACCTGTTACACGCGTCAAATCCTTACGCGGCGTTTGCGCGTATTCTGGCGCTCTTTCACCCGGCGGAAAAATTACCGGGGGGCATCCACCCCTCTGTCGTCATGGGGGAGGACACCCGATGTGAGCCCGATGCCGCCATCGGCGCTATGACCGTCATCGGGAACCATGTGCGCATCGGGAAACGGGCCACCATCTATCCCGGTGTCGTGATTGGCGACAATGTTATCATCGGTGACGATGTGCGCCTCTATCCCCATGTGGCGGTGCTCGAAAGATGTCGACTGGGGAACCGCGTCATCATTCAGGCCGGGTCCGTTATCGGCAGTGATGGGTTTGGATTTGCGCCCGACGGAGACATTTATCATAAAATTCCTCACATCGGCATTGTTCAAATCGACGATGATGTGGAGATCGGCGCTGGCAATACCATCGATCGCGGTACGTTCGGGATGACGCATATCAAAAACGGTGTAAAGACCGATAATCTGGTTCATATCGCACACAATGTCACCGTGGGAGAAAACACGGTCCTGGTGGCCCAGGTGGGCATATCCGGGAGCACGACCATTGGCAGGCACGTGGTTTTAGCCGGACAGGTCGGGGTGGCGGGGCATATCCACATCGGCGATCATGTCATGGTGGGGGGGCAATCCGGTATTGCCAGTGATGTCCCGGCCGGCCAGATTCTTTCTGGGTCGATAGCAATGCCACACAAAACATGGCTTAGGGTGCAGCGGACAATGCCCCGTCTGCCGGAATTACGCAAACAGGTTTCCGCGTTGGAAAAACGGTTGCGCCGTCTGGAGGACGGGGACAACTAAGCTATCCAGTGCTTTATGAGATAATTTTTTCACCAGCGCCGGCGGATGTGTGTATTCTATCATCAATGCCAGTCGGGACAGAACTAGAGGCATTACCATGAACACCGTCTATCAAATACGTGAAATCATGAAACACCTGCCACATCGCTATCCGTTTGTCATGGTGGATCGTGTGGTGGAACTGGAGCCAGGGCATCGGATCGTCACCTTGAAAAACGTTACGATCAATGAACCTTTCTTCCAGGGTCATTTTCCCGGCAACCCTATCATGCCTGGTGTGCTGATTTTGGAGGCCATGGCCCAGTCGGCCGGTGTTCTCACGTTTGAGTCCCTGCCGCCTGAGAAACGCAATATTCTTGTTTATTTCATGGGAATCGACCGTGCCAGGTTTCGTCGCATGGTCGTTCCCGGCGATCAGTTGGTTATCGAGATTATTCTGAAAAGGCTCAAAACAAGAGCTGTCAAAGCTACCGGCCAGGCCCATGTCGACGGGGAACTGGCAGTCGAGGCAGAATTGATGGCTTCGATTGGAGAAAAAGAATGATTCACCCCACAGCCCTCATCAGCCCCAAAGCTGAAATTGATTCCGGTGTGACCATCGGTCCGTACACGATTATTGGCGATCAAGTGACGATCGGAACCGGAGCGGTCATTGGGCCGCATGTCACCATCGATCCTTTTGTGGAAATTGGTCCGGAGTGCCACATTTTTCAATTTGCCTCGATCGGTGCTTTGCCCCAGGCCATCAAATTCGAAGGTGAGGAAACCCATGTCAAGATAGGCCGCAAAACCATCGTGCGTGAATTTGCCACGATCAATCGCGGCACTGGGTTTGGCGGCGGCATTACCGAGGTTGGCGAAGAAAATCTTTTAATGGCCTATACGCATATTGCCCATGATTGTAAAACCGGCCGGGGGGTTATCCTGGCGAACAATGCAACGCTGGCGGGTCATATTACCATTGAAGACTACGTTACCATCGGCGGCTTGACCGCCTTGCATCAATTTGTGCGGGTTGGCAAACATGCCTATATTGGCGGTAAATCAGCCGTCGTCAAGGATGTCCCGCCCTTTGTCATTGCGGCGGGCGACCGGGCGAAACTGCATGGCCTGAACCGCGTGGGGTTAAAGCGGCATGGTTTTTCGGACGATGCCTTGGCGATGCTGAAGAAGACCTATCGGTTGATATTCCGTATCGGCCTGACGCTCAACGAAGCCATCGAGCGGGTGCGCGCCGAAGTCGGTCAGACGCCGGAAGTCGATTATTTTCTCGCCTTCATCAAGAAGTCCGAACGGGGGATGACCCGCTAATGCAACGAGGGAGATCGGTCCCCTCTGTTAGAAAGTTAACGCCTTATGCCATCGAACAAGTGCTTGACGAAACCGCGTGTCGCTGTGATCGGTGCAGGATATCTGGGGCAGTACCATGCTGAAAAATATGCCGCCATGGATGTCGCAGAGTTGGTTGGTGTTGTGGACATAGACGCGGAACGCGCGGCTGAAATCGCCCACCGCCATGGCACAAAGGCTTTTACTGATTTTCGCGCATTGTTTGGCCAAGTGGATGCGGTCAGTATCGTCACTCCGACGCCGCTACATTTTGAGATCGGACGGGCGATGTTGAATGCCGGTATCCATGTCTTGATTGAAAAGCCCATTACCACGAGTCTGGAAGAAGCGCGGACCCTGATTGATCTTGCGGAATCAAAGCATCTGGCGTTGCAGGTGGGGCACCTTGAACGCTTCAACCCGGCTGTGATGGCCGTCCAGGATCGTATCAACAAGCCTATGTTTATCGAATCCCACCGCTTGAGTGTTTATAAGGGACGATCGACCGATGTTAGTGTGGTGCTCGACCTCATGATCCACGATATCGATATTATTCTCAATTTCGTTGGTTCGGAGGTCGAGAGTATCCACGCCTCCGGCGCCGCGGTGGTGTCGGATCACTGTGATATCGCCAATGCCCGCATTGCATTTAAAACCGGATGCGTTGCCAATATCACGGCGAGCCGCATATCCACCAAAAGTCAGCGTAAAATTCGCTTGTTCCAGAAGAACGGATACATCGCCGTTGATTTTGCCAAACGCGAAATTATGCACATCGAACAGACCAATGTCCCCAATGATGCGGTAATACCGGGGATGGAAGTGCACCAGTCCTGTTTCCCTGAAGGGGATGCACTGGAAGCGGAATTGCGCTCTTTTGCGGCTGCGGTCGCGGCCTGCCATGCGCCGGTCGTGACAGGACGTATGGGATATCAGGCCCTGGCAGTCGCACTCGATGTGATGGACCAGATTGACGCCGCCGCGCGTCGCTTTGGTGAGTTCTAACATGCGCCCAAAAATTATGATGGTTTCGGGCGAGGCCTCCGGCGATATGCATGGGGCCAAACTGGCCGAATCACTCTATGCGCAGGGCAACCCGATCGAAATCTTCGGTATTGGTGGGGGCCGGATGCGATCGGCAGGGGTGCGAATCGAGATCGACGCGCATCGATTGGCCGTGGTGGGCATTACGGAGGTTTTGGCCAAACTGCCGCAAATTCTGGATGGCATGCGCACTGCCAAACGATTGGTCGCGGATGAAAAACCGGACCTCTTGATTTTGATCGACTTCCCGGATTTCAATCTACACCTGGCAGCGTTTGCCAAAAAACATGCCATTGCGGTGCTGTATTATATCAGCCCGCAAATCTGGGCCTGGCGTCAGGGACGGGTCAAAAAAATACGCCGTCTTGTGGATCATATGGCCGTTATTCTGCCATTTGAAGAAACATTTTACCGTCAGCACGGGGTTCCGGTAACGTTTGTTGGCCATCCCCTCATGGATCATCACCACGCACCTCATGATCAACGGGAGCGCATAACCGGAGAAAAGGCCGTCACCATTGGGCTCTTGCCTGGTTCGCGGGACAGTGAAATAAAAAAGCTCCTGCCCCTGATGCTGTCGGCAGCCAAGTTGATTGGCCAGCGGGAAAATGTGCGGTTTCTGCTTTCCCAGGCGCCCAGCGTCAGTCCAAGCCTCATGCATCGTTTGACCCAAGAATGGGGTTTTGCCGGCGAGATTGTCAACGGCACGACAGATGCGCTTCTAAGGCAGGCCACCCTTGTTATTGTCGCCTCCGGCACCACGACGCTTGAGGCGGCCATATGTCAAACCCCGATGATCATCGTTTATCGGGTGTCCCCCTTGAGCTATCGACTTGGCAAGGCCTTGATCAAAGTGCCGCACATCGGCCTGGTGAATTTGATTGCCGGCGAACGTCTTGCCCCTGAATTGATCCAGCATGATGCGTCACCTGAACAAATTGCGCAACAGGCGCTTGCCCTGTTGGCCGACCCGCAAAAATTGAACCAGATGAAAGACGGGTTGGCTGAAGTCACCCGACGCCTGGGTAAGCCCGGGGCTTCTGACGCAGTGGCCGAAATTGCCTGGAGATTGCTTGGCAGACCGGACCAATATCGCCGGATCGATAGCGAATGAATTCGGAATAATTATGCATTTTAAATTCAATGTTGATCTTAAACCGCGGCATCGCAAACTCCTGGCCATTATCAAAGGGCACTGGGTTGTGCTGTTGCAGGCCGGCATTTGTATGTTGGTCATGGCCGCTGGCGAGGCGGCCACCGCCTGGCTGATGAAACCGGCGGTTGACGACGTGATCATCAATCGGGATCAAACGATGCTGAAGTTGATCCCCATCGTGATCCTGGTTGTCTATTCGATCAAAGGTACGGCCATGTACTTGCAGGGCTACCTCATGAATCGTGTCGGGCGCTCGATCATTCGCCAGTTTCGTGACCGTCTTTACGACCATATCCATGATTTGCCGCTGTCCTTTTTCCATAGCGCCAAGACCGGCGCACTGATGTCGCGCATCATCAACGATGTGAATATCATCAAATCCATGGTGTCAACAGCGGTTACGGGGGCCCTGCGGGATGCCTGCTCGGTCCTGGCGCTGACCGTAACCACCTTCATGCTGGATTGGAAGATGGCGTCTTTTACCTTTCTGGTATTACCGGCAGCGTTTTATCCGCTTCATGAGTTCGGGCGGCGCATCCGTAAAATCAGCACCCGCGGCCAGGAAGCCATGGCGGAGTTGAGCAATTTTTTGCATGAGACCTTTGCCGGCGCCAAAATTATCAAAGCCTTCGGCATGGAAAATTATGAAAAAAAGCGATTTTTTCAAAAGACCAAAAATCTCTACAAAATCGAAATGAAAGAGGTCAAGGTCGATGAGTTGTCTTCCCCGGTGATGGAACTGATTGGCGGTATCGGTATCGCCGTCGGCATCTATTATGGTGGCTATCGCATTTTTCATGACACCCTGTCCCCAGGAACTTTTTTTGCATTTATCTCAGCGACGGTTATGCTGTATCGACCCGTCCGAAAACTGAGCAAGCTCAACCTCAATATCCAGCGGGGTCTCGCCGCTACAGACCGAATTTACGATATACTGGAACAAAAATCGGAAATTGTTGAAAAAGATCGACCCGTGGAGATTCCAGCCGGACCCCATCGCGTTGTTTTTGAAAATGTTTGCTTTCAGTACGATTCCAAGGACGTCGACGACACGATGGTGCTGAACCAGGTGAGTTTCAAAGCCGATCCGGGTGAGGTGGTAGCCCTCGTTGGCATGAGTGGCGGCGGGAAAACGACACTGGTCAATTTGCTGCCGCGGTTTTACGATGCAACTTCCGGCAGTATCCGAATTGATGGGATTGACATAAAGGACGCCGCGATTGCTTCGCTGCGGCGTCAGATTGCCGTTGTTACCCAGGAGCCCATCCTATTCAACGAAACCGTATACGACAACATTGCCTACGGTAACCGTGGTGCCTCTCGTGAACTGATTGAAAATGCGTCTAAAGACGCCTACGCCTACGATTTCATACAGGGTTTCCCCAAGGGCTTTGAAACCACGATCGGCGAGTTGGGCAGCCGGTTGTCCGGTGGTGAAAAGCAGCGTATCTGCATTGCCCGGGCGTTGCTGAAAGATGCACCGATTTTGATTCTGGACGAGGCGACCTCCGCTTTGGATACCGAGGCTGAAATTGTCGTGCAGAAAGCCCTCGAAAACCTCATGAAAGGCCGTACCACGTTCGTTATTGCCCATCGCCTCTCCACCATTACCCATGCCCATCGCATACTCGTTCTGGTCAAGGGGCAAATCGTAGAAGAAGGTACCCACGACGAATTGCTGGCGCGGGATGGCGCCTATCGCAAGCTTTACCACATGCAGTTCGGTAATTCCTGAATAGCGATGACTGTCGTGGCATCGTGCTGGCATGCGTCCCATCCTCTCCAGGAATGGCACGATTTTCATTCGGGAAACCCGCTGAATATGTCACCCTGACCTCATTATGCTGATTATTCACCGATATATTTTAAAAGGATTGATTCCACCGCTCCTGATCAATCTTCTTTTCCTCACCACGGTCTTTTTGATGACCGAGATGGTCAAGATCACCAAGCTGATTGTCAATTACAACGTTAGTCCCGCCACGATTGGGTTGATCCTGCTTTTTTCCATCCCTCATTTTCTGGTATTTGTCTTCCCCATGTCGGTTATGATGGCTGTTTTGCTGACACTGATGCGGATGTCGGGCGATAATGAAATCGCCGCCCTTAAGTCCAGCGGTGTCAGTCTGTATAAATTGCTGCCGCCGATCGGCCTTTTAGCGGTCGCCGGTTGTTTGGCAACCTTGTTCATGACCGTCTACGGTATGCCCCAGGGCAAGTTGGCCATCAAGCACTTGACCTATCAGATGCTGACGTCCAATACCGATATCGGGCTCAAGGCCCGGACCTTTAACGACAGCTTCAAAGGCGTTACGCTCTATGTCAACGAGGTGGATCTTCACGATAAAAAAATGAAGGATGTGTTTATCGAAGACCGGCGCAATCCCAAAGCGATCAGCACGATCGTGGCGCCGGAGGGACAGTTGTTGAGAGACTCGGAGGGGCGGTCCGTCCGGCTAAGATTATATCATGGCATGATCAACCAGGTCGAGCGCGGCAAGCGCTCGGCCAATGCGATCTATTTTACGACGTATGACATCAATCTGAATATGACGCAGACGGTCAACGTGAAGCGGTATCTGCGTGAAGATGAAGATGAGATGTCGCTCGCGGAACTGAACGCCTATATCCTCAAGGTTCGGGAGAGACCCGAAAAATATTATGACGCGCTGATCGAGCTCCACCAGAAGTTTTCCATCCCGGCGGCCTGTCTGGCATTGGGTCTTTTGGCCGTACCCCTGGGCGTGGAGTTGAAGTCAACCAGACGGTCGGCAGGGCTGGGAATGGGCATGTTCATTTTCATCCTTTACTATGTTTTGATGACGGCCGGGCGTGTTTTCGGTGAGATGGGATGGTATCACCCCGCGATCGGCCTGTGGGCGCCGAATATTCTGATGGGAATGGGGGGCATCTTCCTGTTGATTCGAACCGCTAATGAAAAGCCCACTTATTTATTCGAATTCTTGCACACGTTCGGACGGTTGGTGCGAACAGCCTTTCGGCAACTGTTGCCCCGCTTCATAGGGCGATAGACGCTTGCATGCGAACCGCGGCAGGATAAAACCGAACTCATGACGATATTGGACCGTTATATCAGCCAGCAGATTCTCCGGTATTTTGGCGCCACGTTTGCGCTGGTTACCGTGATCTATATGATTGCCGATTTTTTTGAGAAAGTCGATAATCTGATTGAATCCGGCTTGTCGTTTCCCAAAGCGGCCCTTTATTTCCTGTCACGCATTCCCTTTGAGCACCTGATTCCTGCCAGCACCCTCCTGGCGGTGATGGTGGTGTTCGGCTTGATGAACAAGCATAACGAAATCATCGCTCTCAAAGCAGGGGGGATCAGCATCTACCGTCTGCTGAAAGCCCCCTTTTTCCTGGGGGTGCTCTTCAGCCTGGTCCTTTTAATATTTTCCGAGATTTTTTTGCCGATCGTCCGGTCCAATGCCAATCGCATCTGGTTGGAGGAGGTTAAAAAAGTTCAGGTCAACGCCCAGCGGCAAAATATCTGGCTGAAAGGGCAACATGCGATTTATCACATTCAGTTTTATGACCCCGTCCGGATGCGGACGTTTGATGTGAGCTTATACTATTTTGATCAAGATTTCAGAATGATGCGTCGTGTTGATGCCGGTGCGGGTGAATATCGCGAAGGGAAATGGGTTTTTCAGGATGTCATGGAGCAGGTGCGGAATTCGGAAGACGGTTCCTTTACGGTGCAGCATCACGATCAAATGACCCTCCCTCTGAATGTAGAACCGATGGACCTGAAGCGTGTGGTCAAGAATTCCGATGAAATGAGTCTCCTGGAACTGGCCGACTATATTCAAACCGCTGAATCAGAAGGGTATGATGCCACGTCTTTCCGGGTCGATTGGCATGCCAAAGTCGCCTATCCGCTTGTTTGCGTTATCCTGTCGGTCATTGCGGTCTCCATCGCCGGAAGGGGGCGGCGGGGAGAAAATTTTGCCATCATGGTGGTCACCGGAATCGGGCTGGCCTTTTGTTTTTGGGTTTTGCATGGCTTCAGTTTATCGCTGGGGTATGCCGACATGTTGCCGCCACTGGTGGCGGCCTGGCTGCCCAATCTCATTTATTTCTTTACGGCGGCCGTTTTACTGTTGAGAGCCGAGTAGGTGAGAACGGAAATGGCAAAACATGATGGGCAGAACCCCCCGCGCTTGATGGCGTCTATTACGGCGGTCATGCGCGAGGACCCGTCGGCCAGTGGACGCTTGGCGGTCCTATTGAAAGGCCTGGCGGGTCTTTATGGGATTGGGGTTCGATGCCGTATCCAGCTGTTCCGAAACCGATGGCGGGTGTCCCATCGACTTCCCTGCAAGGTCGTTTCCATTGGCAACATAACCCTGGGCGGGACCGGGAAAACGCCTATGAGCATTTACATGGCGCGTTTAATCCATGGATTTGGCCACCGTGTGGCAATCGTCAGTCGCGGATACAAAGGCTCGGCCGAAAAGAACGGCGGTGTCGTAAGCGATGGGCAAGCCCTTCTCATGGACCCTTCCAGCGCCGGCGACGAGCCTTTTTTGATGGCGCAGCAACTGCTGCCCTTGGGCATACCGGTCATTGTAGGACGGGATCGCGTGCGTGCGGGCCGACAAGCAGTGCAGCGCTACCAAACGGAGGTCATTGTTCTTGACGACGGTTTCCAGCATATTCGCCTGGCGCGCGATCTCGATATTGTCCTGCTGGATGCGCAACATCCATTTGGCAACGGCTACTTGGTGCCTCGCGGGACCTTGAGGGAACCGTTGTCATCGCTGTCACGGGCGGATGCTTGCCTCCTCACGCGATGTCCGCCAGCGGCTATTGCCAAACGGTTTGCGGGACAGTCGCAGAGCAATCATGGCCTTGCCGGCGACGATCGTCGGCAACCGGTTTTCGCCGCCGCGCATGCCCCGTTCATCAGCGAATGCTTCTCCGCAGAGCATTCCGATGGTAGCGCGACCAAAATCCAGATGGACGAATGGCGTGGTTGCCCTGTGTTTGCCTTTTCAGGCCTCGCGCGCAATGACACTTTCCATAAGATGCTCTGCGGGATGGGATTCGAGCTGAGGGGATATGCGGCATTTGCCGATCACCACGACTATTCCCATGAGGACATCCTGGCGATCGCCAGGCAAGCGGGCCGCAAGGGGGCACAAGTGTTGGTCACGACGGAAAAAGATCGGGTCAAGCTTGCCGCCAGCTGGCTTGGGAGCATGCCCTTGCTGGTGGTCGGGATCCGCATGGATTTGGGAGCTGACACCGAGGCGTTTGAACGTTTCGTGGCGCGCAAACTCGGTTTGTCAGCCAGGAGTGGGCCCTAAAAGCGATTGACGGTAGGGATAACGCTCATCGGCAGCAGACTTGCATTCTCATTGCCTATTGGGTAGAGAGACGCGCACTCGTTTGCGGGAAATATGACGGTTTCGCTATATGCCACAGGCGATGACCGCCTAAAGCGAATGTGAGCGCTTCATTGCGCACGAACAAACATCACTTCCCATGCGATGTCAGGATGAAACGGGTGAAGTGATGCCGACAACAACGGGAGAAGAATCGTAATGATTGTACTCGGACTATCAGGGTCGCTCACGCATGATCCATCGGCCGCGCTTTTTGTTGACGGCCGTCTCGTCGCCGCGGTGGAGGAAGAGCGATTCCTACGTGATAAACACGCCAAACGCCAGTGGCCCTATCATTCCGCCCGCTATTGTCTCGAGGTGGCCGGTATTGGGCCAGGTGATATCGACGCGGTGGCCTTTCCTTTTGCCGCATTCGGTTTTCGTTATCCCGGACGGTGGCATTTTGCCAAGCGCTACTGGTATGCCCCCGAGCGCGCCTT
>Ga0180430_10004870_pt1 | contig 11253 bp, 5 predicted proteins | sample SS_ome_9_FD_132999 | JGI IMG/M metagenome (GOLD analysis project Ga0180430, IMG submission 132999) | Hypersaline lake sediment archaeal communities from the Salton Sea, California, USA - SS_1_S_2 metaG | ecosystem: Environmental > Aquatic > Non-marine Saline and Alkaline > Hypersaline > Sediment... | reverse complement strand
CTGCGTCGCCCATAACAAATTTGCCGGACGGGATCAGCGTCATTTCTAGGTTGACATCTTCGCCGAGGTCGAGGGTCATCTGGGGCTCTTCCGCGGCCTTCTTTTGATTACGTTTTGCAGTGGCTGCGTCGAAGGGCCAACCCTTGATCTTCGGCGTGTTCATCGAACGCGGTTGCTCACGCTTGGGCATAATCGGGGCAGCGGTGACCGTTGCCACCTCGTAGATCGCTTCGGGATCCTCATCAATATTGGCATAGAGTTTGAGTAGTTCTTGACGCGTAGTACTGCTCTTTTGAACCTTTGCCTCGCCGACGTTCTCCGTCCAAGTACCATAAAACGGGGCACTCAGATCGATCCAAGTAATCAGGCGGTCCCAGGCTTCTGGCGACAACTCAACATTATGATGCCCCTTGCGAAGCATCTGGATCAACTTCGACGAGTCTGCACTGAACTCGTAGGGTAGAAGCAGGTGAAGATCGGCTTCGTTCGTGGAACGGACGTAACCGCGGAGTGTCCAGTAGGAGGGCGTGAAGTTGCACTTGCGATTGCGACCGAGCATAATCTTGAAGCCACGGGCTTCTTTCGGCTGGGCCATCAGGTTCGGTATAACCTTGCCGTCTTTGCGTTTTTCACCATTGTGGCAACCGATGCAGTAGCGGTCGATGACCGGCACTTGGACCTCCCGCTCAAAGCCGAAGCCTCGCGTCGGTCCGTACCAAGGCGTAATCTCAGACGGCGCGCGTTCGAGAGCCATCGGTCTGCTCACCTGCGGAGCAGTTCCCGGTTTTTCGTGACAACCGACACAGGAGAGGGTTTCGCCCGGCATAGCGGTCAACCAACTTCGCATCCGTTGGGCAGCTTTACCATCGGCATCAAGTGGCTGCAGCGAAATAGGTGTGTTGGCCGGCACACGGAAGAGGGCTGATCCATCTGGCTCGACCGGCACGGTGCCAATAATTCGCTTGATGTCCCAAGGTCCATCGATACCAACGCGATTGCCTTGCCCACCCATCCCGTGGTAGGCGAACTGGTAAGTGAAGAGGCGCAGCTTCTCGATCGCGCCACGAGGAACGTCTTTCAAACCATCGCCGGTGTAGATGTCCGTGATCTGAACGAGCGCGTCCTTACGTTTGAGGTCCACTCGTGAAGGAAGGACAGGCGGCCGCTTCGTCTTGGCTATGGGCACCGGCTCGAGAAGGTGGTGCGTTGCATCCTCTTTGATGAGTGTCCTATTGTCAAAGACATCAACGAGGTAGATTCCCCATCGCTTTGCTCCCTTCGGCAGTGCGGCAACGAGAAAATATTTATCGCTCAAAGGCCAGGGATGTAAAAACTTGGTGGGAGCTTTTCCCGCCACATTATCGAGGAGTATTGGCTCGACCTCTTGCCCACGTCCAGGAATACGCTGCACGACGCCGTCGGCCTCGAAACGACCCTTGGAGGCATCGAACAGGACGAGCTCGCCCATCCGCTTGAGTCCGTGGTGCCCCGAAACGATTGCAACGAACTTACCCTCCTTGCCCGGGATCGGTCGTGCATAGAACATCGAGTTGGGCCAATACGAGTTGCTACCGTAGTAGGATGTCTGGTCCGTGCCATCGGGGTTCATACTGAAAAGGATTCGGCTAAACGCGTGGGTGATGTCGCTATATTCCCAGCGGAGGTACATCACGCGTCCCGAATCCATTACGACCGGATACCAGTCGTGATCTTGGTCGAAGGTTAGACGGCGAATCGAGCCGTCGTCCACGTTGAGGCGGAAGAGGTTCGTGACCGGTGACCCGCCACCCACGCACGGCACGCCCGTCATTGGGGCGGTCGAGGTGAAGATGATGTTGTCGTCACTCAGATAGCAAGCGTCGTAATTATGGACCCGATTGTCTTCGATGAGTGGCAGCTTGCGTAGGTTCTTGCCGTCCGTTCCGATTTCCCAAACGCCCCAAACACCTGGGCCTGAACGTGAGAAGAGCATCTTCTCGGCATCGAAGTGCAAGTCGATGTCACCCACAAAGTCGTCACCATTCTCGGGACGGTAGAGCGTGGAGAGTTGGCCCGAGGGTTCGACAGGCGAAAGCGTAGCGATCTCGTTGTCCGATTCTTTCGAACGCAGGCTCGCGTTGCTCTGCCAGTTGGCGGGCAGGCCTAGGTCGGCAGTGCGACGAACAATCAGCTTCTCAAAATTGAGTAGCGGATTGGCGAGCAAAGCTTCCTTGGCCAACGCTTCGAGTTCCGCATTGGCACCCTTGTCTCCGGCAGCAAGCTGCGTTTCCAGTTTTTCTAAACGTTTAAGATATTGCGGCCCTTTGGGGTACGCAGTATCGTGAGTCTCGATCAGGTCTTCAATTGCCAAACGAAGAGATTCTGGCGTGTTCACTGCAACGGCCCCCGCAGCGGTCTTGGGCTTCGCTTTTTTCGCATTCGACTTCGATTCCTTTGCTAGTGCCGGAGTTGCGATCACCATAATTAACACACCGATGAGAAATAATCGACACTTCATTGCAACTTCCTTTCAATAAGAGATGTTTCCACAAAAGCCGACCAACTTGCGAAGGGCGTTAAGCTTGCCAAGTTTACCTTGACAAATTCTAGCAGAGGGCCTCGTGAGCGTCAAGCCCCAAACGACTTAATGTCGGCAAAAAAACCGCAATTTCCAAGAATAACTTCGCTAAATGAGCCATTTTTGCGACTTTTAGCCAGTTTTCGGACAGAGGCCCCTCAGAGGTGACCTAAAACTACTTGGAGCTAGGCCCCAGCACCTTTTTGTGGAGTTTTTTCATTGTGGCGAGTCGCTCTGGTTCTTGCTTCCAAAGATTGTTTTTCTCGCCAGGGTCAGTTCGGAGATTGTAGAGCTGCCCCGTGGCTTTGTCTGGATTCTTCCGGAACTGTGCCTTGGAAAAGCCGCCCGGCCCACCGTGCGAGATGTATTTCCAGTCGCCTTGGCGGAGGCTTGTTTTGACAATCATATAGGGGCGAATTGGCTTGGCGTGCTTCTCCCCAAGTAATGCTGGGAGCATATTCCAACTGTCAGCCGTGGTGCCTTTCGGTATTTCATCGCCAACGAGCGCCGCAAATGTTTGTAGCAGGTCGGTGAGGCAAAGGGTTTCGTCGCAAACACTACCGGGCTTGATTTTTCCTAGCCAACGTGCAACAAAAGGCATACGGTGACCGCCCTCCCAAGCGTCCGCTTTCATTCCGCTGAACTGTGCCGTGGCAGAGTGACCATACTTTTCGCAATCCTTGGGATACCAAACCGGTCCGTTGTCGGAGGAGAAAAGGACGAGCGTGTTTTCTGCGACCCCTTGCTTCTCTAAGGCATCCAAAATTTTTCCGACAGTTGCGTCGGTTTGTGCGACAAAATCACCGTAGAGTGGTACGTCGGACTTGCCAACAAACTCTTTTGTAGGGAGCCAAGGCGTGTGGGGCGAAGTGAACGCGTAGTAGAGGAAGAAGGGCTTCCCCTTTTTACTTGCAGGCGCGAGCTTCTCAATAACCTGGACCGCCTCACGCGTGAAGGTCGGCATCACCTCGGCGAGGTTCAAGTCCGGCGCGATACCGCCAGCTCTCCAAAACTCTCCTTGAATGTTGTTCCAACCGGAGGCGGCGGGACTGTTCTTCGCGTCGATTTTTTCTGTTGGTAGTGCGACAGCTTTGCGATCCCGGATGTAAAAATAGGGCGGAATATCGAGAGATGCGTGCATCCCAAAGAAGCTGTCAAAGCCACGGTCACACGGGCCGCCAAGTAGTTCAGCGTCCCAGTATTTGCTCTCCCTCGGTCGCGTACCTTGGGGACGCTTGGTCTCGGGAAAGTCGAGGTGCCATTTGCCGACCATCGCGGTGGTGTAGCCATTTTTCTGCAAGAGTGCGGGGAGTGTCAGCCGGCTTGCGTCGATCTGTCGGTAATTTTCACGCAACGGCGAGCGTCCTGTCATTAGACCGTAGCGCGACTGAACGCAGAGCGTGCCAGCGGCGTGCGCATCGGTGAACCGGACACCTTCGCGAGCGAGGCGATCAATATGCGGCGTAAGGATTTTACCCTCCGGATTATTACAATGCACGTCACCGTAACCCAGGTCGTCGGCAAAGAGCAGCACGATGTTCGGCTTCTCCGCTTGAGAGGAGTTCGCAATCGCGAAGGTCAGGAGCAGCGCAAGGGTCGTGAATTTTTTCATTTTACGTCAATGGGGTTGAATTTTCCGCAGGAGCGGGTTGCTTGATCAATGCGATGAATTTTAGCAGTACAAGGCGCAAGAGTCAAGCCCTAAACAATTTGGTATTTTGAAAAATGGTTGATTTTGCTATGTTTTGGTTGGTTTTCTGATGTGCCCTGGGGTTGACGGCGGCTGCAAGTGCCTGTAAAATACAGGAGAAATGCAGATTATCCATACTTTCTCTAGCTACGTCGTGGCACCCTTTATCGCAAAGGAGAAATATAGAATGAAACTTTTCACTGCTACACTGATCGTTCTCGTTGCATCTTATTCAGCGATTGCCGACGATGCAATAATGTCCGCGATTCCTGAAACGGCAAAAAGTACCGCAGTCATACGCAAGGCTTCGGACAAGCAGAAGGGGTTTGGGTACATCAACTCAAACGAGTTTGTTCGCGGGGAACTCCAAATTTTTGCCGTGTGGTGGTGTCCCTATTCCGGACGAGACAGGTCCCATCTTTTTGCATACTATTTCGACACCAAGCAGGGGAAGTGGGTCCGCTTTCTTGGTACTTATGTTGACGGAAGTGAGGATCTGTCTGTAGAAATGCCTCCTAGGGAAGGGGCTATCGTCTTTCGAAGTGCGGCTGAAAAAAACCTACTAAAGTACTCCGTTGAAACGTTGCCTCCGAAGAAGATTGAGGATAAGAAGGAAGAGCAAGCCAAGATTAAATCTCTTGTTGAGAAAAAATGGGGATTCCCGGAAGATGGCAAGAAGAGGTACGGTATTCATTGGGATGGCAAGAGCCTTGTTAGAAAAGTGCAACGCATTGCCTCTCCTTTACTGACCAAACATCTTCCTAAAGCCACTGTCGATCGGGTATGCGTTTACAACCCTTTTTCCGCCAAAACAGGCCGCGAATTATTTCCATACTCGTTGATTTTGCAAGATGGAAAGCCAGTTTATATTGAAAACGATAAAGATGCCGCCAATTTCCTGAGCAGCCTCAAACTTAAAGTCGAAAACGAGCAATCTGCTAAAGAAGTCGCCTTGCTCTTTGGGCTGCTGCGAGACTTTGAGTTGTCGGAAAAGCAAAGGAAGCACAAAGGTAATTGGGTAAAGAGTGAGCCTGAAGACTGGGAATTGACGGTCGAGAAAAACGGCGAAGTATGGAGCATCACCTGCCCCTTTATGTGGGACCCGGTTATTTCTGCTTGTGCGCAGTGGAAGCTGACGATTGGCAATAATGGTGTAGTATCAGCCAAAGTTGTCAAGCAGCTATTCCGCGTCGGCGGATACCACTAAAAAGCAGGGTGAGTGAATAGATGCCAGCGGACGTTGGTGATGTGTCCGATGTTGCCTAGGCCATCGCGATTGGCGCAGAAGGTGTGCTTGCCCGTCTTCTCGTCGTAATGCACCCGCCGCTCCCTGCAAGAGACGCAACCACAGACGCTTCAACGGTTGGGTGGCGAGCGTTTTTACCGGCTGACAATTTGCGGGTAAGTTAAGGTCTCGCTGCCGAGGCTGGGATTGCGGTTGCCAAGCCTACGAGTATTACAGGTGGCGTGATATATTTTTTCATCCTTCGTACTCCTTGGAAAATCTATTGGAGGGTTATCGATGCTTTATTATCTGGGTACTTGTGGCGGTAATTCTTTTCCGCTCTTAATATCCGTGGGATAATTCGCTTTGTTTTCTTTGAGGTGAGCGATGAGCTTCTTTGCTAATTCTTTTGCTTTTTCAGGGTTTTTATCGAAGAGGTCACTCTTCTCGCCAATGTCTTCGCTCACATCGTACAATTCCCATTTTCCCGTAGCGTAGAAGTAGATTAGCTTCCATTTACCTTCGCGAATAGAGGATTCTGGCCCACTGTGTGCCCAGAAGTTAGGCTCGTGCCAAAAGAAGAGTTCTGGACGAGCACCCTCACTCTTGCCGGCGAGTAGGTCGGTGATGTCGTGGCCGTCCAAGAGTTCCGGCTTGGGGTGCTTTGTTCCGACTAAGCTGAGCAGGGTCGGCATCCAGTCCTGATGGATGAAGGGACGATTGTCAACGCGGCCCGGCTTGAGGGGTATGCGTTTTTGGTAAGCGAGTGTTGCGTCCTGCGCTCCCCAAGCGACAATATTCGGTATGCGATGCCCGCCTTCGTAGGCATCATTTTTGCGCCCCTTCAGCGGAACGTTAGTCCGAAGTCCACCATTATCGGCGGTCCAGATGATCAAGGTATTCTTTGCAACCCCGAGTTTATCGAGAAGGTCCATCACGTCGCCCAAGCTCTTGTCCGCACCTTCCACGAGCGTGGCGTAGGCACGATCACTAGGACTCAGCTCGGGATAGTTTTTGCTGAAACGCTTATCTTCGAGGATGGGGGTGTGAATTGCGTAATGGGAAAGATAGAGGAAGAACGGTTTCTTCTCCTTCACCGCTTCCGTAATCTCCGCTTTGGCTTCGAGGGTCAAGGCTTCCGAGAGGTGCACCTGTTTGTCGTCTCGCTTGACGTGGTAGGCGTCGCTTCCTCCGCAACTCCTTCCGATGGGGGACCCCGACGCGGTCGCATAATGCTTGCGGTCGAAGCCCAAGTTTAAGGGGTCAGCACTGAAGCCACGCCCAAAATGCGCTTTGCCGATGCAGATAGTACGGTAACCTTCCTTTTGCAAGAGAGCCGGTAGGAGGATGTCACCTTCCTGAATGCCTTCGTTGTCCTGCTCGGCCGAGCGCATCGTTTTAGATTTCTTGCCAGGTGTTCCGGTGATGAAAGTCGTGCCGTGCCGCACAGGGTTCTGGCCGGTCATAATGGATATGCGCGATGCAGAACAGACGCTGCAGGCGGTGTAGGCGTGAGTAAACTTCACGCCCTTCTCGGCCAGACGTTCCATATTAGGGGTGCGGAAACGCTTGTTGAGCTCGGTCTCCTCGGTCCACATCGGCTCCGAGGTATCCTGCCAGCCGTAATCATCGGTGATGAAGAATACGATGTTTGGTTTGTCTTGCTCTGCAGCCTGATGCGTCGCGGCGATGAAAGGAAGGAGTGCCCAAGAGAGTGCCAATGTCAGCAAGTATTTCTTTTTCATAGTATTTTTGGGGTTAGAGGTTTGCTACGAGTTTTGTCACGCTTGGCTGCCGAGCTTATTCAATGCCCTCTTGCAACCGGCCATACTTTAAAGGAGCGTTCCTTGCTGCCTTCGATCCTGAATGGGCCAGGAGACGGATTGACGTTTCGCTTCTTTCCAAAATAATCGGTGTCGAGATGGTAGGGTGTTCCATCAGGTTTCTCGAAGGGTGCATCTGGGATCTTCGCTTTTCCAAGCAACTTGGTCGTTACAAGGACGCGTTTTTGGGCTGTGGCCTTGGCTGGATAGTTCGGGAGCGTCAGTAGGTATTCCCCGGCCTTCTCTTCTAGGGAGAAGCTGAATTTGTCAAGGAATAAGTTACCGTCATTCTGGACAAGCTTGGAGTGCGCAAGGCGGGGCAAGTCTTTCTGTCCTACGAAGATGTTGTTGTAGAATCGCAAGTCCTTCTCTTGGATATTCGCAATTTTCATCTCCTTCATACTGTGTGGTTTGAAGTAGGGTGTCTGCCGCGTTTCTTTACGGAAGCTGATCCCTCCGGCAAAGAGGTTGTTCACATAGGCACCACCTTGCGACCAATCTCGCAACGACTGGCGTGACAGAAAAAGATTGTTGTCAATTAGGAAAGGACCGTGGTTGACCTCCATAAAGAGGTCGAGGTTGTTGTCGTGGAGCAGATTTCCGGTGACCTGCGTGCCCTGCGCCATCCAGTCGAGCCAGATGCCACCAAAACCGCCGCAGCGATAGATGTGATTATTTTTGATGAGAACGTCGTTGGAAGCGAGTAGTTTAAGGCCAGCAACATCAGGCCCACCAATCCATCCACGCAGAGCAATGTCGTGAATAATGTTGTTCTCGATCGTGCAGAATATTCCACCTAGGCTGCCGTGGATCCCGTTTTTCTCGCAGTGAGAAATGTGGTTGTTGCGAACGAGGTGACTACCGATCTTCTCCTTCGACCATCCGTGCTTCGTGGCCAGTTCGCACGATTCGACAAACCCCGGCGCCGTCACCTTTGGCAGAGCAACACCGAATTTCGCTAGGTCGTAGCGTCCAAGCGTGATGCCGGTATTCATTGAGTGGCTAATCTCATTATTCTCGATGATCCATCCTTTGGACCAGTGCGTTCCGATCAGTCCAATCTGTTCCGACATCGCCCCCGACCAAGGAGTGGCAGCGTGACGCATCGTAAAACCGCGGACGGTGATGTAGTTCCGACCGGGCTCGCTGGGGTAGAAGATACTCTGCCGCACATTGATCTCGACCAATTCCTTGTTGGGATCGACCCCTTGGAACTGCGCCCAGAGGGTGGTATTTTTTTCGTCCACTTGCGCCTTCCAGAATGAGCGGCCAGTCGGGGGTCTGCTCTCACGGCTGCTTGACGCAGGGTCTTTTTGGTAATCCTTCCATTGAGGACCACCGCAGTTGATTTTTTTGCTGTAATCTTTGCCTGCGACCACGATCCCAGAAATACAGGCCATCGACACACGGTTGACGATGTCGATCTTGAGCTGACCATCCGTTACTTGGACGTTGTCGAAGGATTCGTCACAGGCCGCAAAGGAGCCGACCTTGGCGAAGATGTCAAGCTGGCTGAGTACCGTTTTGCCTTGCAGCTTGACGTCACAAACTCGCTTGGCCTTGGCGTCAAAATGGGGTTCGCAGAATTTCAACGTGACGCGGTAGCTTCCGTTGGGCACGGCGAGCCGGTAGCCCTGCAGGTCGTACCGACAAGTTTGGTAGAGAGTGCCCTCCTGGGTTCCAGCGACGGGCTTGCCCGCATACGTGGCAACTTTACCGCCGAGAACTTTGTCTTTCGCGACGGTCGGCGTGGCGGAAACAGGTTTCTGGCGCGGCAATACCTGCTCCAGCGTCTTCGCTTCATCCATCCAGACACCGTTGAGATAAACCGTGCCGGTAGTTCGTGGATAACCCTTGTGAGCGTGCCATTCTCCCTGAATGACATTATTATAGGGGTTGAAGTCGCCAAAGAAGCTGTTGGGCAGAGTGGCTTTCCAGACTCCCTGCTGAACCTTCTGCCAGTTTTTGATGATTTCGGACCCTTTGATCACCACCCTTTCACCGGGAGCCGCCTGATAGACAATCCGTTTTTTGTCGGAGATCCCACCTCGCGGCGGATTAACGCGTTCGCGGTATGTCCCTTGATGCACCGTAATCACGTCACCGGGCTGCGCGATTTTCGCGGCAGCGGAGATGGTCTTGAAGGGCTTCGCCTGAGAGCCCTTGTTGGAATCGAGTCCGCTTGGGGCCACGTGGTATTCTGCTGCCGAGAGTGGCGAAGTGGCTAGGATGATGGCGATCGCTGCGATGAATACTTGGAACATAATTCTTACTCCTAAGAATAATTGGTTTTATAGCAAACCGTAGCCGAGCCGTTTTGATATCCGCTGGGTGCAAGGGACAATCATTTCGACAAGACGTGGTATGTCTTCTTTGGAAAGACGCATATCGAGTGCGGTTATCGTTAGCGCCGCGACGGGGTAGTTCTTTTGGTCGAAGATCGGGGCACTCACGCACATCGCCACTGCAACAGCACTCTCACCGCAGTCGGTTCCGTAACCCTTTTCGCGTACGGTCTCAAGTTCCGCGAGGAATTCGGTTTTGTCGGTAATGGTTGTTTCTTGATATTTCTGAAACTCCATTTGCTCCAATATCTCATTACGCTCCGCTTCGGGGAGAAATGCCAACAGAACCTTTCCAGGTGCCGCAGCGTGAAGCTCGAACCGAGTTCCCGGATCGATCATTATTCGGACCGGGTGGAGTGCCGGGATATACTCAAGAATGACGCCCTGGTGTCCCACAATGGTATTCAGTTGGACCGTTTCGGTGCATGCATCGCGCAAATTGTACATCTCTTCCATAGCCAGCTCGATGATATTTTCCGAGCAGACGGTGTTGTTACCGAGAGCTAAAAGCTTTTTGGTTAATTTGTAGCAACCCGTTTTACTGTTAAAGTCGAGGTAGCCCAGATTGGTCAGCGTTGTCACGGTTCGATAAACGCCTGTCTTCGGGAGGCCGAGGTCCTCTACGAGTTCCCGCAAGGATCGCCCGTCGGAATGCTCTGCTAGGTGTTCGAGAACACGCATTCCCTTTTCGAGGCTCGGTACGTTGTAACGTTCGTTCATTGTTTCTTTTTTAGTTGATACAGGTCGAGGAAAAACTACTCTAAGATCGGCTTGGCTGCGGTTACCCCCTTAGTCGTTTTCGTCGCTTTCCATTGACTGACAACCTTCATCTCGGGTGTGACCTCAACCACTACCGTTTCGCCTTCGCGATTCGCTCGGTTGCAATTGGTGATTAAGGTGTTGCCGTTGGCCAGACGAGTCGCTTCACAGAACTGCGTACGCCCGAAGTCGATGCCTTGGCTCTTAATCTTCGCTAGGTCGGCTTCCCAGACGGGTTTACCCTGCTTGTCGAACTCAACTACCCGCGGTGGCTTGTAGCCGGACACCAAGGTATTACCATTTTTCAGACGAGTAGCGTGGTAGGCCATCGTGAGATTAAACTCAGCCAAAACCTTGCCAGACCAGTCGTATTCGCGGACAATGTGGGAGTAACACTCGCACGCGAGGATTGTATTCTGGGGCGTGACACGGATGAATCGGACTGTCTTATGTCCTTTTCCTTTCGACTTCAGAGTAATCTGGCGTGCGATCTTCCCATCGCGAGTGATCTCGCTCAGTACACCCTTGCCGCACTCGGCAAAGAGAATGTTGCCGTTGGGCAGCAGGCAGCAGGACATCGCTTCGTCTTTGATCTGGTGGTCGAGGATGACCTTCTTATCCTTGTCAACAATTCGCAGGCCACCTCTATTTTGCGTCTTCTTAGAAGGAAGGTAGGCGATGACGACTTCACCATTCTTTTTGAGCCAAGCGTCCATGCAGCGGACTTCGTCATAAACCCATTCACGTCCACCCTTCTTATTATGAATCACGACTTCGTAGGCATCAACATCAGCGGTGAGGAGTTTGAACGACTTGGATTGTTCTTGGCCCGCCGCCAAGGACGACACGCATAG
>Ga0180430_10004868_pt1 | contig 11255 bp, 7 predicted proteins | sample SS_ome_9_FD_132999 | JGI IMG/M metagenome (GOLD analysis project Ga0180430, IMG submission 132999) | Hypersaline lake sediment archaeal communities from the Salton Sea, California, USA - SS_1_S_2 metaG | ecosystem: Environmental > Aquatic > Non-marine Saline and Alkaline > Hypersaline > Sediment... | reverse complement strand
CCTTGGGCCTTCGCCGCGCTACTTTGTGACCTTTGTACTACTAACCTGCAAGATATCGAATTTGTTTTGCACTTGTCGCGAAACGATGGGCTGGCCGTATGTCGTTGAGCCAGTTGCCAGCTGCCAGTTGCCAGGTCATGTGCTCTCTGCGGCAAGACCATTGCCTCTGCGCCCTCCATAGTCTAACATGGTGGTCGGGCCGGATGAACCGCTACTGAAAGGAATGGACCATGAGAACCGATACTGATGCGAACGCCGACACCGACATCGATACAACACTTTCGCGCCGCAGTTTCATCCAGGCCGCTTCGATTGCTCCGCTCGCCCTGCCGTGGATCGTCCCGGGAAGGGCGCTGGGAAAGGAAAAGGGCGCGCCGGCCGCAAGTGAGCGGGTGGCGATCGGATGGGTGGGATGCGGGGGGCGGGGAAATTACGACGCCTCCCGCCTGGCGCGCCACGGCGCGCAGATCGTCGCACTCTGCGACGTCAACAAGAAGCACCTCGACAGCACGGCCAAGCGGTACAAGGTTGCCGCTTCGGCGTGCGGAGGCGACTTTCGCCAGACCGTCGGGCGCAAGGATATCGACGCGGTGCTGGTGGCGACCAACGACCACTGGCACGTCCTGGTGGCGCTCGCGGCGCTGAAGGCGGGCAAGGACATTTACGTCGAAAAGCCGCTTGGCGTCACGGTAGCCGAGGGGCGTTTTTTGGCTGACGCGGTCAAGAAGACCGATCGAATCTTCATGCACGGTACGGAGCAGCGTTCGATGGCCAGCGTTCGCCGGGTATGTGAACTGGTCCGCAACGGTCGGATCGGAAAGGTCACGAAGGTGACCACGGCGTGTCCGGGCGGTGTGAGGTCCGGTCCGCCGAAGATTACGGCGGTGCCCGATACGCTCGATTTCGACATGTATACCGGCCCGTCGCCGAAGTGCAAGTTCGACGCCCGCCGGATCCACACGCGGTATCATTTCCATATTTCCGACTACTGCCCGACCGGTTTCCTGACCGGATGGGGGATTCACCACCACGATATTTTCCACTGGGCGATGGGGTTCGACGACACCGGTCCGGTGGCGATCGAGGGCGTCGCCGACTACGCGCCGAAGACCGACCTGTGCGACTGCCCGGTGACGTGGACGATAAACTACGAGTACGCCGGCGGGGTGAAGATGACGTTCGTTGACGGCAAGAAGTTCCCCCGCGCCAACGGTATCAAGTTCGAGGGCGACAAGGGTTGGATCCAACTGCACTACGGCGGGGCGACGTCGGCCAGCGATCCGAAGATACTCGGCTCGAAGATTACCGACTCCGACGTCCGCCTCTACGACGCGGGCAAGGGCGACGATAACTTCAACTTCGTCCAGTGCGTCAAGTCGCGAAAGGAAACCTGTTCCCCGATCGAGGCGGCCCATCGATCGACGGCTGTCGGGTATCTCGGCGAGATCGCCTGCCGCCTGAAACGAAAGCTGAAGTTCGACCCGAAGACCGAGCTTTTCGTCGGCGACGACGAGGCCGGTAAACTGCTGTCACGCCCGATGCGCGCCCCGTGGAAACTGGCCTGAGGATCCGGAGAGAATAAAAATGCGAAATGCTGCAATCGTGATGTGCATACTTTCAGTAGTGGCCGCTATTCTTAGCGCCGTGTACTGGCCCAGAAGCGAACCTGTCGAACCGCTGACGTTCAAGCTGCCCCGGGCGCACTTCGTGGGCACGCCGAAGGACGTCACCAGCGAGAATCTAGAACCGGCCGGAAAGCACGGTCCGCGCCCGCCGATGATGGTCCCCGAGGGTCTGTCTAACGTGGCGCTGAACAAGACGGTCACCAGCAGTGATTCGATGCCGATTATCGGCGAACTGGCGCAGATTACCGACGGGAACGCCGAGGCCGAGGAAGGCTCCTACGTCGAACTGGGTCCGGGTATCCAGTGGGTGCAGATCGACCTCGGCGCGAGTTGCGAGATCTACGCGATTGTGGTCTGGCACTTTCATCGCGAGGCGAGGATATACCGCGACGTGATCGTCCGGGTCTCCGACGATCCGGAGTTCGCCAAAGATGTCAAGACGGTCTACAACGCCGACCACGACAATTCCGCGGAACTGGGCAAGGGCGAAGACAAGGAATACTTCGAGACCAACGAAGGGCGACTGATCGACGCCAAGGGCGTCGCCGGGCGATACGTGCGCTTGTACAGCCGCGGGTCGGTGGACGGAGATATGAACCACTACATAGAAGTCCAGGTCTACGGTCGACAAAAACCCGCCCGGTAGGTTCCAGGTTCCAGGGTAAACTCCCGACGCCAGGCACTCGGCGCCCGCCGAATCGGGCCTGTGGGTTTGGCCCGGATATTTCACCATGTTTTCCGCGTCGGCCGATGCCCTTGCCAGACCAATGTGAAAAACACCGCGCCGAGAATTACAGTGTGTTTTTCTCGCCTCCGGGAAAAATAGTTGTAATCACATTTACTTGAATATCTTACGGAAGTTTTGCAAAAACATGGTGAAAAATGTTGGGGCTAGAGGAATAAACGCTGCAATCCGCCGTTAAATCAACTTATCTGGTTGCCGCGCCGCTTTCATATCGTAACATTCAATTATGGACGGAGAATTCATCGCACACGAAGGCGCACTTTTCAAGCGAAAACCCGAAGGCGGGTATCACGGGATGGTATTCTGTCCGAGTTGCGGGCAACCGGCATCTTCCCTGTCCGATACGCTTTGCTTCTATTGTCCTCGCTGCAATTGGCGCTCCAATTTCACGGGGCAACAACTACACGCCGTCATGGGAAGCCTGCCGGATATGACCGCGGATGACTGAATCGCAGCCGTTACCGCAGCCGTCACCGTTCGTTCGGCCGGTTGCTCCGCCAGGCGGACCGGTTGCCGGTTTCCGCGCCGTTTGCACTGCTTACCGATCGCCGGTCTTCTTCCCGTAGCATGAGACCTTTCCATCCATAGTCGCAATGTACAGGCGTCCGCCGGCGGCGGCCAGCCCGTCCCACACCGGTGGAAAAGGAAGGGCGATTTTGCCCAGCGTCTTGCCGTCGACCGGGGAGACCGCCCAGATCGCCCCTCCGCGCCTGCCCTCGAATGACGCTTCCTGCTCTTCCAGCGTTTTGGGCGACAGGAGGGTGTAGGGATGCATGCCTTTGGGTTCCTCTGCGCCCATGATGTTCGGCGGACCGGCGATGAAAAGTCTCTTGTCCGCCGCCGTTCCGGTCAGAACCATCGCGCGGACCATCACGCCAACGTTGCGCGACCATTGCACGGTGATTTTGGACGGCGCCCGGCGGCGCCGGGCGGGTTTTGCGGACTTTGCGGGTTTGGCGGGCTTCTTCACTCGATCGCAGGCGAACAGTTGGTACTTCGTCCTGCCCATGCCGACGTGGCTTCCGTTGCGATGGTATTGGTTCAAGCGTCCGAAACCGTAAACGTTCGACTTATCGAGCACCAGCATCCTGCCCGACGGTACGCGATTGCCCACCACGGGCCAACCGCCCCATGTCGACAACATGTTCGTCCCCACCTGCCAATACGTTCGATGCCACCAGTTACCGTCGAGGAAACCCGCCGAACTGTACAGGTGCGCCGCCGACGCCTTGACCGCTTTACCGTCCATGTCGAACCGCCTGTGCCGCATGAAGACCGATTCACCGTCGCTGCTGAGAACGTCGGGAAGGGCGCCGCCGTCGACAGGCGCAGCCGAAAGCATCCTGCCCGTCACCGCGTCGAGACGGTAGAGCGTCAGCCCGCCGTCGAGGAACGTCGATCGCCCTGCCACGGCGTAAACGGAACCTTTGACGACTAACACGGCGCCGCTGACGGGATGGACCGATTCGAGCCGGCCGTACGATACGATGCGGCGGTCCGCGCCGGTGGTTGCAAACCGCCATGCCAACTTTCCGTCGGTCGCCCGGAGGCAGTAAATCGACCCGTCGGCGCATCCGAAAATCGCCCGCCCGCGCCAGATCGTCGGAGGCGAATCGACTCGCCCGCCCGCAACGTAATCCCACAACGCGCGACCGCTTTCCGCGTCGAGACAATGAACCGTGTGCTCGTCAATGGCGGACACGAAAAGCCTGCCTTCGGCGACGGTGACTGCGCTGAGTTTGCCCGCGACTTTCGCCCGCCATGCGCCGGTCAGTTCGACGGGCACGACCGAGACCGTCGCCCCGTCGCGATTGGCGCCGTGGCGATACGTTGACCAGTCCGTCTGCGGTGTACCGGCTGTGGATTTCGGAATCCCGCCGAATGCGGGGCCTTTCTCGAGTCGCGGGGCGCCGGCGGGTTTGTCCTTCGAAACGACCGCCTCCGCGGGCGCCAGGACGTTGAAGTTGCTCAGCTTGCTCTCGATGTGACAGGCGCACGAATGCGGAGGAATGTAAACAAGCCCGTTGCATGGCATCACGCCGTACTGGCAGGCGCCTCGCGTCCACTGGTTGCTCTGGCCCTTGCCCGTGGCGATGTCGATGAACTCGATACCGTCGCGCCCGAGCACGAGGAATCGTTCGGTGGCCTTGTTGCGGTAGCAGCGGTGATGCACGGGCCCGTATTTGAACTGGGTCGAATCCTTGGGCCTGGTGCGTTTCACCTCACCGGTCATCAGGTCGCGCGCCTCGGTGATGCCCGGGTCTCGGCGCTGGACCATGTTACCGGTCCATACCAGCCCGCCGGCGACCAGGACGTCAACCGGGGCGTTGTAGACCTCTTTGGCGGGGCAGCTCCAGAGCTTCTTGCCCGTCTCGGTCGAGAAGGCGATCAGCTTGCCCACCGGCGCGACTCCTCCGGTGGTGTCGACGGTCCAGTTGACCCGCCTCTTGGAATCTGTGGAGGCCTGAATCTTGCCCACCGCCCGGTCGGCCGACAACACGACCCCGTTGCAAACCACCAGCGTGGGCGCCGTCCATGAGGGCCTGTGACGGGCGGTCTCGCGCGGAGTGCGCCACAAAACCTTTCCGCTCTTGGCGTTCAGCGCCACGACGTGCGCGGGGTTTTCGATGAACGCCCGGTCGCCCGCGGCGGCCAGTGCGGTCGGTAGCATCTCGACGGTGTCGGCGTCGTCCTTCTTCCAGAGCAGTTTGCCCGTGTCGGCGTTTACGGCTACGAGGTGCTTTCTGGGCGGTGTTTCGGGGTAGATAGGCCACCAGTGCCAGACCTTTTTCGGTTCGACCGGAACGCTCGCCCCGCCGGTGTTGTCAGGCTTGCGATCGCCGATCACGGCATACAGCGCGCCCGCGTGACAGATGAACTCCAGCGCGCCAGCGGTGTTTTCGCAGGTCATAACTGTCTTTCCGGTCGCGGCATCCAGTGCGGAGATCGGTTTCCCGTATCCCAGCGTGACGTAGACGCGGTCGCCGATGGCGACCAGGCGCCTGGCCAGTTCCGCCGGTCCGGTTCGGAAGCTTCTCATGTGCCCTTCCCAAGGGCCGATGTCCCGCTTCCAGAGCAGCACGCCGTTAAACGCGTCGCGAGCGATGAGTTTCCAGCGTGGCCTGGTCGCGACAAAAGCGGTTAGGCCCTCGTCGATGATGTAGAACACCCGCCGGTCCGTAGCTACCATCGCGCTGGTCGTCGACAGGTGGTCGTGGCTGCGGGCCCACTGCGGACCGCAAATCCACTGCACGCGCTTCGGCGGACCGACAACGGTGTCTGCGGCTACGGCGTTATTATTGGGACCGTGCAGGAAGTGCGTCCATTCGTCGATTGTTTCCGGTCGTGGCTTGACGGTCTTTGTCCACTTCCCGCCCGTCTTGATATGCGCCGCCCCGCCGGGCGCGAGCACTCGCATGACCTCCCCCGGCGCGACCTTTCCGAGATTATCTGAGACCACGAGATTGACCGTGTTGTCGGCGTACGGCAGTCGGGTCGATGTCAGGCATTCGACGCTCACCTTACCGCAGGCGCCCAGCGATCGGATGTGCCGGCGGGCGGCGGTAATATTCTTTGCGCTGGTGTCGAGCCCGTGGACGAGGATATTGTCAGCCGCTCCCAGGGCGGTCGTCAGCTTTCCCTCGCCGCATCCGACGTGAACGACCAGCCCGCCGGTAACGCCCGCGGCCTCGAGGATTTGTTTCGCTTCGGCCTGGGGGCCCTCGGCGCCCGAAGCGCCGGGCGCCGCACACGTCAGCATTGTCGCCAGACAAAAGGTTACCGCCGTTACTATCCTTAACATGAATTGTCTCTCTGTACTGGATTAACCGTTTACTATTTCACACGGCGTGAAATTTCATGATACCCCGCCATTCAGACGGTGCAACAATATCTTCATGCCGCTGTCGCTGACGATCCTGAAGGCCCGCGCGAACATGCTTGCTTGACACCCCCTTAGCGGTCTGTACGATAGAAGGCGCCGGTCGGCAGATCCGGGAAAGGAGAGCAACTGTTATGCGCATGATGTTATTGGTGACGTTCCCGACGGAGAAGTTCAACGAGTTGTGTCGGCAGGGACAGGTCGGTCCGAAGATCGCGAGTATCATCGAGGACACGAAGCCCGAGGCGATCTACTTCGGAAAGGGCGCCGACGGACAGCGCGGGGCAGTCGCGATCGTCGACGTCCCGACGCCGGCGGACCTCTCGCAAGTCACCGAACCGTGGTACCTGACGTTCGACGCCCGCATCGAAACCAGCATTTGCATGACGCCCGCGGACATCGGAAAAATCGACATGGAAGGCCTGGCCAACAAGTACGCCTGAGACCACCGGGGGCCTGTTTACCGATCACGGTTTGACCGCGCGGGCCGCGGGCTGACGATCAGACGCAGCGGCTTGTTCGGCTTAAGGCTGACGGGGAGCCCTTCGCTAAGGGCCTTGCCCGAGACGATGCGCGCCAGCTTGGTATCGGCGTCTCGGACCGTGTATTTGTGCGCTGCGTCCGGTTCGACGGTGAACCACTCGGGCACGGAGTTCATTCTCGGCCAGTCCTGCTTGAAGCCCATGTAGATGCGGTGTCTGGGGATGTCGAACTGGAGCTTTCCCTCGTAGTCCTTGTCGGATCGCATGTACAGGCAGATCCCGTCGCCGGCGGGCGCCGCGCCGAGTTGAAGCCCCTGGCGCCACGGGCGGGCGATGGTGTTGCGCGTGTGAAGCATCGTGTGGATCAGCACCGTGCGGACCGTGTTGGCCTCCAGCTTGTGGGCCTCCCAGAGGCGCTCGGGATCGGTGTGGTCGACTAACAGCGTCGCGATCTCGCGGTCGGCCCAGACGAATCCTTCCGGCGTGGGGAACCGGCGCAGCAGGTACAGGGCGCCCTCGACCGAGTCGGCTACGTTGTCGCGCGAGTTATGATCCCAGTTGAAATGCTTGTACCGCGGTTTGAGCAGGTTTTTCATCGGGCGGCGGATCGCGTCGTAATATCGCCTGCTCCCCAGCGCCAGGTCGTAGTCGAGGAAACCGACGAAGTCGTATCCCCATCCATCCCCGGTCTTGACGCGATCGTGCGGACCGGGCGTCTTCTGCACCGAGGAGATGATGACGCCGTCGGAATTGGTCCCGCGGCGCAGGATTTCGTCGAACATGTATTCCATGTGCGGTTTGTACTGCTTGCACTTCTTCGCACTCGCCTCGGCGTCGACGGCCAGCAGCAGGCCCAGCCCCCCTATGATTTCGCAACCGTGATCGCTGAGGCGCGAGGGGACGAACTTTCCGCCCAGGAGGTAGTAGTCCGCCAGCCGGTGTGCCCGGTCGAGGTACTTTTTTTCGCCCGTAATGCAATACAGGCGAGGCAGGACTTGCAGCAGCTCGCCGTTGACCTCGATGTTCTTCGACGGGATCTTCCCGTAGGGAGTCTCGTGGGGCGCGTGCTTGAAAATGTCGTCGACGATGCCGCGCATGCGGCCGAACCAGGGCGAGTCGCTGCCCGTGATCTCGACGATCGCGACCAGCCCGTCCTTGACGTATTCGCACGCGCCGAAGATTGTCGCGTCGAGCGAACCGGGGACCTTCCTGCCGCGGTTCATGTCGTAGCGGACCGGCAGGCGATCGAGATGGTTGCAGAGTTTCTGCTCGGCTTTCAGGGTGTCGATCATCACGGTGTCGAGCAGTTTCTTGTCCGTGTAGAACGCCGCCCACACGTAGAACGGATAGCAGTCGGCGGCAGTGTCGCGGTAGTTCCACGCCCGCGCGGTGGAACGGAACAGACCGGTCCTGGCATCGCGAATTGGCAGGATACGCTCGTGCAGCCAGCGCTGGACTTTGCCCAGTGCGATGGCGGCATATTTCGAGGATCGCTCAGCCCGTTTCCAGTCGCACTTTTGCGGGGCGGGGTTCCAGAGGCTTCGCGTCCGATCGTTGATTTCGAACCCGGGCATTTCGGCCCATCCGAGCCTGCCTTTCCTGGCAGGCGCGCTGAAGGCGGACTCAAAACCACACAGGCACACAGCGGCGATCGACAGTGCTATCGGTATCTTCATGATGGCGGTTTCTCCTTTCGCATCGCGGCGTCTCGGCGGGATATCAGATGTTAGTATCGCTTCATCCTGGGGAGTTGTCCATCCACCTGGTCGGCGCCCGGGAAAGAAAAGCCCGGAACAGCTTCGGGATTACGCGGCTGTTCCGGGCACGGCAGCGCCTGTGTCACGTGCGTCTCCGCACGGGACTTACTTTACAAAGTACAGTTTTGAGAACTCTTTCAAACCAGCGCGGAGTTTTTCCACATTGGCCGGATCTGTGGTCTGCTTGCACTTCATCGCCGAGATCAGCATCCCGTGGAGTGTGGTGAGTTTCTTTACGTATGCGGCGTAGGCCTTCTTGTCACCGGGGTCGGCGGGCTTGACGCGCTGGGTCATGAAGTACTGCGTGACGATGTGCTGGATCTCGCCGGCGTGGTGCTCCTTGTTGTGGACCCAGCGGACGAGTTGATTGGCGGCGCTTTGGGCGGGCTGTTTGCTCAGCGCCGTGATCTGGGCCATGGATTTCTCGATGGTCTTGCAGTGCTCCTCGATCATCTTGATCCGCATGTCGTCGGTGTAAATTCCGCATGGAATCTCGCAGTGCCCGTAGAGTGCGGCGCCGGAGAGGCCCAGGCCCAGTAGTGCGATGCAGAACAGCAGTTTGGTCTTCATGGCGCAATCCTTGTCGTAATGGGTTAATCGGAAGTTTTCTAAACAGGTTCCGGCCTGCGACGATCGCGGGCCTCTTGAATCATTATATACCGCTGAATGAGTGGTCGGGCGATCGGAATGCTTTTTTCGGATATAGGGCGTTGTGTTTGTCCCCCGCGGCGGCGACAACCGCCCCTGTAACCCGTTTTATCGCATAGCTTTGATTGATCCCCCGCACCGGCGACTCCCGGTCAGGCCATCGCCTTTTGCACCGCGGCGCGGGTCTTGGCCAGACCCTCTTTGGCGACCTCCAATGCCGGGCGCTTGTAGTACTCGCGGTTGAACAACTCCAGGCTCAGCCAACCGTGAAACCCGCCTCTTTTCAGTGTGGTGAATATCCGCTTCAGCGGCGCTGCGCCGTCGCCGGGGAAGACGCGGTGGGCGTCGGTAATGGTCTCTCGAGGCGGGTCGGCGGGATAGTCGTTTACGTGGAACACGCTCATCGCGTCGGGTCCCAGGAACTTCAGGCCCGAGAAGCTCGAGCCTCCCTTGTAGATGTGATAGACGTCCAGAAGGACGTTGGCCTTGGGGTGACCGCTCTCGGCCGCGACGAACAGCGCCTGTCCGATGCGGCTTAGAGTGTTGGACGGGCCCCATATCTCCAGCCGGGGCGCCACGCCCGTCTTGTCGCCGAGATCGACGGCGGCGCGGTAACGCTTTGCGATTGCCTGCAAATCCCTGATTGGTTTCCGTCCGACTCCCGCCGGTGGGGCCGCTATGCCCGTACCGCCGATCTGCCTGACCATATCCATGTCCCGGGCCAAATCCTCGAGGCCCTTGGCGCGCCTGGCGTCGTCGTCGGATATCCACGCGGCGAAGCCGATGGCGCTGGGCACGGCCAGGCCGAGATCGGCAATTCGCTTGCGAAGATCCTTCAGCGAACCGCCTTTCTTCCGGTAAGTCCGTATCGAATCGATCCAGGGTTCGATGGCCTTGTATCCGGCCTTTGCGGCGATGTCTACTTCCTTGACGATACCGAGCTTCTGGCCGCGGATCGTTCCGGTGTTGAGGCAGTATCCAAACGGCTCGCCCGCGGGCCTCTTTTCGACCGCCGGCGCGGAGCCTGCAATCGCCCCAACGGCCAGTGCGGCGCCCATCTGCTTCAGCGCGGTCCGACGTGCCATGTTCGTTTTCATATGCACAACTCCGTAACTTTTGCTTCGATGCTTATTTTCTTGTTTCGGCGCGTCGATACGTTCGGCCTTCCCATCGCAGATTGCGGAAATTGCGCGGGTCGGACCAGCGGATGCGCGGGTCGGACGGCTTGACGTCGGGCAGTTCGATCTGCCTGGCGCCCCGAACGACCTTGACGCGCCCCCGGATACCGAGTTCGGTAACGCCTCGCCAGCTCTTCAGCGGATGTTTTGTGCGCTTTCCGAAGAGCTTGAAGTCGGCGACCGTCACGCCGACGCTCTGCCATTTATCGGATCCTTTGATATCCACCCTGGCGTAGTACTGACCGCTGTTTTGTCCGGGAAAAGCGCCCCAACTGTTGTCCTGCACCTCGAAGAAGAGAACCGCGTCGTGGGCGACCTTCACGTCGAGCATCAGTTTGGCGCCGTCGGGCGCGGCGTATACAGGGTCCTTGATCTTGCGGGTGTAAGCGCTCCACCAGTGCTGGTTGTCCCAGTTCAGGCGATACCAGTCCTGGTAATCATCGAAATCCTTTTCGATTATACGCCTGCGATCGGGTGCGGTTTTGACTTTCGCTCTTTTTAGTTGGTCGGGCGTGTAGTCGATCATTGCCGATGATATACCGAAGGTCTTGGGCGCCTTCGACATCCAGCGGTATCCGACGACACCGTGGGTCAGCTTGTAATACACGTTGGCCATGATGTAAAGCGGCTGGTCGGTGCTGTAGACGGGACATTTGGCCTGCCACTCATCGCCCTTTCTCTCGACCGCCGCGGTGCGCCAGAACCTCGTGAGGATGTGCGGGTCGACGGAATAGTAGATAACAACCCTCTCGACATTCTTTACCTGGTCGGGCTTGAGCGCAACTGCGGGGATCGAGTCTTTCGTTTTCAGATTCGCCGTCAGCACGGGAGTCTTTGGGAAGTCGAAAGCGCCCTTTAGGTGATCCTCGAAGAACAGCATTCCCGCAAAGAGGTGCTCGCTGATGGCGCGGTGGTTCATGTGCGGGGTGATGGTGTAGTT
>Ga0180430_10004867_pt1 | contig 11255 bp, 12 predicted proteins | sample SS_ome_9_FD_132999 | JGI IMG/M metagenome (GOLD analysis project Ga0180430, IMG submission 132999) | Hypersaline lake sediment archaeal communities from the Salton Sea, California, USA - SS_1_S_2 metaG | ecosystem: Environmental > Aquatic > Non-marine Saline and Alkaline > Hypersaline >... | reverse complement strand
TTTTCTTTTTCATTTTTTTCCTTTGCCACCATCTCCCTGCTTCTTAGGGAAAGTAGGGGGCGGTCGGTGCGCTCTAAATTATGAATTACTGAGATTTCATGGTTGGGTGCAGGGAGCAAATTGGCAATGGTTCTGGCAATCATGCTTTTTCCTGTGCCTGGGGCTCCCACTAGGAGGAGGTGCCTCTTTTGCTGTGCGATTAAGCGTGAGATGTGTACTGCTTCTTCCTGCCCAATTACCCTCTCTAAGGGGTCTTTTGGAATAGTAACTTCAGCAGTAGTTTCAAAATCCATAGTTGATTATTCGAGCCCAAAGTATATTAAATAGTAAACATCGTCTAATATCCGAAAATCGGGGGAATCCGGACGACCCTCAAACTGAAGGGGGTGTCCCCCTGCGGTTCGGATTTAAGGGTTGGCTTTAAACTGAAGGACATAATCTAGCACTTCGCTAGTTGGTTTTGCCCCGCCAAATTGGAAACTGTCGTTAATGATTGTTTTGGGGACTCCGCGCACCTTATAGTGTTGGGCCAATTCCGGAAAGAGCGAAGTGTCAATCATTTCTGCCTTGATTTTTGGATTAATTAGGGAAAAATCGTGGGCTACTTTTACTGCCGGAGGGCAGTAGGGGCAGGTTTGTGAAGCAAAAACCTTGAGCTGAACTGGAAAATCAATTGCAGCTATTTTTTCAATTAGGTCTTTTGAAATAGAAGGCCCTCCACGCGAGGCATCCACAATATCTTCTAGCAAAGTAATGAAGAAGTGGTTTGCTGGTGGGGCGCAGAAAGTAGCGCTTGTTTTGTATTTGGGAGAATAGATTACTAGCGAAGGTGCAAGCCTGACTCCAAATTCTTTTGCTTCGGGGCCACTAATAGAATGGGATTTTGCAGTTATTTTGGAGCTTAGTGAAGCAAGCTCATCTATTAGGTCTTTGTATTCTAGGCAGAAGGTGCACTCAGTATCTTTTCCAAAGAGGATTAACTCAACTTCATCTTTTAGCTCTTTTTCGAATTTGTTTTTTAGCTGTTTTTGCAATTCTGGGTCAAACATGAAAAAGAAGATAAGCAGAATACATTAAAAGAGGTGTGGGAGAAGAAAAGGTGAATGCTGCGTAAACTTGGGACATTAAATTTTATTGACCACTTTAAGTACGGGGCACTTACTATTACAATTCCTCTTTATCTGGTTTATCGGGGAATAGATGTTGGTGAAATTGGGCTTATTCTTTCTCTCTTTCCGCTTGCTTTTGTGGTGGTGAGGGTGCTCTCTTCAGTTTATGCAGATGTTTGGGGAGTTAAGCCATTTTTTATTGGGAGCAGCGTGTTCCAGGTAATTACGAGCTTGATTTACCTTTTTGCAAATAATCCGCTTACTTTTGGAATTGGAAAAATATGCGACGGAGTTAATTTTGCATTTTTCTGGGCAGTAGACCGCACTGCAATTATGGCGCGGGCGCACCGGAAAAAGGACTTGCTCATGATGAGTGTGGTTCGCTCTTTTGCTGCTGCAATCGGGCTGCTTGCAGCAGGATTTTTCATTGCATTTGTTTCGTTTGAGGTTGTGTTTAGCCTATTAATTGGAATGGGGCTTGTTGCATTATATGTTTCTTCTATGGTAGTTAACAGGGGGGCAACTGTCAGCAAGCCCAATTGGAAGGATGCATTCAAGATCCGAAAGAGGCAGAAGCATTTTTGGGAAGTTGCTGCATGTATCGTCCTTCTTGTTGTTCCCTTTAACGCACTCTTTACTTTCCTGCTTCCGGTTATGATGGATGTCCAGTTCGGAATGGGATATCTTGATGTTGCAATTATGCTTACTGCATTTTATTGCGCGGTGGGCTTTGGGAGCTTTGCTGCTACCAAGCTTAAGCTTGATGAGAGCAAACTAATTTTTTTCCAGGTTGCTGCAATTGCCACAATTATGATGCTCCCTTTTGCCGGCACATTCTTTAGCGCAATTGTTGTGCTTACTGGCTTTGGCTTTGGAGTGTGTTTTGGAATAAGCGAGGCGATGCTGGGGTATATCTCAGAGTCAGGAAGGAATGTTTCTTCAAGGATTGCGCTGCTTATTGTGCCTACAAATATCGCTACCTTCCTTATGCTTGCAGGCTCGGGCTATGCTGTGGAAGCGTTGGGAGATGAGCCCATTTTTGTTTTGTGTGCAGTTATGCTTGCTGGCTTTGTTTATTTGAGCAAGAACCTGATTGAGGACTTTGATGGGACTAAAGCAACCCGGGAAAAAGAATTGATGAAATACCATCCTCACCGCGGGCCTGCAAATGTTAGGCATTAGTTGGAGAGCATTTGGCAACTAGCGCGAGGGTGGAGAGGAGTATAAATACTGGGCCGCAGCAGGACATATCCCTGACCAGGCCATTGTTTTCGAGGCAAAAATCATATGTGGTATTGCATCGATCTACTTCCTGGGCATAAAGCTCATAATCAAATTCAGAGGTTGGGATGCACTCTCCAAAATCACTAAGCTCCCCTTTTGCAATTGTGCATGCTTGCTCTATGCAATGCTCTTGGAACTGGGGGCACTGCTGCCCAACTACTGCAAACGAGGCAGCAGCAAGCAAAAGCAAGAAGAAGAGTTGCTTAATCATGTTGTGCTTATAGTAAGCGAAGGAATATAAAATTTAAGCTAAAAGAGAAAAAACATAATGGCGGGCAAAAAGAGCATCTCGGCGGAAAATAAATGGATGAGTACGAGCAGGATACAGTCTCTTACAGATTGTATTTTTGCTTTTGCTATGACACTGCTTGTATTTAACCTGATTATGCCAAATGCAAACAATGATTTATCCGAAACACAACTGAGCACTTTTCTGGGGAACCAGGCAAAAGAATTTTACAATTATATGATTAGTTTTTTCATTTTGGCAATTTTTTGGATGACGCATACTCAGCAGTTCCACTATTTCCAGGGAACAAACAGGACACATTTGTGGATCAACGTAGTTACTCTGATGTTCATTGTGCTTATTCCATTTTCCACTTCACTAATGAGCGATTACCCTCTGGACCCTATGGCAGATATTTTCTTTGGGCTCAACCTCCTGATTGTTGGGCTGCTGTATTATGTTAACTGGGAATATGCTACTTCCAATTACCGCTTTATCAAAAAGGATGTGAGCAAAGCAGAATTGGATCGGGCAAAAAGAGAATCCCTGGCGATTCCAATTGTGGCAGTATTCTCAATGATATTTGCATTTACCGCCCCATTTTTGGCTGAATTCTCATATGTCCTAATACCTATTGTGAGGTTACTTATGGCACAGAAGAAAGTAATATAAAAGTAGGTGAAGTGGTTATAGGGAGAGATGATGGCTGCAAAGAAGAAGAAAACAAAGAGGAGTCATGCAAAAAAAGCAGATCCTCCCCTTATTCCTCCTCCTGAGACTCCGGCTCAGGCAGCAGCTGCAGATAAAAAGGCAGCTAAAGTAGAAAAAGTAGTAGACACCTGGATTAGCAGCGGAAGGCTGCAGGGATTAACTGATGGAATTTTTGCTTTTGCTATGACCCTGCTTGTTTTGAACTTAATTTTGCCTGACCCTGCTAATCTCCCTCCGGAAACTCAGCTTAATGACCTTCTTTGGCAGCAGAGCCATGCATTTTACAATTATGTTTTGAGTTTTATTCTATTGGCAATATTCTGGAGCATCCACACGCAGCAATTCCATGTAATTAAGGGAACTAATAGGATCCATACGTGGATAAATCTTACCATAATGCTCTTTGTTGTGCTTATTCCTTTTACCACATCTGTAATGGCAGATTACCCGGGGGATACTACTGCTAATGTGCTCTTTTCTCTAAACATGCTGGTTGTAGGTTTACTCTTCTACCTTAACTGGACTTATGCAGCTTCTGATAAGCATAGATTGATTGATTCTAGCATAGATGACCAGGCAATTATTGTATCGACGCGGAGGGCACTTATTACTCCCCTTGTTTCAGTGCTTGCATTGATCCTGGCGTTTGTGGCTCCTGAGTATACTGGGTTGTGTTTCCTCCTGATTCCAATTCTCAAGGCACTCAAACCATTTAACAGGTAAGCTCAGCCTCTGGATGTAAAGTATATAAATTTTCTTTAGGAAGGAGAGTTATGAGAAAATTCATATTCCTCTTCGGGCTTTTAGCATTGGTATTGGCCGGATGCACTACTACCAGCAGCGAGCAGCAGTGTGTTTCGGATGGAAATTTAGTTTGCGGAAGCGACGGAGTTACTTATGCTGATGCTTGTGCTGCACAGGCAGCGGGTGTGGGAATTGCCCATACAGGCACATGCACAGCAGCAGCCCAAGAGCCGTGCACTGAAACTGATTCTGGAAATGACATTTTTACCCAAGGAAGTGTGAGCAAGGGCACATCTAGCATGGAGGATACCTGCATTAGCCTTACCCAGATTAAGGAATATTATTGTGTTGGAAATGAGGTTTTAAGCCAAACCCAAAACTGCGGAGCAGGCTATATTTGCCAAGATGGAGCATGCGTAGCTGAAGAGTGTGTGGATTCTGACTCAGGAGTTGATACTGAAGTTGTAGGGACTGTTACGCTTGGCCAGGTGACTAAGAGCGATGTTTGCATTGATTCCAATCAGATTAAGGAATACTCCTGTGTAGATGGAGAGATTGCTTTTGAGGTGTTGAATTGTGGAGCTGGCACTGAGTGCATTGGGGGGCGCTGTGTAGAATCCGCAAGCAGCTGCACAGATAGTGATGGTGGAATTGAACTTTTCATTAAAGGAAGCACTAGAAAAGATGGCCATGTTTACATTGATTATTGTACTGGGCCTAAGGAAGTAATGGAGCACTATTGCAACAATGGGGAAGTTGAATCAGAGGAATTATCCTGTGGAGTAGATTATTTCTGCGCTGATGGGCGGTGCATTGAAGCCCAGTGCAGCGAAACCGATTCTGGAGAGGATGAGGATGAGAGGGGAGTTGTTTCTAAGGGCGGAGAAACATATGAGGATTATTGTTTAGATGATGAGAGGCTTAAGGAGTATTATTGTGATGGGAATGATGTTGAGAGCAGCATTATTGAGTGCGACTCTGATGAAGTGTGTGACAGGGGAAAATGCGTTTCGGAGAGGTACTGTGATGACTCTGATGGGGGCGAAGATGAGGATAAGGAGGGGACTGTAGAAACCCAGGATGGGACCTTTACTGATTACTGTGTGAATGAGCGCAAAGTCAAGGAGTATTACTGTGATGGGGATGAAATGGAGAGCAGCATAATTGTTTGCGAGAGTGATGAGGAGTGCGATGATGGAGAATGTGTGGAAATTGTTCTTCCGGATGAGTGCTACCTTGAGCCGGACCCCGGGATGTGCATGGCGTATATTCCCAAATATTATTATGACTCTGGTGCAGAGGAATGTATGGAATTTATTTGGGGCGGCTGCGAAGGAGTTGTGCCATTTGATAGTATGAGTGAATGTGAGGATGCTTGTGAGGTAGATTGAATATGCATAGATGGATATGGTTAATTGGGCTTGGGATTTTGCTTATTGCTGGATGCACTGCGATGTTTCCGCTTGGGGATAACCCAAATGAAACTGCAGGAACTAGTTTATCCGAGAGCACTGTGGGAGACGTTGTAATTGAGACTCCAGTTGCAGTTCCTACTCCTGTGCCTCAGCCAGAAGAGCCAGTTATTATAGAGATGAATTTCCCGGATGAGGACCATACCTGTACAACTGCTGAGAGGGAAGTTACTGCATGCACTATGGAGTATTACCCTGTTTGCGGGGACAATGGAAAAACTTATGGAAATGGGTGCACTGCATGTGCAAGCAGTGAAGTAAACTTTTGGAACTATGGAGAGTGCGGAAAGTGTTCTCTGAAGCCGGATGTTGGGCCTTGCAAAGCATATTTCCCAAAATATTATTATGATGCCCAAAACCAGGAATGTAAACAATTTACATGGGGCGGCTGCGGAGGCACTGTTCCTTTTGAAACTCTAGAGGAGTGCCAGGAAACCTGTGGGGTTGATAGCAGCGAGAGGCATATCTGCACCCAAGAGGAAAAAGTTGCCCAGATTTGCACTGCGGAGTGGACTCCTGTTTGCGGAGACAATGGAGTAACTTATGGAAATGGGTGCACTGCATGCTCGAGCGGCCTTATTGAGGCTTGGGTTCCTGGGCCTTGCAGCACCCTGGAGCAGATCTGAATAAGAGTCGCTAAAATGGGAGATGACCTAAAAACCTTTATTGAAGGGATCCCAAAGGCAGAATTACATGTACACATTGAGGGGACCCTGGAACCTGAATTGATGCTTAGGTTGGCCAAAAGGAATTCAGTTGAGCTAAAATATGATTCAATTGAAGAGATTGAGGCGGCATATAGATTTGGGAACTTGCAGGACTTTCTGAATATTTATTATGAGGGGATGAGGGTCCTTATTACTGAAGAGGACTTTTATGATTTGGCTATGGATTATTTGAAGAAGGCGCATTCAGAGAATGTGCTGCATTCTGAGGTGTTCTTTGACCCGCAGGCGCATTTGAAGAGGGGAATTGAATTTGAAACATTTTTTTCTGGAATTTCCCGGGCAATGGACGATGCTGAGCGTGAATTTGGAGTTACTTCTAAACCCATTATGTGTTTCTTGCGGGATTTGAGCGAAGGCTCTGCGGCTAAAACTTTGGCGGATGCTGCAAAATATAAGGAGAAAATTGTTGCTGTTGGGCTGGATTCTGCTGAGCGGGGGAACCCTCCTTCAAAATTCCAAAAAGTCTTTGCTGATGCATTGGGAGAGGGATATTTAACTGTTGCACATGCCGGAGAAGAAGGGCCCCCTGAATATATCTGGGAGGCAATTAAGCTACTGCATGTATCCCGTATTGACCACGGGGTTGCTTCACTTGAGGATCCAAATTTAGTTGAGTATTTGGCAGAAAAAAGGCTTCCTTTGACTATGTGCCCTCTTTCTAATTTGAAATTAAAGGTAGTCAAAAGCCTTGAAGTTCATCCTTTAAAGAAATTGATGGATGCTGGGGTTGTTGTAACGGTAAATTCTGATGACCCGGCATACTTTGGAGGGTATGTTAATGAGAATTACCTGGCTATTTCAAAAGCTTTGGGCTTAACTGAAAGTGATGTAGTGCAGTTAGCTAAGAATTCGTTTAATGCCTCTTTTATATCTCAAGCTGATAAAGAGAGTTTTATTTCCAAAATAGATAATTACACAAACTCACCTCACTAGTCCAAAAACACGCCTCTTCTGCACAGAACAGATATGTATATGTGCGACAAAAGGAGCACATATATATTTCTCAATAAGTCCTGCGCAGAATAATATCCTAATTGATAGGGGGGTTAGTATTAGAAGGGGGGAACGACTCCCCCCGTCTAAATATGCTCCCGCCGGGATTCGAACCCGGGCTACCGGAGTGAGAGTCCGGTGTCCTTGACCGGGCTAGACTACAGGAGCTTATTTGTGTTATGAAGTAGGAAGTTTTATTTAAGGAAACGTATTTAAAGCCTGACGATGGGCATTTAAACATTGTTTAACAGAAATAAGCAAAAGGTAATATTCATGATTGACAAGGAAACTCTCAGAAATGAGCCTGAGAAAATCAAAAAAGCACTAGAAAACCGGGGAGCAGACACTGCAGTCCTAGAAGAATTAGTAAAAATGGATGTGGAGTGGCGCAATGAGAAAGTGGTTGCTGATGAACTTCGCGCTAAGAGAAATAAGCTTGGCCCTCAAATTGCAGAAGCCAAGAAGAAGGGTGAAGATGCTAGTGCACTGCTCAAGGAAGGAGAGGAAATTGCAAAAGAACTAGAGAAAATTGGGGAGAAGGAAAAGAAGTTTGAAGGAGAAAAAACCCAGTTGATGCTTACTATGCCTAATCTGCCCCATGAATCTGTTCCCTTGGGTGCTGATGAGAGTGAGAATGTAGAAGTAAAAAAATGGGGGGAACCCACAAAAAAGAGCACTGATGTTGAGCCTCACTATGAACTTGGGCCAAGGCTGGGAGTAATTAATTTTGAAGCAGGAGTAAAACTTGCAGGGCACAGGTTCAGTGTGCTTAGTGGATGGGGAGCAAAACTGCAGAGGGCACTTGCCCAGTATATGCTCAAGATGGCAGAATCCGCTGGGTACAGGGAGTTTGGGCTTCCCTACTTAGTTAAGGAAGATTGCCTGGTTGGAACAGGGCAGCTTCCAAAATTCCGAGCAGACCTATACCAGACTGAAGAAGAGGAGCTGCAGAACCAGTTGTGGATGATACCGACTGCTGAAGTTCCTTTAGTCAATTTGCACAGGGGAGATGTTTTAGAAGAGGAAAAATTGCCCTTAAGTTATGCTGCGTTTACTCAATGCTTTAGGAGAGAAGCTGGAGAATATGGGCGAGACATTAAGGGATTGATGAGGCAGCACCAGTTTGGAAAAGTAGAAATGGTCAAATTTACTACGCCTGAGCAAAGCTATGGGGAGCTTGAGAAGCTTGCTGCTGATGCAGAGAAGGTTTTGCAGGGCTTAGAACTGCCATACAGAGTAATTGGGCTGTGTACCGGGGACTTGGGCTTTGGAGCCACTAAAACATATGATTTAGAGGTTTGGATACCTAGCCAGGATAAATACCGGGAGATTAGTTCATGCTCTAATTGTGAGGCTTTCCAGGCTCGTAGAGCAGACATTAAGTTTAAGAGGGAAGGGAAAAACGAGTTTGTGCACACTCTAAATGGAAGCGGAGTTGCTGTGGGCAGGGCCTTGATTGCAGTAATGGAGAACCATCAGGAAAAGGATGGAATTAGGGTCCCTAAAGCACTGCAGGACTATATGGAGACCGACTGGATAGCGTTCTGATTCCTATGATTTATTTAACTAAGGAATTAGTTGAGAAATACCAGGAAGGTGAGAGAGATCTATCCCTCGATTTGGGTCGAAATGTAACCATGGTTACAAATGAGCTTGATGAGATCCCACTTGAAGAAGTTAAGGGAGATTTTGTTTATGCCTGGGATGGCAAAGAACTCTGGAAAGTGGCAGTTTTTGAAAATGGGCTCTACCGGCTTAGAATGATGAGGGGAAAACCAATTCTGGAAATTGATGGACTAAGGATGCACCTGGTAAAAGACTACAAGGATATTTTTGATTACTCAAAACTAGTTGTGCAGAAACTAAAGTTGAAGCAGAGTGATGTTGTTCTAGATACCTGCATGGGGCTAGGATACACTGCTATTGCCGCAAGCAAAAAGGCAGACAAAGTCGTAACTATTGAATTATCCCCCGCAGTTCTTGCAATGGCAAAGTGGAACCCTTGGAGCAAAGAGCTCTTTGAACTAAAGAGAATTGAAGTAGTTGAAGAGAAAAGCTGCTTTGATTACATAAAGGCTGCACCCGACGCAACATTCACAAAAATTATTCATGATCCTCCCCGCTTTAGCAAAGCAGGAGAATTGTATTCACGCGAATTCTACAGAGAGCTAAGAAGAGTTTCAAAACCAAATGCACTGCTCTTCCACTACGTCGGAAGTTTAGGCAAAAAGAAGCGGGACATTATGAATGAAGTTGCCGGGCGTTTGGAAGAGTCTGGTTGGGAAGTCCTCAAAAAAGACAAAAAGCTGCAGGGAATTGTGGCTAAATCAGTTTGAAGCATGCTTTTAAAAAAGCTCCCAAACTAAAAGTTGGAATTAAGGAGTGTGCAAATGAAAAACTTGCAAAACAAAAAACCTAACTTGGAAATTGGTGCCACTACTAATAGTGCTAGCACTTGCTCTTTCTCTCATCTCCATCACCATTTCTGGGCTCCAGCCCACCACTAACTTTCAATACCCCAGAATTAAATCTAAACTTTTTGATTTCTTGAGATATCTCTGTCGGATATTCTCCGACTAAATAACACAAAAAAGGTGATGATAAAATGCAAACAAAAAAAACACGCAAGATAAAAGGAAAGGTTCCAGTTAGCCCTGTTTTCTCTAAAAAACCGGGACTGGTAGGAAAACAAGGATCCCTAGAAGACGGAACAGAAGAACTTGCAGGTGTATAGGAATGGCACACAAAATGAAACAGGGAGGAAAACACACTAGGGGTTCAGGGAAAGGGCCAAAAAGAAAAGAGCTCAAACCCAGGGAACTTCCAGGAGGGCGAGACGTATTGCTCCCAATTGGCCGCTTATGCATTGCAATAAAAAGCGAGCACTTAATGAGGTGCAAAACTGATGCCCGCCTAATTCCAATTATGGAAAGTGTTCTGGGTGAAGCAAAGGAGAAGGGAATCTCAATAAGAATGGAGATTGGAGAAGCTCCCAAATGCCCAACCTCAGTAATAAAAGGCGCCATTTCTGAAGGAGACAAAATTCTCAGCATGAAAAAGAGGCTGGCACTTGTTGTTGGAAAACGGGAAGCAAAAGAGCTCTCAGCTGCCCTGGAAGCTACAATGCCCAACTTGGTTGGGATGAAAAGACTCTGCGGCTAAAGAAAAGAAAAACCGGGGAAAAATTCCCCTTCTTTTTATTTTAAAAATAAGAAAAAGAAAAAAGAACTAATCAGAGAAAGTCTCTACAGTTGGAGGCTCTGGGTTAAGTCCCTTCCTCTCACGAATCTGCCTGACAATCTTTGGAATTAGGTCCTTTGGAACAGTCTCATACCCGTGGTATTCCTGGTACCAGGTTGCACGGCCCTGTGTTGCTCCACGAATTGCATTGGAGAAACCAAACAATTCAGAAACTGGAAGGATACTCTGGATACTTGCAGTCTCACCCTCCTGCTCCATGTTCAGTAGAAGACCACGTCGCCCATTAGTCATGTTAATTACTTCTCCACCATATTCCTGAGGCGAAGTAATTAGGACTTTCTGCTTAGGCTCCATTAGAGATACTCCTGCATCTAGCATTGCTGCATAAATTGGCCTCTTGATTGCTGGAATAACCTGTGCAGGGCCTCTGTGGACATTATCTTCGTGGAGGGTTGCATCAGTCAGGGTAACCTTAACTCCTGCAACAGTTTCCTGGGCAAGAGGGCCCTTGTTCATTGCCTCTTCAAAAGCTTCAATTGCCAGTTCCTGGATCTCATTGAGGTATTGGATACCCTTAGTAACATCCACAAACATGTTTGTTCCGCAAATGTCCCAGATTCCCTTAGCCTCATCACGAGGCATGCCAAGGTCAACTAGAGTCTGGATGTGTTCCTTTCCCTTTGGTTTTCCCTGTGGAATGGTTCCAAGGTCAATTGCCTCCATAATCTTTGGGTCCAGTGGCTCAACAAACATTTTGAACCTGTTGTGCTTGTTTGGAGATTTT
>Ga0180430_10004865_pt1 | contig 11261 bp, 9 predicted proteins | sample SS_ome_9_FD_132999 | JGI IMG/M metagenome (GOLD analysis project Ga0180430, IMG submission 132999) | Hypersaline lake sediment archaeal communities from the Salton Sea, California, USA - SS_1_S_2 metaG | ecosystem: Environmental > Aquatic > Non-marine Saline and Alkaline > Hypersaline > Sediment... | reverse complement strand
TCCGAAGTGTAAGTGTCGTTGACCGTCATGCGGGTCCCGTCACCGTACTTCAGAGTGATGTTGAAGTTCATCGCCGTGTTGAACGCATTCGGTAAATCGATTTCACCAGCCATCCAGGCATTGAAGTCAAAATTGTCCGGCACAGCGGGTGGAAACTTACCGGTTCCCACGACACTCACCGGTCCGCCGTTGTCATGTCCCATCGCCCACTGAGCGATGTCGATGTGATGAGCACCCCAGTCGGTCATCTTTCCGCCGGAGTATTCAAAGAACCAGCGGAACATCTTGCGACGCTCTTCCATATAGAGTGCTTCGGGGGCCGGACCCAGCCACATGTTCCAGTCGAGTTCCGGTGGCGGTTCGGTTGCCTGAAACGGTCCTGCGCCCGGAGCGCCACCAATCGCCACATGAGCATTCACGTTGTCACCGATGTAGCCTTCGCGAATCATGGCGATGGCTTTCAGAAACCGACGGTCGTTCTCTGATCGCTGCTGCGTGCCGACCTGAAACACCTTGCCGGTTTCTTTGACGACTTCGGTAATCCGCTGACCTTCTTCGATCGTCAGCGTGAGCGGCTTTTCGCAGTACACGTCCGCTCCGGATCGAAGTGCGGCAATGGCGATGGGCACATGCCAGTGATCGGGAGTTCCAATCGTCACCACATCCGGCGACGTTTTCTCCAGGAGTTCCCGATAGTCGGTGAACATCTGCAGCTTGTTATCGAACTTCGAATTGAATTCGTCGTTGTGTTTCCTGTCGACATCACACACGGCAATCGTCTGCCCCAGCTTCGCCGCCTGGCCGGCAATACTGCCTCCGCGACTGTACCGTCCCCGGCTTCCTCCCACACCAATGGACGCGACAGTCAATCTGTCATTCGCTTCCAGTCGGGCTCCCTGTGCCTTTTTCCAGTACAGCGGCAACGACATGGCTGTTCCTGCGGCGGCGGAGTTCTTCAGAAACTGGCGACGTGATTTCGACATTCGGATTTCCCTCGTAACACGATCAAAAGAGAACAGTAGTATGGTTAGATTCTCCGGACGAGATGCGACCAGATCGATGCATCAGTACAACGGATCACGGCAGTCGTCGCAAGCAGAGGTTGCGATATTCCGTTCAGCGTGCCAGACCCGTAGGTCCGGCTTTGCCGGACAAGACCCTGAAACGACACTGACTGCAGATTACCGAGGTCGGCAACTGAGGCTCGGCCATATGCAACGGCAGGCATCGCCTGCCCTACGCCGGAAGAGCACGCAGAGAACAGTCGACAAAGTTTCCGTGAGCAACCGCGGTGATGTCGTCGTCGGAGTAACCTCGTGTTTTGAGGATATCGAAGACTTTGCGAATATCGGCGATCGTGTTCAAATCCTGCGGCGACTGTTCGGTACCGAAGCCTCCATCCAGATCCGTTCCGATTCCCACATGCTTCGTATTGCCGAGCAACTGACAGATGTGGTCAATGTGATTGACCGCATCTTCAATGGTGACTCCTGCTGTTTCAGGAGTCGTCGTACCTCGAACCCAGCCAGGGACAATCATCCACGCATCAAAGGCTAATCCCAAAACACCATCACGTTCGGCAACAGCCTTGATCTGGTCGTCGTTCAACTGGCGAGGATCATCCACCAGCGACCGACAGTTATGATGACTGGCCCACACCGGACCATCATAGACTTCCAGCGCGTCCCAAAATGTTTGTTCGCTGAGATGAGTCAGGTCGAGCAGAATTCCGAGTCGGTTCATTTCACGCACGAGTTCCTTCCCGAGATCCGAGAGGCCGCCAACCGTGTCGTGTCCAAACGCGTATCGTCCGATTCCGTAGTGGGCCGGGCCGAGGGCTCGAAGTCCGTAATCCCAGGCCGTTTGCAGATCGGCCGGCGTGCGAATGGAATCGGCGCCTTCCAGGCTGAGAATATAACCGATGGGCGTGTTAGCCGGGTCGCTGTTCCAGGCATCGATGTGCTGAGTCAGTTCCGTTCCGGTGCGGAGCATCTTCATCTCACCGCATTCTTCCATCATGCGATACCACACGAGCTGTGCCTGTGTCATGGCCCACGCCTGTTCGGGAGATTCCCAGGCTCCAACAGGCCCGCGCGGTTTCATGCATCCGGCAATTTGAGTCGCCACACAGACACCGATGCCCGCTCGACGCATTTCTCCGAACGTTACGGTGTTCTTTCCCCGCGATTTTTGATCAGTCATCTCGGCTTCGGCAGCGCGAATCTGTTCAAGTGGCAATCGCAGATCACGATTGAACTCCATCGCGTTCAGACTGAGATCCAGGTGGGCATCGAAGACGAGCATATCAGTTAGCCAAAAAACAGTGGTGCAGGGAATCGAGTAGAGTGCTTGACGGAGCTTAACAGAAGAGCGAAGTCACTCTGGCAACTCGACGTTGATCCACACGAGGTGGTGGTCGGAGGAGTCGGTGAGGCTGCTTGTTGGGTCGTCGGAGGCTGGCCAGAAAACGGCACAGTCAGTCACCGCCAGTGTGCGGGAGGGCAGGACGTAGTCGACTCTAAGGTTTCCCACCACGTTGTCGGAGAAGTCGGCCGTGTCGTACTTCGCCGGACCGTGGTGCGATGCATTTTGCTTTCCCTGCGTGGCACTGGCTTCCACAGCGCCTGCGCTGGTGGGAGTGACATCGCTGTTGACCAGAGGATGTTCCAGCAGCGAATTGATACTGCCTGCCTGACTCGCACCATCGTTGGGGTCGGCGTTGAGGTCCCCAACAATGCAGAAGTGAGCCGATGGTGCCAGGCCGCCTTCGTTCCCGTGGTCGTCAGTGATCCACGCCGATTTCTCAGGGGACAGGTAGTCCGCCCAAAAACGGATCTCATCCGCATTACGACAACCATTTCGATCTTCGGGACCATCAAACGCGGGTGGTGTTGGATGCGATGCCAGCAGATGCAGTCGCTTGCCGTCGATATCAATCGGCACATCCCAGTGACTCTTCGATGACAGACGCAGCGCGTTCCACGCAACGTCGGAATGCCACGGTTTTTTTGATGCCGGATCGATTGGTCGCCTCGCATTCGGCATGTCACTCCACAGCAGGTTCTGAAACGTGCGGACTTCGTCGGCGGCAATCGGATATTTCGACAGCACGGCCATGCCGTACTGTCCTGGAAACCAGCCAAAGCCAAAACAGTCTGCAGGACCAGAGACCTCTCCATTGCCATCGAGGTCGATGCCGGAAGAAACCCCGGTATTCACCGTGGATGTCCAGGTGTGTGGAAACAGAAGTGGCTCTGTGTCACCCGGCAGGTCCTCCGTCTGCAGATACACGCGCTGGAACAGATCCAGCGATTTCGCATCAGCGTCGTAGTCAAATTCGTTCAACAGGACGACATCCGGGCGAACGGTTCGCAGGATGCGCGCGACCTTGATGGCCTGAGGATCCTGGTTGTTCAGGTCGGCTGTCAAATCCCCGGCATTCCGACGATTAAAGCTGATGTTAAATGTGGCGACTCGCACTTCTGCCGCTGAGGACTCAGGCAGGCATAACGACGACACAAAAAACAGACCAGGCAGGAGACTGAGAACGACAGGTCGCATGGGGACTCCAGGGAGATATCAGAGCAAACACGAAGGCATATTAGCGAGCGCGTGGGTTGGTCCCAGCGATTTGTCCAGACGGAACGGAGTGTTCTCAGAATACGCGATGGTCGAACGCGGTTGGTCGTCAGGTGACTCTCGACTCACCACCACAGAATCGGCTGTCCATAGCCAGAACTCGCGATTCTCGGTAAGCTCCGGACAATCAACTTCAGCATGCGGTGTGCGTGCTGGCCCCGGGATCGGAAATCGATGAGACATCAGGCAACAACGTTTCTGCTGCTGGGACTGCTCTGGACCGTGATGTCGAAGTGCCATTCGGCGAACATCGACGATACCATCGATCAGGGGTTGGGCTGGCTGGCGTCCCAGCAGAACCGACAGGGCTACTGGGCAGCCAATGAGGGTCAGTACCGCGTTGCGATGACGGCTCTCGCGGGAACAGCACTGTTGGCGGAAGGATCCACGGCAACGACCGGGCAATACGCAGGTAACATCAGCAAAGCGACCGACTATCTGATCTCACTCAGCCGTCCCAACGGACTCATCGGTTACCGCGATGACAATCACTACACCTACGGCCATGGATACTCAATGGTGTTTCTGAGTCAGGTCTTTGGCGAAGAAGAAGACCTGAATCGGCGCGAACAGATTCGAGACGTGCTGACTCGAGCGGTCCAGTTCTGCGCCGACGCTCAGACGACGCGCGGAGGCTGGGGGTATGTGTCGGCCAAAGACGGTGGCAACTTTGACGAAGGGTCCACCTGTATCACTCAGGTCCAGGGACTGCGCGCCTGTCGCAACGCGGGGATTCCGGTTTCCGTCGAGATCATTGACCGCGCCAAAAAGTACATCGAAGACTGTACAACGACGAAGGGCGGCGTGCAGTACAGCATCAACGGTGGCGGAGAACGACCGGCGATCACGGCCGCCGCCCTGGCCGCCATGTTCAACGCCGGTGAATATGACACACCTCTGACCAATAAGATGAGAGAGTTCTGCGATGACACGATCTGGCCTCGGCGCCCCGTCGCATCGCGAACCGCTCACTGGCATTACACTCACTTCTACTACGCTCAGGTCATCTACCGTCAGGGTGGCGAACGGTGGGAGAAGTACCAAAAGGAACTCAACGCTGAACTGGCGAATCGGATTCAGCCGGGTGGGTTCTGGGCCAATCGCGAGATCGGCAACGTCTATTCAACGTCCGTCAATTGTATCATGCTGCAGTTGAATAAAGGCTACCTTCCAATCTATCAGCGGTAGCTCCCGCCATACAGCACGACGTCCGCGTCGCCTTCACCGCGAACTATTCAGTGCATTTGCCGAACCGACGTTCTATCGTACCGTCTTCAGTTGAACACTGATGATCGTCATTCTTTGGCCCACGGGAGTTTTCGGCGTGCGACATTTGTCTTCCACTTGTGTGAAATTTGCGGCAGCTCTGTTGATGCTGACTGGTTTTGTTTCGGCCGCCGACCTGCCGGGAGCTGGCAATGATGCCGATAAGATCGTGGTCTATCGTGACACGTGGGGAGTGCCACACATCTACGCTCCCACCATCGAAGGTGGCATGTATGCCATGGGCTGGAGTCAGGCAGAAGATCGCCCGGAACAACTGTTACGGAATCTCGCTCGAGGTATCGGAGAGATCAGTCGAGCCGACGGAAAGTCGGGCATCCAGTCTGACGTCGTTGCCAGGACATTTCGCCTGTACGAGTCATCAAAGGAGCATCTCGATCTGCTCGACGAAGATCTGATGTCGCAGACCACGGCCTTTGTGAAAGGGATCAACGACTGGTATGCCGCTCATCCCGAAGACATTCCGGACTGGTGGGGAGATCGCAAAGTGGATGAAGCCATGATTGTGGCTTTCGGGCGACTGTTCCTGCATGGCTGGTCGATTGACGACGGATTCGGAGACCTTAAACGTGCCGGCATTGAACCGGGATTCGACGAAACTCAGCGCGCGTCAAATCAATGGGCCGTGTCGCCTCAGCGCAGCGCGAATGGTGCCGCGATTCTGTACATCGATCCACACCTGGCGTGGTTCGGGCCGTCGCGATTCTGGGAGTTCCGCATCCACGCAGGAGAACTTCACGGCAGCGGCTTCACTCTGGCAGGCCAGCCATTCATTGGTCTGGGACATAACGAACACGTCGCGTGGGCGATGACAACAGGCGGTCCCGATACGTCCGATATTTATGAACTCACTTTGAATCCGGAGAATCCCGCTCAGTATCGCTATGACGACGAATGGAGGGACTTCTCCGTCCGGAAGATCGAGATTCATGTGAAAGGAAGGCCTGAACCCATCACACAAACCGTGTACGAATCACACCACGGACCAGTGGTGGCTCTGCGGAACGGAAAGGCCTACGCTCATCGAATGGCGTACTGGAATCAGGTGGAAGGCAACGAAGCGTGGAAGCATTTCAACTATGCAGCCGACTATACGGGTGCGAAAGACGCCATGGCAACGCTGCAGGTGTTTCCGCAAAACGTGATGGTCGCCGACACAAAGGGCAACATCTACTATCAGCGGACCGGCCGAGTCCCCATGCGACCGGAAGGATATGATTTCTCGCGCCCGGTGGATGGTTCCACGTCCAAAACGGAATGGGCCGGATTCCATCCTTCCACCGATCATCCGCAAATGCTGAATCCGAAGGCCGGATTCATGCAGAACTGCAACATAGCTCCCGACATGATGCTGGCCGACTGCCCGATTCAGGCTGATGACTATCGGCCGTATCTGTTTTCAGACCAGGGCTACGGATCTCAACAGGGTGGCTGGCAGAACCAACGCGGTGCCCGCGCACTGGAATTACTCGGCGGCGACGATTCCGTCACGGTGGAAGAAGCACTGGCATACGCCGTCGACGTCCATCCATACGGCGCGGACCGTTGGATTGCTGTGCTGAAGATGGCTCACGAAGAACTGGGGGACGCGTTCGCCGACGACGAAGGATATCAGGCAGGCATCAAAGACCTGTTGTCGTGGGACCAGCAGTTGGCCCGCGATTCCACCGGAGGACTCAAATACGTCTACTGGCGAGAACAGCTTCTGGAAGACTACGGCCGCGAAACGATCGATGAAGTCGACAGGATCATCACAGCGCTGGAACGAGCCACCGGAGCAGAACCGGTCAAACTGGAGTTCAGTCAGGAACAACTCGGAGCCGCACTGGCTTCTCTCAGGAACGCCATGGCGAAGCTAAAAAGCCACTGGGGAAGCTGGGATGCCACCTACGGCGACAAGTTCCGAGTCGGACGAGGTGACAAGTCGTGGCCGGTTGGTGGAGGCAGCGACCACGGAACACGCACGCTGCGAACCGCCGGGTTTAGCAAAGAGCGAGACGATCACACGCGATGGGGACGCAGCGGCCAGACGTCGACTCAGATTGTCGTCATGACAGAACCAGTGCAGAGCTGGACGTTCGTACCCATCGGGCAAAGTGATCGTCCGGAATCACCACACTACACGGACCAGGCCGAGAAACTGTTCAGCAAACGAACGATGAAGCCAACGTGGTGGCTCCCGAAAGATCTGGTCGGACACATAGAGTCCCGCACGGAACTGAGAATGTAGTCCCTGGCGAATGCGACGTCTCGATCAGCCGTCCTGGCGGTTGGCTCGAGTTCGACGACGGCGGGCCAGCGACAATAACATGGCCAAACCCGCGACCACGAATCCACCTGGTTCCGGAACGGCAGCGGGCGAAGCGTCCAGACGCACATGGTCGAAATCAACTTCCAGGTCGGCCAGTGGCGCGGTGGGATCGACCTGGTTCAGGTTCACCAGCCGAATCTCCAGCATTCCGGCGACAGGATTGTTGCCCGTGGTGAGCGTCACGGTGCTCGTCGCAAACTCTCCTTCGGGAATGTTGCCTGCCAGGATATTATTGTCCTGGGCAACAACGTTGCCTCCCGCCAGAAGATCAACACGGTAACCTGGAAACCCATCAAGGTTGAAAGAGGTCCCGTTCTGCGCAGTCCCTGATGCAATGTTGCCAATTTCGACTTCAAGCGTGTACGTCGTGTTTGGCTGAAGCCCCTCGCTCAGTTCCTGACGCAGCCCGTATTCTCCTGTGTCTCCGCTGCCAAAATAGTTGAAGGCGATGGCGGCGCGCTGCCCGTCCGGCGCGCCAGCAGTGAAGTTCGTTGGTTCATCGGGATCAATCGTCCCAACGTAGAACGTGTTTCCCGCTCCGCCTCCCGTAATCGAGTCCGGATCGTACAACTCCCAGCCGTTGAACGGCCCGAATGAGAACTCGTTAAAGATCGCCGTCGATCCGGTCGTGTCTTCGAAACTCGGATTCACAACGTTGATTAACGCAGCGTGAACGGAGGTGCTCAGCAGGATGGTGAGCGATGCAACAGCGATGGGGCGCAGCGGGTTCACACTGATCTCCTTTCCAGTCTGAACAACGACGGGATTTGTTGTTCAGAAGACGCAGCAGCAATGCGTGCGACGTCAATCAGTCACTGGCCCATGCAGCATTGTGAGACAATCGAGTGGCCACCGCAATGGTATTACCGTGATCCCGATCCTGAAAATCACGACGACATTCAACACAACGTACGGCAACGCTGGACTGGCTGGATCATTCGGCATTGAATGCATCAGCTGTAAGCCATAACAGGATCGAGCCTCTCAGGAACTTTGAAATGTCGATGACGACCAGACAACAGAAATTCGGATCACTCCAGTGCCACGTCGTCGACTGTCTTGAAGGACGTGCTCCGAAACTGGTCGTGGTCTTTTGCCACGGTTTTGGTGCTCCGGGGAGCGATCTCGTGGGACTTGCGGAACCGTTCCTCAATGCGGCGGATGAAATAGCAGGCAACGTGCAGTTCGTCTTTCCGGAAGCACCGATTGATCTGGCTCCCATGGGCATGCCAGGTGGTCGAGCGTGGTGGCCGATTAACATGGAACAACTGGCCACGATGTATCAGACCCGCGACTTCAGTCAGTTGTGTGAACGTGAACCGGACGGACTTCAGGCCGCTTCAAAACTGCTGACAGAAACCGTCCAGGCGATTCTTGATGCGACGGAGTTGCTTCCCAGCCAGTTGATCCTGGGCGGCTTCTCGCAGGGAGCCATGGCCGGCACCGATGTCGTTCTGCGGACCGGCCTGCAACCAGCAGCGCTGGTACTGATGTCTGGCACAATGCTGTGTCGTGAGGAATGGACTCAACTGGCAGCCAAACATCCAGGTGTCCCCGTCATTCAGACTCACGGCACAATGGACATGGTCCTGCCAGTCGAACCCTCCGAATGGCTTCGCGACATGCTGAAGGAAAACGGCTTCGACGTGCAGTACGCCAGCTTCGTCGGCCCACACACCGTCCCGCCGGAAGCTCTGCAAATGACGGCTCAAAAGATCATGCAGCTGCTAAACGAATCCGACGCATAATCTCGGTGTGCTGAATCCAGGTCACCTGCGAAGACGAGGATCCAGCTGCGCTCCGGTGCTCTGCAAAAAAGAACATCTTCCCTGCAAGCCTGACGAAAATCGCAGTGTTTCGACAGATTGAACAGAATCGACATGATTCCACATCCTGCAAATTCTGCTCATCCCGCAGCAATTGCCTGACTCAGGTCATACACAAGTGCTCCGGATCTTCGGCGTTCCTTCCCCACTGTGATATCCCGGCGGGCACGATTCGAAAACTCACGAGCCAACTCAAAGAATGCGTTGCACGGATAGCGGAAGGGGCTGTTCGCGTCTCGAGCATTTTACTTTTTGTTGTGGACGTTCTGGCTCGTGGGATGACCTCATTCACAGGCTCTTTCACGTCCAACGCGGCCACAAGTCAGCGTAATACGCTGTAAGCTGCAGACAGGACTGGGTGTTGGATCACGTCCGAAGAGGCGATGCCTCTCTCGGCAGGAGGGCTGCGTTCCACGAGCTTCTCGTCCACTCGTATCCTGGTGTTATCCTGTCGTTCGATGCCGTTTCCGCCAGGTGCGGACAGACGTTTGCAGGAGGGGACCTCCGTGGCCAACGTACAATGTACGCTTCGTCCGTGACAGCAGAGTGTCCAGGCTCTTCATGGCTTGTTCGATATCGTCAGCAAAATAGTGGTAGTTTGGTCGCGTCGGCCAAATGTTCCCGCCCATGTACCCACCCATGATGACATCACCAATAATCGCGTCACCTTCCGGTGTAACGATGGAAATGGAACCGGCCGTGTGACCTGGAGTTGCGACAATCGTAGCGTTGCATCCATAGTCCAGCAGTGACATTCCATCGTGCAAACTGATGTCAGCGTTTACGGCATTGAACTTCGCGTCACTGAAGATGTGGCTCATGACTTTGCCCCGAAAGCCAATCCCTTTGAGGAGACCGTTATCTGAGCGGTCAACGATCACCTGATCGTCTGGATGGTAGGCAATCGGACATTTGGCCTCGGCGACGATCTCAGCAGTGCTGCCCATGTGGTCAGAATGAACGTGCGTGTGAACGATCAACGCAATGTCGCTGAGTTCCACACTGATATCTCGCAGCCTGGATCGAATAAGCTCCGTATCATTGGGAGCCCCTGTGTCGACGAGAATCGGTCGATCGCCCGCAAGCAGATACGCATTGGAGACTCGAAGCTTGAGCACGTGTATGTTCAGGTGAGTTCCCATGGCAGATAACACCTGCCGCAGCCGCACAACGGAAGGCCTTGATTTCAGTTCCGCGGAATGAGTGCTCCGACTCACAGTCTTGTCAGCTGACCCTTCGACGGCGACGACCATCTGCTGCTTTGGAGCATTTTACTTTTTGTTGTGCACGTTCTGGCTCATGGGATTGCCTGAATCGCAGGCTCTTTCACGCCCAGCCCGGCCACAAGTCAGCGTCATACGCTGTAGTTTATCGGAAATTCTCCGGGGTTAAAGCAGTGCTCGGTAATGATCGGAAACTGGCTGGCCAGAAACGATACGCGCCTTGCGCAGTCAACGACTGAAGGCGATGGCGATCATCGGCAACTGTCGTACGGGCACGGTAGACGGAAGTCGCCCGGGTTGTTCGGGGCCCAGCCAGCATTCAGCGCCTTGCGAATCCCTTGTTCAATCAATGCAGGTGTGATTGTGTCGTCGTAATCATCTCCAAACCACTGATCGATTGCAGTTGGTTTCGCGAGTAGCTTGCCTGCCGGATCGTGGGCAAGTTCAACGACGATGTCACGATCCACGACGGAAAGAGCGCCGTGAGATGTGAGAGCCCAGCGGTATTGAATGGTGTCGACGGTAATGAGCCGAGTTCTTTTGCGGGGCATCGCCATTGCGTGTGGTCCTGTCGGAACGCCGGCAATTGCCTGAAGCCACCGGATTGCCGCTGCGACAGCAGGACAGCGCACGGACTTCACAAGAGAATTCCAGTCAGCCTCAACAGTTCCGAATCGCTCGATCTTCGTGGCAAGGAAACGTCAGCAAAAAAACGCTCACGATTTTCCACGCTACCGGTACGTAGCGCTTGAACTAAAAGGCCATACAGATGTTATGCGACGTGAATGGTGACCGTTCAACTGCATTGGGATAGATGCTCTCACGAGAAGCCGGACTAATTCGCCCTCGCTGGGCCTAGTGCCGCGTCAGGATTTGATTTTGGGGTAGAGTGATTTGAGTTTGACGCGGGCCTGCTGCACGTTGAATTGCCAATCGACTCCTCGCTGATGTTTGTTGGAATCGCTGGCCCAGGCTTTG
>Ga0180430_10004864_pt1 | contig 11262 bp, 7 predicted proteins | sample SS_ome_9_FD_132999 | JGI IMG/M metagenome (GOLD analysis project Ga0180430, IMG submission 132999) | Hypersaline lake sediment archaeal communities from the Salton Sea, California, USA - SS_1_S_2 metaG | ecosystem: Environmental > Aquatic > Non-marine Saline and Alkaline > Hypersaline > Sediment... | reverse complement strand
GGGCCTGGTGCGCTCGCTGCTCGACGACTGGGAGGCGGCCCGCGATGACCTCGACGACTGGCCCTGGCGCGGTCGGCGCCTGACTTGGGTCTGCGGGACGGCCATTGCCCCGACCTTGACCGAGATCGCAGCGCAACTGGCCGACCTATCTTCGACCGCGATCGACGTCCATCCGGTGGTCAACCGCTTTTTCGGGGAGCAGGTCACCGTCTCGGGCTTGCTCACCGGTAGCGACGTGATCGCGGCGCTCGAAGGGAACCCGCTCGATCAGATCGTCCTGCCGCGCGCCATGTTCGACGCTGATGGAGCCGTCACGCTGGACGACCTCACTGTGGCGGAGGTAAGCCACGCCCTGGGCGCCCCGGTGTGCGTCGCGGGCGATATCAGCGAGGTGATATGGCCGCAATGAACGACACGCTACGTCGGGTCGCCGTAGGATCACAAAACCCGGTCAAAGTGGCGGCGGTCCGCGCCGTGATCCAGCAGGTCTGGCCACAGGCCGAGATCGTGGCCCTTGCCGTACCCAGCGGCGTGAGCGAGATGCCCGCCGACGGCGACCAAGGTCGCCAGGGGGCTCGACAGCGCGCCGAGGCCGCCCGCGAGTTGGCCGACGCCGACCTGGGCGTGGGATTGGAGGGGGCGCTGGACGCCTCGGCCGAGGGGATGTATATTACCAATTGGGTAGCGCTTGTGGATCGCGAGGGTACACTGGGGATGGGCAACGGTGGCTGGTTGCCGCTTCCCGCGAGTGTGGCCGACGAACTGCGCGCCGGCGCCGAACTCGGTCCCATCATCGACCGACTGTCGGGCCAAGCGCACAGCAAGCAACACCAGGGCGCCGCCGGGTTCTTTACTCGAGGAATCGTCGCCCGGCAGACGGCATTCGAGATCGGCGTAGCCTTTGCCCTGGCGCCGTTTCTGCGTCGCTCGCTCTATCACCCCCAGTAGCGCCATTCGTCCCCCGGCGCACCCGAGCGGCCCGTTTCTCCGCCGCTACGCGGCCACGCCCATCCGAGGAGGTCGTGATGACGTGTTTGGTGACCGGCGCAACAGGTTTGATCGGTAGCCATTTGGTCGAGCAACTGGTGGTGCGCGGCGAACGGGTTCGCACCTTGGTGCGGCCCACCAGCAACACCAAGCGTCTGCGTGAGCTGGACGTCGAGATTCGCATCGGCAACCTGATGGACAATGCCACCCTCATGTCGGCTGCCAAGGGAGTCGAGGTGGTCTATCACTGCGCCGCCCTGGTCTCTGACTGGGGGCCCGACGAGGCCTTTCAGCAGGCCAACGTGCGCGGCGTACGCAATGTGCTGGGGGCCGCCACCCGCGCCGACGTCTCGCGCTTTCTCTTTCTCAGCACCAGCGATGTGTATGGCTTTCCGGGCACGCCGGTCGACGAGACCGAGCACCTCTCGCCGCGTGGGTTCCCCTATTCCGACAGCAAAGTCGACGGTGAGACCCTTGTCTGGACTCACCATCGCAAAGTCGGCCTACCGACGACGATTGTCCGCCCGGCATCGGTCTATGGCCCGCGGGCCATGCTGCTGGTGGTCGGACTGATCAACCAGTTGCGCCAGCGCAAAGCGTTCCTGATCGACGAGGGCCGGCACATCGCCGGACTGGCCTATGTCGGCAATCTGGTCGACCTGATCATCCTGGCGGCCAACAGCGACAACTCGGTGGGCCAGGCCTATAACGCCTCGGACGGCTCGGACATCACCTGGAAGCAGTACCTCGACGCCCTGGCCGACGTCGCCCGCGTTCCTCGGGCCACGCGCAGTCGCTCGCACACGGTGGCGTTCGCCATGGCTTCGGCCTGGGAGGCCTGGTATCACATGCGCGGCCGCACCGAGCGCCCGCCGTTCACCCGCATGCTGGTCGAGCTGATGGGCACTTCGCAGGCCTTTCCCATCGACAAGGCGCGCGACCAACTGGGCTATCGGCCGCGCGTCGATTTCCAGACCGGCATGGAGTACACTGCCGACTGGCTGTTCCAGTCGGGCGCGCTGCGTGACTGAGGGACGACGCACTACCGACCAGAACGCAAAAGAGGCCAGGGGATACCCCCTGGCCTCTCTCCTTTTCCTTCTAGCCTACTCCCCCGGTGTCACGCTGACCTCGGCGGTCATGTTCCAGCGCACGTCAGCGGGCATTTCGTCCGGCTCAATGACGGCCTTGTAGGTGATTTCGCCCATGCGCGTCACGCCGAGCGGCTCGATGCGCACGATGGTGCCCATCACGGTCACGCCGGGCAGGGCATCAAACCCGATCTCGGCGCGATCGCCCTCTTGCAGTGGGACCACGTTCAGCTCGCTCAAGTCGACCGTCTCGACCCGCCAGGTGGACAGATCGGCGATGGTGACGCTCTCGGCGCCCGTGACCCGCTCGCCCACCTCGAGATCCAGTTTCACCACCGTGGCGGCAAAGGGCGCCCGCAGCTCGCATTCGTAGCGCGCCTCTTTGGCGCGGCGCACGGCCCACTGAGCCTGCTCGGCCTTGGCCCGCGCCACGACAAGGTCCTCCGCGCTGGCCGGCTGCGATATACGATCCAGTTCGGCCTGCGCCTGGTCTCGCTGCGCATTGGCGGCATCCAGGGCACCTTGTGCCTGACGAACCGCGGCGTCGGCGGCGATCCGCTGGGCGTCGGTGGGGCCAGCCTGCAAGGCCTGTAGCTCTAGTTCGGCGATGGCCCGTTCCTGCTCGGCGCTCTGCACGGCGGCCTGTGCGGCGTCACAGTCGGCCTCTTGGGCGCCACGTCCCACGCGCCCACAGACGCTGTCGCGCCCGCTTTGCGCGGCCCAAAGCGCGTTCTTGGCCAGCTCGATCCGTCGCTCGGCAATGGCCAACGCTTCGTCGCTGACGGTATCCAGACCGACCTTGGACTGAATCTGGGCCATATCGAGCGCCGATGCGGCGTTGCGCACGTTGGTCTCGGCGGCGTCCAGCGCGGCCTGCGCCGCGGCGATATCCTCGGCCTGTGGCTGACGCTCCAGACGCTGCAGATTGGCTTCGGCGATCTCGACCGCCAAAATAGCCTCGGCCAACGAGGCCTCGACATCTACCGTCTCGAGGCTGACCAGCGTCTCGCCGCTCCGAACGCTGTCGCCGGGAGCCACGCGCACCTCGGCCACGCGACCGGTGGCGCCAAAGGCCAGATCGGCCTGCCGCGCCGGCACGACAATCGCGTCGGCCACGATCTCGCGAGGCGCCTTGACGGCCTGGCTGACGGCCACAGTGTCCGTCGGTTCCTTGGTGTCCGCCACGCTCGGGGTCAGGCGACCGGTGGCATATAGCACGCCGACGCTGACCAGAGCGACCACAAAGACAATGACAATGATCCTCTTCCACATGATGATGCTTCTCCTATCCTATTCGTAGGCGAGCACGTCGCGCACCGTCAGTCGCGAGGCGCGCGTGGCAGGCTGTAGACTCGACAATGCTGCCAGAACCAACACGATAACAAGCCATACTCCCAGTCCCTCTAGCGCAAAGCAATAGTTGATCGGAGAGCGCAGGACCGATTGGCCCAGCAACTCGGTCAGAATTCGGCCCAGCGGCATCGACATCAGGCTGGCCAGACCCCAGCTCATGGCGGCGATCAAGAGCCCTTCGGTGACGAATATGCGTCGAATGTGGCCGCTTGATGCCCCCGTGGCGCGCATCACGCCGATCTCTCGGGTGCGCTCGACCACATTGATGCTCATGGTGCCCATCAGTCCCAGGCCGCCCACCATGGCGAACAGCAGTGACATACCCAGGAGCAGGTTGACGATCAGCATCAACTGGCGCATCACCGCCTCGCGTTGCTGGCCCGTGGTGCGGAACCAACTCACCAGCAGCCCGCGGCTGTTCAGGTGATCCTGCAGCGTTCGCGCCATGGCCATCTGGTTGTCCAGCGACTTGTCCTCGAGCCGCACCAACACCGAGGTGGCGCGATTCACGCGTCCCAGCGTACGGCTAAAGTAAGGATAGTTGGCATAGGCCAGCGAGCCGGTCATGATGCCCTTGGTGATCCCCACGATCACCCAGGTGGTCTCGACAGTGTCCGACCCCTTGGCAATCTGCAGCACGATCTCGTCGCCGATATCCAGATCGGGCTCGTCCTTGAGGATGTTGCTGTTGATTACTACAGCGTTCTGGTCCTCGGGCAGCAGCCAGCGTCCGCGTACCATCTGCGCCTGGATCATCCGCGTATCCGTGGGCGGCGCTACCAGCGTCATGGTCGGACCATGATCGCCGCCGGGACGAACGCGCTCGGCGTTGGCATAGCCCCAGCACTCGACGCCCAACACCCCCGGCACCTCTTGCACCGCCGAGACGATGCGCCCGATCCGCTGTGGCCTCCGAAAGTAGAGTTGCACCTCTTGATCCTGATAGCTGATGGCGTCGTCCAGCGTGGTGATCAAAGAGTTGCGCACGCTCAGCACTCCAACAAAGATCGCCCCGCCCAGCGTGAGCGTCGCCAACGTCATCATCAGGCGGGCCCGTCGCCGAAACGTGTTGCGCAGCGAGAGCAGCAGAGGCCGCCCCAGAAACCGCGCGCGATCGAGCAATCGACCCGACCTGCGTCCGCCCTGCTGCGAGAGCCCATAGTCCTGCAGACCCTCGCGCACCGTGCGGCGTCAGCCGCCCAGCACCGGCAGCAGCGCCGCCAGCACCGGCGTCCCCAGAGCGATCAGCGCCTGCAGACCATAGACCCGCAGTGGCGGACGGATGCCGGAAATCCCAATGTTGAGGAACCCCGCCATGTAGCGCACGCCCTGATCGGCCGCCCAGGTGCCCAGCGGCAGGGCGATCAGCAGCGCCAGCAGGCCATAGATCGCCACCATGACCAGATAGAGGCCCAGTACCTGACGCCGACGGGCGCCGACGGCCTTGAGAATGGCCACCTGTCGCATCTGTTGCGTCATCACGGCCGAGACGGTGTTATAGACCAGGAATCCAGCCAGACCCAGCGACAGCGCCCCCAGAGCCGTCATCATGGTGATGACCGGCTCGACGATGGGATCGGAGGGATGACCGCCCGGCTCGGGCGCCCAGTAGCCCCAGGAGGGAAATCCACCCTCATCCAGTCGCTCGACCACGGCGTCGGCCACAGTGGCCACTTGGTCGGCGGTGACATTCTCGCCGGCAACGCGAATCATGATCTGCCCATAGCCGGGCTCCATCCCCAGGTAGGCGAGCGTATCGCGCGAGACATAGCCGGCCCCATAGTCGGACCAGGTCGTGCTCTGGTTGACGTCGTGCACCGTTCCGGTGACGCGCAACTGGCGCACCACACCGTTGGGGCACTCGACGGTGATCATCTCGCCGATCTCGGCGCCCGCCCAGGTAAGCGCCGTGCGCTCTAGCAGCATCTCGCCCTTGCCGGGAGGCCAAGCGCCCTCTTCGGGCCAGACCTTGCTGAGCCGCATGTCGTCATAGTCGGCTAGGCAGAAACCACCCAGCGACTTCCACTGGTCAGGGCCGACCTGCACCTTGAGGTTGAAGCGGATCCGTCCCTCGGCCGCCTCGACGCCCGGAACGCGCGCGCAGGCCGCCACCATCTCGTCGTCCACGCCCCAGGTCCAGACATTTGCGTGGGCCGGGTTGGTGGCCGCATAGCTCTGGGTCATCTCGGACGTCAACATGCTCGACATGCTCAGGATCATGCCGAGGCCAAAGACGCCGACGGCGATCGAGAGCACCACCAGCACGGTACGGGTGGGATGCGTCCAGAGATCGCGCCACACCTTGCGCCATCTAGGCCCCAACATAGCTCACCTCGCGCTCCATTTGCGGCAGCCCGACGACATTCCCGTCCTCGCGAGACGCGCGCACCGCCCCATCGACGATGGCGCCATCGGCCAGGCGGATGGTTCGGGTTCCTCGGCGGGCCAGATCCCGATCGTGCGTGACCATCAGAATGGTCTTGCCGTCCTCGACCAATCTCTCAAAGAGCCGAAAGGTGTAGTCGGCCGTCCGCGAGTCAAGGTTGCCGGTCGGCTCGTCGGCGAGCAGAATGCAGGGATCGTTGGCCAGGGCGCGCGCGATGGCCACCCGCTGCTGCTGCCCGCCCGAGAGTTCCGAGGGCAGCTTGTCAGCCTGATCGCACAGGGCGACCAGGGCCAGCAGCTCGAGCGCTCGTTCCCGCCGCTTGCGCCGCGGAAGATAGCCGGCAAAGTCCATCGGCAGCATGATGTTCTCGACGACGGTCAGCGTCGGCAGCAGTTGAAAGAACTGGAACACGATGCCCAGACTCTTGCCGCGCCAGGTCGCCATTTGGTTCTCGTTGAGCGTATGCACCGCGGTGCCGTTCACCCACACCTCGCCGGAGGTGGGGTGATCGATGCCCGAGAGCATGTTGAGCAGCGTCGACTTGCCGCTGCCCGACTTGCCGACCACCGTCACAAACTCGCCCGTGTCGATCTCCAGATCGACATCGCGTAGCGCGACAAACTCGCCGGCCTCGCTGGCATACACCTTGGCCACCTGCGAAAGCGTAATCAGGTGGTCGGGCCCCCGCGACGCCGTCTCGGTGCCATTGAACAGTCTTGCGAAATCCATTGCTATCTCCTCCAATGGTGGGTACACCATCGATGATCTTGGTTCGTTGCGATTCTAGCGCATGCGTCGTCGGCCTCCATCAGCCAGAGGATGAGTCACCGACCCGAACTGGGTAGGGTCTCGCACCTGACCAGATGGCCAGGTGCTGACGCGCTTTTGATGTCAGCGGCTGATACCTGCCACTTGACAGGGGGGGCTGCCCATGTCATGCTAGCAGGCAATAAGCCCCTGGAGGCGCCGTGAAGCAGTGGAAGGACCACGGTATGCTTGCCCCTCGGACGGGCATGATCATACCGGCCTACTTTTCGAAAAAGCCCGACGACGATACGGTTCGCCAACTCCTTTGGATGACGCTGGCCGATACGCCCCATTTGTATCCTCCCGAACAGACCCTGATGGTGGTGGACGGCGATCCGCGCACAGCCCGCCTGGCGCGAGAGTCACAAGCGCGAATGCGGGACAGGGCGGGGAGCACCTTTGGCCTGCTGGAACTGCCCGAGAACCGCGGCAAGTTTGGCGCCATCGCGGCCGGCATCACGCGCCTTCTCGCGGCGCAACCGGAGCTGGACTATTTCGTCATACGAGATGGCGACGGCGATCACGCCGTATCCGAGGTGCCGGGGCTGGTGCGCATGGCCGAGGACCTTGCCGAGACGCTGGGCCACACCCGCGTGATCGCGGTGGGCGCCCGTCGCAGCCGCATTCATCCGATGGGCTGGGTGCGCGGAGAACTCGAGTGGCTGCTGGACGCCGTGACGCTCGATGCCATACGCTACCAGTTGGCGCGCGAGGCCCGCTTTCCCAACCTGGGTCACAGCCTGGCGCCCGGGCAGATTCCGGATATCAGTAGCGGGTTCAAGGTCTATGGCCGCGAGATCGCCGAGGCGCTCTTTGCGCGGCACGAGCCGAACCTGGCCACGTTGAGCGCCAGCGACTATTGGCACTTTGGTCCCGAGACGGTGACCTATGTCGAGGCCAGCCTGCGAGGCGCCGTGATGGCCGAAAAGCTGCGCCTGACCTGGGACGGCCAGCCGGCCACCTCCTTTGGCGAGTTTGAGCAGTTGCGTCTCTATGGCGAGCTGATGGCCTGGGTCTGGGCGCGACTCGAGACCCCGTTGTCCGTCGCGGCACGGATGGTCGACAATTGGATTCCGGCCATGGCTCTGCGCACGACCGTAGAGGGACAGGACCTGGTGTACAAGGTGCGCGAGTATGCCCTGGAACGAGTCTGCGCGTACCGTGGGAACATCGAGACCGTCCCCGAGCCGGCGCTCGGACCGGCATTCATCTAGGTATCTCGCGCACGACGCGAGCGAGCGGAGCGACAAGGTGAGACCGACTCTGACGGAACACAAATCGCGCGTCTGGCCCCTGGTGGTAGCCACTGGCGTGGGCGCCGTGATCTGGCTGTTGAGCGACCTGGCGCTGGGCGCCCTGGTCTCGCCGGCGGTGGCCTCCCCTCATCTGTACGTCCTCAAGGACGCTGTACTGCTGGTCGGCTCGATCGTGGCTTTGGTTCTGGTTTATCGTCAGCGCAAGCGCCAGTGCGACGCCCTGCAGGCCGACCTGCGTCGCGCAGCGATGGCCACCAGTGAGCCGGCCATCGTCACCTTGGGCCAGGAAACCGTCGCTACCAACGCCGCCTTTCAGCGGCTGATCGGCTGCGAGGCAGGCACCTCCCGTGGCAACCGCCTCCTGGCCGCGGTCCACATCGACGACCGCCAACGCGTGGCTGAACTCTATGAACGCGCCCAAACGGCTACCGGACAGACCACCGAGGCGCCGTTCCGCGTTTTGGCCGAGGACCTCTCGTTGCGTTGGGTGCAGGCCAGCCTATACCCCATACCTTGGCAGGCACAGACCGGCACGCTCACCCTGTTGACCGACGTGACCACCGACGACGAGCAGACCTCGGAATTGGCCCGCTCCGAGGGACTCTATCGCTCGACGATCGATGCCATCGAACCGCTGGTCCACGTGGTCGACGCCGACATGCGCATCCTGCTGGCCAACCAGTCGATGCGCTCCTGGTACGAGCATGTGGTGAAAAAGGGGCCGCCCGAGGGACAGAACCTGTTCGCGGTGTTTCCGTTTCTACCCCAAAAGGTCGCCGACGAGTACCGTCAGGTGTTCGAGACCGGTCGCCCGATGGAGACAGACGAGACCACCGAGCTATCGGGCGAAATGCTCCTGACACACACCAGCAAGCTACCGGTCATCAACCAAGGCCGGGTGGTGCGCGTGGTGACCATCATCCGCGATGTCACCGAGAGCATCCAGAATCGACAGCGCCTGCAGACCTCGCTGCAGAGCCAGATTACGCTCAACGAGATGTCGGGAGCCGTGGGCGCCGCCCGCGATCTGCAACAGGCCTATCGGATTATCAACCGCCAACTGAGTAGTCTGGCGCGCTATGTGTCCTTGCGCATCTATGGCCCCAACGAGGACGGCTCGGAACTGGTCCTCGATTGCGAACTCGAGCGCGGCCTGGAGCGCAATGTCCGCCAGCGGCCCACGCTGTCGCTCTTTGAGCAGGCCGATCATCTGGCCTGCCGCGCCTATCGCTCCGGCGAGCCGCTATGGCAATCGGACAGCGACGATCCAGAGGGTCAGCGCGCCACCGGTGTGCTCTATTTGCCGATGCGTATGCTGCAGCAGCCGGTGGGCGTCATCGAGTTGAGCAGCAACGGGCAGGCCGATATCTCCCTGCAGCAGCTCGAAACCCTCTCCGCGATGGCCGATGTGGCCGCCATTGGCCTGCATCGCCTGGAAATGTACCAAGACGCGCGAGCGCGCGCCGAGCGGCTGGCCGTGGTCAACCGCATCTCGCGGGCCGCCAGTTCCATTCTCGAACCGGATGCCCTCTTGGAGACGATCTATTGCGAGATCGCCGCCGTCTTGGGCGACGTGCACGCCGCCTATATCGGCCTGTATGACGCCGAGAGCGATACCATCGAATATCGCCTCTCGGTGGACGATGGCGAACACCAAGAGCCCTCGCGCCAGAGCTTGGAGGGCAGTTGGGCCGCCCTGGTGATCCGCGGCGATGCCCCCCTTTTGGTGAGCGACGTTCGCGCCAGCATGGCCTCAATGCCGCAGGCCCAGTTGTTCGGCAGCCAGCGTGCACCCGGGACTTGGCTGGGGGTGCCCATGCGCATCGGTTCGCGTATCACCGGAGTGATCAGCGTCCAGTCCTACCAGGTCGATGCCTATGACCAGGACGACCTGACCCTACTGAGCACCATCGCCGATCAGGTGGCCATCGCGATCGAGAACGCCCGCCTCTATGACACGCTCCGCGTCGAGCTATCGGAGCGTGAGCGGATCGAGGAGCATCTGCGCCATACCAGCAAGCTCGAGGCCGTCGGCACGCTGGCGGGGGGTGTGGCCCACGATTTCAACAACCTTCTGACCGTCATCAACGGCTTTAGCCAGTTTGCCCTTGAATCGATCCCGGCCAACGATCCACTCACCGAGTCGTTGAGCGAGATTCACGCTGCCGGACAGCGCGCCGCCGCCCTGACTCGACAGCTTCTCGCCTTTGGGCGCCGCCAGGTTCTCACGCTGACCGTCCTCGACCTGAACGAGGTCATCGAGCGCACCCGCGGCATGCTCACGCATCTAATCGACCCGGGCATTGCGTTGCGATTCGAGCTACAGCCTGACCTCTGGCCGGTGCTGGCTGATGCGGGACAGATGGAACAGGTCCTGGTCAACCTGATCGTCAACGCCCGCGATGCCGTCGCCGAGCGCGACGACGGTGAGATCATTGTTCGCAGCGAGAACGTGGTACTCGAGCCCACAGCGGCTCAAGCGCGGGCTGGCGCCTGGGTCGGCGAGTATGCCTGCATCACCGTCTCGGACAATGGCACCGGCATCCCCCCCGAGATCATCGACCGTATCTTTGAGCCATTCTTTACCACCAAGGAGGTGGGCAAAGGGAGCGGATTGGGGCTATCGACGGTCTATGGCATCATCAAGCAGAGCCAGGGAAACATCCTGGCGGAGAACCTGCTCGGCGGCGGGTGCCGCTTTGTCATTCACATGCCGCGAGAGATTGGCACGCCCACGCCGTTGGCGAGCCCGCCATCCGAAGCGTCCGGCTCTCCGTTGGGCGACGAGACAGTCCTTTTGGTGGAGGACGAGGACGGGGTCGGCAACCTACTGCAACGACAGATCACCCAATTAGGGTACCGCGTGTTGCGCGCCGAGAGTGGCGCCGAGGGACTGACCACCTATCAGAGCGCATCCAAAGAGATCGCCCTGGTGGTCAGCGACGTCACCATGCCCTCGATGAGCGGACCGGAGATGGTCACCGCGCTGCGCGAGAGCGGCTATCAGGGGCCGGTACTCTATCTCAGCGGACACGGCGACCAGGACGTGGCGCAGGCCGACATGGACATCAGAGATACGCCGTTCATGGCCAAGCCGTTCTCTCGCGCGCAACTCGCGCGCACGATACGGGGATTGCTGGACAGCGAGGACTAGAGCGCCCCTGCGGCCGCTAGCCGCTAGTCATCCTCCAGAGGCAGAAAGAGCGAGATGGTGGTCCCCTCCCCCGGCGCGCTCGTGACGCAGACCCGACCGCCGTGTTGGGTGATGATTCCCTCCACGATGGCCATCCCCAGGCCATGCCCCTTGGCCCGTTGCGGACCACTGAGCGGCTCGAACAAGCGCGATTGCTGCTCCTCCGTCATCCCCACGCCATTGTCGCGG
>Ga0180430_10004863_pt1 | contig 11266 bp, 9 predicted proteins | sample SS_ome_9_FD_132999 | JGI IMG/M metagenome (GOLD analysis project Ga0180430, IMG submission 132999) | Hypersaline lake sediment archaeal communities from the Salton Sea, California, USA - SS_1_S_2 metaG | ecosystem: Environmental > Aquatic > Non-marine Saline and Alkaline > Hypersaline > Sediment... | reverse complement strand
GCTCAGTCACGCTCCCGGCGAAATTGAAAGAATGAAACATACGCTAAGCGCTGCGGCCGAGCGAGAAATCGAAAAGATCTTCTCGGGCACTCAGCTTCAGAAGTGGCGTAGCATGACGCAATAGTATCGGTACGCCGAACAGGGCGGTATGATTCACAAAGAAACCAAAGAAGCAGCCCCCGCAGGTTGTCTCCCCCATAGATAGGAAATCGATCGACGATCAGCGCCTTTGATCCGAGTCGACCGAAAACGAGAGAAGGATCCGATGATTTCACTTTGTTTAGCGATCGCGCTTGTTGGTACGGTACCGACGTCCGGGCTTGGAACGATTCCGCCCGACGCGGCGGCCCCTCTTGAAGTGCGCTACCCCGACGCATCGACCCTGTTTCATTGCGATTTCGATCCTTCGACGGATAAAAACTACGACTATTGGCCTGACGACTGGACACGTTATCGCGGGAAGGGATTCCCGATCTATCAGACGATCGAGATCGATGAGAATTCGTCGCCACCTGCCGGGGGTCGCTCGCTGCGTATCGATCTCAACGGTGGTAGTGCGGCCGTCTATTCTCCGCTGATCAAGGTTCGGCCCTTTCATTCGTTCGTGCTCGAAGGATTCGTTCGTACCGAAGGCTTGCGTTACGATACGGTCGGGTTAACACTGAATTTCTTCGATGCGTCGAAAAATCGAATCCGCACGGTTAGGTCGGTTCGGGTGACACAAACCGATGGTTGGGAGAAGTTGCGGCTCGGGCCGGTCGATCCCGGAACCGAAGACGTCTATTACGTCCAGGTCGGTCTGCATGTCGATCGTGCGCACCGTGCCGATCTTTTCGGCGTGATCGAGTTTGCCGACTTGTGGCTCGGAAGTTTGCCTCGTATTTCGCTTTGGAGCAACGAGACACAAAACATTTTCATGATCGGTCAGCCGGTCGAAATCTCTTGTTCGGCGTCGGGTTTTCCGGGCGAGAACTATCGGGTTCGGATGACGCTCAAGGATGTGCTCGGTGACGAAATTGCTCAATCCATTCAGACGATGGATACGAAAGATGCGACTGTTTACCGAAATCCGCTCGAAGGGGACGGTGATGAAAAAGAGACCGCGTTGATCGGTCGAACGAAGTGGTCGCCGCCGATACCGGGACAAGGTTTTTACTGGGTATCGATCGCGATGCGCGGTCCGGACGGTTTTGAACATACACGACGGCTAGGTATTCTTGCGCTCGATAAGCAGAGTCCGATTGCGGGCGGCCGGTTTGGTTGGTCGCTGCCCGATGGTGCAGGGCCGATGCAGTTAAATAAACTTGGAAGGCTTGTTTCGCAGTCGGGAATCAATTGGGTCAAGTATCCGCTTTGGATCGACGAAAAAGACTGGACGCCCGAGATGCAGAGCCAGATGATGGGTTTTTACGAGCGGCTTTCGTCGTCGCGAATCAAACTCATCGGCCTGTTAAGCAATCCGCCCGAATCGTTGCGGAGCCGTTTCGGTCGTCAAGACGGTGAAGATTTATCGGCCGCCGAAATCTTCGGAGTATCATCCGATGTTTGGTTCCCGTCGATGGAAATGTCGCTTGCCCGACTGTCGACGCAGGTGGAATGGTGGCAATTGGGCGACGATCAGGACACGAGCTTTACGGCCGTTCCGCGATTGACGACGAAGCTTAACGAAGTGAAGAGTGCGTTCGATTCGATCGGCCTCGATGCGCGTTTGGCATTGGCTTGGAACTGGGAATATGCCATGCCGCAAGTCGCTCCCGGATCGCAAAGTTGGCTAGCGCTGTCGCTATGCGAATCGCCCTCGTTTACGCACGACGAGCTCCGTGCTTATTCAGAGAATTATGACGGTGTTCCGACTCCGTGGATTACACTCCGTCCGCTTTCGGCGAAAGACTATTCGCTGCAAACGCGAAGCGTCGATCTGGTTCGACGCATGATGGTTGCCCAAATGGTAAGCTCTCGTGCCGCGTTTTGCCCCAAGCCTTTCGACGATGAATACGGATTGCTCACCGAAGACGGGCAACCGAGCGAACTCTTCATGGTGTGGCGAACGATGGCATATGTGATGGCCGGCGCGAAATCGATCGGTAGTATTCGATTGCCCGAAGGAAGTGCGAATCAGATATTCACGCGAGAAGACGACGCCGTGATGATCGTCTGGAACCCGAAGGAGACGTTCGAAGAATTGTACCTGGGCGATGAGATAAAAGTCACCGATATCTGGGGGCGATCGGTCCATGCGGACAAGTCGGACGGGCGCAATGTCCTGCTGGTCGGTCCGGTTCCGGTGATTGTTACGGGGCTTAATAAAGCCGTCGCTCAGATTCGCCGATCGTTCCGCTTTGGGAAAGATTATTACCCCGACCAGTTCGGTCGACCGCTTGAAAATATGATCTATTTCCGCAACGAATTTCCGGAAGGTGCCAGCGGGACGGTAGAGATGAATATCCCGGCCGTGTGGCGACAGCAGCCGTCGGACATTCGTTTCCGATTGGCCGACTACGAACGGTTTTCGCAAATCTTTACGCTGACGTTCCCGTTCAATGCGACGAGCGGTATCCACTCGGTGCGTGTCGATTTCGACTTGGTCGCGGACAAAAAATACCAATTCAGCGTCTATCGCGATATCAAGCTCGGGCTGGGCAACGTCTTCGTTGAAATGTCGACCCATAAGACCGAAGATGGCGAGCTCGTCGTCGTAATGAAAGTGGTCAATCACGGCGAAGAGGTCGTCAACTATCAGGCGCAGTTGTTCGCACCTGGCCGAAGGCGACAGAAGAAGTACGTGCTCGACCTGGGTCGAGGTTCACAAGTCGTCGAGTTCCGCCACCCGGACGGTAAGGAGCTCGAAGGGAAATCGTTATGGCTCCGCGCCGAAGAGATCGACGGCCCGCAAATCATCAACTGCAAGGTGACGGTCGATACGGATTAAGGGCGGGCAAAGCGGTTGTTTTTCCCTTGCTCTCTATTTTTCCCCGATCGCATAGAGCCGATCTCGCGTGCGGATGTATAGCACGCCGTCGCTGATCGCCGGCGATGCCATCATTGTTCCTTCGAGGTGATTTTCGGCGAGGACTTTGCCCTCGGGGCCTGCCTTGACGACTTTGCACTGCGTCTTGTTGCTGAAGAAATAGATCTTGCCGTCCGCCGCGATCGGTGAAACCTTCGAGTCGCCCGACAGGAGCCGCGTTTGCCACTGCTCTTCGCCGGTTTTTAGATCGAGACACGTCGCGATGCCCTGGTCGTTATTCATGTAGACATAACCATCGTAGCAAACGGGCGTGGGGCAGTCGGGTGAGCGCGATTTGTGCGTCCAGATCGGATGCGTTTCGGTGATATCGCCCTGGCCGCCGGCGCGAATCGCTCTGACGAAGCCGAGACCTTGGAACCCGGACGCAACCGCGATAAAAGTCCCGTCGCAATAGGTCGGCGACGCGATGCTTCGGCCGGCGTTGTGATCGATCTCCAGCCCCTTGCATCGCCAGATCTCTTCGCCGGTCAGCGGGTTGTAGGCGTTGATGCTTTCCGCACCGCAGATGACCAACTGCATATCGTCCTCGTCGCCAACCAGGATCGGCGTGGTGTAGGCGTCGTTCCCTTCGACGCGTGCCTGGAAGCTTCGATCCTTTCGCCAAACCTCGTCGCCGGTCTTGCCGTCAAGGGCCACAACGTACGACGGACCCGTGTGCATACAGGTGATGTAGATCAAGCCTTTGTAAAGCACCAGCGAGCTGCCCATTCCCCACTTGATTTTGTACCCGCCGTACTCATCCTGCATGTTCTTTTGCCACAGCACTTCACCGGCAGTGTTCAGGCATGCGAGATGTCCGGTGCCGAAGAGTGCCCAGACTCGCTCGGTGTCCGCAACGACCGACGGCGTTGCCATGTTATGCAGCCGATGCGCGTCGAGTTTTCCGCGGCCGATCTTTGTTTGCCATAGCAATTTTCCGGCCGTTCGATCAACGGCCAGCACGAGAAGCGATGTATCTTCGGTCTGCGTCGTCAGATAAATCCGATCACCGATCACCACGGGCGACGAATTTCCCCACGGCGGAAGATCGAGCTTCCAGAGGACATTCTCCTCGGCCGACCACGTGGAGGGTAGCCCGGTTTCGCTCGAAACGCTTAGTCCGCCGGGTCCTAGAAACCGTGGCCAATCATCAGCGCGGGCATCGACCGAAGTCAGGCAGGCGAAGAGGGCAATCAATAGAAGGCAGGTTAGCTTGTTGGTCGGTGTCATAAGATCGGTTCCTTCAACGTCTATCGTGCGGATTGAAAGCAATCGCACTGCAGGTGGATTCAGTACAGTCAAGATCCATTATAATCGAATCGCTGTGCGATAGATACCAAAGAAGAATTTTTGGTCGTTTTATGTGTGGCAGGAAGGGAAAAGCAAGATAATCAACAATGCTCAATCACTGCAATGCGTTTGCGGCATGAAGCGGAACTCGTAGATTCGGTCGTTCCATTTATGCGGTGTTTCAAGTCGTCCTTTAGCCGTCGAACTTGTTCGACGCTGTGGGTGAAGGAGAAAAGTGAATCAAAAGCAAAACGCCGATCAAGATCGGCGGCTAAATTGAAACGACTGAGATTTGTCGATGCGAAACTACTGCCGCTCGATATAGATCGCACGGTCGTCGATCTTGGTGACACGGCCGTCGATCGATGCGTGGATTGGCGAGCCAAGAACGGGGCGGCCGTCGCTGCCGGGGACTTGGCCGATCAGGCGGCCTCGCTGGACGATGTCGCCCTGCTGGACGATTGGCAGGCAAGGGGCGCCGACGTGCTGCTGGAGTTTGATTACGACCTGCTGCGGCTGAAGCTTTTCGTCGGAGAGCGGGGCAGGGCGTTGGTATTTTCGCAGACCCAGCTTTTGGATCAGACGCTTCGTCGGTGTCTTGCGGTTGGGCTGATGGATTTCGGCGCGACGGGGAACGAACGGGCCGGTCGGCGGTTTCGTGCCCAGCTCGCGGTGGCGTGCTTTGCCGTCCGCACAAGCACTTTTCGGATCGAGATCTTCGGGACACGCCATCATTGTGCAGAGATTGCACTCGACGCAGTAGAACGTCGGCGGCGGGTCGGCCGGCTGATCGTCGCGCGTGAAGAGAAGGTTTCGCATCGCTGCGTGCGGCTCGATCGGATGTCCGAGCAGCCAGCGAGGGCAAAGCTGCGTGCAGAACGAACACTGATCGCACGCCGACCGATTGATTCGAACCGTGTCACGTCGCGACTTCGTATATCGACGAATGACCGTGTGATCGGCCGGCAGAATGATCAGGCCGCCAGTGGTTTTGTCGACCACGGTCTGTAGATCGGTTTCATGTGTTCCCATCATCACGCCACCAACGATCACGTGCGGATCGTCGATCGTCACGCCACCGGCCGCCGCGATGCATTCCGCGTAGGTCGTGCCGACCGGAACTTCGAGTGTGACCGGCGTCTCAACAGCGCCGGTCACCGTTAGCAGCGTATCGACGACGGGCGTTTCTTCGGCCCGCGCGATGTTCCACGCCGTTTCTACATTCATCACCACCGTGCCGACATGAAACGGAAGCTGGCCGGGCGGAACGACACGCCCGGTCGTTTCGTGGATGAGCACGAGCTCGTCGCCAGCCGGGTATGCGTCGCGCAGCGGGGCGACTTCGGTGTTCGGACCGGCCGCCTTCCGCACGATGTCGATGACATCCGTGTACGTTTCCTTGATCCCAATGATCGTCCGCTGGGCACCGACTTGCAGTCTCGCGATTTCCGCACCCGCGAGTACGCCTTCGGTTCGACGGCGCAGAAGTTCCTTGTCTTTTTGCAGCAAGGGTTCGCACTCGGCCGCGTTCACGATCAGCGTGTCGGCCTCGGCCTGCAGCTTAACGTGCGTGGGGAAACCGGCGCCGCCGGCTCCGACGACTCCTGCGCTCGCGATTGTTTCCAGCGTATCGTTCATTTAGGAAGTGGGCAGTAGGTAGTGGGTAGTGAGGGAGAAATAAGAGACGTCGATTACTTTTTGCCCAGTGCTTCGAGCACTCGTTGGGTGATCGTGTCGACGAGGGCTTCTCGCGGGTCGGCGGGAGCGGTCTGCGGAGCTTGGGCCTGTTGAGTGGCAAGCGGATCGGGGAATGCGCGACGCGTAACGCCTGCTTCCGACCAGGTGTCGCGGAAAACGGGATTGGCGCAGAGTTGGCAGTCTTCTTCTTCGGCACGTGCGTCGGGGAATCCCCAACTTCGCTTCAGTTCGATCAGGTCGCGTGCCTGTTCGGGCGAGAAGTACGAGATGTCGCCAAGTTGTCGACTAAAGAGAAGGATGCGGCAATAAGCGTCGAGGATTTCGGTGTACCAGTACGCTCGTTCGACCGACTCGCCGAAGCTAACCACGCCGTGATTGGCAAGGATAATGACGTTCGACTTGCGGGCGAACGGAAGGATCGTGTCGGCGAATTCCTGGCCGCCCGGGATCGCGTATTTGGCGATCGGGACTTCGCCCAGGAAGATTTCGACCTCGGGCATCATGCACGACGGGACCGGTTCTTTGGCGAAACCGAACGCGGTCGCGTGGGGCGGATGGCAGTGACAGATCGACTTGATTTCGGGGCGTTCCTTCATGATCGTCAGGTGAAGGAAGACTTCGCTGGTTCGCTTTCGCTTGCCCGCCAGTTGGTTGCCTTCCATGTCGACGACGCAGAGATCTTCGGGTTTCATGAAGCCCTTGCTGATCATCGTGGGCGTGCAGAGGACGCGATCTTCGGCGAACCGGTAGCTGATGTTTCCATCGTTCGCGGCCGCGTATCCCTTGTTGTAAATCCGTCGTCCGATGTCACAAATCTCTTCGCGAATTTGTCGTTCGTTCATCATGATAGGGGTCCTTTTTTAGTAGTGGGCAGTAGGCAGTGGGCAATTAAGAAGAAATGCTCACGTTCGCCTGTCGCCGGTGCCTATGGGGGATGTTTTTCTGATGGTTTATGTTGATGTGTTCGAAAATGTTTTTGTGTTTCGCAGTTTGTAGTTGGTGCAGGCGTTGGTCGTTGATCTTCAAGTCTCAACTGCCCACGGCCTACTGCCCACTTTCTTCCTCAATCCGCTCGATCATGTCGCGATTGACAACAAACTTATCAAGGATCGCGGCGACGTAACCGTCGACCGGTTTGACTTCGGGGTAAAACGGCATTGCTGCTTCGCGACCTTCGCTTAGCGCGACGAGGCAACCGACATTGCTGCCGAGTTCATCCATGACGACCTGCTCGTCGTGTCGCCGGTCGTCGGACTCGCACGCCTCTTCCCATGTCAGCGGTCGGACGAGCCGAAAGCTCGCGCCCTCAAGGCTCGGGTGCCGTCGGCTGAGTGTGACCGTTCCTAGGATTTTGCCAATACGCATCGTTTCTTAATTCCTGTCGCAAAGCTCGCGAAGTGGGGCAGGGCAAACCTGCGGTCCGGCTTCGACGTACTGTTGGATCGCACTGCGGAACTCGGGTTTAGCGATCGATCCGCAAGGCAGGATCAGCAGGTTCGCTCCGACACTTGCGACGGCTGCCATTACGCGATCGGGGTTGTCGACCGCGACGGCTCGCAGCTCCGTGCGTCGATTCGCCGTGCAAAGTGCGATATCCGTAAACTTTGTCGTCATTACCGCCAATGTTTCCGGCTGCGAAATCTGCTCGATCACCCAATCGACGGCCTTGAAGATACAAGGCGTCGAGTGATCGACCGTGTCGATTTGCCCGTCGCTTAACTTCTGCAGCATCTCGGGTCGTATGTTGCCCTTATCGCTATGTCTTACAACTGCGATTCGCCGAGTCGATCGGCCGGTGTGGTTTTCCATTTTATCTGCTCTGGTCAGTGAAACGTTCCGGTGCCGTAGTAAATCGCGGGCCGAGGGTGTAACGACCGTTCGCTTTTCAACGATCAACTGATTCACTCCGTCGAGTCGACCAGTAAGCGTTTCTAGCGAAACAATCCGCGAGTCGATCTGAAGCTGCCCCGCCGCGAACGAATCGTTCTGCGCAACCGCGACCGAATCGTTCTGCGCAACCGTCGAGCTGCCCGTCAATTGACGGACGACTTCTTCAACGATTCGAGTGATTTCGGTTTCGGACAGATTCATCTTTGTAGGTATGTTGTAGGTTGGATTCGTTGTTGCTAAACGATGGTGTCGCCCGTTGTTTGGTCCACGATCGCGATCGTCGACCAGCGGATGGGCGAGTCTTTTTGCCCGACCAATTCGCGCGTCGCAATGCCGTCACTCGTTATAATGACGACGTCGCCCGGTCCGGCGCCGAGTCGGTCGACGACCAAGACCGGATCGCCCTCGTAGCGTCGTCGGTCACTGCCGAGCGCGCGGACGACGAGCATTTTCTGCCCTCGCAGCGATTCGTGCTGAACCGTCGATGTCGCGTGCCCGACTACGTGTCCGTAATACATGTTCGGTCGTTCCCTTACAGACTGCTATTTTCCAAGGATACGAAGATTTTCCGCCATTGTGCAGCGTCGTTCGCGGGTGAACGTTAGCGGGGTGGTGATTCCTTCGCCCGTCATGCCTGCGATCGAGAACGACGGATATCCTTCGCCGCCCGCTCCGAGTCCGGCGAGGCACGCACCGTTTTTGACGAAGATCGTCGTGTCGACCGCGCGTCCCATTTTCGTCATGTTCTTCACGTCGTGCGAGTGAATGATCGCCGTATGTCGGAATCCGTGTTCACTCTTGACCGCCATCTCGATCGCGTGATCGACGTTGCGTGCGGGCACGAACGGCAGGAAGGGCATCATCTGCTCGGCGATGACGAACGGGTGATCTTCGCCCGTGACGCCAAATACCATTTCGCAATTTCCTGGAACGTCACGACCGGCCGCACGTGCGAGTACCGACGCGTCTTGCCCCAAGCATTCGCGGGTGGCGACCCAATGTTCGCCGCTTTGCTTCAACGCAACGCCGGTCAGTCGGTCGACTTCCGAATCGTTGAGCATGACAGCGCCCGCTCGCTGCATCGCTTCGAGCATCGGGCCGAATACCGATTCGACGACGAAGACTTGCTTCTCTGCGATACAGAGCAGGTTGTTGTCGAATCCGCCGCCATCGATGATGCATCGCGCCGCGCGATCCAGGTCGGCAGTTTCGTCGACCACGACCGGCGGATTGCCCGGTCCGGCAACCATCGCACGCTTCGAGGCCGACAGTGCAGCCTTCGCAACGGCTGGTCCGCCCGTGATGCTAAGGATTGCGATTCCCGGATGATTGAAAATCTGGTCGGCCGACTCGAGCGTCGGTTCTTCGATCACACAGATAAGGTTGTCGATCCCCAACTCGCGATAGATCGCCTCGTTGTAACGACGAACACCCTCGGCGGCGACTCGTTTGCCGCCCGGGTGCGGATTGACGACCAGCGTGTTGCCGGCCGCAATCATGTTGATCGCGTTGCAGGTAATAGTCGGCAGCGAGTGCGTCACGGGCGTAATGCAACCGATCACGCCGAACGGTGCGTGTTCGATGACCGTCAGTCCGTAATCGCCGCTAAAGCATTCGCTTCGAAGGAACTCGACGCCTGGCGTGGTGATACCGACGTTTTGTTGCTTCACGATTTTGTGCTCGAGTCGTCCGATCTTCGTCTCGTTCATCTCCATCGTACCGAGCTCGACCGCTTGATCGGTCGAAAGCTTACGGATGATGTCGAGTGCTCGCTTTCGGAAATCGACCGATTCGCGTGACATTCGTTCGAACGCTTCGCGTGCGGCCGTGACCGCGGAGTCGACATCCTGAAAGATTCCGTATTGTCCCGCTGCCGAAGCGGGCGCTGCACCTGCCGAGCCGATACGCTTTACGACTTCTTCGACCACGTCGCGAACCAGTTGTTCGGTAAGATCCATGGTTTCGCCGTTCCTTCTTTATCTATAAATGTTGAGGGTGTTGTTCGTTGGGGTTTTGCGATTGCAGATTGTTTATTCGTCGATGCGATTGAATACCGCAGTGCCTGCGACCTGAACCGAATCGACGATGCCGACGATCACGGCGTCGACCGGAAGCGATTTCGTCTCCGGAGTCAGCCTCGCGCTCGAGCCTTGCGTGATGACGACGATCTCGCCCGTCCCGGCGCCGACCGTATCGACGGTGACCAGCGCTTTGCCCGTCTGCTTAAGTGAATCACTTTCGGCATCGAGCACCAGCGGGTCGACGATCAGCAGGCGCTGCCCGGTCATCGAATCGGTCTTTTGCGTGGAAACGAGCGTTCCGGTCACTTTAGCGATTAACATAATCCTCGCTCCTTTAGAACGCGGACGGCGCGACGTGCGACGACCAGTTCTTCGTTGGTCGGGACGATCCAAATTTGTGTGCGGCTCGTCGAGGCGTCGATTCGAACTTCGCCCCGTCCGCCGACGTTTTTATCTGCGTCGAGCACGATACCTAATTCGTCGAGCCCGCTGCAAACCGCATCGCGTACATCCACTCTGTTTTCGCCGATGCCGCCTGTAAAGACGATCGCATCCGCGCCACCGAGCTCGACCAAGTACGCGCCCAGGTAGTGGCGAATCGAGGCGATATAGACATCGATCGCGTGTCGTGCGTTTTCGTTTCCCGCGCGGGCCGCTTCCTCGATGTCTCGCAGGTCGCCACCGACGCCACCGAGACCGGCCAATCCGCTTTTACCGGCCAGCACGTCGAGCATTTCATCGAACGACATGTTCGCTTGACGCATTACGTGCGCGGCCGCGAAGATGTCGAAATCGCCCGTGCGGCCGCTTTGCGGCAGGCCGGTTTGCGGGCTAAATCCCATCGACGTGGCGACACTCTTGCCACCGCGCGTCGCACAGAGCGAACTCGATCCGCCCAGGTGACACGAGATGATCCGCGGGTTTTCCGTATCGAGCAATCCACCCATTCGCCACGCGATATACTCGTGGCTCGCTCCATGAAATCCGCAGCGGCGAACACCGTACTGCTTTTCCCACTCGTGCGGGACGCCATAGTAGCGATTCGCGTCGGGGATTGTTTCGTGGAACTCGGTTTCGAAGGCGGCAACAAGCGGAATGTCGGGCAATTGCTCGCCCAGGCTTCGCATCGCGGCGACATAAGGCGGATTGTGTGCCGGCGCGGCGCCGGCGACTTCTTCCATCGCCTGCAGTACGTCGTCATCAACAACCTGCGTGCCGCTGTAGCGACCACCGTGAACGGCCTTGAAGCCGATCGCTGCAACTTCCGAAGCTTCGGTCAGGCATCCGCCTTGCGGGTCGGTCAGTTGCGCGAGGCAACCTTCGACCGCCGCGCCCATATCGGGCACATGACGCTCGGTGT
>Ga0180430_10004862_pt1 | contig 11271 bp, 8 predicted proteins | sample SS_ome_9_FD_132999 | JGI IMG/M metagenome (GOLD analysis project Ga0180430, IMG submission 132999) | Hypersaline lake sediment archaeal communities from the Salton Sea, California, USA - SS_1_S_2 metaG | ecosystem: Environmental > Aquatic > Non-marine Saline and Alkaline > Hypersaline > Sediment... | reverse complement strand
CTCCTCGGCCGACACCAGGATCGCCCGCCCGCGATCCAGCGCGAGCGTCGCCAGCGGGCGCTCCAGGTGCGGCAGCAGCGCCCGCGGCCGGGCGAAGCCGCCGTCCGCCGCGTACGGCTGCCCCCCGGCGAGGCCGGCGGCGAGGACCGCGACGATCGCCGCGGTCCAGCGCGCGGCCGGCCCTGGGGTGCCGCGTGGGCGCCGCCCCGGCGGCGGCCGTCGGGTGGCCCTCACGCCTGCACCCGCCTCCGCCCCGCGGGCCGCGCGGTCGCCCGCGCCTTGGCGCCCTGGGGCGGCAGCTGCGGCAGTTTGAGCTCGCGTCCGGCGAGGCGCGCCTCGAGTTCGCGGATGCGGTCGCGCACGGCCGCGGCCTTCTCGAAGTCCAGCGCCTCGGAGGCCGACCACATCTCGTTCTCGAGCATCGCGAGCTCCTGCCGCAGGTCGTCCTCGAGCAGCTCGCGCTCCCAGGGCGCGATCGGCGCGGCGCCGCCGTCGGCCGCTTCGCCCTCGGTCTCCTCGCCCCGGATGACCTCCTGGATGCGCTTGCGGATCGTCTCCGGCGTGATTCCGTGACGCTCGTTGTACGCCAGCTGCTTCGTCCTGCGCCGCTCGGTCTCGCCGATCGCCGCGGCCATCGCGTCGCTCACCTCGTCGGCGTACAGGATCACCTCGCCGTGCACGTTGCGGGCCGCCCGGCCGATCGTCTGGATCAGGCTGCGCTCGCTGCGCAGGAAGCCGGTCTTGTCGGCGTCGAGGATCGCCACCAGCGAGACCTCCGGCAGATCGAGTCCCTCGCGCAGGAGGTTGATGCCCACCAGCACGTCGAAGTGACCGAGGCGCAGGTCGCGGATGATCACCTGCCGTTCGACGGCGTCGATGTCGCTGTGCATGTAGCGCACGCGGATGCCCTGCTCCGCGAGGTACTCCGTGAGGTCCTCGGCCATGCGCTTGGTCAGCGTCGTGACGAGCACCCGCTCGTTCGCCTTCACGCGCGCGCGCGTCGCGAAGATGATGTCGTCGATCTGCCCCCGGGAGGGCTTGACGGTCACGTGGGGGTCGACGAGGCCCGTTGGCCGGATCACCTGTTCGACCACCTGGTCCGAGACGCCCAGCTCCTGGGCGGCCGGCGTCGCCGACACGAACACCACCTGGCCGACGCGCTCGAAGAACTCGTCCTGTTGCAGGGGGCGGTTGTCGAGCGCCGCCGGTAGCCGGAAGCCGTAGTCGACGAGCGTGCGCTTGCGCGCCTGGTCGCCGTTGTACATGCCGCGGATCTGGGGGACCATCACGTGCGACTCGTCGAGGAAGACGATGGCGTCGTCCGGAAGGTAGTCGAGCAGGGTGAACGGCGGCTCGCCGGGGCTGCGGCCGTCGAGGTAGCGGCTGTAGTTCTCGATGCCGCTGCAGTAGCCCAGCGTCCGCAGCATCTCGAGGTCGTACATCGTGCGCTCGCGCAGGCGCTGCTGCTCGAGGAGCTTGCCGCTGGCCTCGAAGAAGCGTAGCCGGTCGTGCAGGTCCGTCTCGATGCGCTCCACCGCCGGCCGCAGGGTCTCGAACGGGGTGACGTAGTGCTTGGCGGGGAAGACCGTCAGGCCCGTGAGCGCGCGGGTGGTGTCGCCGGTCACCGGATCGATGACGCCCAGCGCATCGATCTCATCGCCCCACAACTCGATGCGCACGGGCGACTCGTCGTAGGCCGGCCACACCTCGACCACGTCACCGCGGGCCCGGAAGCGCCCGGGCGCGAGCTCGACGTCGTTGCGCTCGTACTGCTGCTGCACGAGCCTGCCCAGCACGGCGTCGCGGTCCATCTTCACGCCCGGCGCCAGGACGAGGTTGAGCTTGGCGTACTCCTCGGGCGAGCCGAGGCCGTAGATCGCCGACACCGACGCGACCACCACCACGTCACGGCGGGTGAGCAGCGAGCGGGTGGTCGAGTGACGCAGTCGCTCGAGCTCGTCGTTGATGTTCGCGTCCTTCTCGATGAACAGGTCGCGGGCTGGCACGTAGGCCTCGGGCTGGTAGTAGTCGTAGTAGGAGATGAACATCTCGACGGCTGCGTCCGGGAAGACGTCGCGGAACTCGGCGGCCAGCTGCGCCGTGAGGATCTTGTTCGGCGCGAGCACCAGCGCGGGCCGCTGGGTCGCCTCGATCACCTTCGCCATCGTGAAGGTCTTGCCGGTCCCGGTCGCGCCGAGTAGCGTCTGGAAGCGCAAGCCGTCGCCGAGCCCGGTCACCAGGCCGCGGATGGCCTCGGGCTGGTCACCGCTGGGGGTGAAGGGGGCCTGGACGCGGAGGGGCATCCGCTCAGTCTAGCCCCCGGGCGTGCGGGCGACCGTCGTAGCATGACGCCATCCCCACGGCGCGTGTGTGCCCGGCTACGCCGGGCACCAGGCGCGAGAGGAGAACGACCATGCCCGTACGTACCGCCAACAGCGTCTGGCGCGGCGATCTGAGGAACGGCGACGGCACCGTCGCCCTCGGTAGCGGCGCCTTCGAGGGTCCCTACTCGTTCCCGTCCCGCTTCGAGGAGGGCCCCGGCACCAACCCGGAGGAGCTCATCGGCGCCGCCCACGCTGGTTGCTTCGCCATGGCGCTCTCCAACGGGCTCGCCGGCGCCGGCTTCACCCCCACCGAGGTTCGGGTGGAGGCGCGCGTCCACCTCGGCCGCGACGACCAGGGCGCAGCCATCACCAAGATCGAGCTCGTCTGCCGCGCGACGGTCCCCGGCATCGACGCCGACACCTTCGCCGAGCAGGCCCAGGCGGCCAAGGTCGGCTGCCCGGTCTCCAAGGCGCTGGCGGCCGTCCCGATCGAACTGGACGCGTCCCTCACCTGACCGCGCAGGACCAGCACGCGCTGCTTGCCGCGCTCGCCGACCCCGGGTGCGGCGTGTGCCTGGCGGCGGCGCAGGCGGCCCGCACCTACCTGCGCGGGGTCCTGGGCGACGGCGTCAACGACGTCGACGTGCGCGCCGACTGGCGCCGGCGAGGCGGCCTGTGCCCGCGGCACTGGCGGGTGTGGCGCTCGCTGGAGGCGCCAGCCCTGTCGTCCGCCGTGCTGCTGCGCGACCTTCTTGAGCACGAGATGGGGCGGCGGTTGGGCGGGGCCGCGGCGCCGGCGCCGGTCGGCCGGCACGGCCTCCTGCGTGTGCTCGGCGGTCCGGTGCGGCCGCGTTCGTCGTCGGTGGACGGGCACGGAGCGGTCCGCTGCCGGGCCTGCGAGATCGAGCGCACCGCCGAGCGCCGCTACCTCCACGCGCTCCAGCGCGTGCGGGCGGACGATCTCGAGGGCGCGCTGGAGCAGGGGAAGGGCTTCGTGTGCGTCGAGCACACGGCGAAGCTGCCCGAGGGCGCCGGCCGCGCGCTCCTGACCGACCGCCTCGAGGCGCTGCTGGCGGACCTCGACACCTTCTTGCGGCGCAGCGACCACCGCTTCACGCACGAGCCCATGGGCGAGGTCGGCGATGCCTGGCTGCGCGCGATCCGTGCCGTCGGCGGCGACGTCTGAACCGGGCGGCGCCTCAGCGATCGTCGGCGTCGCGGAACTGGCGCTCGTACAGATCTGCGTAGAGGCCGCCCCTGGCGAGCAGCTCGCCGTGGCGGCCCGCCTGCACGATGCGCCCGCGATCGATGACCACGATGCGGTCGGCGTTCAGGACCGTCGACAGGCGGTGCGCGATGACGAAGGTCGTGCGACCGCGCATGAGGTGGTCGAGCGCCGCCTGCACCAGCGCCTCGGACTCGCTGTCGAGCGACGACGTCGCCTCGTCGAGGACCAGGATCCGCGGGTCCTTCAGCAGCGCCCGGGCGATGGCGATGCGCTGCCGTTGGCCCCCCGAGAGCTTGACGCCACGCTCACCGACCACGGTGGCGTAGCCGTCCGGGAAGACGCGGACGAAGCCGTCCGCGTTGGCGGCCACGGCGGCCGCCTCGACCTCGGCGTCGGAGGCGTCGGGCCGGCCGTAGCGCACGTTTTCGGCGATGGTGCCCGAGAAGAGCAGCGTCTCCTGCGGCACGACCCCGACCTGGGATCGCAGCGCTCGGGGATCGAGATCGCGCAGGTCGACACCGTCGAGCGTGATGCGTCCGTCGACCGGGTCGTGGAAGCGTGAGATCAACGTGACCAGCGTGCTCTTGCCGGCGCCCGACGGCCCGACCAGCGCCACCACGTCGCCCGGGTGCGCGACGAGGTCGATGCCGTCCAGCACCCAGTCGTCGCCACGGTCGCCGTAGCGGAAACGGACGTCCTCGAAGGCGACCTCGCCGCGTGGATCGCCCAGCGCGACCGGCGCCGCCGGCTCGCTCAGGTCGGGTGCGGTGTCGAGGAGCTCGAACACCCGGCGTGACGCGCCCACCGCCTCCTGCACCTGCGAGTAGAGCCCGGTGAAGGCACCGATCGAGCCGGCGACCGTGACCGTGAGCAGCAGGAAGGTGATGAGGTCCCCCGGCGGCAGGTCGCCCGCCAGGGCCAGGCGGCCGCCGAACCACAGCACGAGACCGATGCCCAGGAAGAATGCCGTGAACACGGAGGGGACGAACAGCGCGCGCACCCGCGCCCGCCGCAGGGCGCTCTCGAAGGTCTCCGCGATCGCGTCGGCGTAGCGCCGGGCCTCGAAGCGCTCGGCCGTGAACGACTGCACGACGCGCACACCGACGATCGCCTCCTCGGCGCGGGCGTTGGCGGCGGCCAGCTGATCCTGGAAGGCCGTGCTGATGCGTCGTAGCCGTCGCCCGAAGACCGCCGCGGCCACGATGACCGCGGGCAGGACCGCCAGCATCACCAGCGTGAGCCGGGCGTTGATGACGAACAGCACGACCACGCCGCCGATCAAGGAGACGCTCTGCGACACGAGTTGCACGAGCACGTTGCTGACGGCCGCCTGGATGGTGGCGATGTCGGAGGTGAGACGCGAGGTGATCTCGCCGGTCTTACGCTCCTCGAAGAAGCGCACGGACAGCGACAGCAGATGCGAGAAGAGATCGCGGCGCAGGTCGGCGACGACGCCCTCGCCGACGTAGGCGAGCTGGTAGACCCGCACGTAGGCGGTGACGGCGTTCAGCACGAACACGACGATCAGGACCAGGGCGATGCGATCGAGGTCGGCCGCCGTGGCGTTGCCTAGGCCCCCGGTCTCGCTCGCCCCGCCACCGACGCCCGTGGCCCAACTCGTCAGGGAGGAGCCGCCGGTGCCGAAGGCGGTGTTGAACAGGTCGCCGACGATGACGGGGAAGGCGAGGAACACGAGGCTGCCGAGGGCGCTGGCGCCGAGGGCGAGGCCGAGTCGACCGGCGTAGGGGCGAGTGAAACGCAGCAGGCGGCGCAGTGCCCCGAGGTCGATGCGGCGGTCGGCCGGGCTGGCATCGTCGGTGCGTGGGAGGGGGCGGCGGGCGAACACCCCGGCAGTGTAGCCCCCGACGGGTGCCCGCGGTCCGGCCGGGGGCACTGCGCCGCGCCCGGCAGCCATGCGGCGCGCGTGGTGGGCCCGCCTCCGTCGTCGGTTGGCGCGGGTCGGTGGCGCTCGTGCGCCATAGAAGTGGGCGCCCCGCATCAGCGGGGCGCCCTGGCTCGGACAAGGGTCATCGGCGGGCACGCGTGGGCTGCGCAGCCGCGTCGTCAGCCCTTCACCGCGCCGGCCGTCAGGCCCGCCACGATGCGGTTCTGGAACACCAGTACCAGCACGATCAGCGGCACGGTCACCACGACGGCGCCGGCCATGATCTCGCCGAAGGGCTCCTGGCGGGCGATCTGCCCGCTGAACAGCGCCATGGCGACCGGCACCGTTCGGGCCTCGGGCGAAATGGAGGTGAAGGTGAGCGCGAAGAGGTACTCGTTCCAGGCCTGGATGAACGCCAGCAGGCCGGTGGTGACGAGCGCCGGCGCGGTCAGGGGCAGGAGGATCTTGCGGAAGGTCTGGAAGGTCGTGGCGCCGTCCACCTGCGCCGACTGCAGCAGCGACACCGGCAACCCCTTGAAGAAGGCGGTGAGTACCCACACGGTGAAGGGCGTCGTGAAGATCATGTAGGAGAGCACCAGGCTGGGCAACGCCGGCATGCCGAGCACGCGGATCACGGCGTAGAGGCCGGCCAGGACCGCGATTTGCGGGAACATGGTCATGGCCAGGATGACGTAGAGCGAGGGCGCCCGGCCGCGGAAGCGCAGCTTGCCGAGCGCGAAGCCCGCGAACGAGCCGACCAGGAGGCTCATGAGCGTGACCGCGCCCGCCACGAGGACGCTGTTGCCCAGGCCGCGCAGGAAGGCGTCGTTCTGGAACACGGCCCGGAAGTTCACCAGCGTGGGGTTCTGCGGGAGGTAGGTCGCGGGCGTCTGGATGAGCTCCGCCTGGGTCTTCAGGGCGGAGCTGATCGCCCAGTAGAACGGGAAGATCAGGTAGATGAAGATGAGCACGATGAGCAGCCAGAAGCCGATCTGGCCCAGGACGTACGTGACGCTGCGGCGTTTAGTCCCCATCGCGTTCGACCCCCAAGGCACGGATGTAGAGGATGGCGAAGACGAAGATCACGATGAAGATGACCACGCTGGCGGCCGCCGACATGCCCACGTTGCGGGCCGCGATGAGCTGGTAGTAGGCGTAGCTGGCCATCGAGTAGCGCGACTCGCCGTACACGACCTGGAAGAGGTCGAAGACGCGAAGCGCGTCGAGCGTGCGGAAGATCAGGGCCACCGCGAGCGTGGGCGCCAGCAGGGGCAGCGTGATCTGGAAGAAGCGCCGGATCGGCCCGGCGCCGTCGACCTCGGCCGCCTCGTACAGCTCGGCGGGGATGACGGCCAGGCCGGCCAGCAGCAGCAGGGCCATGAAGGGCGTGGTCTTCCAGACGTCGATCATGACCATCGCCGGGACCTGCAGCGAGGCGGTCTGGAAGAAGGCGATGGGGCGCTCGATGAGGCCGAGGTCGGTGAGGAAGGTGTTGAAGAACCCGGCCCGGGTGGACTGCAGCATCCACTCCCAGATGCGGGCCGAGACCACGGTGATGATGGCCCATGGCACGAGCATGGCCGCGCGCATGATGCCCCGGCCGACGAACTTCCTCGCCAGCGTGAGGGCGATGATGAGGCCAAGGATGGTCTCCAGCGCGACCGAGGAGACCGTGAACACCAGGGTGTCCCAGATGGCGTTGATGAAGTCGGAGCTCGACGCCCCCAGCACGTAACGGTTGCCGAACAGGTCGAAGGTGCGCACCGCGTCGTAGCGCAACTGCGTGTCCAGGCGGCGCAGGAACAGGCGCGGGTTCTCGTAGACCGGCGCGCCGTCCTCGACCACGGGTCGTCCCTCGGCGTCGAGTCGCTGGGGCACCGCGCGCAGCGTCAGGCTGAGCAGCTGGCGGTAGTTCTGCAGGCCGACGAACTCGCCGCGGATATCCGTGCCCGCCGCAAAGCGCTCGTTCGTCATGCTCGAATAGAGCACGCGGCCCAGCGGGTAGGCGGCCACGATCGCGATGATCAGGAACGCCGGGAGCAACAGCCAGAGCGCGGTGCGCTCCTCACCGCGGGCGAGCGCCGATGGCCCCCTGGCTTTGGTCTTCACGGCCACACGAGCACCTCCTCGTGTACTCGAAAGAGGGAGGGCCGGGTCGACGGATCGACCCGACCCTCCGATCGGTCATGCGGGATCACGGTTTCCGAGGGACACCGTGATGCGCGACTCGCTCGCTTACGGCATCCCGGTGGGGAAGCCGGTCTGCGCTTCGAGGTCGAGCTCGAGCAGCGCCAGGGCGGTCTCGGCGTCCTCCTCGCCCGTGAGGACGCTGTGCACCGCGCGGAAGAAGGCGCTGGAGACCTGCGCGTAGTCGGGCGCCGTGATCGTCGACGGGCGGGCGACCGCGTTGATGAAGACGTCGTAGAGCGAGCCGAAGAAGGGCGTCGCCTCGAGGACGTCGGGGTCCTCGTACAGCGCCATGATCGTCGGGTTGTAGCTGCCCCCGATGGCGCGGAGCCTCTGCTCCTCGTAGGAGGCGAGGAAGAACGCCACGTCGGCGGCGAGTTCGGGGTTCTCGCTGTAGCGGCTCACGGCGAGCTGCCAGCCACCGAGCGTCGCGGCGGGCGCGCCACCGGCGACGTCGCCGGCGGGCAGCGGGCTCACGTCGAAGACACCCGCCACCGCGCTGCCCTCACCCTGACCGAGCGAGTAGGCGTAGGGCCAGTTGCGCATGAAGGCGGCGTTGCCGGCCTGCCACAGGTTGCGGGCGTCTTCCTCGCCGAAGCCGGTGACGCCGGGCGGGCTGATCGTGCCCACCCAGCTGGCGGCCAGGTCGACGATCTCGACGGCGTTGGGGTTGTTGACGGTGATGACGCCGTCGGGTTCGATGATCCGCCCGCCGTCGTTGGAGGCGATCCACTCGAGCGCGTCACACGTGAGACCCTCGTAGGCGTTGCCCTGCCACACGAAGCCCCAGAAGTCGGCGTTGCCCTTGCCACGCTCGCCGTCCTGGATGACCTCGGCCATCTCGGTCAGCTCGCTCCAGGTGGCCGGCGGGCCGTCGTAGCCGTACTCCTCGAGCAGGTCCGTGCGGTAGTACAGCAGGCCGGCGTCGGTGAACCAGGGGATGCCGATGAGGCGGCCGTCGACGGTGTTGTTCTCGACGATGGCGGGGAAGTGCTGGTCGACGACGTCCGCGGCCCCGTACTCGTACAGGTCGACGAAGTGCACGGCCAGGTCACCGGGCCAGATGACGTCGATCTGGTAGACGTCGAGCTCGGAGGACTGCGCCTCGAAGAACTGCAGGTAGAGGCCGAGCCGGTCGTCGGCAAGGTCGGGCGACTCGAGGATGTTGACGGTGACGCCCGGGTTCGCGTCCATGTAGCGCTGGGCCGCCTCGCGCGCCAACTCGAGCTCGATACCCACGGCACCGGCGACGACCGTGATGGTCTGTGCCGAGGCGGCACTCCAGATGAGACCTGCGGCTAGCAGGATGCTAAGAAGAAACGTCCGCATAGTGATCTACTCCTCCTCTTGTCGAACACGCGTACTCCGGTACGCTCACCAGACGCCGCCGTGCGGCGCACGCCGTCGAACCTCGCGTGCGCTACCGGCTAGCGCACACCGCCATACGGTTCCACTGCCCACGCCGACGCTCGGCGTCGCAACGGAAGGTTCGATGACGGGAGCATAACAGGCCTTCGGTGACGGTCGCAAGGCACGCCCGCCCTGGCAGCGGCGGCGATGCTCGGCCCTCGTGCCAGGCTAGGCGCCGGCACGAGGCCCTCGTGCCAGGCTAGGCGCCGGCACGAGGCAGTTTCTGCCGCAGCCACGTCTGCAGGTCGACCTCGCGGTATGGCCGCGCCAGGCGTTCCGTGTTGGCCTCTCGCCGGCGCGCCCACCAGCGGGCCGGCCCGGCGCCGATCACCAGCGTGGGCACGTGCGATCCCTCGGCCCGTCGGCGCAGTGTCCGGAGCCAGCTCCAGGGGTCCAGTTCCGCGTCGAGGACCACCGCGCTGGGGCGGAGCTCGTCGAATGCGACCTCCGCCGCCTCGAGGTCCGCGACCAGCCGCGGTCGCGTGCCGTGGCGCAGCAGCGCGAGCCGCAGCAGGCGGGCCTCGGCCGCGTCGGCGCAGGCGACGAGCACGGTCGCCGGAGTGGCGGCGTCGGTCGCTGGCCCCAGGACGCCGGCCCCGAGGAGTTCGGCGAGGAGCGCCAGCGTCCGACCCTCGGGCAGGTCGCTCTCGGCCGCCAGGGCGCGGGCGGAGCGACGGCCGTCCACCAGACCCAGGACGTCCCACGCCTCCGGCGACAGCAGCTGCGCCGTCGGATCCCCCAACCGCTTGAGCACCACCTCGGGGTCGATGGCGTCGCCCGAGCGCCGATCGCCGACCTGCATGAGCATGCGGAGGGGATCGAACCCCTCCTCGTCGGCGATCCCGGCCGGCGGCGTGCCCTCCACGAAGCCGAACCGCCCGTCGCGCCAACCACTCAGCTCGCCGAGCACCTCGGTCAGGTGCCCTTCGACCGCGACCGCCAGCTGATCGGCATCGATCCAGCCGCGGGCGATCGCGGCGGCACCCAGCGAAGGCACTTCGGGGTCGCTCGCCTGGTCCGCCAGCAGGATCTGCACCTCGTCGACTCCTAGGAGGTCGAGCCGCACCAGCATCTCGCCCAGGTGCACGCCGCCCTCGAGCGACGCGGCCAGCAGCCGGCCGCCCTTGATCCACACGCGCGCGCGGCGCTCGCTCGGCTCGCCGCGTTCGAGGTGCAGCACCCCGTCCTTGCGCCCCGCCACGACGACCTGCAGGACGTCGGTGAAGGCCGCGTCGCGCAGCGAGCCCTCGATCACGCGGGCTCGTCCTCGTCGAACAGGCCGTTCGCTGCGGCGGCGCCCGCGGGGGGCGATGCAGCCACCGGGAGCCCGAGGTGCCGGTAGGTCGCCTCGGTGGCGACGCGGCCGCGCGACGTCCGCTGTAGCAGCCCGCGCTGGATGAGGTACGGCTCGTGGACCTCCTCCAGCGTGCCGCGATCTTCGCCTACGGCGGTCGCCAGCGTGTCGAGGCCCACCGGGCCACCCGCGAAACGCTCCACGACCGCCCGCAGGATCGCCCGATCGCGTCGGTCGAGGCCCTGGTCGTCGATACCGAGGCGGTCCAACGCGGAACGGGTCCGGTCCAGTCCCACCCGCTCCTCGCCCGCGACTTCGGCGAAGTCGCGCACCCTGCGCAGCAGCCGCTTCGCGATGCGCATCGTGCCGCGTGCGCGGCGGCCGATCTCCATCGCGGCCTCGACGTCGATGCCGAGGCCGAGGAGCCGGGCGTCGCGCTCGACCCCCTCGGCCAACTCCTCGTCGCGGTAGTACTCGAGGTGCTCGATGATGCCGAAGCGGGAGCGCAGCGGTCCGGTGATCAGCCCCGGCCGCGTGGTGGCGCCGACGAGGGTGAAGCGCGGCAGCTCGAGCCGGATCGTGCGCGCCGCGGGTCCCTGGCCGAGGACGATGTCGATCTTGAAATCCTCCATCGCCGGGTAGAGGTGCTCCTCCGCGACCCTGCCCAGCCGGTGGATCTCGTCGATGAACAGGACGTCCCCGTCCTCGAGCGCGTTGGTCAGGATGGCCGCCAGGTCGCCGGGCTTCTCGATCGCGGGGCCGCTGGTCACACGCAGCCCGACGCCGAGCTCCGCCGCGATGATGTGCGCCAGCGTGGTCTTACCCAACCCGGGCGGGCCGTACAGCAGGACGTGGTCGAGCGCCTCGCGGCGCGTGCGGGCCGCCTCGAGGTAGACCGCCATCTTCTCCTTCAGCCGCTGCTGCCCGACGTACTCGGCGAGCG
>Ga0180430_10004859_pt1 | contig 11273 bp, 7 predicted proteins | sample SS_ome_9_FD_132999 | JGI IMG/M metagenome (GOLD analysis project Ga0180430, IMG submission 132999) | Hypersaline lake sediment archaeal communities from the Salton Sea, California, USA - SS_1_S_2 metaG | ecosystem: Environmental > Aquatic > Non-marine Saline and Alkaline > Hypersaline > Sediment... | reverse complement strand
CCGTTCCACCCCGGCGCGGTTGTACCACGACCGGTCGAACAGCACGATCTCGCCGCCCGCCGGCAGGTGCGGGACGTAGCGCTGGAAATACCACTGGGTCTTTTCCCGGTCCGACGGCGCGGGCAGCGCCACGACGCGCACGACGCGGGGGTTCAGCCGCTGGGTGATCCGCTTGATCACGCCGCCCTTCCCGGCGCTGTCGCGGCCCTCGAACAGCACCACGATCTTCTCGCCGCTGTGCTGCACCCAGTCCTGCAGCTTGATCAGTTCCGCCTGAAGGCGCAGCAGCGACTGGAAATAGACATGCCGGTCGATCGTGTCGGGATGGGTGCGGCGGTAGATCCTGGCGATCTCCCGGCTCAGCACCGCGTCCTCGAGTTCGATCTCGACGTCCTCGTCGAGCGTATCGGCAAGCTCCGCCTGAAGCCAATCGCGCGCGCCGGTTTCATCGTCTTCGGTCATTCTCGCCCCCGTTGTTTCGCGCCGCGTCCTCGGCCGGCCCACGAACTGAACCAGCCCCATGTTACAGCCCGGTGAACCGCCGTCGACCCGCGTCGCGGACCCGGCCGCCCGGGGCCTCAGACCAGCCGGCTGATCTCTTTCGCGGCGCGGACGAAATCGGCGAACAGCGGATGCGGCGCGAAGGGTTTCGACTTCAGTTCCGGGTGGAACTGCACGCCGATGAACCACGGATGGTCCGCCACCTCGACGATCTCGGGCAGCCGGCCGTCGGGCGACATGCCGGAAAAGCACAGCCCGCAGGCCTCCAGCCTGTCGCGGTATTTCACGTCGACCTCGTAGCGGTGGCGGTGGCGTTCCTCGATCGCGGTGTCGCCATAGACCCCGGCCACGCGCGAGCCGGGTTTCAGCACCGCGCTGTAGGCGCCCAGCCGCATCGTGCCACCCTTGTCGTCCTCGATCCGGCGGGCGATCTTGTGGGTGCCCTGCACCCATTCCTTGAGATGGTAGACCACCGGGGTGAACCGCCGCTTGCCGGCCTCGTGGTCGAACTCCTCCGATCCCGCGTCGCCGACCCCGGCGAGGTTGCGCGCCGCCTCGATCACCGCCATCTGCATGCCCAGGCAGATGCCGAGGTAGGGCACCTTGCGGGTGCGGGCGAATTCGGCGGCCCTGATCTTGCCCTCGGTGCCGCGTTCGCCGAAGCCGCCGGGCACGAGGATCGCGTGGAACCCTTCCAGGTAGGGCGCGGGATCCTCGGCCTCGAAGATTTCCGCGTCGATCCACTCGGCCTTGACGCGTACGCGGTTGGCCATGCCGCCATGGGTCAGCGCCTCGGCGATCGACTTGTAGGCGTCTTCCAGCTGGGTGTACTTGCCGACGATCGCGATCCGGACCTCGCCCTCGGCATTCTCCAGCCGGTCCATCACGTCTTCCCAGCGGGCCAGGTTGGGGCGCGGCGCGGGCGAGATGCCGAAGGCGTCCAGCACCGCCTGATCGAGCCCCTCGCGGTGATAGGCCAGCGGCGCCTCGTAGATCGACGAAAGGTCGGGTGCGGCGATCACGGCCTCGGTGCGGACGTTGCAGAACAGGCCGATCTTCTCGCGTTCCTTGGTCGGGATCGGATGCTCGGAGCGCAGCAGCAGCACGTCGGGCGCGATGCCGATGGCGCGCAACTCCTTGACCGAGTGCTGCGTCGGCTTGGTCTTCAACTCGCCCGAGGCGGAGATGTAGGGCAGCAGCGTGAGATGCACGAAGATGCACTGGCCGCGCGGCCGGTCCTGGCTGAACTGGCGGATCGCCTCGAAGAACGGCAGGCCCTCGATATCGCCGACGGTGCCGCCGATCTCGCACAGCATGAAATCGACCTCGTCCTCGCCGATGGCGAGGAACTCCTTGATCTCGTTGGTGACGTGCGGAATGACCTGGATCGTCTTGCCAAGGTAGTCGCCGCGGCGCTCCTTCTCCAGCACGGTGGAATAGATCCGGCCCGAGGAGACGGAATCGGTGCGCCGCGCCGATACGCCGGTGAAGCGTTCGTAATGGCCGAGGTCGAGATCGGTTTCCGCGCCGTCGTCGGTGACGAAGACCTCGCCATGTTCGAAGGGCGACATCGTGCCGGGATCGACATTGAGATAGGGATCGAGCTTGCGCAGCCGCACCGAGAAGCCGCGCGCCTGCAAAAGCGCCCCCAGCGCGGCCGAGGCCAGCCCCTTGCCGAGAGACGAGACAACGCCACCCGTGATGAAGACGTAGCGCGCCATGAAGATCCCCCGTGATTGGCCAAAACCGGTGTCCTGCCGGGCCGAGACATGCCCTGCATCACGGGAGTCAACGGCTAGCAGATTCGCGGACCACCCGCAACTTGTAGTAATCCGGCAGAACCCGAAAGCAACGTGTTGTGGTTTCTCAGTCCGCCGGCGGCGGAACCAGCGGCGCGTCGGCCGAGCCCGGCGGCAGCAGGTCGCCACCGGGAAGTTCGGGGATCGCCGGCGCCTCTTCCGTCGCGGTTCCGGTGCCGTCGATGCGGTCGACGACCGAGGTCGAGGCCGAATCCTGCGCCGCGAAGATCGTCAGGGTCAGCGACGTCGCGATGAAGGCCACCGCGAAGACCCAGGTCAGCTTGGTCAGCGCGTTCGCGGCGCCGCGGCTGGACATCACGCCGCCACCGCCGCCGCCACCGCCGCCCATGCCAAGCCCGCCACCCTCGGAGCGCTGCAGCAGCACCACCCCGATCAGCAGCAGCGCCAGAATGAGATGGACGGTGAGAACGACGTTTTCCATGGACCCGGGCCGAGTTTCCGACTGACGCGCCTATCTAGGCGCGCGGGGCGCGCGCCGCAACCCTTGAATGGCCCCGGATCGGCGGCCGGCGGCCGGGGCGGGGCAGGATGCCGCGCGAAAAGCCGGTTTTCCCCGCCGCCCGCGCGCTTTATACGGGTCGCCGGATCCTCCGGGGAGATGGGCATGGCGAATGTCGTGGTGGTCGGCGCACAATGGGGCGACGAGGGCAAGGGCAAGATCGTCGACTGGCTGAGCGAACGCGCCGACGTGATCGCCCGCTTCCAGGGTGGGCACAACGCCGGCCACACGCTGGTGATCGACGGCAAGGTCTACAAGCTGCACGCGCTGCCGTCCGGCGTGGTCCGGGGCGGCAAGCTGAGCGTGATCGGCAACGGCGTGGTGCTCGATCCCTGGCACCTGGTGGAGGAGATTGCCGCGATCCGCGCACAGGGGGTGGAGATCACGCCCGAGACGCTGATGATCGCGGAAAACACGCCCTTGATCCTGCCGTTCCACGGCGAGTTGGACCGGGCGCGCGAAACCCAGACCGCGGTGGCCAGGATCGGCACCACCGGCCGCGGCATCGGCCCGGCCTATGAGGACAAGGTCGGCCGCCGGGTGATCCGCGTCGCCGATCTGGCCGACGAGGCGACGCTGGCGCTGCGGGTGGACCGCGCGCTGATCCATCACAACGCGCTGCGCGCCGGGCTCGGCCTCGAGCCGATCGACCGCGACGGGCTGATCGCCGATCTCGGGGCCATCGCGCCCGAGATCCTGCGCTATGCCGGCCCGGTCTGGAAGGTGATCAACGAGAAACGCAAGGCGGGGAAACGCATCCTGTTCGAGGGCGCGCAGGGCGCGCTGCTGGACATCGATTTCGGCACCTATCCCTTCGTCACCTCCTCGAACGTCATCGCCGGGCAGGCGGCGACCGGGGTGGGGGTCGGCCCCGGCGCGATCGATTTCGTCCTCGGCATCGTCAAGGCCTATACCACGCGGGTGGGCGAGGGGCCGTTCCCGACGGAACTGCACGACGCGGATGGCCAGCGCCTGGGCGAGCGCGGGCACGAATTCGGCACCACCACCGGCCGCAAGCGCCGCTGCGGCTGGTTCGACGCCTGTCTCGTGCGCCAGACCTGCGCGGTCAACGGCGTGAACGGCATCTCGCTGACCAAGCTCGACGTGCTCGACGGGTTCGAGACGCTGAGGATCTGCACCGGCTACGAGATCGACGGCACGCGCTATGACTACCTGCCGACGCAGGCGGCGCTTCAGGCCCGCGTCGTGCCGCTCTACGAGGAGATGCCGGGCTGGTCCGACAGCACCGCGGGCGCGCGAAGCTGGGCCGATCTGCCGGCCGAGGCGATCAAGTATGTCCGCCGGATCGAGGAGCTGATCCAGTGCCCCGTCGCGCTGTTGTCGACCTCGCCCGAGCGCGACGACACGATCCTCGTCACCGACCCGTTCGCAGACTGATGGCGCTGTCGTGGAAAGCCCGCCGGCGCTGGGCGCTGGTGATCCTGCTGGTCGGCATGCCGGCCTATGTCGTCGTGGCCGTGACCGTGATGAACTGGGCCGACGCGCGGTTCGGCCGGCTGCCGATCTGGGCCGAGGTCGCCGTCTATGTCACGCTGGGCTTCATCTGGGCGGTGCCGTTCCGCCGGCTTTTCCGCGGCATCGGCCAGCCCGACCCGGACGCGCCGCGCGGCGGGCCGGACGGGCGGGACTGAAACGGGCCGCCCCGGTGGGGGCGGCCCGCTTGCCTGCGTCGCCGGCCGGCCCGGTCACAGCCGGGCGCGGCGCGCGTCGGCCATGAATTTCGAGGTCGAGGCGATCACGAACTGGCCGCGGCGGATCTTCTGGATCTTGCCCTGCCGCAACAGCATCCCGAACGAACGCAGGCTTTCCTCGCGGCTGAAATCGCTTTCGTCGGCGATCCGGGCGACCTTTTGCAGGATCTGCGGGCGCGAGAAGTAGGTGTGCCCCTCGATGGCCGAGGTATAGGCCGCCGCCGCCTCCAGCAGTTCGGGCAGGTTGTTGGCGCCCATCTTCTCGGCGAACTCGGCAAAGTCGCGGCTGGCCTCCATCGCCTCGGCGGAGGACGGCGTGGTATCGTCGAAATCCTCCTCCTCGGGATCGAAATCGTCGCGCAGCATGTTGCGGGTCGAGACCCGGCGCGGCTGCACCGCCGGTTCCGGCCGCGGCCGGTCGACGCGCTGCGCGAGGCCCAGCACCAGCGGGTCCGTGGCCGTTTCGTCCGTGCCCGGGCCGGTTTCGTCCGCAGCGCCGGTGATCACCGGGCGGCGCGGGCGGATCGCCTGGCTCAGATCCTCGCGGAACGGCGCGTCCGAGGCCGGCGGCAGCGGTGCGGGCAGGCTGCCGCTGTCGCTGCGCTCCGCTTCTGCCGCGGCGACGGCGGCCTTGAGGTGGCTGATCGCGGACTGACGGCGCCGGGTTTCGGCTTCCGACATCTCGCTGGTGGTCATGTCGTCGATCCGGTCGATCTCCGCATCCTCGGCCCGGCGGCCGAAGGGCGAGTCGTCGTCGCCCGCGGCGTCGTCGGAGTCGGATCCGGTGCGGTATCCCTCGTCGTCCGGCCCGTCGCCGTCCGCCGCCTGTGCCGGCCGCGGCCCGCCGGGCTCGCCGGCGCCCCCGTTGTCACCGGTCGCGTCGGTTCCGGTGTCTTCTGCCGTGTCCTCGGCGGCGCGCTCGGCGCGATCCTCGGCGGAAGCGACCGCGACCGCGGCCTCCGCGGCGATCCGAAGCGCTTCGGGGTCGCCGCCCAGAACGTCGCCGTCGGCCGTGGCCTCCGGTTCGTCGTCGCGCCCGGCGGCCTGTTCGGGGCCGAGCACCAGCACGGGCAGCGGTTCGCCGGCGTCCTGCGGCTGGTCGGGCCGTGCCGACACCGCCGTGCGCGACCGGCCCAGCCCCCCGAAGAACCGCGCCCGCGCGCGCTGCAGAAGCGTCATCGGACGCACCGGCGTGGCGTCGAACAGGACGGGTTCGGGCAGGTCGTCGGCGGCCTGTTGTCCGTCCTCGGCCTCGGCCTCGTCTTCCGTTCGCGGCGCGTCGGCTTCCGGCCCGGCAAGCTCGGCCGCGTCCGCGGTGGCCGTCCGTGCCGTGCCGGCGGCGGGCATTTCCGCGTCGTCGCCGTCCCCGGGCGCCGCTTCGGCGGCCTTTGCCGCGTCGGTCTCCGCGCTCCGGTCCGCGGCGCGCTCGCCGATCGACGGGTCTTCGGGCAGATCGATCAGGAACTCGTCCGGCTCCGGCTCGATCAGGATTTCGCCCCAGCTGTCGCCCTGGCTCTGCCAGGTTTCCGCCCCCTCGTCCCAGGCGCTGGCCGTCAGCCGCGGGCCCTCGGGCGTGTCGGCATCTTCGGCGGTGGCCTGTTCGGCCGGCTCCGCCTCGCCGGAGATCGCGATCTCGTCCGCCAACGCCTCGGGGGCTTCGTCCGGCGCTGTTTCGGTTTCGGGTTCCCCGGCCGCCGCGTCCTCGGCCACGGCTTCGACCGGCCCGGCCTCGGCCGCGCCGGCGGTGTCCGCCGGCCAGATCACGTCCGGCTCCGCCGGTTCCGCCACCGGCTCCGCGCCCGCGGCCCGGGCCGAGACATCGGCCTTGAGCGCGACGATGCGCGCGAGGATCGCCTCGACCTCGGTGTCGATGCCACCTGCCGGCACCGAGTCTCCGGCCTCGTCCGTCGCGGCTGCGGGCGTTTCGGGCGTCGCGGCGCCCGGTTCGGCGGGCTCTTCCCGGGCGGCGAGGGTGTCGACCGTCTCGGGTTCGAGGTCGGCGGGCTCCGCCGTGACGGGTTCCGCCTCCGCCTCCGCTTCGGTCGCCGCTTCCGCTTCCGCGTCGGTGTCGATGTCCTCTGCGGCCGCCTCGGCCGCCCCCGGCTCAACGGGTTCGCCGAACGGGCCTTCTTCCGCGACGGGTTCCGGTTCCGCCTCGGCCAGGGTGACGGCGGCCACCGTCTCGGGTTCGAGATCGGCGGGCTCCGCCGTATCGGGTTCCCCTGCCGCCTCCGCTTCGGTCGCAGCTTCCGCCACCGCGTCGGCGTCGATGCCTTCCTGTGCGTCGGGTTCCTCTGCCGCTTCGGTCGCGTCCGCGTCCTCGGGGGCGGTGTCGATCGCTTCGGGGACCGCCTCGGCCGCTTCCGGCCCGGCGGGCTCGGCGGCCGTTTCGTCCTCCGCAACCGGTTCCGCCCCGGTCTCGGCGACGGCGTCGAGCGTTTCGGCCTCCGCCGTGAGCGGTTCGCCGGCCGCGTCGTCGGCGGCATCGGCATCGGCGGCTTCGGGTTCGAGATCGGCCAGCTCCGTCGTGACGGCGTCCGCTTCTGCCTCCGCCTCGGTCTCCGCCTCCGCGGCGGTGTCCATCGCTTCGGCCGGTTCGACCTCGGCGGGTTCGCCGGCGGTTTCGTCTTCCGCGGCAGGTTCCGCTTCCGCTTCGATCGCTGCCGCGTCCTCGGGGGCGGTGATCATCGATTCGGCGACCGCCTCGGTCGCTTCCGGCTCGGCGGCCGGCTCGACCTCCGCGACGGGTTCCGCGTCCGGTTCGGCCGGCGCCGCGGTGTCGAGCGTTTCGGGCTCTGCCGTGACCGGTTCTGCGTCCTCTTCCGCCTCCCCGGCGGTGTCCATCGCCGCGGCGGGCGCCTCGGCCGCTTCCGGCTCAGCCGGCTCGGGGGCGGCTTCGTCCTCCGCGGCGGGCGCCTCGGCCGCTTCCGCCTCGGTTGACCCGGCGGCGGCCTGCGGCCCGGTGGTGCCGTCTTCCGGCTCGGCCGCGGTTTCTGCGGCATCCTCGTCGAAGGCCCGGGCGAGCGCGCCCTCGGCCGCCGTCGCGGCGGCGAGGCCGGTGGCCGCCGTGCCGGCGGCCCGGACCGGCGCGGGCTCGGGTTCCTCCGCGAAGGTCACCGGCGCCGCGGCGGCGGCGCGGCTCACCGCCACGGCCGCGCGGATGCGCTGCAGTTTCGCGGCCACGCTTTCGACGACCTCGGCCGACAGCGGCTCCTCGGGGGCTTCGCCCGGCACCGGGGCCGGGCGCGGAGCCCGGCGCGTTTCCGCGGCGGCCGGCGCCGGGGACGGTTCCGGGGACGGTGCCGGGCCGGCGCCCGTGGCCGGACCAAGCCGAAGATCGACGCCGTTGTCGCGCACCCGGGCCTCGACCTGCCGGGTCGTCTGCGCCTCGGCGATCCGGGCCAGCATCTCGGCATCCGGCACCGGCGGTTCGGCGCCGAAGAACCGGTCGTCCGCGGCGAGGTCGCGGAAATACTCGGCGATCGCCTTCATCGTGTCGAAGGGTTCGTCGAACCCCTCCAGCGTGCAGGAGAAGGTCCCGTAGGACACCGTGAGGATCTTGTTCGCGCCGGTCATGCGGTTCATCGCCTCTCAGGTTTCCGGTTCGACGCCCAGCGGGAACAGCAGGTGCCGATCAGAGAATGAAATTTGGCCAAAGCTGGATATCCTCCGGGTTGCCGTTGCCTTTTGTCGTCACAGTCACCATCACTCGTCGCATGGCAGGCATTCTGTTTCGGGCATCCGATGGCGTCACGATCGTTGGTGGAGGCAACGTTACCCGCACCGCGGTGAACGAAGCGTTGACACTGGCGCCACGGCTTGTCGCCGCCGACGGCGGCGCCGACCGGGCGCTCGGGCTGGGCCTGCGGCCCGAGGCGGTGATCGGCGATATGGATTCGATATCGGCCAAGGCCCGCACCGCGATTCCGGCCGACAGTCTGCACCGGATCGGCGATCAGGATACCACCGATTTCGAGAAATGCATGGGGGCGATTGCCGCGCCGCTCCGTCTGGCGGTGGGTTTTTCGGGTCCGCGGGCCGATCATGCCCTCGCGGTGTGCAACGCGCTGGTGCGCTTCGCCGATCGGCGCTGCATCGTCATCGGCGCGCGCGACATCGTCTTCGCCGCGCCGGGGCGGCTCGATCTGCCGCTGCGGGCCGGCACGCGGGTGTCGCTGTTCCCGCTTGCCCCGGTGCGCGGCGAAAGCCGGGGGCTGGCCTGGCCGATCGACGGGTTGGATTTCGCGCCGCAGGGGCGGGTCGGCACCTCGAATCGCGCGACCGGGCCGGTGACGCTGGAGATGTCGGGCCCCGGGATGCTGGTGATCCTGCCGCGCCGGGTGCTCAGACAGGCGGCGGCGGCATTGGCGCCGGGCTTGCCAGCCGATCCGCCCGCGCCTGCAACCGTTCGCGGTGAATGATGTAAAGCCCCGAGGCGACGATCACCGCGATTCCGGCCCAGGTCAGCCCGTCGGGGAAATCCCCGAAGATCACGTAGCCCACCAGCGTCGCCATCACGATCTCGAGATAGTGCAGCGGCGCGATCGTTGACGAGGGCGCGAAGGCCAGCGCGTAGGTGATCGCCATGTGGCTGACCGTGGCCGCGAGGCCGACGCAGAACAGCCACAGCCAGAAGATGCCCTCGGGCATCACGAGGCTGATCTGCCAGCTGCCCGCCGCGCCGGCGATCATGAGCGCGGGCAGCATCAGCGCCGCTGCGATCAGCGCGGTATGAACCTGCATCGCCACCGGATGCACCTCGCGCGACAGCCGCCGGGTGATCAGCATGTAAAGCGCGAAGAACAGCGCCGTCGCCAGCGGGAAGAACGCCACCGCGCCGAAGCTCACGAACGAGGGCTGGATCACCAGAAGCGCGCCGGCGAAGCCGACCACCGCCGCGCCCAGCCGCCGCGGGCCGACCTGTTCGCCCAGCACGAGCTTGCCGATCAAGAGAATGATGAACGGCTCCACGAAGACGATCGCCAGCGCGTCGGCGATCGGCATCACCCTGAGCGCCGCGACGAAGCAATAGGTCGCCAGGATCGAGGTCACCGCCCGCCAGACGCTCAGCCCCAGCGCGCGGCGCGACAGCCGCAGCGTCAGCCCCATGGCGAAGACGACCGGCAGCATCAGCGCCGCCTGCACGATGAAGCGCGCGAAGGTGATGGTTCCCACCGGCACCGCCTGCGCGGCCAGCTTGGCGGCGACGTCGATCAGCGGGGCGACGATGCAGAAGGCCAGCATCAGCGCGACGCCGGGAAGGATACGGTCCTGCGTGGGCATGGCGCAGGCGCTAGCCGGTCGGGCCGGGGCCGTCCATCCCGTTTCCGACATCCGCCCGCCGCCTTCGGCCGCTTGGAGCCGGGACGCCGCGCTGCTAGCCTGCGCCCGCACCCATCCGGGAGGGCCGCGTCGGCGGCGACAGGTCATGGAATTGCTGGCTGTTCTCGCGATCGTCTTCCTGGTCGGCCTGCCCGTTGCGGTGATCGTCCTGATCGTGCAGGTCGCGCGGTTGCGCGGCCGGATCGCGGCGCTGGAGGCGGCGGCCGCGCCGGCGTCGAGCGAGGGCCCGCCGGCCGAACCGCGGTCGGAACCGGTCGTCGCGGAACCGGCGGCGGACCCCGGCCCCGAACGGTCCACCGAACCGGCCGGACCTGTCGGACCGTGGCACAGGGCCGCGGCGCGGCCCGAATCGCCGGACGCCGGGCGGGAGACCGACAGGACCGCGCGCGCCGAACCCCGGCCGCCGTCGGCGGCGGAGACCGCGCTGCGCTGGCTTGCCGCGAACTGGTTCTACGCGGTCTCGGCGCTGTCGCTCGTCCTCGCCGGGGTGTTCCTCGTGCAATACGGGATCGAAAGCGGGCTCTTGACGCCGTGGATGCGGGTCGCCGCCGCCTTCGCGCTGGGCGTCGCGCTGGTCGCGGCGGGCGAGGTCATCCGCCGCCGGGCCGGCGACGAGGGCGAGACCGCCGCCGCGCATCTGCCCTCGACCTTCTCGGCCGCCGGGATCGTGGTGATCTATGCCGCGATCCTCGCCGCGCGGTCGCTTTACGGCCTCATCGGCGCGGGCCCGGGCTTCGCGGGCCTCGTCCTCACCGGGGCGGTCGCGATCGTCTTCGGCTGGTTCTATGGCCGGTTCCTCGCCGCCGCGGGCCTGCTGGGCGCGGCGGCCGCGCCCTGGCTGGTGGGCGGCGATCCGGGGACGGTGGATTTCCTGTCGGCCTATTACGCGGCGCTGGGCGGGGTCGGGCTGGCGGTGGATGCGGTGCGGCGCTGGGGCTGGGTGTCGGCGCTGGCGCTGGCGCTCGCCTTCATTGGCGGGCGGCTGGCCTTCGAGGCGGGCGCGGGGCTGCCGGGCCATGCCGGGATGCTGGCCGCGCTGGCGCTGATGGCGGTGGCGCTGCCCAGGCTGGAGGTCTGGCCCCGCCACCCCGGCCCGGCGCTTCTGCCCGCGCTGGCCGCGCGAAACCCGGGCGCGACGATCCCGCCGGTGCGGATCGCCTGGGCGGCGATGGTCGCCTCGGTCGCGCTGATCCTTGGCGCGGTGCAGGGCGCGGCGGCGGACGAGGCGCTGTTCGCCGCGGTCGTGCTGGCCGGGCTGGGCGTGCTGGCCGCACTCTGGACACGGGGCGCGCCGGGGCTGTTCGACCTCGCGCTGCCACCGGTGCTGGGGTTCCTGGCGCTCGTCGTGCTGGAACCGGTGACGGGCGGCGGCCTGCATGCGGGTTTCGCCGGGTTCGT
>Ga0180430_10004858_pt1 | contig 11273 bp, 10 predicted proteins | sample SS_ome_9_FD_132999 | JGI IMG/M metagenome (GOLD analysis project Ga0180430, IMG submission 132999) | Hypersaline lake sediment archaeal communities from the Salton Sea, California, USA - SS_1_S_2 metaG | ecosystem: Environmental > Aquatic > Non-marine Saline and Alkaline > Hypersaline >... | reverse complement strand
TATTTATCGAGAGATCTATTGACAAATTCTCAAAGAATATAGATGCGCGCTTCTCTGAAAGGTGGTGGTCGCCGCGCGAAACGCCTGTCGTCAGATTGGCCTCGATTCGATTCCCAGCTTTGCGCGCAAGGAGGTTGAACGAATGAACCACGCTCTCAAGGTCACCACGCTTGTCATCCTCTCGGCCCTCGCCATGGGGCTTGCCGTTCAGGCCGGCTCGCTCACGATGACGATTCTTCACACGAACGATGTGCACGCCCACTATGACTCGTTCCAGCCGTGGGGCGACGTGCTTCAGGGCGGTTTCGCCCGGATGAAGACGGCTGTCGACACCGTTCGTGACTCGACAGGCAACGTTCTGCTCCTCGATGCAGGAGACCAGTTCCAGGGCACGCTGTACTTCAACGTGGCCGGCGCTCGCGTTGTCGCCGACGTCATGAACGCCGTTGGCTACGATGCGATGTGCGTCGGCAACCACGAGTTCGACTCGGGGCCTGGCGAGCTCGCCAGCTTCATCGACCTCGCCGAGTTCCCGGTGCTTAGCGCCAACATCGATACATCGGCATCCGCTGACCTCGCCAGCGATATCGCGGCCCATCACGTGTTCGCCTTCGGCGACGAGCAGGTCGGTGTCATCGGGCTGACCACCGAGCAAGCCTCGGAACTCTCGAGCCCCGGCCCGAACGTCCTATTCACTGATGTCGCCGCCGCCGCGCAGGCAGCCGTCGACGCACTGGAAGCCCAGGGCGTCAACAAGATCGTCGCCCTGACCCACCTCGGCTACTCGGAGGATCTGCTACTGGGAACCCGCGTCTCCGGCATCGACGTGATCGTCGGCGGGCACTCGCACACCAAGATGACCAACTCGGCTGACGTGGTGACCTATCCCAACCGGATCCTCGGCGCCGACGGCGCCCCCGTCTACGTCGTGACCGCGCAGGAGTGGGGCAAGTACCTGGGACAGCTGGAGGTGGCGTTTGACGAAGCCGGCTTCGTGACCTCGGCAACGGGCACACCGCTCTTCATCGACGAGTCGATCGCCGAGGACGCCGCGGTACTCGACATCCTCTCCGTCTACAGCGCCGAGATCGACACGCTCAAGTCGACGGTCATCGGGCAATCGAGCGATCTCCTCAATGGCGAGCGCGCCGATGTGCGAGGCAAGGAGACGAACCTCGGGAACCTCATCTGCGACGCCATTCTCTGGCGCACGGCGAGCTCGGGGGCGCAGATCGCGCTGCAGAATGGCGGTGGCATCCGCGCAACCGTCAGCCCTGGCGATGTCACCATGGGCAACGTCATTGAGGTTCTCCCCTACGGGAACCAGATCACGATTGTAGATCTCACCGGTGCCCAGATGCTCGAGGCGCTGGAGAATGGCGTCAGCCAGATCGAGGACGGCGCCGGGCGCTTCCCGCAGGTCGGCGGACTTCGCTACACGTTCTCCCGAACAGCCCCGGCCGGTAGCCGAATCCAATCGGTCGAAATCCTGACCGACTCGCGGACCTACGCCGCGCTCGATCCAGCAGCGGTGTACCGCGTGGCGACCAACAACTACGTCGCCAACGGCGGCGATGGCTACAGCGTCCTCAAGGCGGGCTTCGGTCGATATGACACCGGCCTCCTTCTGTCGGACACGCTGGCCGAGTACATCGAAGCACACTCCCCTGTGAGCGCCTCGCTCGAAGGCCGAATCACAGAGAAGTAGCCCGCACCAACTCCCAAACCCGAAGGCGGGAGCCGCACCATCGGGCTCCCGCCTCAGTGTCTCGCGCACTCCAGCCCACGTCTTCACAGAGGCTGAACTGTGGGCCGCATATTCCTGCTGTTTGGAGGCGAGCGGATTCGAACCGCCACCCTCCCGCGTGCAAGGCGGGCGCTCTCCCAATTAGAGCTACACCCCCGAAGTGATGCTGGAAGCTCATTGTAGCGGCAGCGACCGGCCGATCAACTCACTGGGCGACGACGAGATGGCGGTTTGAGCGGGTCCGGTGGCGCCGCTACCATGAGCGCGACCTCACGATGTCACGCGACAGCACGATCGAATCGAAACTGAAGTCCCTCCCGGCCGAACCCGGGGTCTACTTGATGAAGGATGCCCGCGGCCGGGTGATCTACGTGGGAAAGGCAGCGTCGCTTCGGTCGCGCGTGCGCTCGTACTTCCAGGCGAAGGCGGAACCGCGTATCCAGTCGCTGGTCGAGGAGATCGACGACTTCGAGGTCATCCGAACGAAGACCGAATCCGAGGCGTTCCTACTTGAGGACACGCTGATCAAGCGGCACCAACCGCGATTCAACGCGCGGCTTCGCGACGACAAGCACTATCCGTACCTCAAGATCTCCGCCGAGCCGTTCCCTCGAGTGATGGTCGTGCGCCGCCGCTTCCCGGATGGTGCCCGATACTTCGGGCCGTACACGAGCGCCAAGTCGATGCGCTCGACGCTGAAGCTGGCCCAGAAGCTTTTCCCCATCCGCACCTGCACGCTCGACCTGCCGTTGAAGACGCCGCGCCGGCCGTGTCTCAATCATCAGATTGGTCGCTGTCTCGGTCCGTGTGCCGAGTTGGTCACTCCGGAGGCGTACGGCGAGATGGTCGATCGAGCGGCGATGCTGTTCGATGGACGCGTGCCCGGGCTTATCACGGGGCTTCGCGCGGAGATGCTCCAGGCATCGCGCGAGATGCGGTTCGAGCGGGCTGCGCACCTGCGCGATCAGATCGAGGCGCTGCGGCGTAGCCTCGAGCACCAGTCGGTCGTCCTTTCGGACACCATCGATCGAGACGTGATCGGGCTCGCCGTCGAGGACGAGCGGGCGAGCAGCCAGGTCTTCCTCGTCCGGGGCGGGCGGATGGTGGGCCGCGAATCCTATCACCTTCATGTCCCGGAGGGATCGATCGAACCGGAGATCCTCTCCGCCTTTCTTACCCAGTACTACGCCCACGCCTCCTCGGTGCCGGGCGAGATCCTCCTGCCGTGCGAGATCGACGATCCGGAGACCCTCGAGGTCTGGCTCCGCGGTTTGCGCGGACGGCGTGCTCGCCTCCGCGTTCCGCAGCGGGGCGAGAAGCGTCACCTCGTGATGCTGGCCAACGACAACGCCCGCTTTGCGCTCAAGGGCAAGACGAAGGATGAGGTATTCCAACAGGAGGCCGCCCTGGCGCTTGCCGAGTTGGCCGATGCGCTCTCGCTGTCTGTCTTCCCCCAGCGCATCGAGGCGTTCGACATCTCCAATACCCAAGGGAGCGAGGCCACGGGCTCGATGGTCGTGTTCGAGAACGGCCGCGCCCGGCGCGACGCCTACCGTCGGTTCAAGATCCAACGTTCGGGCAAACCGGACGACTACGCGATGATGGCCGAGGTCCTGATCCGCCGCTTCCGGCGCGGTCTGGCCGAGCTCTCCGACCCGTCGGTGAAGAAGGGCAAGTTCGCCGAGCTGCCCGATCTGCTGCTAATCGACGGCGGGAAGGGACAACTCAACGTGGCCGTCGAGGTGCTACGTACGGCGAACATCGAGGGGATCGAAGTGATCGGCCTCGCCAAGCGCAATGAGGAGGTCTTCCGCCCCGGGGAGTCCGACTCCCTCGTCCTCGATGCCGACAGTCCTGCACTCTTGCTGCTTCGGCGGGTCCGCGACGAGGCCCACCGCTTCGCCGTGACCTATCACCGCCGTCTTCGCGCCAAGCGCAGCCTCTCGTCGGTGCTCGACGACATCCCCGGCATCGGACCGAAACGGCGAAACGCACTCATGCGGGCATTCGGGTCGATCGCGCGAATGTCTCATGCATCGAGCGAGGAGATTGCCGAACGAGCCGGCATCCCCGTCGCGCTGGCTGAGCGGGTCCGGAAGCGGCTGCGCTCCCGTGCGGCCAACCTGTAGCGGCCCACACGCGGATCTGGCCTTGCTGGTTGGCGCAAGCCCAGGTGCCCCGCGTACCATCTCGGCCGACCTCACACGGGAGAGAGGAGCCACCACACCATGCAAACGATCGAGGTGCTGCGCGAGCTGTCCGACGGGATCGGCGTCGCCGGATTCGAGGACGAGGTCCGGGAGACAATCCGCGGCCTCGTAGAGCCATTCGTCGATGAGATCCGATGCGATGCCCTCGGCAACCTGTTCGCCATTCGACGCGGCTCGGGCGAGCGAACGCTCATGCTCGACGCACACATGGATGAGATCGGGTTCGTCGTCAAATGGATCGACGAGGCCGGATACCTGCGCTTCGCGCCGATCGGCGGATGGGACGAGCGAATCGTCCCCGGCCATCGCGTCGTCATCCTTACCCGCGACGGCACCCGCCACACCGGCGTGATCGGCACGGCGCCGCCGCACATCCTCGCCGCGGAGGAGCGCAAGCAGCCAATCCCGATGGAGCGGATGTTCATCGACATCGGGGCCACATCGAAGGACGAGGTGGCCGCCTTGGGCATCCGCATCGGCGACCCGCTGACGATTCACTACCCGTTCTCCGAGCTCGCCAATGGGACCGTCACCGGGAAGGCGTTCGACGACCGCGCCGGCTGCACCGTCCTCATCGAGACGGCGCGCCGCTTGGCGGAGCATGACGTGCGCATGGACGTCGCGTTCTCGTTCGTCTTCGGGGAGGAGGTCGGCCTGCGTGGGGCGCGAACGGCCGCGTATCAGCTGGAGCCAGACTTGGCGATCGCGATCGAGTGGTCGATCGGCGCCTACATGCCCGGCGTCGCCCCTGAGAGCCAGCCGGTCCGGTTCGGGCTCGGCCCCGCGATTTCGGTGGCCGATCGGTCAATCGTCGTCTCCCGCCATCTGATCGCCGCAATCGAGTCGGTCGCAGAAGCCGCGTCGATTCCTTACCAGTACAAGCTCCCCACCTACGGCGGAACCGATGCCGGCGCGATTCACCTCACCCGAGGCGGCGTCCTCGCCGGGGTCGTCTCGGTACCGTGCCGCTACATCCATTCGCCGATCTCGACCCTGCGAGTCGACGACCTGGAGCAGACGATCCGTCTGACGACCGCCTTCGTCGACGCGCTCCCCGACGCGGTCTTCGGCGGCTAGGCTGCGGAAAGGAACACGGGCACCGGGCGACAGCTCAGTGCCCGCGATGACTTCGTGCTTCTGCGACCGACTACCTGGCCCCTGCGGCGGCCACGTGCTGGGTTTCGATCGCCGTTCGGACGACCTCGCTCAACCTGCGGATCCCTTCGTCGATACCCTCCGGTGTGGCAAGGGAAAACGACAGACGCAGTGTGTTTTGACCGCGTCCGTCGACAAACGACGCGGCGCCTGGCACGTAGGCGACCTTGTGGGCGATGGCGTCTTGCAGCATGTTGGTCGTATCGATCCCTTCGGGAAGCCGCATCCAGACGAACAGCCCGCCCTCGGGCTCGGTCCACGAGATTCCCTCGTCTGAGGGCATGTACCGCTCCAGTGCACCGACCATCGCGTCACGCTTGGCGCGATAGATCGGTCGGATCTCTTCGAGATGCGGCTCCATCCCGAAGCGGCGGATGTACTGAGCCGCCAGATGCTGTGTCAGCTTCGACGTACACAGATCGGTCGCTTGCTTGGCGCGGACCAGCGCATCCATCAGGTCGCCGTGGGCCACCATGACCGCGAGGCGTAGTCCGGCGCACAGCGTCTTCGAGAACGTCAGCAAGACGATGACGCGTCCCTCGTCGTCGAGGCTGCAGATCGACGGGATCGGCTCACCAGCAAACCGCAGGTGACCGTACGGGTTGTCCTCGAAGATGAGAAGATCCTCTCGTCGAGCGATCTCCAGCAGGCGCTTTCGCTTCTCGATCGACATTGTGATCCCGCTTGGATTCTGAAAATCGGGGATCACGTAGATCGCTTTCAGGACCTTGCCCGCGTTGCGCGACTCAGCGATCTTCGCCTCAAGTTCGTCGAGATCCATCCCGTCATCCTCGAGCGTCACGCCGACCTTGTCGGCCTGGAAGAGGGTAAACGCCTGCACGGCGCCGAGATACGTCGGCAGGCCACAGAAGACGACATCGCCCGGATCGAAGAACGACTTGCAGAGCAAGTCGAGGCCCTGCTGCGACGCCGTCGTCACCAACAGATCGTGGATCGTCGCCTCGATTCCCTGAGGGCGCAGCCAATCGCAGACCGCCTGCCGAAGGGTCTTGCTCCCCTCGGTCAGCCCATACTGGAGCACGTTGCCGTAGTCGCTACGGATGATGTCCGCCGCAATCTCAGCCATCTCGTCATGCGGGAACGTCTCCGGCGCAGGGAGTCCGCCGCCGAACGAGATGATGTCCGGCTGCTCGGTCAGTTTGAGAAGCTCTCGAATCGCCGATCGTTTGGCTCCGGCCACCCGACGTGAGAAGTGGTGTTTCATGGACCCTCCCTCTCCATTTCGCGCGGTCAAGCGCCTCGGATTCTACGAAATGCCCAACAGGACTGTCAAAGGAAGAACCACATGAACGGTGTGTACAGAAGGACAGCAACAGTGGATCCAAGGATCGCCCCGCCCAAGACATCGAGCGGGTAGTGCTCGCGAACGTAGACCCGCGAGAACGCGATGGTCGCGGCGGCCAGGTACGCGCCAACCTGAATCCCGATGTTCGGGTAGCTTCGAGCGACGACCCACGCAAGTCCGAACGACGTCGTGGCGTGTCCGGACGGGAACGAGTAGCCGTCGACGAGTCGCGACCGCAGACGGGGCAGCAGGTTCATCGGTCGCAACCTCCCGACCATGACCTTGATCAGCCGGAAGACCGCAACGTTAACGATGGTAATCGCCAACCCGATGAGCACGTAGATGCGATCGATCGATCGCCCGAAGAGGATGAGCCCCAGGCCCAGCCCGCCCCAGAGATAGCCGTCTCCGAGGTAGGTCGCCGTGATGAACGTCCGAGCCCAGCGGCGCAACCACGGATGCTCGGCCACGCGATCGACCGTGCTGCGATCCCAATGCAGGAGCGAATCGATCCACGCATCGACCCGCCGCCAGATCGCAGCAAGGGACTGGATCACGACGCTCTCCTGCGCATCGCGGGGAAGAGGATGACGTCGCGAATCGACGGCGAACCGGTAAGGAGCATCACGACGCGATCGATCCCAATGCCCATACCGCCGGCCGGCGGCATGCCGTGTTCGATCGCGTACAGGAAGTCCTCGTCCAACGGCTGCGCCTCGTCGTCGCCTTGTTCGCGGAGCCGTTCCTGATCCTCGAACCGTGCCCGCTGATCGATCGGATCGTTGAGTTCGGTGAACGCATTGGCGACTTCGAAACCACCGACGAACAACTCGAATCGTTCAACAAGCCCATCGTCGTCGGACTTGCGCTTGGCAAGGGGTGAGATCTCGATCGGGTAGTCGATGATGAACGTCGGTTGGATCAGCGTCTCCTCGACATGGTGCTCGAACAGCGCTTCGATCGCCTCCCCCGGGGATGCCGGGCGTGGCCCGATCCCCGCTTCGACGACGATCTCGACCGACCGGTCACTGCGCAGGACCGTCGGATCGATCCCGGTGGCTTCGGCGACGGCGTCGACCATGCCAATTCGCTTCCACGGTGTGGCGAAGTCGATGGTTTCGCCCTTGAACTCGATCTGAAGTGGCTTCCCGATCGCTTCGAGACCGGCGTGCAGGAGCCGCTCCACCAAACGCATCATCGCCTCGTAGTCGGCGTACGACTGGTAGATCTCGAGCATGGTGAACTCGGGGTTGTGTTCGGTCGATACACCCTCGTTGCGAAAGCACTTGCTCATCTCGTAGACGCGGTCCAGTCCGCCGACGAGCAGCCGCTTCAAGTACAGCTCGAGCGCGATCCGAAGGTAGAGGTCCGCATCGAGTGTGTTGTGATGCGTGACGAACGGCCGCGCGTAGCCGCCGCTGGCTACCGCCTGCAGGACCGGATTCTCGACCTCGAGGAAGCCTTCACCGTCGAGCATCCGCCGGATCGCCGCGAGGATCCGCGAGCGCTGGATGAACGTCTCCCGCACCTCGTCGTTGGCGATCAGGTCGAGCGATCGGTGGCGGTAGCGAGTCTCGACATCCTTGAGCCCGTGCCACTTCTCCGGCAGCGGGCGTACCGACTTGGCAAGCATCGTCCACGCCTGCGCAGCGATCGTCAGCTCGCCGCGCTTGGTGCGGAACACCTCACCGCGGATGGAGAGAATGTCGCCGATGTCGCTCGCCTTGAGGGCGGCATAGGCCTCGTCTCCGAACCCGTCGGCGGTGGCGTGGATCTGGATCTTTGCTGTCCCGTCGCGCAGGTCTCGAAACGACGCCCTACCCATGCCGCGAACGGCCATCTGCCGGCCGGCCACCGTGACGCTCTGGCCGGTATGCTCCTCGGCAGCAATTGCGCCGTGTCGCTCAATCACCGCAGCAATCGGTTCTACATCGGGCACGCGGGCCGGATAGGGATCGATCCCGCTGGCGCGAAGCGTCTCGAGCTTGTCCAAGCGGGCCTGAATCAGCGGATCGGACATGAAATGCTCCCGGAGTCTACTTGTTGATGGCGATAACGCGGTACTTGCTCATCCCCCACGGCAGTTCCGCGGAGACCTCATCGCCCTCTCGCTTGCCGAGAAGCACCCGGCCGACCGGCGAGGCCATCGAGATCTTGCCGCTCTCCAGATCGACCTCCGCCGGGCTGACCAGCGTGAAGGTTCCGCTCTCTTTGAGGGTGAGGTCCTGCAAGATGAAGCTCGATCCGATGCCGATGATGTCCCTGCGAATCTCCTCGTCGGGAAGCACTTCGGCGACCTCGAGGACGGAGTTGAGGCGGCGAACCTCGCGCTCGTAGTACTGCTGCTGGCTCTGCAGGTACATGTATTCTTTGTTCTCGCGCAGGTCACCGCCGTTGAGCTTGGACGCCTTAAGCTTCTCGGGGATCTCCTCGTAGAGAATCCTCTCGGCATGCTCAAGCTCCTGACGCATCAGCTCGTACCCATCTTTGGTGAGCGTGATCGTCTCTTTGTTCATTCGTTCTCCTCCTTGGCAAGGGCTCTTTCGACGCCACGGACGAGCAGTCGCCCGACGGTCTTCGTGTCCAGCCGTCCGCAATCCGCGCTCGGCAGCACGATGATGTCGACTGCGGGAAGACCCGCAGCAACGCGCCGGAACGCTTCCCGTAGCCGTCGCTTGATTCGATTTCGCTCCACAGCGTTTCCAACGCGTCGGGGCACGACGATCCCCATTCGGACGCCGTCCTCCCGCGCAAACACGTGAAGACGAAGACAGGATCCCCTCCACACAACGCCCTCGCGATAGACGCGCTGGAAGTCCCGGCGGCGCTTGAGACGCATCGTGGAAGGGAAACGGCCCTTACCGTCTCCTGTCATGGAGCGATGATAGTCTCAAACCCCGACCGATTCAAGCTTTTCGCGTCCCCTTCGGCTTGCGGTAGCCGGCCCAGTACACTCTGCTCGCGATGATGGGCCAACGCGAGATTCTGACGGTCAGCGAACTCAATCGAGCAGCTCGCGAACTCCTCGAGACCCACTTCAGTGAGGTCTGGGTGAAGGGGGAGATCTCGAACCTTACCCGCGCCGCCTCCGGCCACCTGTACTTCACGCTGAAGGACGCCTCCGGCGAACTGAGCGCGGTGAGATTCCGAAGTCGGTCCCCGCTGCTTGCCGACACGGCGGTCGAATCGGGAACGCTCGTCCTCGCCTTCGGACGGCTGACGATCTACGAGCCACGCGGCCGCTACCAATTCGTCGCCTCGTTGATCCAGCCGATCTCCGCCGGCGCGCTGCAGCTGGCGTTCGAGAAGCTCAAGCAGAAGCTCCAGGACGAGGGCCTCTTCGCTCCCGAACGCAAGCAGCCGATCCCACCACTGCCGAGGTGCATCGGAGTGATCACGTCGGCCACTGGCGCGGCATTTCGCGATATTGCCTCGGTTCTCGAACGGCGCTGGCCGGCCGTTGGGCTCTACCTCTTCCCCTCCGCTGTGCAGGGATCCTCCGCTCCTGACGAGCTTCGCGCCGCGCTGGAACGTGCCATTCGGTTCTCCCGCGATGTCGCGCCGCTCGACACGCTCATCATCGGGCGCGGAGGCGGGTCGGCCGAGGACCTCGCGGCGTTCAACGACGAGGAGCTCGCCCGAGCGATCGTCGCGTGCCCAATCCCCGTCCTTTCCGCCGTTGGGCACGAGATCGACTTCTCGATCGCCGATTTCGTCGCCGATCACCGCGCCCCGACACCATCAGCGGCGGCCGAGGTCGTGGCGCCCGACACGCAAGATATCATCTCGCGCATGGACGCGGCCGCTTCGCGGATGCGGCGGGCAATCGGGACCATCGTGCAAGCGAGGGAAAGCGTCGCGCGGTCTCAACTGCGCGGTTACCTGTTCGACCTTCCACGTCGACGCCTCGAGACCCTCGAACAGCGTCTCGATCTCCACGTCGCGTCGTTACTGCGTGGGATTTCCACCGTTTGGACCGCCCGCGAACGCTCGGTTCGACACGCCGAGGAGGTGCTTCGGCTCTCCAATCCCAGCCTCCCGCTCGAGCGCGGCTACTCCCTTACGACGCTCGCCGGCTCTTCGACGCCGCTTCGGGACGCCGAGGAACTCGAAGCAGGAACGGCCGTAGAGACCCGGCTGAGCCGCGGGAGGTTCACATCGCGGGTCGAGGAGGTGAATCCGGAATGAGCATCGAGCAGTCGCTCCAGAAGCTGGAAGAGATCACGGCTCGCCTCGAGCAAGCCGACCTGTCCCTCGACGAGGCGCTGGCCCTGTTCGAGGAGGGACTCCCGCTGGCCGCGTTGATCAAAGAGAATCTCAACCAAGCGAAGCTGCGGATCGAGAAGGTGATCGAGACGACGAAGGGAACGTTCGAACTGGAACCTTTTGACCTCCCTTCGGGCTGACCTATAATCCGGTCTATGTCTGAACAAGGCAGCCCGGTTGACGTCGCCATTGTCGGGGGTGGACCGGCGGGCCTAACTGCGGCCATCTATACCGGACGCGCACTGCGTTCGACCGTGGTGATCGAGAAGGGGCTTCCGGGGGGACAACTCAACGAGACCGACCTGATCGAGAATTGGCCCGGTTTCGCCGAGGCGGTCTCTGCACCGGAGTTGATGGCCCAAATCCGCGCTCAGGCGGAGCGTTTCGGCACGCAGTTCGTCATGGATGAGGTCAAGTCGATCGAGCCGGGCGAAGATGTCCACACGCTGGTTACGACCGAACAGCGTATCGCAGCTCGATCGATCATCCTTGCACCCGGGTCGAGGCCGCGGGAGCTGCCGGCCGACGGTGCCCGGCAGCTGCGGGGAAAAGGTCTGTCGTACTGCGCCACGTGCGACGGGTTCTTCTT
>Ga0180430_10004853_pt1 | contig 11279 bp, 7 predicted proteins | sample SS_ome_9_FD_132999 | JGI IMG/M metagenome (GOLD analysis project Ga0180430, IMG submission 132999) | Hypersaline lake sediment archaeal communities from the Salton Sea, California, USA - SS_1_S_2 metaG | ecosystem: Environmental > Aquatic > Non-marine Saline and Alkaline > Hypersaline > Sediment... | reverse complement strand
TTTGTGAGTCTGATGGCCCGTATGCTGAGCACGATGGAGCTGGCCGACGAGGTGGTGGTCGCCCTCTCAGGCCCTCAGGCTCTTCACCAGATTCGAGAGAGCGCTCCCGATTTGGTACTCCTCGATTTGGTCATGCCCGAGATGGATGGCTTTGAGGTGCTGCGTGCGCTACGTGAGGACACCGGGCTTCAGGATGCGTCGATCGTCGCTGTAACAGCTACCAGTTACGCAGAGGAAGTGCTTCACCGCAGTGCAAGTCAGTTCACCCTCAGCCAGTCAGCGGGGATAGCGACAGGTACCGTGGTTGAGCTACTCAATGCCACACTGGAAAGCGTTCGGCCGGACTACCTGGCACTCTACTGAACTCTGCTTCGGGTCATCGGCTTCATCAGTTACTGGGGATCTCACGAGTTGGTCAGTAGCATAGCAGTACTTTAGCAGGCACGCACGTCGAGGCCATAGTATGATGACATTACCAGGGAGAATGCCTGGGTGACGCTATGGTTCTGGAAGATCGTTCCCTGGATCAGAGAGGAGACCAAAATGGGCGAGCGAATCACCAGACGGCAGTTAATGCGTGCCGGCGCAGTGGGCGGGCTAGCGGCTCTACTGGCTGCCTGTCAACCCAAAGTAGTGGAGACGGTCGTAACCAAGGTGGTAAAGGAGACCGTCATCGTCGAGGGTACGCCCGAGGTGGTGGAGAAGGAGGTGACCCGCGTTGTCACCAGGATCGTCGACGCTCCCACCAAGGCGCCCGAGGCGAAAAAGTACACGATCCTGCACTGGGGCCGATCGGCCGCGCCAACCGACCCAAAGACCGAGTTGGAGGAAGGTCAAACACGAAGGGTAGCGTACCAAGAGATCGCCGACGAGTATATGGAGCTACACCCCGACGTGGAGATTGAGTGGTACAGGTTCCCTGCTGGCTCCAGCATCAACGAGTGGTTGTTGGCTCGAATGACCGCTCAGGACTGCCCCGATATCTACTGGGCGGATACCGAGGACATCTGGCCGCACATCAACAAGAACTGGGCCCTGGACATAACAGCCTACCTGAATCAGCCCAACCCGTACGTGCCTGGCAACGAGCGGTGGCGGGATCAGTTCGAGGATGTGGCAATCGTTTCCCAGACCGGCCCCGATGGCAAAATGTATGGCGTGAACATGGATGGGGCCGGCGTTATGACCGTCTACAACAAGAACGCTTTTGCTGAGGCCGGCATAACGCAGGAACCGAGGACGTGGAGTGAGTTCCTATCAGTCTGGCAAGCGCTCCTGGACAAGGGCTACATCCCATTCGGTGGCGATCTCGATGGCAGTAACTGCTGCTACCAGCATTGGACCGAGGCCCACATATACAACCAGCTCGTCTGGGACAAGATCTGGGATTGGGACGACGATGGGAACAAGGTGATCGTGGTCAAGGAGCTCGCCCAGCATACTCAGATGGGAGATGCCCTTGACTGGGAATCATACCTCAAGATGATGCATCTGGTAAAGGAGTGGACCCCCTTCCTGCCCACAGGCTATGAAGGACACATAGACTATCGCGACCTCTTCCGCAAGGGCAAAGTGGCCATGTACTTGGAGGGTAACTGGGCGCTTCGGAACTTCAAGAGCGACCCTCTGCCCTTCGAGTTCGCTTGGCTGCCCTTCCCAATCATCACGAAGGATATCTGGCCAGACTCACCCGAGAAGGTGGTGCGCATCCAAGGCGCCTGGGGGGCAATGCAGTATCACATTCCCGGATACTTGGCCCAGACTGACCCAGACAAGGTTCCTGTGATCATCGACTGGCTCAGGTTCTCCAGCCAGCCTGAGAATGTAACCGCCCTCTGCGCGGAAACGGCTACGGTGCCGCTCACCTATGGCGCAACGGGCGTACCGGGGCTTGCCCCATTCTCGCAGCACTATGACCGCGCGGTCCCCTATCAGAGCTGGGCGACGCTCAGCAGCAGTGCCTACCAAGCTGAGGAGGCACTCTGGCAGGCATATCTGCCCGGAGGGATGACAGACGCTGAGTTTCTGGAGAAGGCTCAGAGAGTCTGGAATGCTGAGGTCGACAAGGTCTTGGAGGCGAATCCCGACTGGAAGGTCGACTGAAACTAGTGACAACGAGCCCTCGAGCGGCCCCGGGAGCAAACCGCTGGGCCGCTCGACCCATGAACATGGGGCGGAGCAATGAGCATGCCAGACAGGCGCTGGGCAATGGCAAAGGTCGGCTCCTTCGCCAAAGTCCTGAGACGGGTCAAGAGGTACTGGTTCTGCTATGCAATGATGTCCGGCACCTTTGCGCTGATAATCACCTTCTCCTACTACCCTATGGCTTCCACTTTCTATCATGGATTCACCATTTGGGATGGGTTTCGACCCGAGAGATGGGTTGGCATGGCCAACTACCGTGAGCTCTTCTCTTCAGATTCGGTATTCTACAGATCTCTATGCAATATAGCTGCTCTTGCCACATGGCATGTTTTTCGCGCGGCTAGTTTCCCTCTTCTCGGAGCAGCCCTGATCTATAGAATCCGAAGCGAAAGAACGGCTTATGTGTTCCGCTTGTTGTTTGTTTTGCCCATTGTGGTGCCGTCAGTCGTCAGCATACTTGTGTGGCGTAGATTGTATGATCCCAATGTTGGTCTGTTCAACGAGATACTTGCGGTTGTTGGGTTAAGGCCCCTGGCCTGGCTGAACAGCCCCAAGACTGCACTGGCCTCGCTGATGTTTATGGGCTTTCCATGGATCGACGGTGTCGGCCTACTGGTCTATCTCGCAGGGCTGCTCGCAATCCCAGGTGAGATCATAGAGGCGGCAATCGTGGACGGCGCCAGTGGTTGGAGACGGTTCTGGTCGATTGAGCTGCCCTTGGTAGTACCCCAGATTCGGCTAATCGTGATTCTCGACGTGATCTGGTCGCTACAGAGCTTTGGGTGGCAACTCTTGGTCACCGGTGGCGGTCCAGACTATGCTACCACGGTACCGGCTTGGCAGATGTATCAGGCAGCCATGACCGCTGGCCGCTTCGGTATTGCCAGCGCCATTGGCACGCTCTTGTTCGTGCTCATCTTTGCCCTGACTCTCGTTAATAACGCAACCATTCGCTCGGCTACTGAATACCAGGCGAACTAGAGAACGCTACGTCATGACCTCTCCAAGACTGAGTGAGACAATGGAACCCAAGAGCACCATCTACCAAGTACACAATCGCAAGTTCCGCATCAGCAGCGATTGGACGATATCAGCTGCCCTGGGCGTGCTTGGCTTTCTCACCTTTCTTCCTCTGATCATACTTCTGGAGCTCTCCCTAAAGAGTCAGCAGCAGATGGCTGACGCTCCGTGGCTGCCCTCCTACCCGTTTCGCCTCGTGAACTATGCAAAGGCCTTTCGCATCATGGGGCCCTACATTATCAACAGCGTCGTCTTCGCCTTGGGCACAGTGACCATCAGCTTTGCGTGCAGCACGCCAACCGCCTATTCAATGGCGCGCTACAGCTTCCCAGGGCGCAGGTTCTTCTATCTGGCGATCCTGGCTCTGCTGATGATTCCAGGTGTCCTGACCCTCATCACGCGCTTCGTCATCGTTGTCAACCTCGGACTCAACAATACGAACTTTGGGATATGGCTGCCCCTTGCTGCTAGTGCCCAGGCATTCCAGATCATCGTACTTCGTACCTCGTTTGCCTCGCTACCCGAAGAGCTATTTGAGGCAGCTCGGCTTGACGGGGCTAGCGAGAAAGCAATGCTGCTGAACATCGCCCTGCCCCTGGCCAAGCCAATCATGCTCACCCTGATCCTTTTGCAGATCCATGAGATCTGGAACACCTACATCTGGCCGATAATGATATTCTCGAGACCTGAACGGTACCCAGCAATCCTTGGCGTGCTGAGTCTGGGTCAGCTCATCACCGAGCGGGACCCCGGGGCCGAGTATGCTGGATATGTGATCGCAGGATTGCCGATGCTGTTGCTGTTCTCCTTGGGTAGCCGTTCCTTCATCCGGGGCCTGACCTCTGGCGCTGTCAAGATGTAGGACATTCGCACCTCTCAGCGCTGGGGATCCCACGTTACGGCGTCCGCTGCGCTTCGTTCGGTATGAGGAGAGCATCGTGACCGAGTCTTGGTACGATACCAGCTATCGCAAGCTATTCTTTGACTTCCACTGTCCCGGTGCCACGGTAGGACTTGCTGCGGCCTTTGACGCCGAGAGTTGGGCAGCACGCCTAGAAGAAGCCAACGCCCAAGCTGCCTCGGTCTTTGCGAAGGGTGCCTTTGGTTGGTCGTACTACCGCAAGGGCTCAATTCGCTACATACACCCGCATCTGCCGCCAGAGGTTGATATGCTGGAGCAGCAGATCAGTGCCCTGCACTCGCGTGAACTGCGCGCTATTGGCTACTATCATACCTTCTACAGCGAGCCGGTTGCCCAGGACCATCCCGACTGGCTGGAGCGGTGCCCCGATGGGAGCCCGCGAGACATTAGCATCTGCATGTTGAGCCCTCTCACCGAGCAGTGGATGTTGCCCCACATCGAGGAGATCGTGTCTCTCTATGACGTTGATGCCATGTTCTTTGACGGTACCTGGGCCAACGTTGATGCCATGGCTTTCGAGGATACCTATACCCCACGAAGTCCGTGCTATTGCGCGTCCTGTCAGGAGCGCTTCGCACGAGCCTCCGGAGGCCAGGCAATACCCAGAGAAAGAGGAGATCCTGCCTGGCCGCGCTACGTTTCTTGGGCCCTAGAGGCGTTCAAGGACGTACGACAGGCTATCTGCGATGTGGTCCACGCCCAGCGGCCAGAGGTTGTGGTCTCGTTCAACTGGGCATACATGCCGCGCCAGCCCGAAGTACCCCCAGAGAGCATTGGCTCCCTTGTTGCCGATATATATCCCGACGACCAGGCGTTCAACGGTAGCTACACAGCCCATTACTGGGCCATGTCGGGCCGGCCCTTTGACATCATGAACTCGGCCTTCCTACAGTGGTGGGGTGACTGGGGCTGCAAACCGGCAGTCGCTTTACAGCAAGAGGCGGCGACGGTCGTGGCTAACGGGGGCCTAACGTGGATCGGCTACCAGATGAACGAGAGATTCGACGTTGAGCCGGCAGTCTTGGGCGAGATGGGTCAGGCCCTAGCCTTCGTCAAGGAACGTGAGTCCCTCCTACATGGCGCGGAACCAATCCCCTATGTGGCCGTACTACATTCCACCAGTGCCAATCTGGCTTGCGATGAACCAGGATTCCGGTCCGAAAGCACTCTGCGGGGTGCCCATCGCGCCTTGACCGAGAGTATGATACCGTATCACTTCCTCCACGAGGAGAAACTCCTAACTCGTCTCGACGAGTTCAGGGCAGTCATTCTGCCCGACCAGCGCTATCTGTCGCCGGACTTGGTCGAGGCCCTGGTTTGGTGGGTCAATGACGGCGGCGTGCTGCTGGCCACCGCCCTGGCCGGGACACTCGACGAAACCTACCGGGATACCAAGCGCTTTGTCTTGGCGGAACTGCTCGGTGTGCGCTATGAACGTGTTTTTGATCAGCCACACGCCTACATCGAAGTCACCGATGATCGGCTGAAGCCCGGCACCCTGGACATGCCTCACCTGGCCGAGGCCAGCTTTGCGCTGGCGCAACCGGTGAACGACGAGGTAAAGGTGCTGGCCAAGCTGCGCAGGCCATACCTGCGCAGCGACGGCGGGTTCCTCCTTCGCTGGTCGCCAGTAGGCGAGGATTCTGGCTACCCGGCAATCACAGTCCGGCAAGTAGGTAACGGCCATGCGGCATACATCGCTGGCGAGGTGTTCCAAGCCTATCAGGTAAAGAACCAATGGAATCTGAAGCACATCGTGGCCAACCTGCTAAACCTTCTCATCGCGGAACCCATGGTCGAGGTGGATGCGCCAGCCTGGCTTGAGGTGGTGTTAATGCGCCAGCCGAGCTCGAACCCAGGTAGTCGAGAGCGGACTCTGGTACACCTAGTAAACCACCATGGCTGGCGACCGGTCGACGGAAACAACTACTGTCTTGAGCAAGTTTTGCCTGTGCTCGGAGTGACCTTGCGCTTGCGGCGCTCGACGCAACCCATCAGAGTGACGCTCGAACCCGGCACACGTTCCGCGGATTGGGGGTATTCCGATGGCATCGTCAAAGTGCGGCTGCCAAAGATTGACATCCACACGGCAGTCGCGATAGCCTGATCATTGGGGAGTGCGCGCCCACGCGTGGCGGTATCCGACCGCACTGCTTGAGCACCACTGAGCACAGGCTGCACGTTCCTTTGCGCAAGATCCAGGCTAACGCTGCGAAGGTAGGCTCACCAGGCCAATCACCCGGCATTGTAGGATGAGTTGCCACGGTCATGATGCAAACGAGACAGGAGTAGCACAGCTATGGCTACGGCGCGCAGTGCCATACAATCTCTCCTTCGTGGCGAGGGCTACGAGAGGGTTGGGCTAATGGGTTCCCCCTGGGATGACACTCTCGCTGCATGGGTGCAGCAGGGGTACCCGACTCGGTCGGTGTACAGGAAGGCGGGCGAGCTGAGTCTTCGCGAGGATGGCGCGTCCACTCAAGTTGAGATCGCAGGCGAGTACGAGGAGCCAGTGCCGGCCTGGCAGCACTTTGACTATGACCTGGTTGAGGTCGGGCCCTTTTTCGACAAGTTTCCCCTGCGCGGTTTCGATGAGATGGTGGACGAATCCGACCAATGGTACGTGAGCCGCAATGGAGCAGGTGCCTCACTCCGGTATTGGAAGCACAAGTCGGGCACGCCCGAACACATCGGCTTCCTCATGACGACTCGAGAGATATGGGATCGCGACTATCGCGACCACCTACTGGAACTGGACCCAGAGCGGGTAAAGGTGCGCGAGATGCGCAAGAACCTGGCCGAGGCGACCGGGGCCCATGTCTGGACGTACTACGGACAGATGTTCGTGTGGGAGTTGATGCGCCAGAGCATGGGCGACCTGACCTTGTATGAGAGCCTGATCCTCGACCCCGCATGGATCCACGACTACAACCGAGTATACACCGATTTCTTCAAGACCCACCTTACCTATATCTTCGAGCACGTAGGCATGCCCAACGGTGTCTGGCTCTACGAGGACCTAGGTTACAGGAACGGCCTTTTTGCCTCCCCACGGCTACTAGGCGAGCTTATCTTTCCATACTACAGAGAGCTGGTTGATTTCTTCCACAGCTACGGTCTCCCGGTGGTATTCCACAGCTGTGGCAGCACCGGGGAGGCCCTACGCCTCATCGTGGAGGCCGGCTTTGATGCACTGAATCCGATGGAGCGCAAGGCCGTCAACAACGACCCGTTCGCCTTCGCCGAGGAGTACGGCGGCGAGATAGCCTTCATTGGCGGGCTGGATGCTCGGGTTTTGGAGACAAATGACAAGGAGATCATCGGCCGAGAAGTCGCCAACTACATCGATGGGATGAAGGAGCGGGGCGCCCGGCTGGTGTTCGCAACAGACCACTCCATCTCACCCAACACGCGCTACGATAGCTATCTCCACGCTCTCGAAGTATATCGGGAGCACATGCTCTACTAGAGACCTGCCGGAAGTGGTCATGACTGTCACAGGTGTCAGAATCCATCGAGCCCGCAGGAACGAGTACTCTCGTTTGGGCACAGTGGAGCTTTCGCTCCCCTGCAGCGATCTCCTCTACGGAAACCTCTTCCTCAAGAAGCAGATCCCTTTCCAGTAACAAAGCACGTACTCCCGGTCGCGCATCGCACGCAACCGTCTCCTGCGCCCGCGGCTGCATCGGAGCGCCCGTTGACGAAATCCGCCAGACACCCCCCGTAGTGATCTCCTCAGCCCATGCTCCGACATATTGAGGGTACGTTCCGGAAGGTAGTACGAGTGTGAGGGGACAATCCTAGCGAGGCTGAGGACGAGATCTGGGCCACGAGAACGAGCGCACCATTGTGCGACTCCATTCTCTTGACTGTATGCCATCTCAGTCTCATGCGCCATCCAACAGAACTGGTCCCGGCAAATCCTTCGCTGGCAAGAGCAGTTCTTTGTGAAGGAGCATCGGTGTCCGACGGGCGGCGATCCGGCGACGCGGTTCAGCTTCGGTCTACCGAAACTATGCCGTTCACTGTCGCCCCACGGGGTCCCGTCTGTTTGTCAGCCTGTACGATCTGCCGATGACGCCCGCTTTGGCGGCTGACTGAAACTCGATCCCAACTCGGCCATCGTGGGTTCCTACTATTCACTAGTACCGCCGCAAACACTGCGTTTGCACGACCTTGTCCACGCAATAATCGCTCAGATGACCAGTCCGCCTAAGACTCCAAAGACTGCCCACGTCTGCGGCATACCGTCGTCACTGACCTCATCCCGCATCCCTTGCCAGCCACACGGATCAGGAGCGTAAAGCGCCACCGTGGCCTGGACAAGCATCTCGCCTGCGCCAAGTCGCTCGGGAGGAGGACGCGGCGGAGGGAAATGCTAAGTGTGAGGCGGGGAAGAGGGATGTTGGGACGAGTGCTTGACCTATGGGCTCCGCCGACGGATCGGGTATCGCACGAACGAATCGGCTTACGCAATCTCGCTCCTGCGGCTTGACAACCTGCTCAGGTGGCCGGAGTATGGGCACTGAAAGTAGGGTGTAGCGAATCATCTGACAGTAGTCCGTTAGCGTCCTTGCCGACGAAACAGATACGGTTGGGCCGATCTAGGTGAGGCGGCAGGCACGGTTCGAATGGCTACGACAGGACTGAATATCCACCAGTGAGGACGTCGAAAATGTCAACAATGACAGTGCAGTCGCCGAGTTCACCCGTTGGCCTGCAGGAGCAGTACAGATACGAGCTGGGACGGGTCGTCCTGCTCACGCTGTTTGCGGTTAGCATAGCTGCAGGTCTGGGCTTGAGCTTGGCAGGGGAGCTCCCTCCCCAGAGCCGGGAACTGCGCCGGATTGGCATTGTCTTGACTGCGATCCCAATCGTTCTGTGGGAGATCACCAAGCGTTCCCCGCGCTTTGCCGTGTTCCTGACGGCGCTATGCTATGCCTTGGTAGGCGCCATAGCCGCATCAACCCTCTCGGCATCAGTGGGATTAGTTCTTCTCTGCATACCCACCGCTCTGATAGCGCTTCTTGAAAGGCCGGTCTGGGGGATCGTGAGTGGCTTGTTGGCCTCATGTGCGGTTTGCCTTTTGCCACCTCACTGGGTGGGAACTGGCCTTGGCGACAAGGCCTTGCTACTTGTCCTCATTTGGCTGCTCCAGGCTATCGTCTGCGCTGCCGGCTACCGATCTTGGGAGTCGGTCTCATGGTCCTGGAGCGAGTACAGACATGCAGAGCAACTGCTTGAAGATGCCCGTGACCAGCGGCTAGCGCTCAAGCAGTCTGAGGAAGCCCTTTATCACGCTAACCAGGAGCTGGAGCGCCTTAGTGAGCGACTGTCTCTTATGACTCGGATAGCCGAGGGAGCGCGCCAAGCCAAAGAGCGTTTCCTGGCCGAAGTGAGCCATGAGCTGCGCACGCCTCTGAACATGATCTTGGGGTACTGCGAGGTAATCAGTGATGCAGACACAGCGTACAGCTGTGAGATCCCTCTGGCTCTCCGTGCTGACTTGGCCACGGTCGAACGCAACAGCCGCTGTCTAGCTGGACTCGTCGACGACATACTTGACCTAAGCAGAGCCGAGGCTGGCCGTATGGCGTTGCGCCGTGAGCGGATGGAGTTCGCGGAGATAGTGGAAGGGGCAGTCTCTGCAGTAGGCCCCCTAATGCGGTCACGAGGACTGCGGCTTTCAGTCGACCTGGCAAAGCATCTGCCGCCAGTATTGTGTGATAGGTTGCGCATTCGGCAAGTGTTGCTCAACTTGCTCATTAACGCGGCCCGATTCACCGAAGAAGGGGGAGTGGCAGTCCGGGCGGTGCAGGAGGGGCATGAATTGGTTTGCGAGGTTGAGGACACAGGTGCGGGCATTGCTGTTGAGGATCAAGTACGTATTTTTGAGCCCTTCCGACAGGCTTCGAGCAACAGCTCATCACGGGCGTCTGGCACAGGTCTTGGCTTGAGCTTGAGCAAGCAGCTGATTGAGATGCATGGGGGACGGATGTATGTAAGCAGCACTATCGGGATCGGCAGTACCTTTGGGTTCCGTCTGCCTCTGACGGTTGCAGGACCTACGGTCCACGAGGGGGAGTTTGAGCGTTGGTTCTCACCCTACGCGTCATACGACGAGCAATCACATCCTGCGGGTATTCCGGTGCACTCCAAGAGCGCGAAACTCGTCGTGGTGGATCACAATGGTGCATTGGGGAGAGTGCTCAGCCACCATGGCGTGGATGCCGAGATCGCGTTCAAGCCATCACTGTCAGAAGCTATCAAAGAACTGGATAGGTCTCCTGCGACCGCACTGATTGTCAATGATGACCTGGCGATGTCAGTGCTGGAGGGAGTGCCGGACCTTGCAAACCTGCCCTATCGCACACCGGCGCTGGTCTGCTGGGTGCCTGGAAGAGAGGATGCCGAAGAGGCGCTGGGAGTGGGGTCCTACCTCACAAAACCGGTCTCACGCGTCGAATTGTGGGCCTCGGTCAACCGACTGGCCCCCAACGCCAGCACTGTGCTGATCCTGGACGATGACATGGCATCGTTACAGCTACTTGGCCGTATCCTGGAAACCGGTGGTCAGGGCTATCGAATTCTGCGTGCATCTAGCGCAGAGCGAGCTCTGGCTCTACTCACCACCCACAAACCTGATCTACTGATCATGGATCTCGTAATGGATGGGCTGGACGGATACGCGCTGCTGGCCCAGAAGAAACAGGATCCGATGATTGCCGATATCCCTGTCATCGTCGCTTCCGGTGTGGTCCCGGAGCAAGAGTTCTCCCCCCAGAACAGCTTTACGGTGGTACAGCCAGGTGGCTATCAGATAGATGAGATGCTTAGCTACATCAATGCACTGAGGCTTGCTAGGCGCTCGCATCTCGAGTGACGGCGGCAAGAGCAGCAATGAGCGACTCGCGACTATACGGTTTCTGAAGGAAGCCATCGGCGCCTAGACTGAGTGCAAGCTCGCGATGGGCCAAGAAGGTTGATACCAGCACAGGTGTCCTGTCCAGAGTATCATCGTTCTGCAGGAGAGAGAGGGTTTCCCAGCCATCGGTGTGCGGGAGCATGACATGAGTCCACTGAAAGAACCTCAGCCTGGCGACATGCCCAGGCGGAGATTGAGGATTTGGCTGATATGGGCGGCCAGTTTGCGCAGGACAGAGAAAGAGGCCTTTTGCAGACGTGCCGAGGC
>Ga0180430_10004851_pt1 | contig 11282 bp, 10 predicted proteins | sample SS_ome_9_FD_132999 | JGI IMG/M metagenome (GOLD analysis project Ga0180430, IMG submission 132999) | Hypersaline lake sediment archaeal communities from the Salton Sea, California, USA - SS_1_S_2 metaG | ecosystem: Environmental > Aquatic > Non-marine Saline and Alkaline > Hypersaline >... | reverse complement strand
GGAAAAGTTATTGTTGAAAAAGATGGTTTCATCGATGATGTTCTTGCAAGGGAAGTCGTTGACGCAGGTATTAAGAAGGCCAGGGTAAGGTCAGTTCTGGCATGTAAATCCAAAGTCGGGGTTTGTGCGAAGTGCTACGGAATGAACCTTGCAAACAGCAAGCCTATAAATTCAGGTGAGGCTGTCGGTATCATTGCTGCACAGTCCATCGGTGAACCCGGTACACAGCTTACCATGAGAACATTCCATACAGGTGGTATAGCAGGCGACAATATTACACAGGGTCTTCCCCGTGTCGAGGAGCTTTTTGAAGCCAGGAAACCAAAGGGTCTTGCTATCATTTCCGATATTGCAGGTGTAGTTAAGATCAATGAAACCAAGAAGAAGAGGGAAGTAACCGTCATTGGAGAAGGTAAGACAGCCAAGAGCTATACAATACCTTACGGTGCACGCTTGAGTGTAAACGACAATGATGAAATAGAAGCCGGGGATGAAATTACCGAAGGTAGCATAAACCCCCATGATATTCTAAAGATCAAAGGGATTGAAGGTGTTCAGAGATATCTGCTTCAGGAAGTTCAGAAAGTTTACAGGATGCAGGGTATCGATATAAATGACAAACATATTGAAATCATCGTAAGGCAGATGATAAACAAGGTTAAGGTCGAGGATGCCGGTGATACGGAACTGCTTCCGGGAAGCTATGTAAAACTGCTTGATTTCGAAGAACAGAACAAGATAGCTGAAGAAGAAGGTAAGCAGCCGGCTACAGGCGAAAGGGTGCTCCTTGGAATAACCAAGGCATCACTCGCCACTGAATCATTCCTCTCTGCTGCATCATTCCAGGAAACCACAAGAGTACTGACTGATGCATCCATAAAAGGAAAGGTTGATCCGCTTATCGGGTTGAAGGAAAATGTCATAATAGGAAAACTTATACCTGCCGGAACCGGCATGGAAGAGTACAGTGATTACGATGTCAGGCTTAATGATGACCTTTCCAAGAAGCAGATAGCAGAAGCAATTGAGGCTGAAAAAAAAGCAATTGAACTAGCAAAGAGTGAATTGCCTGAGGAAGATACGGAAGCCATTATAGAGAAAATGCTTGACACGGAAGAGGAGCCGGTGGTAGAATAACCGCCGTGCGCCGGTAAGCATATAAGGTGCATTGATTATATGATGGAAACCAGAGAGAAAATAATAGTAGGAGCCAGGCAGACACGAAAAGCTCTGCATAAACAGATTGCAGCGGAAGTGTTTTTGGCACTTGATGCTGATGTTATGATAACAGGTCCCATAAGGGAACAGTGTATCAGCGGAAGCGTACCGGTTACTGAAATTACAACTATGGCTGAGCTGGGAAGACTCTGTAATATAGACAGGGGTGCTTCCGTAGCCTGTCGTGTAAATCAAGATTGAATCCGTTTGAAGGATTGAATAAATATAACAAGGAAGGAGGTGCACATATTGCCGACATTTAATCAATTGGTGAGAAAAGGAAGAAAGACATCTGAAAAGAAGTCAACCGCGCCTGCGCTGCAGAAAAGTTTCAATACTATCAACAAGAGATATATTGATGCCAGTTCACCCCAGAAAAGAGGTGTATGCACAGTCGTAAAAACATCCACTCCCAAAAAGCCGAACTCAGCACTTAGGAAAGTTGCAAGGGTCAGGCTGACGAACCAGATTGAAGTAACTGCTTATATCCCGGGCGTAGGCCATAATCTGCAGGAACATAGTGTTGTTCTTATCAGAGGTGGAAGAGTCAAGGATTTACCGGGCTGCAGGTATCATATTGTAAGGGGAACCCTTGATACAGCAGGCGTTGAAGGCAGGAAACAGTCCCGTTCGAAATACGGAGCAAAAAGAGGAAAATAAAGAGTATTATAAGTGCTAACGTACTTTCATATAGACGTATCTTAGCACTGACGCATCAGATGATGCGAGTACCGATGAACTTTTGAAAATTAAAAGGAGGGAAGCAAAGTGCCGAGAAAAGGACATATCCCAAAAAGAGATGTTCTTCCCGATCCCATATATAATGATAAGGTTGTTACAAAGCTTATCAACAATATAATGCTGGACGGGAAGAAAGGTACAGCCCAGAAGATCTGTTACGGAGCATTTGATATTATCCGTGAAAAAACCGACAAGGACCCCCTTGATGTATTCAGGCAGGCCCTTGAAAACATCATGCCTTTGCTTGAAGTCAAGGCAAGGAGAGTAGGTGGATCTACTTATCAGGTACCCATTGAGGTAAGACCTGAAAGAAGACAAGCGCTTGGTCTCAGATGGTTGGTTTCATACGCAAGGAACCGTGGTGAAAGAACCATGCGTGAAAGACTTGCAGGAGAAATACTTGATGCAGTAAACGGTATGGGCGGTGCATTCAAGAAAAAAGAAGACACACATAAGATGGCTGAAGCCAACAGGGCTTTTGCACACTTCAGATGGTAAGAAAGCATTGGTTTTATACCGATGCCGGGACAGCAAGATACAAACTTTACAGCATTGCATTCCCTGTGGAATGCTCTTGCTGTGAGGATTATTGACCTGACGGTCGGAAAGGAGGACTGCTGTGGCCAGAGGATTTTCTTTGGAAAAGACAAGAAATGTGGGAATAATGGCTCATATAGATGCCGGAAAAACCACCACTACCGAAAGAATACTGTACTATTCCGGAAGACTCCATAAGATGGGAGAGGTTCACGACGGAGCTGCAACCATGGATTGGATGGAACAGGAACAGGAACGGGGAATTACAATTACATCAGCTGCTACAACTGCTGAGTGGGATTCCCATAGGATTAATATCATAGACACACCCGGGCACGTTGACTTTACAGTCGAAGTTGAAAGATCACTCAGGGTTCTGGACGGAGCGGTTACTCTGTTTTGTGCCAAAGGTGGAGTTGAACCCCAGTCTGAAACTGTATGGAGGCAGGCAGACCACTATAATGTTCCCAGGCTTGCGTATGTCAACAAGATGGACATAATGGGTGCGGATTTCTTCCGTTGCCTTGATATGATGAAGGAGAGGCTCGGAGCCAATGCAGTTCCCATACAGCTTCCCATAGGCAGCGAGGAAAATTTCGTAGGAATAATTGATCTTGTTGAAATGAAGGCATTTGTTTATATGGACGACCTTGGGGATGTAATTGAGGAACGAGCCATTCCTGACGATATGCTTGCACAGGCTGAGGAATACAGGGAAAAACTGATTGAATCCGTAATTGAGGAAGAGGAAGACCTTCTCATGAAATATTTGGATGGTGAAGAACTTACCATTGATGAAATAAAGAGAGGGATCAGAAAAGCTACAATTAATGTAGATATTATTCCGGTTGCATGCGGATCCTCATATAAGAACAAGGGAGTACAGAAACTTCTTGACGCTGTGGTTGCATATATGCCGTCACCTTTGGAAGTTGAACCTATCAAAGGGGTAAGCATGCATGACGAAAATGAAGTTGTCGTAAGACCTCCGGAAGACGAAGGACCTTTTGCAGCATTGGCATTCAAGATAATGGCCGACCCGTTTGTAGGAAAACTTTGTTTTTTCAGGGTTTACTCTGGAACGATGAACAAAGGTTCTTATATTCTGAACTCCACGAAAAACGTAAAGGAAAGGGTCGGAAGAATCCTCCAGATGCATTCAAACAGCAGGGAAGACATTGATAAGGTTTATGCGGGAGACATTGCGGCTGCCGTAGGACTTAAGAAGACAACAACAGGAGATACCCTTTGTTCGCCGGCAAGTCCGGTTATATTGGAATCAATGGATTTTCCCGACCCGGTTATAGACATAGCGATAGAGCCAAAGACAAAAGCCGGTCAGGAAAAGATGAGCATTGCCCTCCAGAGACTGTCAGAGGAAGATCCGACATTCAGAACCCATACGAACCACGATACAGGACAGACAATCATATCCGGTATGGGAGAACTGCATCTCGACATCATAGTAGACAGGCTTCTGAGAGAGTTCAATGTTGATGCAAATGTAGGAAAACCACAGGTTGCTTACAAAGAAACAATTACAAAGGCAGTTACTGCTGAAGGCAAATTCGTAAGACAGACAGGCGGAAGGGGCCAATATGGTCACTGCGTAGTCGAATTGGAACCATTGCCTCCTGCATCAGGATATGTCTTTGAAGATAAAATTGTCGGTGGAGTAATCCCCAGGGAATATATACCGGCAGTTGATGCGGGTATCAAGGATGCTTTGAACAATGGTGTTCTGGCAGGATATCCCGTGGTAGATGTAAAGGTAAGATTAATTGACGGGTCATACCATGATGTGGACTCGTCTGAAATGGCATTTAAGGTTGCCGGCTCCATGGCATTCAAGGAAGGCTGCAGTAAAGCAGATCCTGTTATTATGGAACCGGTGATGAGAGTAGATGTAGTTATTCCGGAAGAATACATGGGTGATGTAATTGGTGATATCAATTCTAGACGAGGGAAAATCGAGGGAATGGAACCGAGAAACAACATGCAGGTTATAAGGGGATTTGTCCCACTGTCGGAAATGTTCGGATATGCAACCGAACTAAGGTCACGTACACAGGGAAGGGGAACCTTCACCATGCAGTTCAATCACTATGATAAATTGCCCAAAAATGTGACTGATAAGATGTCAAAAAGGTAACTTGACGACTATATCTATTATGTGTAAAATACTATTGCTATACTGCGAACAATAGTGTTAAAATAAACATTGCAGGTTATTTAAGGGAGGAAATAAAAATGGCAAAAGCTAAATTCGAAAGAACCAAGCCGCATTGTAATATCGGTACCATCGGACATGTTGACCATGGTAAGACGACACTCACGGCAGCAATAACAAAAACTCTTGGACTCAAGGACGACAAGATAGCATTCATGGCTTATGATGCAATCGACGCAGCTCCTGAAGAAAAAGCAAGGGGAATCACGATTGCTACTGCTCACGTTGAGTATGAAACAGAGAACAGACATTATGCTCACGTTGACTGTCCGGGACATGCTGACTATGTTAAGAACATGATAACAGGAGCCGCACAGATGGACGGAGCTATCCTGGTTGTTTCAGCAGCAGACGGCCCGATGCCGCAGACAAGGGAACATATACTTCTTGCACGTCAGGTTGGAGTTCCTTTTATAGTAGTATATATGAACAAGACAGACCAGGTTGATGATCCTGAACTTCTTGAACTCGTAGAGATGGAACTCAGGGAAATGCTCAGTGAGTATGAATTCCCCGGAGATGATATTCCTATCGTAATGGGTTCAGCACTTCAGGCACTGGAATCAGAATCAACTGACCAGTCATCACCTGAATATGAATCAATACTTAAGCTCATGGAAGCTGTTGACAGCTATATTCCGACTCCGGAAAGACAGACTGACCTTCCCTTCCTGATGCCCGTTGAGGATGTTTTCTCAATTACAGGACGTGGAACAGTTGCAACCGGTAGGGTTGAAAGAGGAACAATTCATACAGGCGACCAGGTTGAAATCATCGGTCTTAAGGACGAATCATCAACAACTGTTGTAACAGGCGTTGAAATGTTCAGGAAGATTCTTGACGAAGCATTCGCAGGTGACAACGTTGGATGTCTCCTCAGGGGCGTTCAGAGAACTGAAATCGAAAGAGGACAGGTTCTTGCAAAACCCGGTTCAGTTACACCTCATACCCATTTCAAGGGTCAGGTATACGTACTGACAGCTGATGAAGGCGGAAGACATACACCTTTCTTCACTGGTTACAGACCTCAGTTCTACTTCAGAACAACTGATGTTACCGGTGTTGCTACACTTGAAGAAGGCACTGAAATGTGCATGCCCGGAGACCACACCACCATGGAAATCAAACTTATCACTCCTATTGCTATGGAAGAAGGACTTAGGTTTGCTATAAGAGAAGGTGGAAGAACAGTAGGATCCGGAACTGTTTCATCAATCATCGAGTAAGACAGTTAATTGACTTAATAGTCATACTTAAATAATAATTAACCGCTGGTGTATATATATCACCAGCGGTTTTTTTATCCACGATATCTGATAATCTGTAATAATCCGCCCCGGGCAAAATGATTTTGCCCGGGGCAAATTCAATCATTTTTAGAGGAAAGAAAAATAGACTATCAGCTTTTTATCTACTAGCACTAGTAAACTAACGATAAATCGCCAGGCATTTTGATAGAATCCGCCCGGGGCAAAATGATTTTGCCCCGGGCGGATTCTATCAAATTCTTGCCAAGTTTAGAGGTTCAGATGTATATTTCGCAGGGTTTGGGTTGAGTCCAAAAGGACATGTTTGTATAATACTTGTAAGAGGTGAAATATGGATTCCAGGGACTACGAAAAATTGAACTTGCGTCCTGATGCTGATTTTGAGGAAGTTAAGCACAGATACAATATGCTTATGAAAAGGTCACTGCATGATGATAGTGTTGATGTTGAAGGAGTTACGGCAGCCTATGACAGGATAGTAGCTGAAAACACAGTAGATTATTTTAACGGGGATGCACAACTTCTCCATGCCAGGGGAATCAATTCAAAGAAAGTAAGGAATTTCATATTTCAAAACAAGCTTAGGATAGGCATAATCGCGTGGATTCTCATATGTGCAGGACTTATAATATATATACTTTTTTTCCAACCAGGAAATATAACAATGATGCCGGACATGGTACCATTCTGAGCAATCATATTTTTTCTGCTTTACATAATGAGAGCATGCTTTCTGATCAATCAGTGTTACAAATAAATATACTATAAGATAAATGCGATTTTTATGATGCCAATTTTCAGGCAGCTGTTATTTAAAATAACTTTGTCAGGGTATATAATTTAAAGGGTATATTAAAATACAGGAAAGGCAGAAAGAATAAAACAAGGATATTGTTCTGCCTTGACCGATTGACAGATTCCATAAGGAGGATATGATGCTTAAAATTTCTGAACATGTTTACTGGGATGGTATAAGGGATTGGGACCTTCGTCTGTTCCACGGCCATGAACTTTCAACTCACAGAGGTTCCACCTACAATTCATATATAATAAAGGATGAAAAAACCGTTTTGGTAGATACGGTTTGGTTTCCCCATACAACTGCATATATTGACAGGATAGAAAAAGATGTAGGTATTGACAACATTGACTTCATAATAATAAACCATAATGAACCCGACCACGGAGGAGCACTTAAGGCCATAATAGAAAAAAGACCTGAGATACCGATATATTGTTCTGCCAACGGAAAAAAGATAATAAAGGCACATTTTCACAAGGATTGGAATTTCAATGTGGTCAAGACAGGTGACACCATTAATATAGGAAAAAATACGCTTACATTTGTAGAAATGAGGATGATTCACTGGCCGGACAGCATGATGGTCTACTTGAATCATGACAAGGTGCTTCTTTCCAATGATGCCTTCGGGCAGCATTACTGTGCAAAATCCATGTTCAATGACGAAGTTGACAAGGATGAGTTATTCCAGGAAGCAATTAAGTATTATGCAAACATACTGACTCCTTTTTCACCTATGATTGCAAGAAAAATAGATGAAGTAATTGGATTGAATCTTGATATTGAAATGATTGCTCCCAGTCATGGGGTCATATGGAGGGAAAACCCCACTCAGATAATTGAGGCTTACGCGAAGTGGGCAAAGGATTATAAAGAGGACTTTGCTGTCGTTATATATGACACAATGTATGATGCTACACTCAGAATGGCGGAAGCCATTGAGAAGGGACTCAGAAGTAAGGGTGTAAAAGTCAAACTGTATAATTCTTCTGTAAGTGATATGTCAGATCTTCTGACAGAGGTTTTCAAGGCAAAAGCCCTCGCCGTAGGAAGCTGTACCGTAAACAACAGTGCCCTTACCTCGATTGTTGCGATTTCACATGAAATAGCCGCACACAAGATGAAGGGCAAGCCTTTTGTAAGCTTCGGAAGCTTCGGTTGGAGCGGTGAAGCACCTGCACATATAGCCGAAACCCTTGAAAAAGCAAAGCTGGTAAAAGTACAGGAACCTATAAAGGCAAGCTATACACCCACGGAGGAAGTATTGGAAGAGTGTTTCAATGCTGGTGTAAACCTTGCAGAAGCAGCGGGGTAATCATTTGATATTCACTGATGATTGGCACATTCACAGCATAAACTCTTGTGATGATGCATGTATGGAAGTAGATGCTCTGGTGAAGGGAGCTTCAAAAAAGGGAATTGAAAGGTTCGGTCTCACTGACCATATCCACACTTATTACAATTATCCTGACATTTTGTCATCCCTAAGGGACTATGAATCAAACAGGAAAGATGACTTTTTCTTCGGAGTTGAAGTAAGTTGTGTTTCCCAATGGGAACTTAATGAAATCAGACGTGGTTCATACAATGGGGACATTACCTATGGAATACGTTCAGGAGGATCTCCTGGATGTTCACTTGCTATTGCAATAGATGAGAAATTCAAAGAGGAAAATTCAATAGAATTCGTAGTAGGAGGCACCCACTGGAGTTTGTACACCGATGACAGTGCTGTCTCGGTAATCAATGACTATCACAGGCAGAACATGTTTCTTGCCCAGCATCCCTTGGTTGATATTGTTGCACACCCCTGGTGGTATTACGGACCATGTAAAGACGGTTGGACAGAGGATTTCTCAATCATTCCCCAGTCAATGCATTACGAGTTTTTGGATGCATGCCTGGAAAACAACAAACTGATAGAAATCAACCTGGCTGCAATGCTCCTGTCCAAAAGATATTCAGAAAGTTTCAAGGAGCAATACATGGAGTATCTGGTTATGCTTAGGGAAAAGGGTGCTCGCTTTTCAATTGGGTCAGACTGTCACAGTAAATTTTATGACATAGATTTTGAAAAAGCTTCCGAAATGCTTGAAAAAGCAGGGTTTACAGCAAATGATTTTCATTCGCCGGTATAATTTTGCATGCCCGTTATTATTTGACATATAACCGATTGTATATTATCATTCTTATGCAACAGGAACATTCCTGTGATGAGAACACAAGGACCGGACACTGAGCGACGGGAGACGGTGAAAGCCCCGACAGGTCTTTTTCCCACCTCTGAGGAATGCGCAGGACAGCGATACGGTCCATATCCGGAATTCCGGAGGGTGGTACAGCGATTTTATCGTCCCGTAATTGTTTATGATTACGGGACGTAGTTATATTAAGGAAAATTTGGAGGCAGAAATGAAGTATTCACAATTGTTTATTCCTACATTGAGGGAAGTACCGGCTGAGGCAGAAATAGACAGCCACAAGCTTATGATAAGGGCCGGACTTATAAGAAGATTCGCGTCAGGCATATATAATTTCCTGCCTCTTGGATACAGGGTCTTTCGTAAGATTGAGAATATTATTCGTGAGGAAATGGACAAACAGGGAGGTCAGGAGCTGCACATGTCTGCCCTCATTCCGGCTGAGGTTCTCATGGAGTCAGGCAGATGGGATGTATTCGGCCCGGAAATGTTCAAACTCAGTGACAGGGGAAACAGGCAATTCTGCCTCGGTCCTACACATGAAGAATCCTTTACGGTCAGTGTTCGGAACGAAGTAAGAAGTTACAAGCAGCTGCCTCAGATTCTATACCAGATACAGACAAAGTTCAGGGATGAGATACGCCCCCGTTTCGGAGTAATGAGAAGCCGTGAATTCATAATGAAGGATGCATACAGTTTTGATAAGGATATTCAGGGACTTGATGAATCCTACAGAAAAATGCATGAGGCATATTGTGCAGTATTTGACAGATGTGGACTTGATTATACTGTTGTTCAGGCTGATTCAGGTGCTATGGGCGGCTCCGGATCCGAAGAATTTATGGTCAAGAGCAACGTGGGCGAAGCAGTAATTGCTTACTGTGATGAGTGCGGATATGCCGCCAATGATGAAAAAGCCGAATGTGTTGAGCCGGAAGAAAATCCAGTGGGAACTGCTGAAATAGAAAAAGTACATACTCCTGATGTCGGAACAATAGAAGATCTTTGTGCCTTTTTCAGTTGTGATGCATCTGAGTTTGCAAAAACACTTATTTACAAGGCCGATGATGAAATAGTCGCTGCAGTCCTAAGAGGTGACCGTGAACTGAATGAAACCAAATTGACAAACCTACTTGGGTGCATGGACCTTGAAATGGCTGACCCGGAAACAATTGAAAAAGTAACCGGAGCTGCCGTGGGCTTTGCCGGACCGGTAGGATTGGAAATCAGAACCATTGCAGATCCGGAAGTCAGGCACATGGCTGATTTCATAACTGGTGCAAATGAAACTGACTATCATTACAAGGGAACCAATCCAGGTGATTGCAGTATTGATGAATTTGCTGACATAAGGACCATTGAGGCGGGTGATCCATGTCCGGTATGCGGCAAACCTGTCCAGATTGACAGAGGTATTGAAGTCGGTCATATCTTCAAACTGGGTACAAAATATTCCGAGGCCTTGGGATGCCGGTTCCTTGATGAAAACGGCAAGGAAAAACCCATGATAATGGGCAGCTACGGTATCGGTGTAGCCAGAACAATGGCAGCGGTAATTGAACAGAACTGTGATGAAAAAGGAATAATATGGCCAGTTGGAGTAGCTCCGTACCATGTAATCATTGTTCCGGTCAATACAACCAAAACAGAACAGATGGATTTGGCCGAAGATATTTACAAGTCACTTCAGTCAAAAGGAATGGAAGTACTTCTTGATGACAGGAAAGAACGTGCAGGTGTCAAGTTCAACGATGCGGATCTTATAGGAATTCCCATAAGAATAACGGTAGGCAAAAGGGCTTCGGAAGGCTTTGTTGAGTACAAACTCAGGTCCGGTGATGACATTGAAGACCTGCCTGCTGAAGAGCTTTCGAAGAAAGTAATGGCTGACTTGGGAATGGTATGATGTACTTTTCAGAAGTTATGAGGTAGTTTTTACAATTTGTTCATAATTTGTAAAATGATTAGATGATATACTTTTACCTGACGGAAGGAGTGATATCAATGGAAGAAAAAATGACCAGGGAAAGAGCCTTTGAAATATTGGAACTGGATCCGTCGGAATCCACGGAAAAGGTAAAGAAAAAGTATGAGAACTTCATGCGACGGGCCAAGTTTGATGACCAGATTGACGAGGATCTCATTACAAAGGCACATGACACCATAATGGGAATCAATTGGGGCAACTTTGAACCCGATGAAGCCTATACACAAAAAGGTCTGAATAAAAAGAAAATAGAGAATTTCTTCTATCATTATAAAAGAAGCCTTGCATACGGAATTGC
>Ga0180430_10004849_pt1 | contig 11283 bp, 13 predicted proteins | sample SS_ome_9_FD_132999 | JGI IMG/M metagenome (GOLD analysis project Ga0180430, IMG submission 132999) | Hypersaline lake sediment archaeal communities from the Salton Sea, California, USA - SS_1_S_2 metaG | ecosystem: Environmental > Aquatic > Non-marine Saline and Alkaline > Hypersaline >... | reverse complement strand
CATTAGTAATAAATCCTTTTTGTATATAAATATAATAAAAAAATAATTAAAATAAAACTACTTTTTCAACTTTTTTATAGCTAATATTAAACCACTTAATGTTGTTATAAAAGTAGTAAGACTTATAATTATTGTATTAATACCACCAATATGTTGAATTATATCATATATAACTAAAAAAAATCTAATATCTTCAGGTTTATAAAATTCTAAACAATAACTATATGACTCCCACCCTAAAACAAAACCAATTATTAATAATAATAATCTAGTTCCTAATTTGATACTTTTATAACTTAAACTATCTTGTTTTCTTCTACTTATATCTTTCACATATTTAATCCTTAATATTTAATATCCCATCAATTTAAATAATTTATTTCTATAATTTTTGTCATTTATAAACTTAAGTTTCGTATCTGGATTAATTAAATGTATAAAATTTTTTTCTTTCATTTTATTATAATCATTTGGAGCATAGTTCCAATTATTATTCATTTCTTTAACTTTTAATTTTTTAAATAATAAATTAAAATAATGTTGTTCTCCATTTGTAGAAATAGTTGTATTTTGTAATTTATCAAAAATTAATAATTTTATTGGTTCATATGGAAATTTTTTTGATTCATTAAAATTATCAATTATAGTTTTAGCTGATATTTTATTAAAAATTAAAACTCCAGAATTATAATAATTAGTTACTGGAGTTATGTCATGTACATTCATATCTCTAACTGCTAAAACTTCATTATTATTTATTTCATAATAATCTAAAATATTATCACAATTATTTTTTATTAATATATCTAAATCTAAATATATTAATAAATCATAATTACTATTTAAGAATTTTCTAATTATTTCAAATTTTTCATAATGCAAACGGTTTGTTTTATTATTTAATTCTTTATGAATATAAAAATCAAAATTATATTTCTTAGCATAATTTTTAAAAATTGGTATAGTATAATTACCATAATTTGGATCATTAATTGCTAAAGTAGATAATAATACTTTCATTATTTCAAACCAGCTAATGCTACAACTACTGCATCTGTCATATCATAACAATGTTTTTGTAATGTTCCATTTTTCTTTGTAGGCCAATTGTATTTATCTAAATATTCAATTTTATTTCTTAATAATTCAAAAATAAAATGTTTTATGTCCATACCACCAGTAACTTTTTTAGTTATATCTTTACCAAATACTTTCTTTCTTGCAGATCTAGCTACAATATGTATTGGTTTTTTATCTAATTTTTTCCATATAAAATAAGAAACAAGATAATTGAATTGTACTAATTTAATAATAGTATCAACAGTTGATCTTCTAGCTTTAAATGCAGTATTTGGAGATTCAATGTATACTTCATCTGGATTATATTTTTCAATTATATTATTTATATAAGATTTTACTTTTTCAAATTTTTGAATAGGTCCATAAAAATCTTTTGAAAAATCCTTTATAATTTTATTAACATCAATAAATTCAATTTCTATATTTTGTAAATTATTATCTTCACCATTAATAAAACAACATCCAATCATTGATGTTGATATATCAAGTCCTAATATTTTTTTCAAGATAACCTCTCTTATTTTGTGAATCTTTTGTTTAAATCTTGTAGTTTATCAACCATTCCTTTAAAAAATTCTATTTTATGATCATCAGTTGAAAAATTAATATTATTAATAGTATCTAAAAGAGTAACAGCAAGATCAGCTCCAACTTTTTCTGCTGGAAAGTCACCTATATAACTTAATGTATTTTCAATATAATTTTTTATATTTTTATCAACTCTTTCATTTAATTGTTTTTTTTGTTTTTTTTTAAAAGCTTCTGTAATTTTTTCTACAGTTTTAATTTTCCCTAATAAATCATCAGTCAAAGGAATAGCTTCACTATCAACTCCTAAATAACGTGTATGATCTGCTAATTGTGATAATACATCAACTAATTTTGCATGCATTGCTGGACTATATGTTGCAGCATTAACAGCTAAATTTGTTAAATCTTTTAAGATTTTTTCTAATTTTTTATAATCTGCAGCAGCAGTTTTTTTCATTTTTTCATCAATAGATTCATTAATAGACTGTTCTTTTATTATACTACCAATATGAGAGTATGGTATATATCTTTCTTTACCATTTACTTTTATTATAGCAAAATCTTCAGTTTTAGTTGAATCTAAACCAATAATTTTTCCAATAGCTGTTTTATGTAATTCTCCAGGAACTATATATTTAACGGTTATTCCAGGTTTAATATCATCAATATTAAAATTTTCTTGTTTTCTTTCTTTAATAGCTTTTTCAACTTTTTCATTTATAATTTTATTAAGTTGAGCTTTACTAATAGTAATAGTTTTTTCTGCCATTTTTAATATTCTCCATATTTACATGATGTCAGCATGTACTTTAAAAGTTAAGTCAATTTCTTCTTTTGGTATTGGTCTACCAGTTTTTGCCACCATTATTAATTCATTATCTTCATTATAAAATCCAATTGTTGTAACATATACTTTATCTCCTGCAGTTAAAGAATCTAAATATAATAAATCATCACCATCTTTAAAAGCACTTGGATTATTAGTATAATTAAATTCTTGTAATTTTACTTTAGCTATAACTTCAATTTCTTTTCTTGATTGATTTGATCTATAACTAATATCAAAATTAGTAACTGGAGTTCCAGTAGAAAAAGTATAAGCAATTCCATTTCTATAATTAAAATAAACCAAATAGTTACCAGAAGAAAAAGTTATTTTATAAAAAGTAGTTCCACTAATTATAGCTATATTTGAAGCTGTTTCTCCTTGTATTTGTATATCTGATAAATTAGAAATAAAATCACCATAAAACCTTTTATAAATATATATCAAATAAATGTTAGTAAATGCTGAAAAAGATTGACCAATAGCATCATAACAATTTAATTTTAATTGATTAATATAATAATTAATTGAATCAGTACCATTATTAATTTCTGTTTTATCTGTATCTGTTTCATCTAATGTAAAATTTTTTTGTGCTATATAATTATTAATTCTAAAATTATCATCTTCTATATTTTTAAAAGCTAATTTTAAATTCATAGAAGTATTTTGATTAATATATTCATTATTCAAAGCATTATCATATATACGATTAAATATTATATTTCTATCTATAGCTACTTGATTCATAATTAAAGCTCAACATCAAATTTTATTTTAATATCGCTATCATTGTTTTTAATTAATGGTTTAGAAAAATTACCAATAGCAATTAATTTATTTTTTTCATTATAAATTCCAATTTTTGAAACATAAACATTATCAGTTTTTTTATTACCTTCACCATCTAATTGTTTAGTAGAAGTAATATATCTTTCTTTTGGTATTACAAAACTAATTCTAGAATAATATTTGTTATATTTGAAAGTTACAGTTAATTCCCAACCTATTGTAGCAGATATATTATTATATGTACCATCAGAATCATCATCTGTAAGTTCACAATTTGCAGTTACAGAATGATTAAAATTACTTCTTCCACTTTCAGAAAAACCATTTAATATTTTCATATCATAAGTAGCAGCTTCAGTAAATAATGGCATAGGTGTTGTCAATATTATTATACCATTTTCATATATTAAACCAGCATTTGTAGGATATAAAGATTGTATATGTGGGGTGGGGCCGGTTAAATTAAAACCAGTCCAATGATTTTTAGAATATAAATTACAATATTTTAAACCAGAATTAGCATTAGTCTTAATAATTTGTGGTGATATTTGCACATCCCAATAATTATATCCACTAAATCCACTTGCGACTTCTTCATTTTCAAAATTATTAAATAATAATTCTGTATAAGAATTATATCCACTATTACTACCTGTTAAATTCGAATATGGACCTAAAGATCCAGTAGAACTCCAAATTGGTTTAATCAAAATATCTTTTTCTAAGTCTAAATTAGTAAAATTAGAGTTAATTAATATACCATTTAAATTAAACACAGTAATATTTGGAGAATATAAAGGTGTGCCAAGTCTTAAGACCCAATTAGTATCTAAGAAATTTTCTTTATATCCATAAGGTTTTCCAATAGTATTACTTCTCATAACTCTATTAAAGTTTGTAACAATATCAAATGTTGTCTGTCCAGTAGGAAAACCAGAGTAACTATCTTGAATATCTGATGGAATTGCACTTAATGCAATATCATCACCAGTAATACTAGTTGGATTAAAAGTACCAATATCACGATATTTACCTCCATACATATAACCACCAAATCTATTTAAATCATAATATTCTATATGTCTAAAATCTGCACTAGTAGCTGCTGTACTAGAAAAACGCTTTAACTCCATTATAGCAGGATTTCTAGCCATTCCTATATCAGTTGGAAGATTAAAATAAGAATCTTCAGTAACATCACCAAATGGTGTTATATTAACTATTGAAGTTAAACTTGGATCATACCATCCAGTATCTCCATATATATCATTAATATCATATGAACCACTAGCTGCAGAATATCTGAAACTTTTTCCTAATGCTCCATAATTAACATCTAAATAATTTTTACCTATTTGTTGATATTCATTATTTGAATCATAAAAATATGTATTAATACTAATAGCATCTAATACATCGGGATTAGCAGCGATACTATCTACAGATATTTCTAAAATTTCTTGAACTTCTTTAGAAAAAAATTCTTTGTTTACAATTTCCATTTAAAATCCTTTAATTTACAATTATTACAAAATTTAGTATGACAACTATTAGTTTTAAATTTATTATTACAGTTTTTACAAATATTATAATAAATTCTATTTTTTGCAGCTTCACTTAATTTTCTTTTGTGTTCTATTGATAATTTTTTACCTTTTAAAGTATTACTTATTTTTTGTTTTATTTTTGTAGACATTGGTATACCAGTTTTCGCAATACTCATTTTCTTTTTTGTTTCTTCAGAATGTTTACATCCTTTGAATGGTGATATACTACCCTTTTTTGCAATACTAATTTTCTTTTTTGTTTCTTCAGAATGTTTTTTTCCATACATATGATGGTTTTTTATATTTTTATATCTTTCTTTTGCATTAATGCTTATTTTTTTACAATGTTCTTTGGATTTACATTTTCCTTTAAGGGCTTTACTTACATTAATTCTAATTTTATTTTTAGATTCTTCAGAATGGTGTTTGTTTTTAAACCCTCCATTGGGATTAATTTGGTTTGATTTTAAACGTTTCTTTTGAGCTTCTTCTCCTAAATTACCACCATAACCACCAGGAGATAAATTATAACCATTTTCATTAATAGCTAAAGTATTTAATTTTTTAATATAAAATATTTCTAATTCACCCAACAATTTTTTTGATTTGATATTATTAGCTAATATAAATTTTTCAAAATTTTCTACTCCATATTTTTCTATACTTCTATTAATAAGTTTACCAGAACCCCAATATTTTTCAAACTCTTTTCCTTTTTTAGAAGTCAATCCAATATAACCCTTACCATTAATTTTATTTATTATATAATATATTTTCACGATTATCTCTAAATTATTGTTTTTATTACACTTAGTAACTCAACGTGACTTTTATAAGTGATTCGTCGTTAAAAGTTTTTTGTATTGGTTGTGAAGTTTTAGCAACAGCAATTAATTCATTATCTTCATTATATAAACCAACACTAGTAATATAAGTTGTTGGGTCTGCAGTTAAACTATCCAATATATTACCAACATCATCAGAAAAAGTACTATTAGAAGAAAAATTAAATTTATTATTTAAAGCTCTAATAAAGAAAATTTGTTTAGCTTGTCTTTCTTTATATCTAAAATTAATATTCTCAATATATACTTGAGCTCCTGTTGGAGATGCTGTTGAACCATATTCAAATTCTGCCGCTGTTGTAGCAATTTTTAATTGTGTAGCTAAATCACTACCAGAAGAAGCAACATCCATACCATGAAGTACTACAACACCATAATTATAGAAAATTTCACCAAATACATCAGATGTACTTGAAGCATCTACTAATTTTCCATGATAAGTTGGCAATGAACTTGATGGTGTAGTATCATTATCTTCTATATCTATTATTTGCATTTGTTCCCCAGAACTTCCAATATCTGCAGTAAAAGAGCCAGGTACTATTGCATCCTTTATAGTTTCATTTTTTACTGAAAATACTGCTGCTGCTTCTCCAGTATTTGATGACCATAAACTAGTAAGTGAATCAGTACCGGTAACACCATAAAATTGAAATTTGATATTATTCCAAGTAGCTCTAGCTTCTACTTCAGTTGACCCAGTACCTGATGCATCAAAAGCTTTTACAAAATCAGTATCAGTCCCATCTGCAGTAATGGTTAAACTGAATTCATCAAATGTTGTATCTTCAATAATGTCATTACTATTTAATAATTCAAGTGACATGTTTTATACTCCTATCTTAAATTTTTATTAGCTTAATACTCCAGATTGAATATCAACTCTTGAATAATTGATATTAACTGTAAGTGATTTTGTAGCTCCAGTTTGATTTCCAATTATATCAATAACTCTTGTATAAGTTGCATCGGTATTAATTAAATTATTATTTGGTACAATATAAAATCCTTCACTTGTACATTGAATAATATTTTTACCTTTATCTGCTATTGATACGTCAGGAACTATAGTATCTTTAACAATTCCATCTCTACTTTCAGTTTCTCTACTACTAGCTAATAAGGTAAATGGAAATTGAATACCATCATCTTTAAAACTAACAGTATATCCACCAGATTCATCTACAGATTGATAACCTTTTGAAGTTGACATAGTTACCAATGTTCTTCTACCTGAATTACCATTTATATCTAATTGATTATTACCATCAGAATCTTGGAAATTAATTTGTAAAGTATGAATAGCTAATGTACCTTTTGGATAAGTTACCAATTTTGAACGTATAGCATTTGAAGTTGTTAATGGTTCAGTAATTAACAACTCTGAAATTTCACTTTCTGTTAAGCTATAATCGATATCATCATCACCTAAAGCAAATTTTACAATTTTAAATTTTTGTGGATTTTCAATCAATAATTGCTTACCTCTATCTGTTAGAGTAGCTTCAATTACTGCAGTACTACTATCTAAGAATCCCATTTTATATTCTCCTAATTTATACTTTTATTATCAAAGTTATTTCTGAACTAACATTATATTGTTTATTATAAATATATATTTTAATTATATTGTTTCCATTTTCATATAAATGTAAATTTTTTTCTTTATATTTTTCCGGAATATTTTTACTAACAACTATATTAAATTTATTACCGACAGTTTGAAATCTCTGTGGCTTTGTTATAATATTATTATAAACATCTAAATATTTAGCATTTATTTTTTTATTATTTTTTAAAATTATATTTGAAGAATTAATTATATTAATAAAATCAGTATAATTATTTTCTACAACATGTCCTTCATTTAATATTTCATTTGATTCAATTAAATTCTCATCAACAAGATCTATACTTTCCAATAAATTTACTTCAATTGGAATATTAATTACAGGTTCATTTATTTCATACAAATTAATTTCAAAAGAATTAGGATTAACTATCATATTAATATCTCTTGAATCTTTATATATCAATTCGTTTTTGATAATATCATTTGAAGATGGTTCTAACAATATTCCACTTTCAAATAATTGTTCTTTATTAGCATCATAGTCTACACCGTCATCTGAAAAAGTTATTTTATAAAAATTTAAACTTCCACTATTTGTTAGTTCTTCAAAATATTCTGCTGTTTTAATAACAGATATAGCAATCTTTGATCCAGTATTTGATAAATCTAGTCCCATTTTAATCCTCTTAATTATGGAGTATAAGTAAAGGGTATTGTTAATTTAGTATCTCCAAATTGATCTTTTATAACAATCTGTCCTTCTTCTTCTGTAGTAATATTTGTATTTGGATTAATCCAAACTTTTGTATATCCTTCATAATTACTATAAACTGGAACTATAGTTTTATATTGATCATTTGCAGTACAACTTATAAAATATTTATTTTTATTATTATCATCATAAGTTAAATATAATATATTTCCGGAAGCACCACTACCAGTTGTTTCTTTTAATGGCATATCTATAAATAATTCAATAAAAGGAAGTACTTCTTTTCTTCTAGTTTTTGTAAATATATTAATTGGTAAACTAGTACTAGTTGAACTTAAACTAATTCTATTTATATCAGAAGTAACTATAATATCATCAGCTTCTGGAATATATTCTATTATTGAATATTTAATATCTTTATCTGCATCATAATAATTTTCTTGTTTTGTTAGTTCATTTTTCATATTATCAACTAATAAACTGTCAGCTGCTGTTGTTGATTTATAATATAAATTTTCATTTGTTCTAGAAATAATATTTAAATTATCAACATTTCCAGATACAGATTTCAACTCACCTGTTGTTTCTAATAATTCTATAGAATTTGATAATAAAGCATTATTAGTAGATGTAATTGAAAACCTATTTATCTCATCAACATTAATTGATTTATGTTCTCCAATAATAGTTAAATCACCAAGTTCTGTGTTTTTCTTTAAATCTTCATATTGAACTTTGTTTACTTTAGTAAGTTTTTGTCTTTCTAATAAATGTGGTTCTATTATCATCGACTCAGATATTACCTTTGTTCTAGAAGGCAATAATCTTTTCATATTTGGATATAATCCCTTGTCTAAAGTTTTTATAATATCAATTATTGGTTGTAATGTCCAATTTTCTGTATAATTTAAAAAATATAAATCAGCTAATAATTGCATTTCAACATAATAATTTGTATCATCTATTGCATCTGGGTCTGGATTTCCAATAATATCTGAAAAATTATAACCATTAACATGCATCCATCTAACTATATCTTCATTTATAGCATCAATTGGAGTTATATCAATTCCAATTTCAGGAATACTATAAACATTTCTTAAATATTCTAAATCATCTTCTTCTGTAGTATCTATAAATTTAATTTTATCATGATCTATAAATTTCCCAGCCTGTTTAATATTAACATAATCTTCTTGTGTTTCACCACTTAAAGAATAATTAAATTTTGTATCTATTGGTTTTAAAGCATATGCATATTCTTTTATTTTGATTAAATTTTCTGGAATTCCATAAATATTAATTAATGAATTTATACTTTCTCTTGTACCTTTTGTTTTATATAAATAAACTAAATTATTAAGAATTCTATTCCAAAGTCTTTCACTAACTTCTGCTTGTTCTAATGAAAAATATTGTTGAGTCCAATATGAATTAAAATCTACATTATATTTACCTTCTGAAATATTATATCCTAATAATTTACCAAGTAATGGTTCTATTCCTTTATCAAACTTGTCATCACCAGAATAATTTAAGTGAAATTGTTTTGATAATTTTTCTATAGCTTTTTTATCTATATCAAATGATTCTCCTAAAACATTTAAAAAATTCTCAAATGTTTTTTCAGAATCATCAATTTTTAAATAATATTGAGGTATTAATCTAGTTAAAGAAAAATCATTATTTTTATCATAATCTAATGATTCTTCTAATATCTCAGATATATAAGTTAAATCTGCTGTATTTGTTAGATTATAATCAGCATCTCTTTGAATATCAGGCATTGTAATTGTGTTACCGTAAGAATCTATAGAAGTTAAAGAAGTTGGCCATTCTTCTAAAATAGCACTTTCAAATTCATCTAATCCTTCAATATAAATTTGATATTCTTCAATTTTATCAAAAGTTTCTATAGATGTTATAGAATAATCATAACCAGTTACACTAGAATTAATTGGATATTCTTTTGCAAGTTTATTTATTCTAGTATAAGCTTGATAATATGCTGAACTAAAAAATATAAAATTATTATAGTTAAAATATGACATATATTAATTGCTCTTTACTTTTACTCTTCTTACAATTTTATTAAATCTTTTTCTATGTTTAGTATCTGCCAATAAACTATATCTATCTTCTAAAATTCTACAATTTAAAACCATGTGTTCACCTTCTATATAAGTATAATTAGTTCCATCGGAAGTAGTTATTTGAAGTCTCATAAATTAATTTTCCTTAAACTGGTATTCTAACTGTAGTAGCTAAATAATTATCTTGATATGTTTTAAGTACTTTAATTATTTGTTCTCTATTATCTTCATCATAAATTTTATATTCAGAAGTATTATTATCTAAAACTATTTTATTAACTAACATTGCAGATATATCATTTTCATCATAATTATTTATTTTTATATCTAATATTATATCATTTATTTCATATTCAACTATATCAAAAATAAAATTATTTAAATTATTTTTTATTTTATCTATAAATAAATAAGTACTTCCATTATTATCACCTTGATTATAGATTATTGATTCATATATATAATTATTTTGATCTTTAATAAATAGTTTATTTTTAGAATAATTTTCATCTAAAAAAGGTGTTTCTAAAACAGAATAACTATCAGATGGATAATTTAATAATGTTGCATTAACATCTTTTTTAAGAATATTAGAATTAGAAATTATAATGATAATATCATTACCAAGTTCTAATATATCTTCTTTTCTTAATTTTAGTGTATTATTTTCATATATTGAATTTGTTAAATTAACAAAATTATCATTAATTTTAGAATATGCAATAATTTTAATATTGTTTTTATTAATTATTTTTTTTGTAACTTCGCTTAAATTAAATTTATTGTTTTCTAATTCATTTTGATAATCTAATTTTTTATTAATAATATCAAATTTATCATCTAAAACATTTCTTAAAAAAGCTAAAATATAATTATCTATAGACAATAATGTATTTGCTAACTGTTCATTAATTTTTGTATTTCTAATTTTTTCAAAATAAGCTTCTGTCTCATTTATTAACATATGCGTTGATCTATTAATAGCTAATAAATCTTGTTTATATTGCTCTAAAGCTGTTGACATTTCTATCTCCTTGTTGTATAATATTGTCTATTCTTTCTCTAGTAATAGTATTGTCAATTTTTTTATATTCAAAAGTCATAATAACATTTTCATCGTTGTCATCATAAACATATACTATGTCTTTATCATTATTAGATATTTTTTCATTTTTATTTAATAAAACAGACGCTCCTTTGTCTAAATCATAATTATTAACTGTTAATATAAATTTTTCATCTTCAAATAAATTATCTATTATATCGAAATTAAAAATTGATTTT
>Ga0180430_10004847_pt1 | contig 11285 bp, 7 predicted proteins | sample SS_ome_9_FD_132999 | JGI IMG/M metagenome (GOLD analysis project Ga0180430, IMG submission 132999) | Hypersaline lake sediment archaeal communities from the Salton Sea, California, USA - SS_1_S_2 metaG | ecosystem: Environmental > Aquatic > Non-marine Saline and Alkaline > Hypersaline > Sediment... | reverse complement strand
GGCCAGGTCAATGTAGGTGGGAAGGTCGGGGCCAGCAGCGGTGGCGCTGTTGGAGCCGAGAAGGGTCCACGCACCCGGATCGCCTTCGTAGCCATAGGCGGTTCCGACTTTGTAGTACATGTCAACGTCGATGACCTCACCAGCCGAAGTCCAGTTGACGTCAACGCCGTCACAAAAGAAATCCGCATAGCCAGTGATGTCAAAAGTGTTGCCGGCATAGCCGTTGTTCCAGGCGAAGAGCGTGGTGATCGAACCCTGAGCCCTCGGCCCCTCATAGACGGGCGTGGTCTGGGTCTTCTCAAACACGCGGTCGCTGTCCTGGGCGAAGCCGACGGTGCAGAGACATAATGCAACAGCAAAAACGACGAGAGCTTTCTTCATAACAGTCCTCCCTAAACAAAGAAAAACGGTACTGAAAAGAAAAAATGGATGGCCAAGGCCAAAGAACAATCTATGTCATGAGGGAAACAATCCGCCGAAGGGCGAACAAAATATCCCTCGTCCATACATATCTTGGAAAACTGATTTGTTTAACGGTGCACAATCCAGGTGCTGCATCGGTCCTCAGTTTTTAGGCTTTCCCAAAGGCGTCTTGTCCCGAAAAAGGACTGTTGAAACGCTAATATTAAAGGGATCCGGCCCCACTCTGTCAAGCGAAATGGATAGATTTTAATATTAAAAAGATTGAGCCTTCGACAAAAAGAGCGGAACAGACCGATGTCGGCGCGAGTGGTTTTTACTCAATCTTACCGAAACCGGTTGTATTCGACCGTTTCAGGCGATATCTCAGGGGTGATCCCCACGAAACGAGTGTTCAGTAAAATCGACACTCGAAGATCGAATGATTCAGAATTCTTGCGTGACGCTTGTGGATAAAGGAACATTTATGAGAGCTCAACCACTGCTCGGCGCCTCAATAGTGCTTCTGCTGGCCGCCTCGTGCATTGTCGACTCCGGACACACCGTGGGCGCAGGCAGCGACGAGCCGGTGCGTCTCGCCGCCTCGCGCGAGGCGGCCGAGGATGAGATTTACGGCCCCTTGCCCGAGGGGTGTACGTGCATCATGGTCGGCAGGCTCGCATCGGCTGACGGTTCTGTGATCACCTCCCATACCTGCGATGGCCGCTACCGGACCTGGATCGACGTGGTCGAGGGAAAGAAGCACAAAGAGGGAGCGCTCGCCGAAATATTCAAGGGGCGAATGAAAACCGAGGTTCCAACCGACCGCCGCGGGGTGACCGTTCTGGGAACGATCCCCCAGGTGGCGGAAACGTTCACAATCTTCGACACGGCCTACCCTTGCATGAACGAGCACCAGCTTGCCATGGGCGAGTCGACCTTTGGCGGCCGGCCCGGACTCCAGAGTAAAAAGGGGCTGTTCTACATCGAGGAACTCCAGCGGATCGCACTGGAACGGACGCGCACCGCGCGCGACGCGATCCGCCTCATGGGTGCGCTCGCCACGGAACATGGCTACATCGACAGCGGCGAGGCGCTCGCCGTGGCAGATCCCGAGGAGGTCTGGCATTTCGAGATCCTCGGGCCGGGCAAGGACGCCCTGGGCGCGGTGTGGGCCGCCGTGCGCATCCCCGACGACCACGTGGGGGTGATGGCGAACATTTGCCGGATCGGCACGCTCGATCTCGAAGACAGTGAGAACTGCATGGCGTCAAAGAACGTGATCTCTCTCGCCGTGGAAAAGGGCTGGTACGACCCGGCCAAGGGAGAACCTTTCAAATTCTGGAAAGCTTACAGCGGCCGCCGCCCATTCCGTGTGCGCGAGTGGTGGGTGTTTGATCAGCTCGCCCCGTCGCTCGATCTGAATTATCTCAAAACCAGCGAACTGCCCCTTTCGGTGAAACCGGACGATAAGGTCTCGGTGGAAGATGTCTTTGAGCTTTTCCGGGCCACCTACGACGGCACCGATTATGCGCTCAACCGGAACCTCGTCATCCCCAAGGGATCGGTCCCTCCTTCCGGTTTGCGTCCGCTCACGAAGAAAGGCGGCGAACCGAACGCCCAGGGCCGCGCGGCGGAGAGCGTCGAAACTCTCGACAAGGTGAGACGCGCCGACCTGGCCGAGGAGTCGATGGGGCAGGGAAACGGGGCCGCCCGGATGGAAGTCTGCCACTGGGCCCATCCCTGGCTGTCGCGCGATCAGCAGAGTCTTTTCAATACGCTCAAGCCGGGAACGATCACCTTCCACAGGCCGATCGCCGTCATGTTCAACGCCTATCACACGGTCATCCAGTGCCGCCACTGGCTGCCCGATCCGGTGGGCGGAATCTGCTGGCTTGGATTCGACAACCCGGCCACGTCGCCGCGGGCGCCCATCTTTGCGGGCGTGACCGATCTGCCCGCCGATTTCAAAATCGACAATCACAAGAAGTATCGCACCGATTCGGCATCGTGGGCGTTCCGCCGTGCGAGCCGCCTTGCGACGATCCGGTGGGGCAAGAACAAGGCGCGCCTGGAGGAAAAGATCATCGCTCTCGAGAAGCAGGCCCTGGCCGACCTGCCCGACCTGGAACGGCGGGCGGCCGAGCTCCTCGAGAAAGACCCTGCCGCCGCCAGGGATTATCTCACACGGTACACGATGAGTTTCTGCCGCGCCATGACCCATCAGTTCTGGGAACTGGGCGACGAGCTCTGGATGGATTACCTCTACTACCTCTAAAGTTTCAGAGAATCCGCCCCTTTTCCATGATCGGTCGCGCGCGGCCAGCGGCTGAGATCGCCGTGATCGTCGGTGCCTTGACGATGCAGTCGAGATGGATGAAGGCGTCGGCGTCGTGGTCGTAATTGGCTCCGATGGCGATGTGGCACGTTCCGAGGATTTTCTCATCTTCGAGCATGTTGCCCGTGATCCGCGCGGCCGGGTTCAGGCCGATGCCGAGTTCTCCGAGGTGGCGCGCGTTGCGTTCCCACTGGGTGATCCGTTTGGCCGGCCAGCCTTTGGTCCCCTTCATTTTTTTTGCCGCCCTCTGGCCGAGTTGAAGCGATTTTTCGAACCGCTGGGCGCCGGCGCCACCGACGACGCGTGTGACGAAACCGCCCTCCACCTCGCAGGTGACCGGCTTTCGAGGGACGAAAGCGCCGCCGCCATCGGCCACGGCCAAGGATCCGTCGAAGACCAGAACGCCGGCGCCGTCATGGAGAGCGGGCGAAATGTACGCCTCGCCCGCGGGAATGTTTCCCCCCGTGCCGGGCTTGCGAAAGTTACCGTCGTCGAGAAAGGCGGTCCGTCCTCTCAGGCCGAATTCGATGTCGGTCCCGCCGGGGGCGGCGATCCGAACGCGGTCGGCGCTGGTCAGCGCGCGCTTGATCTTGCGCGCGTCGCGCGCCATCCGGGCGTAGTCGACAGGCACGGTGCGCACGAAGGTGTCGACCGTGACCGACGGCGACCAGAAGGAGCGGATCCGGCCGGTGTCGAGGAGGGCGTTAAATATATGGGGCCACGATCCTTTGGTGTTTTTGAATCGGTACGCTTTTTCGAGGCCGAATCGATCCTTTCCCATCTTGTCGGCGCTGATGGAGAGCACGATGTCGGGCGCGGAACGGAGCGCGTGGATCACCGCGTCGGAGGCCGTGTCGAGCGACGTGCGCCGGGGCTGGACAAGGAGGCACGTGTCGGCGCCCTCCGCGGCGGCCGCGTCGCAGAGAGCCGACGAGATGGTGAGAGAGTCGCTCTCGGGATTGGTTATCACCACCATCCGTTCTTTTTTCTTCACGGCGAGGACCTGTTCCACTGCAACCTGGGCGGCGCCTTTGAGGCCGCGCGGGTAACGCCCGCTTCCAAGGTTTTTCTCCATCGATTTCCACGGGCTCGCCGTGGCACCTGGCTTAACCATCATTCACTCCTTCGAGAGGCCAATTCTTTCCGAGATTCGTCGGCGGCGTCGAGGCCGAACTCCCGGTGAAGCGCCCGCACCGCGTCGCGGCAGCGGGCCTGGTCGACAAGGACCGAGATCACGGTGTACGTGTCGGTCGACTGATAGATCGGTATCCCTTTCCGGGCCAGAGCGCCGATGATACGCGACATGATTCCGGGCACGCCGTGGATGCCGCCGCCGAGGAGGGAGACCTTGGCGCAGGCGGTTCTCGCGCGCACCGAGCAGCCGAGTCGATCGGCGCAATCGACGGCGGGGCGCACGTGGAGCGCCGGTAGGGTGAAGTGGGCCTGGTCGTGAAAGAGGCCGATCATGTCGAGGCTGATATTTTTCTCGGCCAGAATTTGAAAAAGACGTTCCGGAAATTCAGGCCACTCGGCCGTCGGCGCGGGCGTCACGGTGACCTGGGCGATCCCCTCGACGGAGGTCACCGCGAAGAGCCCGCTCGATTGATATTTGCTCTGTGTCAGATCGTTGGGGCTTGTGATCACCGTCGTCTCGCCCTCGCCCGAGAGGCTCTTGATCTCGATGGGTAGACCGTTCTTCTCCGCGAGCCAGGCCGATTCGGGATGGAGCGCCCGCACGCCGGCGTGAGCCAAGTGGGCGGCCTCGTCGTAGGGGATACGCGCCAAGTGGGACGCCGCGGGCACAGACCGCGGGTCTGCGCTGAAAAGTCCTCCCACATCCTTGTAAAAGACGACACCGTCGGCGTCGAGAGCCGCGGCGAGGGCCACGGCGGCCGTGTCGCTCCCTCCGCGGCCGAGGGTGGTCACCGATCCGTCTGCAGAGACGCCCTGGAAGCCGGCGGCGACGACGACGGCGCCCTGGCCTGCGAAACGTCGGATCGCCTCGGGCGCAGCGGCCACGACGCGCGCTTCGCCGAAACGGCCGTCCGTGAAAAGACCGAGCTGGATTCCGCGAAGGGATAGGGCCCGCACACCGGACGCGTTCAGCTCAGCCGCAAGGAGGGACGCGGCGATCCCCTCGCCGCAGGTGAGCAGGGCGTCCCGTTCCCTGTCGAGTTCGGGTGTCTCAGGCGGAAGGAGTGCGCCCAGCGTGTCGGTCGCATAGGGATCTCCCTCGCGGCCCATGGCGGAGACCACGGCCACCACGGCCTGTCCCTTCTCTTTCTCCTCGATGATCCGATCGATGACCATTGCGCGGCTTCGCGCCGGATTCATGCAGGTGCCGCCGAATTTGAGCACCCGCGTCTCTTCGAGCGCCTTCGACGGCGAATTTTTTTTAGCGTCGCCGCCATTCATTGCGCGTGGACCCTCCCCGCCGCGATGAGTTCCTCGGCTATCTGGATCGCGTTGAGGGCCGCTCCCTTTCGCAGTTGGTCGGAAACCGCCCAGAACCAGAACCCAAGGGGATCGTCGGGATCGCGCCGGATGCGGCCAACGTAGACGGCGTCGCGGCCGGCCGCATCGCCCGGGGAGGGGGCTTCGTCGGCCACGATGATGCCGGGGGCGGAGGCGAGCGTCGCCCCGATCGCGTCTAGAGTGGCGGTCTTGTTGAGACGGGTCCAGATCGCCATCGAGTGGCATCGGGGAACGGGCACTCTCACCGTTGTGGCCGAGATTTTAAGGTCGGCGCACTCGAGGATCTTACGGCTCTCGAAGACCATTTTGTCCTCTTCCACGCAGAATCCGTTCGCACCGATCGCGCCGATCGACGGGATCAGGTCGTGGATAATGGGACGGGCGAAAACACGCGCCTCGGGCACGCCGCCTGCGGCCACGGTGCGCGTCTGGGTGTTCAACTCATCGAGCGCGGCGCCGCCCGCACCCGACACGGCCTGAAAGGTAGTGGCCAGAACACGCTCGATGCCGAACGCTCCATGGAGCGCCGCCAGGGGCAGCAGAGCGATGATGGTGGAGCAGTTGGGATTGGCGATCAGACGGTTTTGGCAATCTGCCAGAAGGTGGCCGTTGACTTCAGGCACGATCAGAGCGTTCTGCTCTTCGCGGCGGAAAGCGCTCGAATTGTCGATCACCCAGGCGCCCGCCTCGGCAAAGGCGGGAGCGAAGGCGCGCGAACGATCAGCGCCGGCGCTGAAAAAAGCGATGTTCACACCTGAGGGATCGGCCAGGGCGAGATCTTCGATCGTCAGCGAAGATCCCTTGAAGCCGACCGTCGATCCCGCGGAACGCGCCGACGCGAGGAGGCGGAGGGAAGAAAAAGGAAAGCGGCGTTCATCGATGAGGCCGAGAAGCTCGATTCCCACGGCGCCGGTCGCGCCGGCCACGGCGATGCGGATGCCCGACATAGTCTACCTTTCCGCCACATTGAGTTCGATCGGGTCGAATTCCAAAGGCTGCCCAGGGCCGAATAATTCTGTCACCTCTGCCGGTGGTGCACAATGGGAATGTGCAAAATCATTCAGAAGAGATGAAACTTTGCCGAAAATAGTTAAAATAATAAAAGATGGGAGCAACTGTTCGGAACAATCGGCGGACGAACCAGATGAAGAAAATTGTTCTCTTTCTGATACTGATCGCTCTCATCCTGACCCTGGGCGCAGTCTTCTACAACCTTTGGCACTCCTACGCCTACCTTCCCAAGAAGAATTTTGACTTCATCGTCGTTCGCGAGGACTGCGCCATCCAGGACCTCTGTTTCATCGGCCAGAAAAGGGGCGAGGCGATCCGGAATCTCGGCCGGCCCGACAGCTATTCGGTCGTCGACGAGGGAGGACCCGCGGAACGGTCCTATTTCTATTCCAAGTACAACCTCGGCCTCGATGACCTCGGCACCGGCGAGATCGACCGGATCCGTATCGCGCCGATCGATGGGACAAACATCAAGAGATTCCGCCTTCACGACGGTTTCGAACTCGACTACCCGCTCGAGATCGAAAAGATATTCAGCCTTTACGGTCATCCTGCGGAGACGATTTCCTCCCCGGCTCAAGGGCAGATCGTCGACATGATTCAAAAAGGTGTCTCCTGCATTGCCTATGAGGGCAGCCAGTTCAAACTTGCCTATCCCTCCTCGCAGGGCTTTGTTTATTTCACCGGCCTCGAGGGACGGGTCGAAAAAATTTATATTTGCCGAAACCGATTCTGGATGTCCTACTGAGCTTCTTCTCACCTTCCTGTTGAGAAAGTGCTCTCCATTGTTTATTAGAGATCCCTGGTCCGTTCCGCCTGGAGAGGAATCATTGCGGAATCGGATCAAGTTTTTGCTAATTTATTCCGCTGAATGGATTTCAGCTTTTGTTGGAAATTCCAGCGGCCCCAATGCCTCGGAACCGCAATCGTGTCTCTCAATCGGGCGGAATCGGTCTATGGCCTCAAAATCGAAAAGACTGCTCATCGTCGAGTCCCCGGCAAAAGCGAGGACGATCTCGAAATACCTTGGTGCCGATTTCCTCGTCGAATCGTCGATCGGCCACGTACGCGATCTCCCATCGGCGGCATCGGAGATCCCTGCCAAGTACAAGAATCTCTCCTGGGCGCGGCTCGGCGTCGACGTGGACGATCGCTTCAAGCCGCTCTACATCATTCCCCGTGACAAGAAGGAGCAGGTCCGAAAGCTCAAGTCTCTGCTCAAGGAGGCGGGCGAACTCCTTCTGGCGACCGATGTCGACCGCGAGGGAGAGGCGATCGCCTGGCACCTCAAGGAGGTGCTCAAGCCGAAGTGCCCCGTCAAACGGATGACCTTCGAGGAGATCACGCGCGCGGCGATCGTCGAAGCCGTGGAAGCGACGCGCGACATCGATGAGAAGCTCGTCCACGCCCAGGAGACGCGGCGCGTTCTCGATCGCCTCTTCGGGTACGAGGTCTCGCCGATCCTCTGGAGAAAGGTGAAACCCAAACTTTCGGCCGGCAGGGTTCAGTCGGTGGCGACGCGGCTCGTCGTGGTCCGCGAGCGGGCCCGGATCGCTTTTGTCGAGGCCGGCTACTGGGATCTCGTTGCCCAGATCGAGACGGATGGGAGTCCGTTCATCGCCCGGCTGCGCGAGCTCGGCGGACGGCGTGTGGCGCGTGGGAAGGACTTCGACGAGACAACGGGGATCGTCAAGGACGATGCCGCCGTGATCCTGATCGATGAACAGATCGCCCGGTCAGCGGCCGACGCCCTCGGCGCCTCGACTCTGCGCATCGACGATGTTGCCGAAAAGAGTTTCAGCCGCCATCCCTATCCGCCTTTCATCACGTCGACCCTTCAGCAGGAAGCGTCGCGCAAGCTGCGCTTCAGCACTCACCGCACCATGCGGATCGCCCAGGGGCTCTACGAGAACGGATTCATCACCTACATGCGTACCGACTCGGTACAGCTCTCGAACCAGGCGGTGGCCGCCGCGCGCCAGCAGGTGGCCGAGATGTACGGCAACGACTACTTGCCCGACGCGCCGCGCGTCTACAAGAGCAAATCGAAGAACGCCCAGGAAGCCCACGAGGCGATACGGCCGGCGGGAGATTCTTTTCGAACGCCCAAGAGCGTTGAGTCGGCTCTCGACAAAGATGCCTACCGCCTCTACGAATTGATCTGGAAGCGGACCGTTGCCTCTCAGATGAAAGATGCCCGCGGCCAGAACACGCAGGTCCGGATCAGCGGCGATGCCGGCGAGCATGGTGTTGCGGTCTTTTCCGCCACGGGAAAGGTGATCACTTTCCCCGGTTTCCTGCGCGCCTACGTGGAAGGCAGCGACGACCCGAGCGCCGAGCTGGCCGACAGGGAGACCCTCCTTCCGTCGCTCACCGCCGGTGGCGAGCTCAAGGCGGAAAAGATCGATCCTGTCGAACACCACACCCAGCCCCCGGCGCGCTTTACCGAGGCGAGTCTCGTCAAGGAGCTCGAAGAGAGGGGGATCGGCCGTCCGTCGACTTATGCGTCGATCATCAAGACGATCCGCGACCGGGGGTACGTTTTCAGCAAAGGGAGCGCCCTGGTGCCGACCTTCACCGCTTTTGCCGTGGTCAATCTTCTCGAGAAACACCTCACCGATCTCGTGGATTACGAATTCACCGCCCGCATGGAAGACGGTCTCGACGCGATTGCCAACGGCCGTCTCGAACCCGAGCCGTGGCTGCGCGATTTCTATTTCGGCTCATCGGGCGGAGCTCCCCGGCCCAATGGAATCACGGTCACAACCAAGGGGCTCAAGACACTGATCTCCGACAGCGGCGAGGCGATCGACGCCCGTGCGATTTCGGGAACCCTGCTCGGCCACACGGAATCGGGAGAGGAGATTGCGGTTCGCGTGGGACGGTACGGCGCTTACGTCCAGATCGGCGACAGCGACCAGCGGGCGTCGGTTCCCGACGATATTCCTCCCGACGAGCTCGATCCCGCCAGGGCGCTCGAGTTCATCGACGACGCCGCCAAGGGCGACAAGGTGCTCGGAATCGATTCCGAGACGTCCAAGCCTGTTTACTTGAAAACCGGCCGTTTCGGACCTTACGTTCAGCTCGGCGATCCCGAGCTCAACGACAAGGGGAAGGTCAAGCGGGGCACCAAGCCCAAGATGGCCAGCCTCTGGCCGACGATGTCGATCGAGACGATCACTCTCGACGAGGCGCTCCTTCTCCTCTCCTTTCCGCGCGACGTGGGCGCCCATCCCGACACGGGCACGGTCATCACCGCGCAGGACGGTCGCTTCGGTCCCTACATCAAGATGGGCGATGACAGCCGCAGCCTGCCCGATCATGAAACGCTTTCCACACTCACCCTCGAAGAGGCGGTCGAAATTTTCAGCCAGCCGAAGAAGAGCCGCGGGGCGCGGGGCGCGGCGGCGCTGGCATCGCTGGGCGACCATCCGCAAACGGGAAAAAAGATCGAGGTGAAGAAAGGCCGCTACGGTCCCTACGTGACCGATGGCGAGATCAATGCCTCGGTGCCCAAGGGGCGCGATCCGGCCGCCGTCACTCTCGACGAAGCGGTCGAGCTTCTTGCCGCTCGCGAGGAGAAACTCCGCTCCAAAACTCCCAGGAAGACTCCCAAAAAAACTTCCAAGAAAACCTCCAAAAAAGCCAAGAAGGCTCCTCGAAAAGCCAAGAAAAAGCGTGCTGATGCTTGAAGAATCGGGCTGAAGCTCCACAATACGCTTTTTCTTTTCTAGGAATGTTTTTTGTGCAGCCGCCGCTCGCCGACCGGTTCGAGCCGGCTGCGCAGATCTGTGAAGGAGATGATCATGCCAGGTAAGAACGTCGTTCTCTTCGGCCCTCCGGGCGCGGGAAAAGGAACTCAGGCCGCCAAGCTTCTCGAACTTCTCAAGGTGCCCCACATCTCGACAGGCGACATGTTTCGCTATCACATCAAGAATGAGACCGAGCTCGGCAAGACGGCCCTTTCCTATTCCAATCAGGGCAAGCTCGTTCCCGATGACGTGACCATTGCCATGGTGCGCGAACGGCTCGGCCGGGACGACACCAAGGAGGGTTTTCTGCTCGACGGTTTTCCGCGCAGCGTTCCCCAGGCCGAGGCTCTCGAGGGGATCCTCTCCGAACTGAATCGGTCCCTCGACCACGTGGTCAACATCTCGATCTCCGACGAAGAAATCAAAACACGACTCGGCAAGCGCGCTTCGATCGAGGGACGGGCCGATGACGCCGATCCCGCGGTGATCGAAAACCGGATCAACACCTACAAGGAACAGAGCGAGCCCTGTCTCGGTTTCTACCGTCCCAAGGGCGTGACCAGAGACGTAGACGGGATCGGCACGATCGAAGAGATCTTCGAGCGGATCAAGAAGATCTTCGAGTAGCGGAATCCGCGGTCAATCAGTCAAACACGACGTAGTTGCCGTCGTTCTGCTCGGCGAGATGTTGCATGAGTTCGATGAGGGTCTGCTTGGGCGGTACCTGATCGCGCCACCCGCGCGGCGGATCGCCCTTGATGTAGGCGATCGTGTTGATGATGACGCCGCGGCCCTTTTGCTGTCTGTTCACGTGGCTGAGAATCTCCTCGTTCTCCGTGGTGTATCCCACAGTGGGGTGGCCGTCGGAGAGGAAGTAGATGCTCTTGACCTTTTCGTCCTCGAGAGCAAGTGAGAGGGCGCCCACCGTGTTGGTGCCGTCCGACGCGGTGCGCGTCCGGCGCACGAACCTCTTGGCCGAGGTGATGTTGTCGGGAGTTCCCGCCTGAAGGCCATTTCGGCTCCAGATCGTCATCCGCCCCGAGAAGGTGATGATGTTGAACTCGACCGACTCGTCGAGCGTGTCGAGAAGCCTAAGCAGTTCCTGACGCGCCTCCCCGATCCTGTTGTTCCACTCCATGCTTCCAGAGATGTCGAGGCAGAAGACGACACGGTGGCTGCTCATCTCGAGGCCGTGGTAGGTCCGCGGCGTACCGTGTTCGAAGCGATCGAGCTCGGTCACGAGATCGGGTTGCCGGTCCGATTTGGGAAGCTCGATCGACGACGGTTTCTTCGCCTCCGGCGTCGATGGG
>Ga0180430_10004846_pt1 | contig 11289 bp, 4 predicted proteins | sample SS_ome_9_FD_132999 | JGI IMG/M metagenome (GOLD analysis project Ga0180430, IMG submission 132999) | Hypersaline lake sediment archaeal communities from the Salton Sea, California, USA - SS_1_S_2 metaG | ecosystem: Environmental > Aquatic > Non-marine Saline and Alkaline > Hypersaline > Sediment... | reverse complement strand
GTTCCGTTACTCTTCCGCTCCTTCGGTGGCCCGGTAGCTCAGTTGGTAGAGCACGCGACTGAAAATCGCGGTGTCGGCGGTTCGAACCCGCCCTGGGCCACCATCTTTCGCTTTCAGTTCGGGCATTTACGCCAACCGGCCCGAGCAGCTCCAGCAACCCACTGGAGCAGTAAGCGTCTGGTCAGCACCCAGATTCGTCGGCCGCCCAGGTCCCCCGGCGCGAGTCGCATCGGAAAAGCTGTCCTGCAGACGGATTGTCGAGGCCGCCGGCCGCACAAATCTCCGTCATCAAGCCGCAGAACAGCCTCCGTCCCGACTGGGGCATTCGATGAGCTGGGCTGGCTCCCCGCGCCGTCCCCAGACGACGGCACGCTGGCCATAGCGACTTCCAAGGTCGACGGCCGCTCCGAGGTCGACGCCAAGAGCGAGAAAACTCTCTTCCGGCGGCCAAGCCGGATCCGCTCCTCGCCCTTCGCCTTCGAAGACTCCACCCTGGGATCGCTCGAGTTCCGCTCGAAGTCGCCGATTCCTCGCGTGATTCTCCTCGGCGCTCAGTGGCCTGGAACCCGGATTCCAGGCCGTGACGAAACACCAGCAATCGGCCCCGCATTCGTCGATAAATCCATCGAGGATCGGCGTCGCCTCCCCCACTCGAATCGTGATCCTTTGTGAGGGAAGAGAAACCTCGAAGCGTGTCTCCAGGTAGGCGGCCCAGAGATTCAATTCATCGAGATCGATTGCCGCTCCGCCCTCGAGAGTCAGAGCCCCATTGGGAATTCGACCGGTCGCGATCGCTAGGTCCTCGAGACGGCGACTTAGAGCTGCGATGCGCCGCTCCTTGCCAAAGTGTTCGTGCTGCCTGCGACTGGGGCCCAAGAGATGACGTTGCGCTTCCACCAATCGTTCGATCCCGGCATCGAACGGGATCAGCGACGCCCCACGGCGTTGAGACCGAGCCTCAACTTCCCGTTCCGCGGCCGTCGTCAGTACCGAGATGGACGTCGGACCGACAGCCCCGAGAGAACTTGCCACCTCCTCGATCGGTGATTCCCGGAGATCGAGCTCGTCCAACAATTCGAGCAACTCGACGACGGCGAAAACCTCGCCGCAATCAGGATTCAAATCGCCACCATTGAAGAAACTCCGAATCCATTCGTCTGAGCACCCAAGCAGAAAGTCGAGACTCCGGTCGGCGCGCTCCTCTGCATTGACGCATGCGACCCTCACGATCGGCTCTTGCCAAGCCTCCAATCCGCTGATCTGAACGCTGTCAGAAATGTCCGCACTAACCACAAACTCCCGCTCTCTGAGCCAGGCAACGATCGACCTCCACTGCAGCGGGCCGACGAGGTGGGCGACCTTTACGGGGCGCCCGGTGTCCAGGTGCGTCTCCCAAACGCTGCTACCCCGAGAAAGGGGGCGAAACTCGAGCAAGTACGACCAGCCGCCGCCAGAAATACCGCCCTCGCACTCAATGCGGACCGCGCGTGTTATTCTGCCATCTGTCATGCGCGAAACATCTCCTCGTCGCCGTTGGCGCCTCGCGGAGCCCCCTTATCTCGACGTTGAACCACGAACTCGGCCGTACCGCACACTCCGACTGCGCCAGCCACCGCCAAGTCGCCGTCTGCAACTGACAGATGACGACTCGCAAGCCCCGAAGCCGGCTCCTAAGGAGGCAGTATCGACTTCACGCAACCATGTCGCCATCCGCTGACCGGCCAACGCCGCATAGAGGACACTTGGAGGCAACGTGACCGCAAAGCTGCGACGCAGGAAACCGCCGTCTACTAAGGTCATCGAGGATACGATCTACGACTCGGAGAACACGTGGATCGTCCGCTCGGGCGTGCTTCAGCGCCGCCAAGGACGCCCAGCGAAGACAAAGCCGCTCTTTCTCGCGGTCGGCGAGAAGCTTCCGTTCGAGTCGCTCCGCGAAGTCCGATCAGACCTTCTCAGTCGGAGCATCCCGACGACCGGCGTCTACATCGCCCATGACTCGATGGGCGTGCCTCGATACATAGGACGAGGAAACATCTTCGGACGCCTGGCACTCCGCAAGAAGGCGCACGACGTCGAGCTGCTCTACTTCTCGTTCTACGTCGTTTCAGAGAAGGTGCACGAGCGCGAGATCGAGACACTCCTGATCCGGAGCTCGAGCGCACAGCTCATGTTCAACGAACGCAAGAAGAGGGCCAGCATCGAGACAGGGAACGTCCGCGACTACGAAGCGGGTACCGTCTTCTACGAGCGGCAACGCCGTCGCGGGCGAAAGACGCGGCGGAAGTAGCCCCCTGAGAGCTCCAGCTCGCACCGCCTCATTCGAGATCGGACCACGCGAGCTCGGAAAGCGCCCTCGCGAGCTCCTTGGCGTCGCTAGGAGTGGGTTCGAGGCGCCCTATATCGAAGTAGCGCTTGCTGCTCATCATCCCACCCGGGGAGTCCTTCTTCCAATCGGTCTCGAAGAGCTCCCCGAGCAGAAACACGCGGGTCGGACCGGCTTCCGGACGGAGAGTTCGCACCTTCGCCTCAGCATCCGCCATCAGCTCACTGTCCAACCGCTCGACGTTCTTCCACTTGAGCTCGGACTCCCCGGCAGGATCAACGTCAATGACCGCATCGATCGACGCAACGCACTCTACCCGCTTGTTCCTATACATCCCGAAGTAGCGACATCGCTGATGGCTGTAGGCTCCGCCGGCAGCGGGGCACATATAGACGTTGCCGTCGCGAACGTCCTCGGGAATGCCCGCGCAGTTGATGACGTCGAGCATCATCTGCCAGGTCGAAAGCAGACCCTGCCCGTCGAAGAACCCGCGTAACTCAGACACTGTGTCCGCGAGATTCTTAGGCAGATCGAGTTGCTCGATCGCAGCAATGAAGTCGTCGAACGACACGGGCTCAAGCGCCAGCTCACCGCGATACCGCTCCTCGCACTCTTTGTGGATCTCTTCGAACCTCGCGTCCGTCGGGCCATCAAAGCGACTGAGCGCAATCAGCACCTTGCTTCCGGATCCCTCCGAGTTGAGTGCCTCGAGGTGGCTTTGTAGCTGCGCGTCATAGAACCAATCCCAGTTCTTGGTCTCGATGTAGATCTTGACGGGCGACTGCGTGATGACGCCATCGAGCACACTCGTACCAACCCTGACCTGCTGCTCGAATGCAACGCCGACCTCTCCTCCAACACGACCGGACGTCACCGCGTCAAGGAATTCGCCCAGGTACTTGGGATTCTCTTCATAGAGCATCTTCAGAACGAGGAGGCAGTAGTTCGTGACCCGGTTCTCGGCCTGCGAATATCCTGAGAAGAGCGAGACCGGCTTACCCATTCAGCTTCGACCTCCCTTGAACTGCGACTAGCAGAGGAGGACAGGCTACCTCGTCCATTCGGCTCTCCACGAGCAGGGAACGAATGGCCGCCAACTCGCATCCACCCTCGGGGATTCGCTAGCGTTCGATGGTCTACGACCGAGTACCCATGGAAGCGAACTCCCCCCGCTGGACCGAAATCACCCGCTCCGAGTTTCCCTGGGAAAGGGAAGCGCTCAACTTCGTCCGCGAGCGGCTCCCGGACCATGAGCCCTACCGTGCCTGGTCGAACTTCGAGTTCGTGGCCGACGACGGATCGATCAACGAGGTCGACCTCCTCGTCCTGACTCCGCGGGGCTTCTTCCTCGTCGAGATCAAGAGCCGCCCCGGCAAGGTCGAGGGCGATGCCGGCACCTGGTCGTGGCACCACGACGGCCGGATCTACACCGACGACAACCCGCTGATCCTCGCGAATCGGAAGGCCAAGAAGCTGATCGGTTTGCTGCGGCGACAAAAGTCGATGAGCAAGGCGCGCGACCTCTTCCTCGAGGCGCAGGTCTTCCTCTCCCACGAGACCAACACCTGCCAGTTCCCCGATCACCTACGGGGGAGCGTGCACGCCCGGGACCGAGACAAGAGCGAGGACGATCCCGGCCGCAAGGGAATCGTTGCGGCCCTCGTCCCCGAGAATGCCGCGAGTTCCGCACGCACCCGGGTCGATCGACCGATCGCCAAGGCGGTCACCCGCGCGATGGAGGAGGCCGGGATTCGGCCGTCGAAGCGGGCGCGGCGGATCCAGGACTACCAGCTCGAGGAACTGCTCTTCGAGGGGCCCACCTACCAGGACTGGCTCGCGAAGCACGTCTCGCTCGAGAGCGACCGGGCGCGGGTGCGCATCTACTCGGTCGAGCCGGGCGCGAGCGCGGAGCTTCGCGAGACGATCAGCGCCGCCGCCCGTCGCGAACGCACGATCCTGAGCGGAATCGAACACGAGGGCATCCTCAAGTCGACGAACTATACGGAGAGCGAGCGCGGCCCTGCCCTCTTCTTCGAGCACTTCGAGAAGGCCCAACGACTCGACCACTACCTGGCAGAGCGCCTCCCGTCGCTCTCCGTCGACCAACGCCTCGCGCTTCTACGCCAGATCGCCGAGACCGTCCACTACGCCCACGACCAGCGCCTCATCCACAGGGCGCTCTCGCCCCAAAGCATCCTCGTCATCGACCCGGAGGCCGGGACGCCCCGCCTCAAGATCCTGAACTGGCAGACCGGCGCTCGCCAGGCGAGCGAGACGCGCATGACGAGTCTCGGCGTGTCGGCAACCAGTCACGTCGACGAGCTCATCGAGGACGCGAGCGCGGTCTACATGGCGCCGGAGGCGCTCGCGGAGCGGGGCAGCAGCGGGGAGGAGCTCGACGTCTTCTCGCTGGGCGCGGTCGCGTACCACCTCTTCTCCGGCCAGCCCCCCGCGACGAGCTTCTACGAGCTCACGGAAAAGCTCCGCGAGGACAAGGGGCTCCAGGTCTCGTCGGTCCTGGACGGCGCGCCCGAGAGTCTGCAGTTCCTGATCCAGTGCAGCACGCACCCGGAGGTCACCGCGCGCCTCGATTCGGCCACGGACTTTCTCGAAGGGCTCGACGACGTCGAAGAGGAGCTCACGAGTCCGGATTTCGGGGAGACCCTTCCCAATCCGATCGAGGCCAAGCCGAAAGACCTGATCGAACACGGGTATCTGGTCAAGCGCCGGCTGGGCAAGGGCGGCACGGCGCTGGCCCTGCTCGTCGAGAAGGACGGCAAGGAGCGCGTCCTCAAGATCGCCCTCGAGCCGAGCCACAACGCCCGCCTCCAGGCGGAGGCGGCGGTTCTTCGAAAGCTACGCCATCAGTTCATCGTCGAGCTTCACGACGAGCTGACATTCGGGGACCGGGTCGGCCTCGTGATGGCTCGGGCCGGCGATCGCACCCTGGCGCAACGCCTCCGGGAAGAAGGCCGCCTCGCCCTCGAGCTGCTGGAGCGCTTCGGCGAGGACCTGCTCCAGACCGTCGATTGGCTCGACCAGCACGGCGTGCACCATCGTGACATCAAGCCCGAGAACCTCGGCGTCGCGCAGGTCGGTCGCGGCGATGCGCTCCATCTCGTGCTCTTCGATTTCTCGCTGGCGGAGACGCCGGACGAGAACATCCGGGCCGGGACGACGCCCTATCTCGACCCCTTCCTCTCTCTCCGGAAGCCGCCCCGCTGGGACACGAATGCCGAGCGTTTCGCGGCGGCCATGACGCTCTACCAGATGGCGACGGGCACGATGCCGACCTGGGGCGACGGACAGAGCGACCCGGCCGTGCTCGACGTCGAGGCCACGATCGACGCCGAAGCCTTCGAGCCGACGCTCCGGGAGCGCCTGACGGCCTTCTTCGAGAAGGCGCTCCGGCGCGACGCCGGGGAGCGCTTCGACAACGCGCAGGAGATGCTGGCCGCCTGGCGAGATGCGTTGGCCACCGCCTCGGAGCCCGCCGTCTCGACGGATCACGACGAGCAGGACGAGGCGACCCAGAAAACGGCTCTCGACGACGCGACGCTCGAGACGCCGCTCGTCTTGCTGGGACTCAGCACCCGCGCCATCAACGCGCTCGACCGCGTCGGCGCCGGGACCGTACGCGACCTGCTCCAGATCCCGCCGCCGCAGCTCTCCCACATGCGTGGCGTCGGGACGAAGACGCGCCGCGAGATCGCGACCTGCTTCAAAGCGCTCGCCGAACGCTTCCCCGACGTCGAGCGAAAGCCCGTTGGCGATGCCCGCGGCGACAGCGACGAGGCCGAACGGCAGGCGAGCGCCAGTCTCGGCATCGACGCCCTGGCCCCGCAGCTGCTGCCGAGCCGAGTCGCGAAGAACGCCGAGCCCAGCCAGAACGCGCTCCGTGTCTTCCTACGCCTCTCGCCGCCCGACGGCGCCGGACCGAAGGCGTCCGGGACCTCGATCTGGCCGAGTCAGAGCGAGGTCGCGGACGAAGTCGGCGTCACCCGCGCCAGGATCGGACAGGTCCTGGGCAAGGCGCGCAAGCGCTGGCTCAAGATCCCGGCGATGACTCAACTTCGGGAAGAGATCGTCGGCCTCCTCGACGGCGCCGGCGGCGTGATGACGGCCGGCGAGCTGGCGGAGGCCCTGCTCGCGCGCCGCGGCTCGAGCGAGGTCGAGCCGCTCCGAACGCGGCAGGCCCTCGCCGTCGCCCGGGCCGCGATCGAAGCGGAACGCGACCGGGCCAACCCGCGCTGGATCGTTCGGCGCCCCCACGACGGCGGACGCATCCTGGTCGCGCGAGACGAGCTCGCCGAGGACGGCACGCCCCGAATCGATGGCCAGCGTCTCGCCGACTACGCCGAGCGGCTCGGCAAGGAGGCCGACAAGCTCGCCGCCGCCGATCCGCTCCTGCCCCCCGACCGGATCGCCGAGGCCCTCACGAGCGTCGCCCCACCTGCCGGCGGGCCGGCACCTCCCCTCTCCCGTATCCGGCAGCTCGCGGCGGCCACTTCCCGCGACGCGGCGCTTTCGAGTCGACTGGAGCTCTACCCGCGCAAGATGCCGGCCGAGCGCGCGCTCAAGCTAGCCCTCGGTGCCCTCGCGGGAGCGCGCGAGCTCACCCCGCAGCAGATCCGCGAGCGCGTCGCGAGCCGCTATCCGGATGCCGAGCCGCTCCCCGAGCGGCCCGAGCTCGACCGGCTGCTCGAGAGCGCCGGGAGCGAGCTCCGCTGGCGAACGGGGGCCGCAGGCGAGGACGCGAGGGAATCGAGCGGTCGATACGTCGCTCCTCTGCGCGAGTTCACCACGGTCCAATCCGGGACCTCCTTCACACGCTCCGCGACGCTCGCGCCCCGCTTCGACGAGGTCCCCGCGGACGAAGCGACCACCCGCGCCTTCCAGGATCGACTCGAGCACGCGCTCGCGAAGCGCGACTTTCTCGCGCTCGCAGTCTCGCCGAAGCGCGCGGTCGCGGCCGAGCGCGCCCTCGCCGCTCGATTTCCGCTCGACGTACGGAGCCTCGACGAGATCCTGATCCGCCACATGAAGCAGTACGCGCTCGAGCGGAAGATCGATTGGCAGGTCGTCGAGCGGGCGGACGCCGTCCCGCCCGGCGAGCGGTCAGGGAACCGCGACTGGAACAATCTGCTCCGCGTCGTCCACGCCGTACTCCCACGCGCGACGGCCGAGATCGCCGAAGCGTCACGTCCCGTTCTGCTCATGAACCTTGGCCTGCTCGCCCGGTACGAGAGGCTCTCCGTGTTGAGCGACCTTCAGAGCGCGACCGGGCGAGAAGGTGGCGCGCCCGGTCTCTGGCTGCTCGTGCCGAGCGACAGCCAGGCCGGTCAGCCGACCCTCGACGGACACCCGATCCCCGTCTTCACCTCGGCCCAATGGGCCGCGATCCCGACAGCCTGGCTCCTCGCCCAGGACGCCGCGATGAAAGCCCCCGAATGATCGACGCGCCCGCTCTTCTCAAGGCCCTCCAGAAGCTTCTGAAAGGACTCGAGGACAACCTGCGCGATCGCGTGAGTCCCGCCTCCGCGACGACGACGCAGGAAGAAGCAGTCGCGACCGAGCTCGACCAGAGCCTCCGCGCTCAGTTCCGCGAGGCGCGCGACGCCGGCCGAACGGCGCAGACGTTCGAATCCTGGCGAGACGAGCTCCTGACCCAGGTCGCCGTCGCCTGGATCCTGGGCTGCGTCTTCGTCCGCTTCCTGGAGGACAACGGGCTCGTCGAAACGCCCCTCCTCTCGGGACCGGATAACCGGCGCCAGAAGGCGCTCGACCAGCGCGAGCTCTACTTCCGCGTGCCGGAACGCAAAACTCACTCCGATCGCGAGTACCTCCTACACGTCTTCGAGGAGATGCGGAAGCTCCCGGCCGCCCGGGAGCTATTCGCCCCGGATCACAACCCCCTCTTCATCGTCGGCCCTTCCGGCGACGGCGCGACGCAACTGCTCCAGTTCTGGCAGCGGGTCGATCCTGAAACAGGCTCGCTCGACCACGACTTCAGCGACCCGGACTGGAGCACCCGCTTCCTGGGCGACCTCTACCAGGATCTCTCTGAGGCGGCCAAGAAACGCTACGCGCTCCTCCAGACTCCCGAGTTCGTGGAGGAGTTTATCCTTGATCGGACGCTGACACCCGCAATCGAAGAGTATGGATTCCAGACGGTTCGCCTCATCGATCCAACCTGCGGCTCAGGGCACTTCCTGCTCGGCGCATTCCATCGCCTCATCGACCTCTGGGTGCGGAGCGAGCCCGGCGCGAATCCTCGCGAGCTGGTGCAGCGATCGCTCGACCAAGTGTACGGCGTGGACGTCAATCCGTTCGCCGTCGCGATTGCGCGATTCAGGCTCCTCGTCGAAGCGCTTAGGCTATGCGGAATTAAGCGCCTGTCGGACGCACCCGCGTTCCACGAGAACCTGGCCGTCGGCGATTCGCTGCTCCACGGCCGGCGGCCAGGCCTCGAGGGGGCGAGACAGGAGTTCCTCGAAGTCAGCGACGATCCGTTGCGGCACGTCTATCAGACAGAGGATGCAGACGCTCTGCGAAGAATCCTCGGCCAGCAATACCACGCCGTGGTCGGCAACCCGCCGTACATCACCGTTAAGGACAAGGCGCGCAGCCAGGCGTATCGCGAGGCCTACTCGAGCTGCCATCGCCAGTACTCCCTCGGCGTTCCGTTTACTCAGCGGTTCTTCGAGCTCGCCGTGCGCGGCGCAGACAGTCGATCGGCCGGATTCGTCGGCATGATCACCGCCAATTCATTCATGAAGCGCGAGTTTGGCACGAAGTTGATCCAAGAGACCCTCCCCAAGCTCGATCTCACGCACGTGATCGATACGTCCGGTGCATACATTCCCGGACACGGAACTCCGACCGTGATTCTTCTCGGACGCAACCAGAGGCCGATCGGAGATAATGTTCGTGCCGCCATGGGGATTCGCGGCGAGCCCGAAGCACCCAAAGATGCTTCAAAAGGCAAGGTCTGGCTGTCGATCTTAGACCAGCTCGATCGGCCACGATCTGAGAACGAGTTTATCAGCGTCAATGACTATGAGCGGGATCGATTTAGCATACATCCATGGTCACTTAGTGGAGGTGGCGCGGTCGAACTGAAGGAGCTCCTCGAAACCGCGACCACTCGACAACTCAAGGACGTAGTCAAGGAGATCGGTCGCACCACGCATACCGGAGAAGACGCGGTCTTCTTCCTCCCCCGATCCGCAGCTGATACGCGCGGGTTTCAGGATTACTGCGTGCCGCTCGTCGTCGGCGAGGACATCCGCGATTTTCAGATCAAACCAAAGCTCGAGTCGATCTTTCCATACACCGAATCGACGGCCGAGACATGGAGCGGTATCCCTAACCCTCTACCGGAGCACTTCTGGCGCTATCGAACGAACCTTCGGAGACGGATGGATTTCGGCCAGCATATAGAGGAAAGGGGGCTGAGATGGTTCGAGCATTCGATGTTCTTTCCAAGCAGATACCTGACACCTCTTTCCATCGCTTTCGCGTTCGTAGCCACGCACAATCACTTTGTGCTTGACCGCGGCGGCAAGGTATTTAGCCGGTCCGCCCCGGTCATCAAGCTCCCTTCGGAAGCCAGCGAAGATGACCATCTCAATCTCCTCGCCGTCCTCAATTCGTCGACCGCATGCTTCTGGATGAAGCAGGTCTTCCACAACAAGGGAGACAGCACTGACTCCCAGGGAGCGCGCCTAACTGCCATCGATAGCTTTGCGAATACCTACGAGTTCACCGGGACGGGGCTACAAGAGTTCCCACTACCCGATGCACGCATGACAGAGCGCGCTCGCGTCCTCTCGGAACTTGGCGACCAAATTTCCTGCTGGAAGGAATCGCGCGACGAAGAGTCGGTTCCGGACGCTGCGACAGTCTCAACGAAGAAGGAGCTGTCCGAGTCGGCCCTTAGAGCCGCCATTGCTGCCCAGGAGGAGCTCGACTGGGCGTGCTATCAGGCCTACGGACTTCTTGACGAGAGTCTCTGCCTCGACGATTCCACTCCACCCCCACTGGAGCTTGGACAAAGAGCCTTCGAATTCGTACTGGCTCGCAGGATGGCCGTAGGCGATACAGACACGACCTGGTTCGAGCGTCATGGCTCGATTCCCATCACGGAGCTCCCAAAGGAATGGCCTGAGGAATATCGCCGCCTTGTCGAGCGTCGGATCGATCGCATCGAGTCCGACCGCAACATTCGACTGATCGAGCAGCCAGAGTACAAGCGACGCTGGAACGTAGAGCCGTTCGACGCAATCGCGAAAAGACAGCTCCGCGACTGGCTCCTCGACTGGCTCGAAGCTGAGGAAGGATGGTCAACGACTGCGCTGCAAACGACCGCACAGCTAGCCGATCGTGCGGACGACGACCCCGCATTCATGCAGGTGGCCGAGCTCTACACAGGCCGAACCGATTTCGACGCCTCGGAGCTGGTCCGAGAGCTCGTCGAGGGCGAATCCGTTCCGATTCTACCGGTCGTTCGCTACAAACCGGCGGGCCTCCGCAAGCGTGCTCAGTGGGAGAGGACCTGGCGGCTTCAGCGCCTCGAGGACGAGATCGACACCCGAACGACTGTGCTGCCCGAGGATCCTGCCTACCTCTCGGAATCCGATGCCACCAGACTCAAGGCGCAGGAGGTGGGTGAGATCTCTGTCCCGCCCCGCTACACCCCCGGCGATTTCCAGAAGACTGGCTACTGGCGCCTTCGCGGAAAGCTCGACGTCCCGAAGGAGCGCTTTGTCTCTTTCCCGCACTGCGAGCGCGGAGCCGACCATTCGCTCGTTGTCGGTTGGGCTGGCTGGAGCCACCTCGAGCTAGCTCAGGCCATCGCTGCATACTACCTCGAGGTCAAGGACCAGGAGGGCTGGCCTGCGGAGCGCCTCATACCCCTACTCTTAGCTCTCCTGGAGACTCTTCCCTGGCTCAAGCAGTGG
>Ga0180430_10004845_pt1 | contig 11290 bp, 11 predicted proteins | sample SS_ome_9_FD_132999 | JGI IMG/M metagenome (GOLD analysis project Ga0180430, IMG submission 132999) | Hypersaline lake sediment archaeal communities from the Salton Sea, California, USA - SS_1_S_2 metaG | ecosystem: Environmental > Aquatic > Non-marine Saline and Alkaline > Hypersaline >... | reverse complement strand
TCGATATCCGGTAGATCAACGGCAGCACCGGATGCTGTGGCGGCGCGTGCGGGACCAACCCCGATCCAAGCGATGCGCAGGCTGTCTTCACCCGCGCGCAGCTTGTGGCAGCGCACCCCCTGTGTGCCACGGCCTTTGGCCGGATAGGCAGTCAACGGGGTGACCTTGACCGAACCCAACTCCGTTCCTGGAAGCGCCCTCGAATCACCGGCGACGGAGACCACCACCGCCTGATCGATGGACTCGTCAACGATCGCATCGAAGGAGACGGCGCCCGAAGACTCCGGCACCTTGACCCCCGCCATCCCCCCGGCCCCGACCCCTTGCACCCGGACGCTCGCGGCCGGGAAATACAGCAGGTTGCCGGCCGCGGTGACGAATGCCAGGTGGCTGGCCTCCGCCAAAGCTTCGGGCAGTGCCCGCGCACCGACCACGACATCGGAGTCGGTCAGGGCGATGACGGTCTGCGGCTTGGCGCGACCGGAACCCGGTCCGGTGTGAACGCGCTTCACCACTCCGCTGCGAGTGCCGAGCGCAAGCGTGGTCGTGCCGTCGAGGGGAGTCAGCTCGAGGATCTGTTCTTCGGGTAGCAGTTCGGTGAAAGCACCGATCGGAACGCCGGCGGCGAGTGCGGGCGTTCCGGACACCGGAGGGATGCCCGGCAGGTCTACGACCTCCAAGGGGACAACCCGGCCGAGCGAGGTGACAGCGCCGATCGTGCTGCGGGTGGTGGTCGGGCACGCGGCCACAATGACATCGTGTGCGGCACGGGATCCGGACACCTGGTCCGATCCATCGGAGTTGCTGAGCATCGACGTGCGAGCCACCAGCCCGGTACTAGACAGCAGTGCCACGCACGGCTCATCTGGCACCTCCAGATCGGCGGACTGCTTGGCAGCAACCGGTACAGATCCTTCGAGCAGGACCGTCCGTCGAGGTGTTCCGAGACGGCTGGCGAGCTCTGCTAGGTCCTCGCTGACGACCGCACGTAGGCGATCATCGTCGGCCAAGATTCCTTCAAGGTCCTCAATGGTGCTGCGTAACTGATCGGCCTCGGTTTCCAGCTCGATGCGACTGAACTTGGTCAGGCGTCGAAGAGGCATGTCGAGGATGTAGGTCGCCTGGACATCACTGAGATCGAACACCGACATCAGGCGCTCCTTGGCGGCCGCAGCGTTGTCGGAGCCGCGAATCAACTCGATGACCTCGTCGATGTCGATGATGGCAATGAGTAGTCCGGCAACTAAGTGTGCCCGTTCCGTAGCCCTGTCGCGCCTGAATGCGGTGCGACGTTTGATGACTTCGAAACGATGCTCAACGAACTGCTCGAGCAGTTCGCGGAGCGACAAAGTCCGCGGCTGGCCATCGACGAGCGCCACCGCGTTGATGGTGATCGAGTCCTCCATAGGAGTGAGTCGATACAACTGCTCCAATAACGGCTCGGGTGCGATGCCGCTCTTCATCTCGATGATGAGCCGAAGACCGGAATCACCGTCGGAAAGGTCCACCACGTCGGAGACTCCCGAGATTTTCTTGGCCAGCACCAGGTCCTTGATGCGCTCGATCACACGCTCAGGTCCCACCGAAGCCGGTAGGGCTGTCACCACGATTCCCTTGCGGCGAGGCGTCACGTTCTCGACGGTGGTGCTCGCCCGCAAACGGAACGAACCGCGTCCGGTCGAGTAGGCCTCGCGGACGCCGTCGAGTCCGACTATCTCGCCACCACCGGGGAAATCCGGTCCCGGTACGAACGCCATCAATTCACTCGTCTCGGCCTTCGGATGCGCGATCAGATGCCTGGCCGCGGCGATAACTTCCGCGAGATTGTGCGGGACTAGGTTCGTGGCCATTCCCACGGCGATACCGCTTGCCCCGTTGACCAACAGGTTCGGGAACGCCGCCGGCAAAACGATTGGCTCACGTTCCCGACCGTCGTAGTTGGGCGCGAAGTCGACAACGTCCTCGTCGAGCCCCGCTGTGAGATCTATCGACGGGGCGGCGAGCCGGGCTTCGGTGTACCGCATCGCTGCGGGACCGTCGTCGGGTGATCCGAAGTTACCGTGGCCATCGATTAACGGAACCCGCATGGTGAACGGCTGTGCCAAGCGAACCAGGGCGTCGTAGATGGCCGAATCCCCGTGGGGGTGGAGGCGACCCATCACCTCTCCGACCACTCTGGCGCTTTTGACGTGTCCGCGCTCTGGGCGCAGACCCATCTGCGCCATCTGGAACAAGATGCGTCGCTGCACCGGCTTGAGCCCATCACGGGCGTCAGGTAACGCCCGTGAGTAGATAACCGAGTATGCGTACTCCAGGAAGGAGCCGCTCATCTCTTCGGCGACATCGACATCGATGATTCGATCGGCCGGGGGTGAGGAACTAGTCGACGTCTTCTTCCTAGCCGCCATGGTCGCCTTCTCGATTAGCAGGTTGGCCACCGATGCCGGTGACCGCGACAGCCGCGACCGAAGCCCCGTTGCGTGCTGACTCGACCGCGCTGTGTCCGCGAGCCAAGGCTGCCAGGAAGCCCGCCGCGAAGGCATCACCCGCGCCGGTGGTGTCGGCCGCATGTTTCGCATGGGCAGGAATGTGGGTGACATCTGTCGCAGTTATCACGTAGGCGCCGAGTTCACCTACCTTCATGACAACCACATCCGGCCAATTCCCCGATGATGCTCCGCCGTGCAGCTCCTCGGCGAATGCCATCGCGGAATCGAGTGAAAGGGTCACTGGTGCGACCAGTCCGCGCAGGGACTGAATCTCTTGTGCGGTAGCCAGAAATACGTCGATGTGGGGGAGTACGGCCAAATGGGCCGCGCGCCAGTGGTCGATAGTGGTGGAGCTGGTGAGTGCCGCGCTATCCAGACTCGTTCGTACTCCTTCGATGGCTACGTGGGAGAGGAGGCGTTGCACGAAAGTCGGGTCGTGGCAGGCCGCATAGCCCGACACGTGAAGGTGTGAGGGGCCGCCGCGGATGAGTTCGATCAACTCCCGCTCGACCTCTGTGCGGCCGATGTGCGCGTTCGCACCCGAGGAGGGGAACATCGTCCGGGTGCCATCGGCAGAAGTCACGATCACGCATTCGCCGGTCGGACCGGGAACCGAGGGCAACGTGTGAGCGATACCGAGGCTGGACACGCGATCGCGTACCCAGCGGGCGGCTGAGTCATCTCCGAGTACACCAACCAAGTGCACTCGTGCGCCGGATATTTGCAGCCAGGCGGCGGTGTTGGCTGCCTGGCCCCCCAGTGACCGGGTCATGTGCGCGGGATTGTCCGCATCGATTCGAATGGTTCCGGGGATATGAACGAGCGTGTCGACCATGACATCACCGACGGTCACGATCGTTCGGTCGGTTGCGGGTGATCGGGCAGCCAAGGGTTCGATCGAGTTCAAGGCCCGGCCACGAGTTTGCGAGCCGATGCGATTCTGGCAGCCAATTCGGCATTGTTAACGATGAGCTCAGCATTGGCCTGCAAACTCGCACCGTGCGTGGCTCGATGGAAATGATCGAGCAGAAACGGGGTGACGTCCTTGCCTGCGATTCCGCGACTACGTGCCATCTGCAGACCTTCCGCGAGTGTTGCGTCGTGCAGATCCGGATCCAAAGCGGCATCGGATCGAATGGGGTTCGCAACCACGATCGCCCCGGTTAGTCCCAGCGCTGCGCGTGATCGCATGACATCTGACACCTCCGCGGCATCGTCGACCCGCCAGGTCAGGTCGTGACCGGAGTCGGGGAGATAGAACCCCGGAAAGCGCGATGTGCGGTAGCCCAGGATCGTGATGTTCAGCGTTTCCATCCGTTCCAAGGTGGCGCCCACGTCGAGGATGGACTTGACTCCTGAGCACACGACCGTAACCGCGGTCGAGGCGAGCGTGGTCAGATCAGCGGATTCGTCCCAACTATCGCGAGCCTGGCGATGCACGCCACCGAGTCCACCGGTTGCGAAGACTTCGATCCCACAGGTGTGGGCGATGACGCTCGTGGCCGCGACAGTGGTGGCGGCACTTCCTGACCGGGCCACAACGATCGGTAGATCACGTACGCCGGCCTTGACTATGTCATCGCGGGCCGCAACCTGCTCGAGCAGCTGCTGATCGAGCCCGACGTGAACGGTCCCATCGACAACCGCGATGGTGGCAGGGATCGCGCCTGATGAGCGGACGACCTCCTCGACCTCAATCGCCACGCGCAGATTCTCAGGGCGTGGCAGCCCATGGCTGATGATCGTCGATTCCAGCGCGACGACCGGCATCCGGTTCGCGAGCGCGTCCGCGACCTCTGGCGCTATTGCTATCCCTGACGGCACACCCGGACAGTACCGGGACCTGGCAGGATGTCGGCATGAGTCAACCTGGCGCCGCCACGGCGCTGCGGGCCGATATCCAGCGCAGCGGGTACTACCCCGAACTCGTGGCCGAAGCGCTGGAGACGGCTCTGGGTGGTGAGGAACCGGGCAGTTACGTGGTCCACCACGAGGCCACCTTCGATCGCGATGAGTTGCGTCGTCACGTGACCGTCCTCGTACTCACCCCCACCCGACTGATCGTCGGTCATGTCGATGAGCATGCCCCCGAGGACGCTGAAACGACCTATGCGAGTGCCTCGACCGAGGCCGTTCGGCTCGAGCGCGTGGACTCGGTTGTCGTCACCCGGGTGGTGGGCGACCCAGCGCACCATCGGCCAGGTGCACCAGCCGCTGAGGTAGTACTGACAATCGGCTGGGGGGCCGTGAACCGGATCGATCTCGAACCCGCATCGTGCGCCGATCCCTCCTGCGATGCCGATCACGGTTACACCGGTACTTCCAGTAACGACGACCTCTCTGTGCGGGTGTCCGAGGCCGCAGATGGCGCGGATGTGGTGTCCCAGGTGTTGCGATTCGCCGGCGCGCTATCCGAGGCAACCGCAGCTCGCAGGGACTGATGCGTCACCTCAGCGAGCTCAACCTTGCCGACGTATTGCCGGCAGCGGCACATTCGCTGGGCGTTGAGTCCTTTGCCGATCGCCTCGGTCTGGGACAGTGCGAGATTGTCATCGTGTGCCTGATCGACGGTCTGGGCGCAACGGCGATCGAACAGCATGGCGATGCTTTCCCGAGCCTCGATCAGGCTGCTGGCGGTTCAATCGAGGCCGCCTTTCCCACGACCACCGCCACGGGCTTAGCGACTTTGGGAACGGGCATGCCTCCCGGCCAGCACGGGATCCTAGGAGCATCGTTCTACCTACCCGATCGAGATGAACTGCTCTCGCCCTTGCACTGGGGCTCGGACCCACACCCTGCTGCGGTGCAGCCCGAACCAACCGTCTTCGAGGCTTGCTCCGATGCAGGGGTCCGGTGCACCGCCGTGGGTCCGGCCGCATATGCGGGCTCCGGACTGTCGCGAGCTGTCTTGCGCGGGTCGGAGTATGTGCATGCGGAAACGATCGGGGACCGCGTTGATGCAGTTCGTGAACTTGCCTTGAGGGTGTCCACGAACGGCTCGCGGGAGTTGGCCTACGTGTACTGGCCCGCACTCGATCGAGCGGGCCACGAATTCGGTCCGGAGTCTGCGCAATGGCACGCGGCCGCCGCAGATGCGAACGAACTCATTGGCCGGATCCGTGGCGAATTGCCGGCTGGCGGTGCCGTCGTGGTCACTGCTGATCACGGCATGGTTGAAGCAGGTCGGCGAGTGTGGGTCGAGGACGAGCCTGCGCTGTGCTGGGGGGTTCGGCTTCTGGGCGGCGAGCCGCGGATGCGCTATTTGTACTGCGAGCCAGATGCTCTCGATGGCGTCCGGGATCGGTGGGGGCAGGTGCTCGGGGACCGGGTAACCATCAGGACCCGGGAGGAAGCGATCCAGGACGATCTCTTCGGCTCCGTGGACCCGGCGTTGGCCGATCGCATAGGGGATCTTGTGGTGGTCTGCGAGCCGGGAACATCGATCGCTAGCCGGATCGCCGACCCCCGACTATCTGCGCTCCCCGGTCAACACGGGGGTCGCAGCGATGACGAACGGCGGGTACCTGCCTTGATCTTGCGGGGCGGCCGCTGAAGCGGTGTGGCACGATTCCGGCGTGGCAGAGCTGGTGTTCTACGCCGGAACTATGGATTGTGGCAAGAGCACCCTGGCATTACAAACGGACCACAACCACAGTTCGCGAGGCCGCTCGGGATTGATCTTCACTCGACTCGATCGCGCAGGCGAGTCGGTCTTGTCCAGCAGACTCGGACTATCGCGGCCGGCCATCGAAGTTGATGACTCCTTCGACTTTCGCCGCTACGTGGTCGATCGCCTGAGCGCGGGGACTCGGGTCGACTACATCATCTGTGATGAAGCGCAGTTCTACACCGAGGAGCAAGTCGAACAGTTAGCACGGGTGGTCGATGAGCTTGCTATCGACGTCTTCGCGTTCGGAATCATGACGGATTTTCGAACCCGACTATTCCCTGGTTCCACCCGGCTCGTCGAGCTAGCCGACAGGGTGCAGGTGCTTCAGGTCGAGGCATTGTGCTGGTGCGGTTCCCGGGCGATACACAACGCACGGACGCTCGATGGCGAGATGACTACCGAAGGCGATCAGGTGGTGGTAGGCGATGTGGGCGGCTCAGGGCAGGGTGCGATCGCCTACGAGGTGTTGTGCCGACGGCACTACCGAGCCGGGCTCACCGCACGGCGTGCGGGGGTTGAACACATCTCCCGGGAACCGTTGCCCTTCACAGAATCCGCCGACTAGTCCTCGGACTTAGTCGCCCCGAACAAAATCTCATCCCAGCTCGGGACGCTTGCGCGTCCCCGCTTGCCTTTCGCCCGCTTGGTGCGTTCACTGCGCGCGCTGTTCGAGCTTGGCTTTGATTGCTTACTGGTAGCCGCTGGCTCACCGAACAGCGCGTCCTCACTGCTGGAAGTGTCGGTTGCGCGCGCCTGCTCGGCAAGCGGATCGGATGTGACCGACACTAAGCGGGGTCGAGCCGCTTCCTCCTGATCCTCCGCAGTGACTTCGGGACGGTCGGTGTCGGTGTCGGTTGTGGGCACGGGCGCCGGCTCGGTGGCAGCAGCCGCGACCTCGAGATCGGCCACGACACTGGGGCCTCCGCCCATCAGTGCGCGCGCGGCTTCATCTTGGGGGTGCACGGATCGTCCCACCTCTTCGTACAGCCACGTTCCAACCGCCGATCCACCATGGAACGCTGTGACGACCCAACGCCCCTCAGGATTGCGGTAAGAGTCCCAGGTGAGCTCCTCAGTATCCGGATCAACGTCCAGGCGAACGCTGACGGACTGATGCAAGGTAGCCCCACCGCGGGAGCGGGAGATCTCGACTGCTGCAGCTTGCTTCGCAACGTATGCGCGTTCACCCAATAGTGGCTCGGCGTATCGCGTGACCCTGTCCAGCGGCCAGCCGGTTTCCGCCGCAACGACCTCAGGCGACGCGCCCGCACGGACGCGCGCCTGGATCTCACGGGGGCTCAGCGGTTGCAGCGTGGGCTCCTTCGATGGCGTGCAGTAGGACGCAACCTACCGCCTCTGCCTTGGCGGTAGGCAGCAGGCGACACGCGCAGCACGCTAAGCACCTGGGTGCGGCCCGGGCAGGGGGGCGTCGTTCCAGGCGTTGGGTGAGGGTTGGGCCGCAGGCTCGCGGGGTGGTGCCGACAGCGAGGCATTACGCGCGAAGAGCACGATGACGGTCACCAGCGCACCCAAGGCACACAGACCTAACCCGGCTCGAGCCCCGAAAGCATCGACGACGATCCCGGAAAGCGCCGATCCGAACGCGAAGCCGGCGGCCAGGCCGGAATTGGTCCAGGTCAACCCTTCGGTCAGGTTGCGAGGATCGACGATTCGCTGAGTCAGGGAGAAAATGCCTATGAGTGTCGGCGCGACGCTAGCCCCCGCTCCCATCGCGAGCACGATGAGCGCCGCGTTCGTATCCACGAGCCAAAAGCAGGCAGACACCGCAGCGAGGACTATCGCTGCAACTTGCGTATGGCGACGCAGTTGCCCGGGCCATGGACGCATCCCGTAGAGGATCCCGCCAACCATGGAAGCTGCAGCGAAACTCGCTAACACGAGCCCGGCGACTTCACCGGAACCTCGTTCCGCGGTGAACGCAACGGTCGCCACATCTAGCGCTCCGAACAACAGACCTAGGCCGAGTGCCGCGACGATCAGTGCTGTCAGGCCGCGAGTACGCGCGACTGCCCACAGGGAGGCCCGTTCGGTTTCGTGTCGGTTGGCAGGTGGGGACGATCGCACCGATCCGGATAGCCACAAGGAACCGACGAAGATGAATGCAGCGGCGAGAATCAAAGGTGCGGGAAAGCCGACGGTAAAGGCGACGGCCGTGGTGATCACCGGGCCCAGGGTGAAAATCAGCTCGTCGAGAATGCTTTCCCACGCGAAGCCGACCCGCAGCGTGTCGGGTCCATCGGCAACGTAGCTCCAGCGCGCGCGTACGTACGACCCGATAGCAGGAGACGATGCACCTGCGGCCACGACGAGAAGGACCTGCACTGGGCGCCAGGCGTCGAGGACTATCGAGCTGGTGAACGCTATGAGCAGCGCAGCATGGGCCGTAGCGAGAACACGCAGGACCGTGACTTGACCGACTCGGTCCGCCCAACGGCTGGTGACGATGCTGGCGAAGGCCGCGGTGACGGCGTAGCTGGCACTGAGCGCCCCGGCGTACGCATAACTCCCCGTAGCGTTGCTCACCAGCAGCACGATTGCCAAGGCGATCATTGCCACCGGCAGACGCGCCAACGCCCCCGCGGAGGTAAAGGAACCGACTCCGGGGCGAGTGAGCGCGTGTCGGTAACCATGCGCGGTGTGCTCGGGCATCTACGAGCAGGCTAGCGTGTGGCGCCTGATGCCTTCTCGACCGAAGGACAGGCATAACCACGATGAAGGGTGGGCATCGCGAGATGACCGTGGCGACAGGTGATGCCCGTACGCTCGCTGAGATCCTTTCGTGGCATCCGCTGGCCGATCTCGCCTGGCGCGCGGCGGGGGAGGCAGCCGCTTTCTTGCATACACAGCGGCCCGAAGTCCTGCCGGTAGAGACGAAGTCGACACCGACCGATGTCGTGACCTCGATGGACAAGGCCGCTGAGCATTTGTTGACCGAACGACTGTTGGGCGAGCGGCCAGGTGATGGTCTGCTCGGTGAGGAAGGGGCATCGACGCCGAGCCACACCGGGATCCGTTGGATCGTTGATCCCCTCGACGGAACGGTCAATTACCTCTACCGGATACCGCTATGGGGGGTCTCGGTCGCAGCGGAGGATGAGGCCGTCGGCGGGGCCGTCGTAGGCGTGATCAATACGCCGGAATCCGGGGAGGGCTTCATCGGCATCCGAGGCCGAGGCGCGTGGCGCGTCGTCGGCGATATCGGTGAGCAGGTGTGCGTTCGCGACTGCGACGACTTAACCCAAGCCATGGTTGCCACCGGATTCGGGTACTCGCCACAGCGGCGTCTGCACCAAGCGGACGTCGTGCGCGAAATTATCTCCGGGATTCGTGACATTCGTCGGTCCGGGTGCGCGGTCGTGGACTTCACCTGGCTCGCGCGAGGTCGCATCGATGCCTATTACGAACGTGGACTGAATACGTGGGATGTCGCCGCGGGAATGCTCATCGCCCAAGAGGCCGGCGCGCAGGTGCGTGAGGTTGGCGGCGACACCTTCGTCGCGGCGGTACCCGGCATCGCTGACTCATTGATGGAGCGTTTGTCCGCGGCCGGGTTCATTGACGGCGAGTGGGCGTAGGCGGGTCAGGCGTCGAGCCTACGTAGCTCCGCGTTGTACCAGTGGGCGTTGTGGACGTAGGTGGCAACCGAGTCGGCGAAATCCGCGGGCTGAACGACCGACTCGGTGATGCGGGCCGGAACACCCAATGCGCGTGCCCGCGCAGGGACGATGGTTCCCGGTGACACGACCGCGCCAGCACCTACAAGCGATTCCGGCCCGACGCTGACCCGATGCAGCAGGACCGAGCCTGAGCCCACGAGTGAGTCGTCGTGGACCGTGCACCCTTCCAGGTGGGCGTTATGGCCGACCACGCACCGATCTCCCACCACGGTGTCCAGATCCTTCGTGCAATGGATCACCGTGCCGTCTTGGATGGATGTCTGCCGGCCAATCCGTACCACCCCATGGTCGCCACGCAGGACCGCCGTGGGCCAGATCGAGGATTCGGCTCCGACCTGTACATTCCCGATGATTACTGCCTCCGGGTGCACGAAAGCGGACGGGTCGATAAGGGGGATGAGTTCGCCGAGGGCGTAGATGGCCATGCCCTAGTTTCCCTCCGCGGCACGCCGCACGCGACCCCGAAGCGCACATACCGGGAACATGGGGCACAATCTGCGCGCAAGATGACCCGATGAGGGAGGGCAGTGGGCCATGGCCACCGATTACGACGCGCCTCGCAAGACCGACGAGGAACTCGCCGAGGACAGCCTCGAGGAGTTGAAAGCGCGTCGCGCCGAAAAGACCGCGTCGGCGGTCGACGTCGATGAGGCCGAACTGGCCGAGAACCTTGAGTTGCCCGGGGCGGATTTGTCCGACGAGAACCTCACGGTGCGCGTGGTTCCCAAGAAGTCCGACGAGTTCACCTGCATGTCCTGCTTCCTCGTTCACCACCGCAGTCAACTCGACCACGAGGGCAAGAACGGGCCGATCTGCAAGGACTGCGCCTAGTCCTCCAACACGCGCGCGGTGGCCCGGAAGATGGCCACCTCGATCACCGCTGAGGTAGCCGCAGTCAACGCCGCCCAGGCGAGAACGGACCCCAGACCTGCAGTCCTGTCCCGTCCGGACGGGGCCTCCTTGCCGGTCATCGACCGGTAGCCCGACGTCAACGCCTTCTTGGCGAGGATCGTGGCGCCGAAAGCGAGCGCGGGGGCGATGATGGACGCGAGATGCACACCGGTGTTGTCCGTGGAGTTCGAATCGCTCATAGGGACACTCTGTCGCATCGTGTCTGCGCTGTCAGCCCGGTGTTCAGGAATCCGGGAACTCGGGAGGCTCGAGCGAGCCGTCTGGCCGGTTGGTTGCCTCGTGCGCGATTCGCTCTGCAAGGTCTTCAGCGCGTCTCGACGCAATTACCCAGGTGCGATGCGGATCCGTGTCGTCGTTGTTCGAGATCACCACGGCGGCCCGCGGCGACCACGGGGCGGTCACCACGAAGCTGTTGATCGGAACCCGCGGGTCGAAGCCTCGACGGGCATCCGACAGTTCCTGCCCGCGCAGCACCAGCACGGAACCGACTGCGTCGAGAGGCAGTACCGCCATGCCTGCGG
>Ga0180430_10004844_pt1 | contig 11291 bp, 9 predicted proteins | sample SS_ome_9_FD_132999 | JGI IMG/M metagenome (GOLD analysis project Ga0180430, IMG submission 132999) | Hypersaline lake sediment archaeal communities from the Salton Sea, California, USA - SS_1_S_2 metaG | ecosystem: Environmental > Aquatic > Non-marine Saline and Alkaline > Hypersaline > Sediment... | reverse complement strand
TTACTTCGGAGTTGGAAAAGGGCAAGCCTGTAAGGATCACCTATCCCCGTTTCTGGCGGACACCGACCGGAGGATTGCAATTCTGCTACCGACGCGGCGGGTCGGGAAACGGCGACCGCATGCTCGTGGACTATGACGGTAAGACCGGTAAATGGGCCGGCACAAGGCAGATCGACTCCGGGAAGGGCCAATTCTCCGACGCCGTGGGCAAGAGCAGATCGAGGTGCTCTTATCCAAACGGATACGACTATGGCCCCCGCGGCAGGCTGCATGCGACATGGGTCTGGCGGGAAAGCTCCCAGGGGGCGAACCACGACCTCATGTACTCTTACAGCGAAGACGGGGGCAAAACATGGCTCAATAACAATGGCGAAACGCTGAGCGGACCGCCGTCGGTGACATCGCCCGGCGTCAAAGTCGTCGATATCGGACGAAAATACGGACTGATGAACACGCACGGTCAGGCAGTCGATTCCCGCTGCCGCGTTCACGCGGTCATGTGGCATTGCAGCGATGAATCCCTGAAAACCGCCGGAATCAAACCGGGGGAAAAGCGATGGGGACCGCCAGCGGCGCGCCGCTACCATCACTACTGGCGCGATCCCACAGGCGTCTGGCGCCACGCGGAGTTGCCCCGAGCGGCCGGCACGCGACCAAAGATATTCATCGACGCCGAAGACAACGCCTACGTTATCTATAGCAACTCGTGGAGTCGCGGAATTTTCTTTCCGAAAGGCAGCATGATAATCGCGGGCGCAACGGCGAAATCCGCCTGGAAAGACTGGAAAACCATACACGTCGAGAAAGGTCCCTTCGGAAACGAGATGCTTTTCGACTACTATCGGTGGAAGCAGGACAAGATTCTCTCGGTGATGGTGCAGACCTCACCGAAAAAACCACACGCCGCGACACCGCTGCGTATTCTGGACTTCCGCCTCGAACGAGAATAACTAATATCATCACGAGGAACTGACATGAACCGACGAACTATGATTACCCTGACCGGGATTGCAATCGCGCTTACCATGCAGAACGGATGCGCCGTGAACAACCCGTCTGTTGTGAACGAGCCGACGGCGGGCAAACCCAAGGTCATCGCAACCCCCGATGCCCAGTTCGAACTGAACAAACGCAAAGTCGCGGGAAACTCCTCCTGGGCGATCGTGTGCAACGGGACGTGCATGGGCGCTCCGGCGCTGGCGTTTTTCGACTCGTCAGAAGCCGCCGATGACAGCGTCGCGGTGAAAGTACTCGATGGCATAGAGATCGTCGTCGAGCCCCAAGCCATGGACCTTGTCGACAAATGGGGCGAGATCGTCATTCGATGCATGAATCCCGGCAGCAGGGATATCGTGGTCGAATTCGCCAAAACGCAATCGGGCCAATAGACCCTCCAGGCGGGAGTTCGCCAAGACCTGATGAGAATCCCAACAAACCTTGTCGCGGCGGCAGCGGCCTGCATGACAATGTGGGTTTGTTGCGCCGAATCGGCGACGAGGCAACCGCCCGGATTGTCTGTGGACAAAGGCATGCTCGTCTTGCGAGGCAAGCCTTATTCGGGCGTCGGGGTGAACTATTTCAGCCTGTTTTACCGGCGGATCAAGAAACCGTCTGACGAATCACACCGCAGGGGCCTCGAGCGACTGGCCGGCGCGGGTATACCGTTCGTCCGGTTCATGACTTGCGGATTCTGGCCGGTTGACTGGGACCTCTACCTGCGCGACAGGGAGGCGCACTTCAAACTTCTCGACGGCGTGTTCAAATCGGCGGAGAAAGCGAAGATCGGTTTGATACCGTCGCTGTTCTGGCACATGTCGACCGTCCCGGACATCGTCGGCGAACCCGTGGATCAACTCGGAAATCCCGACAGCAAGACCATCGCGTTCATCCGCCGCTATACGAAGGAAGTCGTTCTGCGTTACCGCAACTCACCGGCCGTCTGGGCATGGGAGTTCGGTAACGAATACAACCTGCACGCCGATCTGCCAAATGCGTCAAAACATCGCCCGCCGGTTTGGCCGACGCTGAAGACGGCCCGAAAGAGAACGAAGCGAGATGAACTGACGTCTCAGGCCATGCTGACGGCGCTGTCCGAGTTCGCCAAAACCGTGCGCAAATACGACAAGCATCGAGTCCTGATCACTGGACATTCGGTCCCCCGCCCCAGTGCATACCACAATACGAAAGAAAAAAGTTGGAAGAGCGATTCGCCCAGGCAATTCGAGCAGATACTCCTGCGGGACAATCCCGACCCCTTCGACACGATCTGCGTCCACGCCTATCCGAAGGCGAACCGCAAGTACTCCGCCGGCGCCGACAGTCTGGCGAGCATGATAGAGACGATTCAAAGAATATCCCTGAAGGCCCGCAAGCCGCTGTTCATCGGCGAGTTCGGCGCCCCCCTGACACTCGGTAAGGAAAAGGAGCGGTTCGCGTTCCTGGAACTCCTGAACGCGATCGAAACCAACAGGGTCCCCCTTTCGGCGGTATGGGTCTTCGACCACGCGGGGCAGAACAAGGACTGGAATATCACATTCGACAACCAGAGAAGTTACATGCTGAAGCTAATCGCTAAAGCGAATCAACGCATGAATATTGAGGTGACAAAATGAAACGGCGCGATTTTCTGAAGGCGGCGGGTTGTTCGGCAATCGCTGTGGGCCTGGCGGGCAGGATCGCGGCCCGGACGGCGGGCGACAAGCCGAATATCGTATACATGATGCTCGACGAGATCGGTTACTTCGAGCTTTCGTGCATGGGGCACAAGATTCTCAAGACACCCAACTTCGACCGCCTGGCCGCGGAGGGGATGCGGTTCACTCAATGCCTGGCCGGCGGGCCGGTGTGCGGGCCTACACGGTGCGTCCTGCTCACGGGCAAACATATGGGCCACTGCGAGATGCGGACGAACGGCGGCGGAACGCCGATCACCAAGGGCGAATTTACGCTGGGCGAGATGTTCAAGTCGGCGGGATACGCAACGGGCGGCTTCGGCAAGTGGGGCATCGGCGACTCGGGGACCACCGGGGCGCCCGAGATTCATGGTTTCGACACCTTCTACGGATACTATCACCAGGTCCACGCGCATACCTATTACCCGAGGTATCTGCTGCGAAACGGAAAACGGGAAATGCTGCCCGGAAACACGGGCGATTACCACAAGGGCCAGACGTTCTCCCAGCAACTGATCCACGATGAAGCGATGAAGTTCATCCGCCGCAACAAGGACAAACCGCTGTTCTGCTACCTGCCCTACACACTCCCGCACGGGCTATGGAGCATGCCCGAAGACGATCCGTCGTGGTTGATGTACAAGGATATGAAACTGGGCGGAAAGGGACAGCGGCGTCCCAGCGACCCCAACATGTATGCGGCGATGATTCACATGGCCGACCGCTACATGGGCGAGATCGTGAAACTGCTGAAGGAACTGAAGATCGACGACAACACGATTATCGTCTTCAGCGGCGATAACGGCGGGCAGCCTTATTTCCGGGACGCCGAGCATCCGCGCGGCGTGTTCGAACCGAACTCGACTGTATTCCGCGGAGGAAAGGGATCTTTGCTGGAAGGCGGGCTTCGCGTTCCGTATTTCGTGCGGTGGCCTGGTAAGATCAAACCCGGATCAGTCACCGATCACCTGTGCTATTTCGGCGACGTCATGCCGACGTTGGCTGAAGCGAGCGGAGCGAAAACTCCGGACGATATCGACGGGATATCCTTCCTTCCGACCCTTCTGGGCAAGGGGACCCAGAAGCAACATGATTTCCTCTACTGGGAGTACGCCGGGCAGGTGGCGGTGCGGAAGGGCAAATGGAAGGCGTATATGTCGAGGAAGCAGGCGTGGCAGTTATTCGATCTCGAAAAGGACTCGCTGGAGAAAAACGATCTGGCGAAGAAGCATCCTGACATTTTGAAGGAAATGACAGACTACGCCAAGAGCGCGCACATACCGGTCAAGGGCGGCCGGTGGATCGATCGAAGCAAAGGATTCGACGGGCACCGGGGACGGAAACCGAAGAAGGCTAAACCGAAGAAGTAGTCAACAATCCCGACTGCGTCGGGACTAGGCGGACGTACCGTCCTGCCGCTAAACGGAGATTTGAAACCGCTGACTGGAACTACGCCTTGGCGAGTTTTTCCTGGGCGGCGTGCATTTGTTCGGCGGTGGGGGCTGTTCCCGTTTCCATCATGTCTCGGAAACAGTCGAACAGGTACGTCGCGTCGTGCGGACCGGGGGAGGCTTCGGGGTGATATTGAACGCTGAAGATCGCGCTGTCGCCGTGCGTGAAACCCTCGATCGTCTCGTCGTTGAGATTCACGTGCGTCACCTCGGCGCCGGTGGATTTGAGGGATGCTTCGTCGACGGCGAAACCGTGATTCTGGCTGGTGATTTCGACTTTACCGGTGGCCTGGTTTCGCACGGGCTGATTGACGCCCCGGTGCCCGAACTTAAGCTTGTACGTCTCGGCGCCGAGCGCCAGCGAAAGCATCTGGTGCCCGAGACAAATCCCGAAGATCGGGACCTTGCCCACGAGTCCCTTGAGCGTATCGATCGTATACGTCACGACCGCCGGATCGCCCGGACCGTTGGACACGAACACGCCGTCGGGCCTGGCGGCGAGGATCTCATCGGCGGGCGCGGCCGCGGGGACGACGCGAACCTTGCATCCGCACTCGACGAGGTTCCTCAGGATGTTCATCTTGGCGCCGCAATCGATGGCGATCACGTCGAATACCTTCTCGCCATGGGCGCGGGCGCCCTGGGCAAACTCGCTTGCGTAACCGTCCGGCCAGTCGTACGCTTCGGCGGGCGTGACACAGGCGACCATATCCTTGCCCGCCATCGAGCCAAACGCCCTGGCCCGCTCCACGAGTTGGTCGTCAGAGACTTCTTCTGTACTCAGCACGCCCCCGACGGCGCCGGTCAGTCGAATGTGCCTGGTAATCGCGCGGGTGTCGACGCCGGCGATATCCACGATCCCCTCATCGGCGAGGTATTCTTCCAGCGATCGGGTCGACCGGAAGTTGCTGACCGTCGGCGAGAGTTCCCTGATCGCGAAACCGCGGACCTGGACTTTGCGGTCGCGGCTCTCGATATCTTCGAGATTGACTCCCGTATTGCCCACCAGCGGATAGGTCATGGTGACGATCTGCCCGGCGTACGAGGGGTCGGTGAGCACCTCCTGGTACCCGGTCATGCCCGTGTTGAACACGACCTCGCCTTCTGACGAGCCCTCGGCGCCGAAAACTTTCCCGGTGAAAATCAGCCCGTCGGCCAAGGCAAGCCTGCATGTTTTATGGGTTGACATCAGTATCTCAATCGTTCCCGGCCGCGCTACTTCAAGGCGCAGCATTTCTTGTACTTCTTGCCCGAACCGCACGGGCACGGGTCGTTTCGCCCGGGGGTCTTGTCGGCCTTTATCGGCTCGACGGGCGGCGTGTTGTCCAGAAGCTCCTTCTCGGCATCGATCTCGTCGGCGGTCATGGATTTGCGGGACCACTCGTTTCGTTTTTTGTCCTTCTCGAGCCTGGTTCTTCGCTCGCCGATCTTGTCTCTAGCCATTTCCGCCGGTCCTTCCACGCGTCAGTTTCTACCGCAGCATTTCTTGTATTTTTTGCCCGAGCCGCACGGACACGGATCGTTGCGTCCGACTTTAGGGACGTCTCTGACGATCGTCTGCGGGCGGGCAGGGGTGCTCCGGGCGGCCTGGGGGTCCATTCCTGCCGTCAGGTGATCGTACCCGCTGAGCTGCTCGTGAACCGTGTCGGAGATGTCGTAAACGCTGGAGATCTGTTCCTCGCCGGCCGACAGGCTGACCTTGAAGATCATGTCGGTGACCTTGTCCCGCACGCCGGCGAGCATCTCTCGGAACTGATTGGCGCCTTCGCGTTTGTAGACCACTCGCGGGTCCTGCTCGGCGAAGCTTCGCAGACCGACCCCGCCCTTGAGGTGGTCCATGTTCAACAGGTGATCTTTCCACGACTGGTCGTATATCTGGAGCAAGACGTAGCGTTCCAACTCGGTCATCTCGCGCCGGAGGAACTTGCGTCCGACATCCCTGAGGCGCCCGGGAATATTGCCGTCGAAATCACTTTCATCCAGTTCCGTGTCGAAGCGCGACCTGGCGAAGGCGACCGCGGCCGACGCATCCGGGCTGCTGCCCAGGGCGCTGCGGATACACTCGTCGAGCCGCTCGTCGCGGGACCAGTCGTCCGATATCTCCACCAGGCGATCGTATATTTCCGCGGTTTTGGCCCCCTGGAAATCTTCGTTCGCAAGTCCGGCATCGTACTTGTGGTTCGCCCATTCAACCAGTTGCCCGATTGCGTATACGTTGTCCGGACCGGATCGCCCGACAGTCATTTCTATGGCGTATTCGGCGGGATACTCGATCTCGCGGCGCCGGTACAAGTCGTCTACCCTCGCCAGGATCACGTCCCTGACATTCTGGTGCGACGCGCGCGCGCCTCCGAGCTCTCCGGGCGTCAACTCGATACCAAACTTCCCCCACACCCATGCCGCGATGGAGCGAATCGGAAAATCCGCCTCCAGGTAAATCGCCAGGGGCGTCAGATCGAGTTCGTCGATACGGACGGCGGCCGCTTCGTTGAGTTGGAGGTCCACTTCCTCAGGACTCATTTTACGCAGTTGATTCTGGGAGATATTCACGCCGAAGCGGCTCATGGCCCAACTCGACAGGCCTCGAAGATCCCACTGATTCCGCGGGATGTCATCGTCCATGTACTCGCCAAGCGTTATCGCGATCGTACCGGCCGCTTCGTCCTTGGCCCGGGATTTAAGAGATCGCATCAGGTCCTCGAGGTCATCGGGACCATGGGCTCGAATCTGATCGGGGCGAACGGGCAGTTGGAGGTTCTTCTGCGCCCAGTCGGAGATGCATCGCCGGTGATAATCTGCGGCGAGGTAGTCGGCTATTGCTTCGTCCGTCGCTTCCTCTATCATTTCACCGACAAGAGCTTCCAGGTCGCGTCCCTCGAGCACCTTCTGGCGGTCGGAATAGAAGCGGTGTCGCTGGTGGTCCATCACCTCGTCGTATTCCAGCAGGCTCTTGCGCGTCTCGAAGTTGCGCTCCTCGACTTTCTTCTGCGCCCGCGCGATACCGTTGGAAACCCGCTTGTTCTCGATCGCCACGTCGCCCTGCAGACCGAGGAAGCTCAGTATCTTAAGCGTCCATTCTCCGGCGAAGATCGACAGCAGTTCGTCGCGGATCGACAGGAAGAATCGACTGGATCCCGGGTCGCCCTGGCGACCGGCGCGGCCCCGCAACTGGTTGTCGATGCGCCTGGCCTCGTGGCGCTCCGTCCCGACTATGTGTAGTCCGCAGGGCACGTTTTCGCGGCAATCGGTCCGCCCGCGGAGCGGGAAGGCGGAATCCAGCTTGGATTTGAAACAATTTTTGCAGGTGGGATCGGACTGGTACCGAGCGCAGTGGATGCAGCACTTGTTCACGCCGGCCGGATAGAGCGGGTCCGGTTCGAGGCCCATCGCCCTGAGATCCTCGTCTGATGGTACCCTGCATTTTTCGCAGACGACGCCCGGGCCAAGTTTGATGTCCGTGCCTCGCCCGGCCATATTGGTCGCGATGGTCACGGTACCGACCATCTTCTTTGAGCCCTTTTTCAGCGGATGCTGCTGTCCGGCGAGTTTTACGATTTCGCCTTCCCTGTCGGCATCGTTCACACGTCCGTTGAGCACCTGGTGTTCCGTACCGTAAGTATGAGTGAGCATTTCCGAAAGTCGTTCCGACTTCTCGATACTCGTGGTGCCCACCAGGACGGGTCGACCGGCCATCGAGACGGTGTGTATTTCTTCGACCAGTGCGCGAAGCTTGGCGTCTTCATCGGCGTAGATACGGTCGTCGTGGTCCATCCGGTTAACCGGTCGGTGCGTGGGAACGCAGACCACGTCCAGACCGTATATCTTGACGAACTCGGGCGCCTCGGTAATGGCGGTGCCTGTCATCCCGGCGAGTTTCTTGTAAAGCTTGAAGAAATTCTGGAGCGTAATGGTGGCCAGTGTCTGGTTTTCTTCCTTCACCTGGACGCGTTCTTTTGCGCAGACGGCCTGGTGCAGCCCGTCGGACCATTCCCGCCCTTCCATCAACCTTCCGGTGAACTCGTCGACGATGACGACCTCTCCGTTCTGTACGACGTAATCCTTGTCGCGTTCGTAAACCAGGTGCGACCTGAGGGACTGCTCCATCAGGTGAGGCCATTCCATGTTCACCCCGACGTAGAAACTTCCGACGCCCGCGATTTCCTGGGCAACCCTGGTGCCCTCGTGGGTCATGTGGGCCGACTTGCGATCTTTCTCGACTTCGTAGAGCTGCAGTTCATTGTCCAGTGTCCCCTGGGCCTGGTTGAGTTTGTCCTGCAGGGCTTCGATCCTGGCGCCGACCTTGTCGGAGTCGTGGCCTTTGGCTTTACCCTGTTCTCCGAGCATGGTCTTAAGTTCGCGGTCCAGCGAATCGACGCGTCCCTTGGCCTGGTCCCAGGGGCGGTTTCTCTTGATAAGTTCGCGAGCGACGGAGTCGGCCTTGGAGTAGCGTGCAGTTTCTCCATATGCCGGTCCGGAAATGATAAGGGGCGTGCGGGCCTCGTCTATCAGAATACTGTCGACTTCGTCGATGATCGCGAAATCCAGGGGTCCCTGGGCCTGGCGGTCGACCGAAGTTTTCATGTTGTCGCGGAGATAATCGAAACCGAACTCGCTGTTGGTCCCGTAGGTGACGTCGCAGGCGTAGTTTTCCTTTCGCTCGAAGGGCTCCATACCGACGGTGATGTACCCTACCGAGACGCCGAGGAGTTCGAATATGGGTTTGGCGAAATCGGCGCCAATGCGGACAAGGTAGTCGTTGGTCGTGATAACGTGAGTGTGCATGCCTTCCAGAGCGGCCATGTATATCGCCGGATAGCAGGCTATGGTCTTGCCCTCACCGGTGGCTTCTTCGGCGATCGAACCTTCGTCAAGCACCATGCCCGCAACGAGTTGCACGTCGAACTGGCGATGGTTTTGCGCCCTGCGCGAGGCTTCCCGAATGAGCGCGAAGGCCTCTGGTTTGACCTCCTCTCTGCGTTCTCCGTGCGACAGTCGGCGGCGCAGGTCTTCGCTGCGAGCGAGCAGCTCATGGTCCGAAAGGGCGCGAATTTCCGGTTCGAGCGGGTTGATTTTCGTGACGACATAGTCCAGGCGACTGCGGATCAGGCGCTCGTTGCGCGTTCCGCCAATCAGCTTCAGAAACATGTTGCCTAGTGCTTTGAGCATGAAAACCTTGAAATTACGTCCAGTGGGATGATGATTATCGCATACGTCTGATACCCGCGTCAAGCGGCGTGCGATATGCTTTCAGGACAATCGTATCTAAACCTCAGGTGAGCCAAAGGCGGAAACGAAAACAGGGGCCATCTTCAATCCTGGCGGACCGGCGTGCCGGTTGTAATGTCCGCACGGGACACGATGGTTCTTAAATCAATATTCACTTGTAAACTTCCATTTCGACAAACAAAATTTCTAAAAATCTTTTTTGTGCCACGATTTATCGCACCTTGTCAATACGATATGACACAGATGTTCAACGGTAAGAGGTGCAGGAACGTGTGCGTCAGCCGCGACCTTTAGGACGTCGGCTGGACGCGGTTATTCTGCGATGATTCTGCAGTGGATCAACGACATCAAGGAACGGGAAACGGTTGAAATCAGTGTCCCGAGTGTAGATGGTCTTTATTCCGTGTTCCCGCATGAGAATTGCCGTGCGGGCATCGAAGACCAGGTTGCCTCGCATGCCCGGTATCTCGGTAAACACTTCGGAGGCAACCTTCCGGTGGCGTTCGGTTGCCGTGAGTATGGACAAGTTTGGCGTGGCCAGCAGCGCTTCCAGAAATAACCATGCCTTTGACAGCGGCAACGGGTCGCGAAAAACGTTCGGGTGGGTTGCCACACGCAGGAATTCATAGACTACGCCCCATGTCAAATGCCACGGCGACGACTGTTGTCGCCATTCTTCCAAACGAGCACGGCACGGATCATGGTCGGGAGAATCCCGGTCCACTGCATACAACAGGACGTTTGTATCAACCACAAACACAATCAGCGCTCCATGATTTCGTACAGTGCGTCGCGATTGGCAACGTTGACGCGTGCGCCGCCCGTGCTGAACTCCGGGAGCGGGGGGAGTTGCCCTTTTCGAATACGCGGTTGAAGCATGGTGCGCAGCGCGCCTTCGACCAATTCCGACATGGTCCGGCCCTGTCTTGCCGCCTCGCGCTTCAGTTGGCCCATTATCACTTCGCTAATATTAAGCGTTGTCTTCATATGGATAATCATATGACAGGTATGGATATATGTCAACCACTATCTTCTCCGCGTTCCGCATAAAGTCATGAATCATCGGCAGCGCCATCTGTCCGATGCATTTATTTGTGTTAGCTATGTTTTTATCCCTTCATCTTTCTTTCACACAATCCTGTCAGTTCGTCGTTATTCGGGAGGTAATATGATAATGTCGGGCAATTGTAATTGAAGGGATAATGCGCTGTTGAAGTAAGCCGCGCGGTCAGGGGGCCAAAGAATCCGAATGTTGTGCGTTGCGCCTGACTCATGCGGCCGACGACGTCTATGGGGATTATATAGATCGATTCGTCGGTGACAAACTGTTTCGCCGAGGCATATAGAGTGGGCGGAATTGGGGTCGCGCAGAAAACAGACTCTCGCGAGGAAGTTGTTTCTTGCCCTGGGTCGATATGCTTTGCCGCTGTCGGACTCCCGCCGGGGCGCCTATAATACTCCGCAAGGCAAACAACTGCTGGAATCACGCCGTGAATAAGGAAAGTATCATGACCGACACTGAACCTCTTGGACTGGGACTAATCGGGTGCGGGGCGTTCGGGCGCTTCTGCCTCGATGCCTACAGCAAGATAGAGTGCGTAAAACCCGCCGCGGTCGCCGACGTTCGAACGGAAGCCGCCGAATCGTTCGGGCAGGACTTCTCCGTGCCCGCGTACGGCGACCCGCGCGAGCTGATCGCCGACGATTCTGTGCAGATCGTTCACATCGCCACGCCTCCGTCATCGCACCACCAGCTCGTCCTGTCGGCCGCACGCGGAGGGAAACACGTCTTGTGCGAAAAACCGCTGGCGATGAATCTCGCCGAGGCCGATGAAATGCTGACCGCGGTGACCGAGGCCGGAACCATCGCCCCGGTCAACTTTGTCCTGCGGTATAACATGGTGACCCGCACGCTGAAGCGAATCATCGACTCGGGGGTAAT
>Ga0180430_10004843_pt1 | contig 11293 bp, 5 predicted proteins | sample SS_ome_9_FD_132999 | JGI IMG/M metagenome (GOLD analysis project Ga0180430, IMG submission 132999) | Hypersaline lake sediment archaeal communities from the Salton Sea, California, USA - SS_1_S_2 metaG | ecosystem: Environmental > Aquatic > Non-marine Saline and Alkaline > Hypersaline > Sediment... | reverse complement strand
TCGATCCAACACATCGAGCAACCGACCAACCTGCGCGTCGACGTAGCTGACGCACGCATAATACCCGTGTCTGAGCTCACGGATCTTCGCGGGCGAAAGTCTGCAGTCGGCCGGAATATCCGTATAACCTTCGAGCTCCCGCCAGCTTCGGACAGCCAATTCGGGCGAGTCTTGCGGATGCTCGCTGCAGTCGGGCATCGGAATCTTCTCACGGTCGTAAAGGTCCCAATATTTCTGCGGAGCGCAGAACGGCAGATGCGGCTTGCGAAAACCGACGGCCAGGAAAAACGGCCGATCTTTCTTGCAAAGCGAACCGAGCGTTTCGATCGCCGCGCGACACACAATGCCATCGATGTACGTCTCGTCCGGCACGTTCGCCGCCTCGCTTGCTGCTCGCTTGAGACCTTTCCCACGCAGGTTTTCGGCCGTCGCGTAACGCACTTCGGGCGAGTGGATGACATCGTAGCTGGGCTTGACCGACCAGGACGGCGGATCCTTTGCCGGTCGTCCCCCGCCGTGAAAGATCTTCCCGATGCTTTGCGTCGTATATCCGTGGTTTTTGAAATGCTGCGGTAACGTGACGACGTCGGGAATCGCCTGCCGGAAATGGGTCGACAGATCCCACACGCGAGTCGTGTCGGGGCGACGACCCGTTAGCAGCGAAAGTCGCGACGGACTGCAAACGGCTTGCTGACAATAGGCGTGACGAAAGAGCATGCCCCGTCGTGCTAGCCGATCGATGTTCGGTGTCACCGCAACCGGATCGTCATAGCAGGCCAACGCTGGCCTGAGGTCGTCGATCGCAAGGAACAATACGTTCGGCCGAGTCGCCTGTGCACCGAACACCGACGCGCATAGCGCAGGTGCGATCATCAAAGAGAGCCATAATCGTATCATCGATCCGTCCGTACGTCTGCAAATAAATTATTGTCTTCCGAGCGACAACGTCGGTCGATAAGCATCTTCACCTTCGGCGCCGGGCCGGGGCACGAGCGTTCGTGGATTTTTTTCGACACCGATGGGTCGGCCGTTTTCGATGACTTCCTTATCGAATGCGTCCATGTACCCGGTCAGCCGGCGAACGACCTCGGGATTGGCGGCCGCGACGTTCTTTGTTTCGGCGATATCTTCGTCCAGATTGTAAAGCTGTCCGGAGCGGAAAAGCTTCCACGAGCCCGATCGAACCGCGCGAAGGTTATCGGCCTGATGATAGAAGAAGCGATCGTGCGGCGTCTTTGCATCGGGGGTGCCCAGCAGCAGCGGTGCGATATCTTTTCCGTCGATCACGCGATCATTGGGAACTTTCCCGCCAGCCATCTTGGCGAACGTCGGCAGCAGATCCATCGACAGCGTAATTTCGTCGCTGCTTGTACCGGCAGGAATCGTCCCGGGCCACCAAACGATCGTCGGTTCTCGCATGCCGCCCTCGAACGCCGAACCCTTGCCACCCCGCAGCGGCTTGCTGCTACATCCACCGGCACCGCCGTTGTCGGACGTAAAAAGAACGAGCGTATTATCGGCGATCCCGAGCTCGCGAAGCGTTGCGAGGATTTGTCCTGCACTCCAGTCGACTTCTTCGATCTGTGCCTCGGTCGGATTGGCAGCCCGGGCCATGAACTCGGGACTCGCCAGTCGCGGACCATGAACGAACGCGTGGGGCAAATAAACGAAAAACGGTCCGTCCTTGTTCTCTTTGATGAAATCGACGGCCGCTTCGGTGAATCGGCGGCAGAGCGTCGCTTGATCGTCCATGTTGTCGACCTGATCGACGACTTCGGTGTCTTGCATCACGGGCAAGTGCGGGAACTTCCATCGCTTCAAGCCGGGCCACATGTCATTCGAGTATGGAATTCCGAAGTACGTATCGAACCCCTGCGCGGTGGGCAGAAACTGCGGCTGATCGCCCAAGTGCCACTTGCCGAAACAGCCGGTCGCGTACCCGGCCTCCTTGAGGACTTCGGCGATCGTGATTTCGTTCGGATGCAGGCCGTGCGGGTCGCCCGGGAAGAGGACGACGTGTCCGGAACCTTTCGCCAGCCCGACCCGTTTCGGGTAGCTGCCCGTCATCAGGGCCGCACGCGAGGGCGAGCAAACCGGCGAGGCGACATAGAATGACGTCAGCTTCCGCCCTTCGGCAGCCATACGATCCAAATGCGGCGTGTCATTAATCGTTGAACCGAACGGTCCGATATCGCCATACCCCATATCATCGATGAAAATGACGACGAAGTTCGGCTGCGTGGCTTCCGTCTCCGCCGCGAGGGCAAACGTCGGCGACAGAAGAAGCGTTGGAAGTATTGCGAGGATGAGGTATTTCATCGGTGCTTGTCCTTTGACTAGGAATCGGTGTTGTTTTGAACTCTTAAGATTATAATCTTGGCGCGACTGGATTGCCAAATCTATTTCTCGATCCAACCGGGCAATTCTCCATCGCCAGTTTTCTCGCCCGCCGCAATCCATGAGAGATTCAGTCGAGCGACCTTCGATCCGCCGCTGCTTTCGAAATGGACGTAGATCGAACCTTCGCTCTTCGTTCCCGGTCGCCCCGAGGTCATCGACGAATAGGCGAACGAACCCTCGTAGACGAGTCGCTTGACGGGCCACGTCTTTCCGCCGTCGAAGCTTGCCCAGACCGTACCCTGCTTCCGGCCACCGGGGCTGTCGCAGTTGCTGTAGATGATCACGTCGCGATCTTTGACCGGCAGTCGCGTCAGACCGCCCATGCATCCGTAGTTTCGATCTTGCGGGCCGTCGGGCAGCACTTCACAGATCGAAAGATCCTTCCACGTCGCGCCACCGTCGTCGCTCCATGCGGTCCAGCGACGGCGCGGATTGACGCCCTCGGGCGCCCAATGCCTGCGGCTGTTGTAATAAATTCGCCCGTCGGAAAGTTCAGCGAGCGTTGCTTCGCCCGTACCCTTGGCCGGGAAGGGATCGGAGGTCGACCACGTTTTGCCGCCATCGTCACTATAGATCGCGGTCGTATAATGCACGGGCCACTCATCGTGCGCGTTCCGCTTGCCGTAATAGCGGGCCGCACGAATCAGTCGGCCCTTATGCTTTCCATGTCGAAGCGTAATGCCATGTTCGTTCATGTGCATCGACGGGTCGTTCCCCTCGCAGTCGGGCTTGATCGTCGCGTCGACCTTCGCCCATGTTATGCCCTGATCCGTGCTCGTATAAACGGTAACGTCCGCCGGCGGATGGTGCGTCTCGACGAAGGCGAAGATCGCGCCCGACGTTTCGTCGACCGTCACGCCGCCACCCATGAAACCGGGCGCGACCAAGATATCTTCACTCCATGTTCGCCCACCATCTTCGGATCGCTTAAGCTTCACACCGCCCCAGACCGCAAGCAGCGAACCGTCGGTCGTACAGACGATATTCGGAAACCGTCCACCGCGATGCACGTCCAGAATGTCGAGCGTGGGCTCGCCCAGAAAGGCGTCGATCGTTCCTTCAGTCGCCGGTTCGTCGTCGGCACGGGCGTCGACAGCCGCGAGTGCTACAATCATAATCAAAAGGAATCGAAGCGGATGTTGCGGGACTTTCATCTCTTATCCTCCTGTCAGGGAATGAGTTGTTTCAAAATAATGAAACCGACGCCGGTCGAATCATTCATTATTCTAACACGGCCAGGCTGAGAAAGTAAACCGATCACGAGCGATCGTTGCAGGTTTGCCTCCTTGCCATTCCTACGAATGATGTGAAATCATAATGTCTCGATGACGAAAAAGTAGTCATAAGGATGCGCAATATGACAAGCATATGTATTTGACACGACATTGTGGGGCTGCTATATTTGAATTGCTTTACCTATTGTTATGCTCAATTTCTATTTGTCGCCAAGGAGCACCAAAATGAAGACTTTCTCACGTGTTACGTTGTGTCTAACCTTCGCGCTTCTGATCGGGATGACCGCACAGGCTGCGGACGATATCCTGATCGAAGATTTCGAGGCCGACAACTACGGCGACTGGGTCGTCGAAGGGAAGGCATTCGGCACTGGGCCAGCCAGCGGTACGCTTTCTTCTCAGCAGAAGGTCTCCGGATTCGTTGGGAAGAAGTGCGTCAATACGTTCCTCGGTGGCGACGTCCCGGTCGGGAAACTTACGTCGCCCGAGTTCACGATCGAACGCGACTTTATCAACTTCCTGATCGGTGGCGGTCATCATCCGGGCGCAACGTGCATGAACCTGCTGATCGACGGGAAAGTCGTCGCGAGCGCGACTGGCCGAAATGTCGATGATGGCGGAAACGAATTCCTGAATTGGCAAACCTTCGACGTGAAAAAGTTTAGGGGCCAAAAAGCGGTCCTGCAGATTGTCGATAATCACTCCGGCGGTTGGGGGCACGTCAATGTCGACCAGATCGTTCAAAGCGACAAGAAGGCAGAACCGAAGCCGGCACCCGATCGTCCGCGCCAAGGTGGTGCTCCGAACTTGACGGGCACCGAGATCGAACTGCCCGTGACCGGTACGATGCTCCTTCTGCCGATTACCGATGGCAAAGGTGGCGGACGTATGACCGTGATGGTTGGCGATCAGCTTGTTCATAGCCTCGCTTGCACGTTCGCTCCGGATAAAGATTCGATCACCTACTGGGGATATCTCGACATGTCGGAGTACAAGGGCCAGACGGCCAAGCTCTATGTCCAGGCACCAGAAGGGATCGCTGAAATGATCAAGTTCGGCGACGAGCTACCGAACATTCAGCCGCTTTACGACGAACCGCTTCGTCCGCAGTTCCATATCAGCCAAAAGCGTGGTTGGAACAACGACCCGAATGGCATGGTCTACTACGATGGCGAGTATCATTTCTTCTGGCAGTGCAATCCGGCGGGCAATCGCTGGGCGAACATGTACTGGGGACACGCCGTTAGCCCGGATATGATCCACTGGACCGAACTTACTCACGCGCTGCGTAACGACGGCGGCAATGTCGAGAATCGTCATCCCTCGATGGCGGTTCGCAACTGCTTCTCTGGAAGCGCGAATGTGGATAAGCTCAATACAGGTGGTTGGAAGACGGGCGACGAAGATGTCATTATCGCTGCCTTCACCGACACCGGTTGTGGCGAGGCGCTTGCGTATTCGAACGATCGCGGCCGGACGTGGACGTACTACAAGGACAACCCGGTCATCCGCCATCGCGGTCGCGATCCGAAGCTCATCTGGTACGCTTATGAAAAGGACGACACGCCGATTAGCGATGAGGCAAAGAAACTCGGCGGTCATTGGGTGATCGCCGTCTACGATGAAAAAGACGGTAAAAATGTTGCCATCTACACGTCGACCGACTTGAAAGCGTGGACCGAGCAGAGCCATCTTTACGGGTACTTCGAATGCGCCGAACTGTTCGAGCTTCCGGTTGACGGCGATGAGAGTAATACGAAGTGGGTCGTCTTTGCGGCCGACGCCCGATATGCGATCGGCGATTTCGACGGAAAGACGTTTACCCCTGAGCATGAAGGCAAGCACCAGGTTCACTGGGGTCCGTACTACGCGTCGCAATGTTTCAGCAATACTCCGGACGGTCGCGTCATTCAAGTCGGTTGGGCGCGGATCAACATGCCCGGCATGCCGTTCAATCAGACGTTCACGCTGCCGACGAATTTGACACTTCACTCGACGAAGGATGGCGTCCGCATGTATGCCCGTCCGGTGAAGGAAATCGAAACGCTCCGCAAGCCCAGTGCCATAGAGATCAAGGGCAAAGAACTGACGGCCGACGCGCCTTCGGTCAGCTCGGAAGTAAAGAGCGATCTCGTCGATGTCGTTCTCAAAGTGAAGAAGGGAACCGCATCGAAGGTGCGACTGCAGGTCGGCCGATTCGCGGCGACGTACGACTTCGCTTCCGAGACGGTCGACAACCGACCGGCCCCGATGGTCGATGGCGCTGCGACGATTCGCGTCTTGGTCGATCGCTCGATCCACGAGATCGTTGGCGGCCAGGGTGCAAGTTACCTGACCGGTGGCGGTGGCAGCGAAGCGAAGCCGATCGGCCCGGTGACCGTAACGGTCGAGGGCGGCGCGGCAACGGTTGAGCTGCTCGGAATCTACGAACTGAAGTCCGCTTGGAAGAAGTAGGATTCGTTCTGTGCTAGCCAAATAGTGCGGTAATCGCATGAATTGAATGATAGCGGCGGTCTTGTGGGGCCGTCGCTATTTTCGTGCGCTGTTTCATTGTTGGCCATGTTTTCAAGTGTTTCTGCGACTCAAGGTTTACATTGTCGCCGGTGTCAACATCGCCGGGGCCAGCGAATGCCCAACATTGCGGCGACGGCGAAATCGTGTATAATGGACTCTCGTTTTTGAAGCCCACCCTACTCCGTAGAGGGTAGTGGCACCGTACGACGGGCATCCAATCACACCAACTATCACTCCAACTATCACACCAAGCAAGGTCAAGTAATGAACGGCAGGGAATTGATTAAGGCGGCGTACCAATGTAAAGAAACCGAGCGGCATCCATGGGCGCCGTTCGTCGGATGTCATGCCGGTGCGCTGATCGAGAAGACCGCGTCGGAATATCTGAAGTCCGCCGATCTCATCGTCGAAGGTGTCCAGAAGGCGATCGATCGATACCGTCCGGACGGCATTCCCGTTCTCTTCGATCTCCAGGTCGAGGCCGAGGCCCTCGGTTGCGGTCTGCAATGGGCGGACGATAACCCGCCGTCGGTCGTTTCCCATCCGCTGCTGGAAGGAAAGCAACTTTCGGACCTGAGCATTCCCGGTCCCGATGAAGGACGAATCGGCATTGCGCTGGATGCAACACGTTGCATCCGTGAAGCGAATCCCGAAGTCGCCCTCTTCGGTCTAATTACCGGACCGTTCACCTTAGCACTTCACCTGTTGGGAACGAACGTCTTCATGCTCATGTACGACGATCCCGATTACGTGGCCGAAGTGATGGCGTTCTGCCGCGATACGGCACTGGCGATGGCGAAATATTATATCGAAGCCGGTTGCGATGTCGTCGCGATTGTCGATCCCATGACGAGTCAGATCGGGCCCGACCAGTTCGAGCAATTCGTTTCCGACTACGTTTCGCCCGTCTTCGAGTCGATTCGCGAGCAAGGCGCGCTTGGCTCGTTCTTTGTTTGCGGTCACGCCGAGCAAAATATCCCGGCGATGTGTGCAACGCGCCCGGACAACATCAGCGTGGACGAGAACATTCCGCTCGATTACGTCCGCGACGTCTGTCTCGAGTCGGGAACGAGTTTCGGCGGTAACATGAAACTGACGAGCGTACTGCTGCTCGGCGGGCCTGAAGACGCGGAACGCGACGCGATGGAATGCATGACGATCGGCGGTACGAAGGGGTTTGTGCTCGCGCCCGGTTGCGATCTGCCCTATGCCGTTCCGGCCGAGAATATCGAAGCGGTTAGCCGGCTCGTCCGCGACGAGTATCGTCAAGACGCGGTCCGCACGATGACCACCGCAGCGTCGGCCGAGGATATGCTCGATATGTCGCACTATGGCGATCTCGATAAGGTGATCGTCGATATCATCACACTCGATAGCGAAGCGTGTGCACCGTGCCAATACATGGTCGAGGCCGTCAAAGCCGTTACGCCACACTTCAAAGGAATCGTCGAATGGCGGGAACACAAGATTAAACGCCGCGAAGAGATCGTCTTCATGACGAGCCTCATGGTCAAGAACGTCCCGACGATCTGCATCGACGGGCAAATCACGTTCGTCTCGCGAATCCCGCCGCGTGAAGAAATCATCGCCGCCATCCAAAAGCGAATCAACGAAAAGATTCGCGCACGAATCCAACGACGGCGCGCGTCGGTCTTCATCCTCAGTGGCGAGAAGGAAGCGACCGAAGAGGTCGAGCAGAACGTCCGCCGTGCGATTACCGAGCTGGGTGCGGATCTCGACGTGAAGGTCGTCGATGACGAGCAGGAGATCATGTCCTTCGGCATTAGCCCGCGGCAGACTCCGGCGGTTGTGGTTGCCCGATATCAAGTCAAGTCGACCGGCGACGTGCCCGAAGTTGCGATTATTAAAGAGTGGCTGCGTCTGTAAAGAGCAGGCAGTAGTCAGCAGACAGCAGGCAGTTATTTTAGAAATCAGCCGCCCGGGAACGCCGATCTCCCGATCGGCAAGGGCTCGGCTGCGACGTGGTCCTTGCCCCGTAGGACGGACTTCCAAGTTCGTCAAGAGTGGACTTCACTCTTGGCAAACGGCCAGTAGCATTCGGTTTCGTTGGAAAGTTCGAAAAGGATAACAAGTCCCAACCCAACCGTCGACGGGATCGGTCTGACGTTGCCCTTGCCCCGTACGATGGCTCTCCGAAGCCGCCGGGAGTTGACGCTGTTCTTGAGAATCTGCTAGCACTAAAATTAAAGGAAATCCCAGTCCAACGACCTCCGCAACATCGATTGTCGACGGACTTGGAAGTCCGTCCTACGGTGCCAATCAGGAGATTGGCGATCCCAGGAAACCCGTCCGCATCAACCCGCTGACTACTATCCTCCCCAAAGGTGCCGCGATGCCATCGATCCCCATCATTCTACTGACCGGTCACCTAGGTGCGGGCAAGACGACGCTGCTGAACCGGTTGATGCAGCTCGACGAAATTCGCGGTCGGCGGATCGCGCTGATCGTCAACGAGTTCGGGCAATACGGCGTTGACGGAGCACGGGTGGAACACGATGGCGTCGAGCTCTTTGAACTCAATCATGGCAGTCTCTTTTGTGCGTGCCTAACGAAAGATTTCCTCAAAACGCTCGACGTGTTGGCTACACGTATACAGCCCGATCTGGTTCTCATCGAAGCGACCGGTGTCGCCGAGACGGGCGATCTCGTGCCGCTTCTCGAACGCGACGTTGCCGACGCGCGGTTTCATGTCCATGCGAACCTCGCTGTCGTTGACAGCTTGAACTTCACGAAGGTTCTACCCTTCATGCAAGCGGCGGGGCGACAAGTACGGCAGGCCGACGGTCTGGTCGTTTCGAAGACGGACCGACTTTCCGAGGACGCAGTCGCGCGGCTCGACGAGCTACTTGTGTCGCTCAACGCCGACGCGCCGATTCGCCACGCGGCGTTCGGTGACGTGCCTTACGATTTCATCGAAAGGGCTGCGGATCGACGTGCGAAACGAACCGACGAACCGACAGACGCGACACTTCAGTCCGGTCCGCCGCGCGACGTCGTTTCGGTTTTCGTCCAAGTCGATCGGGTCGATCGCGACGCCCTTATCTCAGCCGTCGAGCGTCTCGGGCGGAATCTACTTCGCATGAAGGGATACGTCGATTTTGGTCGCGGCCCGGTCTTCGTCGAGTCCGTTTTCGGCGAGATCAGCGAATCGCCGTTTGACGAGAATTCTGCCGACGCACCGAAACGATGGAAGTATGGACTAACAGCGATCGGTTGGCAAATAACGACCGACCAGCTCCGCACCGAGCTCTCGCAATGCGAAATGTAGTATCATTGTAAGCGGCAGGTCGCTAGCCCTTGCTCTTCTACATAACTCCATGATGGGTAATAAACTGTACGATGGCCCTCCGAGGCCGTCGAGAGTTGACGTTTCTCTTGCAAGCGGGTCCTGAACTTCGATTCTGCGTAGATTCTTGCCCGAGTTCCAAGCCCGACGTCGATTATCGACGGACTCGGAGGGCCATCGTACGATCCAAGAGATTCCCGATGTCGGCAATCGATGTTGTTTCGAAAAACCGGGGGCTATCGCCCTGCCGCTTACAAAAAGCAAAACAAATATCATCCTCACACCTTCGCATCATAAAACTTGACATTGCGACGCGCAGGAAGGATACTATAGATATCATTTCCCTCGCATGTTGTCGATATGCGATCGTCCATCCTTCCACTTTAAAGATGAATAAACCAATGACGCTTCACCGAAATCTCGCTTCGCTGCTGCTCGTTCTCGCTGCATGTCTCGTATTCACACAAGTCGCCCAGGCTGCGAAACCGAACGTGCTGATCATTATGACCGACGACCAGGGGTATGGCGATCTGTCGTGCCATGGCAATCCGGTTTTGAAGACGCCTTGTCTCGATAAGCTTCACGGCGAGAGCGTGCGGTTTACCGATTTTCATGTCGAGCCGATGTGCACGCCCACGCGCGGGCAGCTTTTAACCGGTCGCGACGCGATGGCGAATGGCGCGACGGCGGTCTGTCAGGGACGATCGATGATGCGCGAAGGTTTGACGACCTTGCCCGAGCGATTGCGCGATGCAGGTTACGCGACCGGTATCTTCGGAAAGTGGCACTTGGGTGACAGCTATCCTTACCGGCCGGCCGACCGCGGATTCGACGAGACGATTCATCACGCAGCCTGGGGAATCACTTCGTTGGCCGACTATTGGGGGAACGACTATTACGACGACGTTTATCGTCATAACGGAAGGCTCGAGCAGTTCGAGGGTTATTGCACGGACATCTGGTTCACGCAGGCGAAACAGTGGATGGCCGCCCAGCAGAAGCAGGGTAAACCGTTCTTCTGTTATCTGCCGACGAACGTCCCGCACGTTCCACTGATCGCGCCCGAGAAGTATGTCGCCCCGTATCGTGGCAGCTATCAGGGTAAGCCTTTGCCCGCCGCGTTTTATGGCATGATCGCTAATTTCGACGAAAACATGGGTGGGCTCGACACGTTCCTGCGAGAGAACGATCTGCTCGATAATACGATCCTCGTTTACTTGACGGACAACGGCACGGCGAGTCGTCAGGCTGCCGCCATTTTCAACGACGGCATGCGAGGGCACAAGACCCAAGTCTGGGAAGGCGGACACCGCGTGCCTCTGTTCATTCGTTGGCCCGACGGAAGAATCGGCCCGCCGCGCGACATCGAGCAACTTACCGTCGTGCAAGATCTGCTGCCGACGCTTCTCGATCTTTGCGGCGTGGAGAAACCGGCAATTGCAGCCGACGCGCAACTCTCGAGCGGCACATCACTCGCCCCGCTGCTGAAGTCGGCCGACACGACCGCGAAGGTGAAAGAACTCGACGAGCGAATGAAGGTTGTGCAGTATCGTATTGACGGTAATTACTGGAGCTCGGCCGTCGTGATGTGGCGAAACTGGCGGCTGCTCGGAAATGGCGACACGCTCTTCGACCTGTCGACCGATCCGCATCAGGACAAGAACGTCGCGGCCGATCATCCGGAAATCGTAAAGGCGATGCGCGATCATTACGACGCTTGGTACAAAGAGGTGAAACCGCAGTTCGACATGGTTCGGCGGGTTCACGTCGGCAACGCGCAGCAGAACCCGACGATGATCTATTCCTCCGACTGGCGCGGCGGATATGCCGACAACCG
>Ga0180430_10004842_pt1 | contig 11293 bp, 11 predicted proteins | sample SS_ome_9_FD_132999 | JGI IMG/M metagenome (GOLD analysis project Ga0180430, IMG submission 132999) | Hypersaline lake sediment archaeal communities from the Salton Sea, California, USA - SS_1_S_2 metaG | ecosystem: Environmental > Aquatic > Non-marine Saline and Alkaline > Hypersaline >... | reverse complement strand
CGCCGCCAAGCTCCACCGAACGGTATGACGAGCTCGCCGACACATAGCCGCTGGCCGTGACCTTGCCCGAACCGCCAAAGAGGCGAATCTTGTGGCGCACGACTTCACAGACCGCGTCGCGTGAGTGGTTGAGCCACTTGCGGGGATCGACGTTGGTAGGCAGCTCTTTTTGCGCCTTGAGCAGGCCCTCGGTGAACTTTTGGTTCAGCAGCGTGGCCACGTTGATCTTGGCAATCCCATAGGGGATCGCGGCCAGCTCAGATTCCTCGGTCACGCCGGAAGAGCCGTGCAGCACCACGGGGATATCGACCGCGGCGCGGATCGCCTTGAGCCGGTCGATGTCCAGCTCGGCCTTGGCCTCTTTCATGGCATGCACCGAGCCCAACGCGCAGGCCAGCGAGTCGCAGGTGGTGCGCGTGACAAAGTCCAGAGCCTGATCCGGATCGGTCATGGCGGCCTGGACCTCTTCCGGGGTGGCGCCCAGCGTCAGCACACGACCCAACTCGGCCTCGACGGGAATACCCACCACGTGGGCAATGCCGGCTACGCGCGCGGTCGTGGCCACGTTCTCTTCGTACGGCTTTTTTGAGCCGTCGAACATGAGCGAGGTGAATCCAGCGCGCAGACAGCGCACGTTCTGATCGAAATCCGTGCCGTGATCCAAGTGCAGCACCACCGGCACGGTGGCTTCTTCAGCAGCGATCTTGACCATGGCAGCCGCAAAGCCCAGTCCAGCATAGCGGATGGCGCCCTGCGAGACCTGCAGTATGACCGGAGCCTTTTCGGCTTCGGCAGCATCCACGATGCCCTGGATCTGCTCCATGTTGTTGGCGTTGAACGCACCGACTGCATAGCGACCATCGATCGCCGCTTGCAGCATCCCTTTGCTTGTTACGAGAGGCATGTCCGAGACTCCTTTAGTTTGAAATCGCCCAGGCTGGCGGTCGCCATGACCAGGGCAGCGCTACACAAAAAAACAGGGCAAATCCCTGAAAACAGGGACTAGCCCTACGGCTGACCATTCAGCCTCAGTTGAGCTGGATTCAACTTGTCAAGGGTACCGATCTGCGGTACTATGGTGCCGAAGGTGGGATTCGAACCCACACGGAGCAACCTCCAATGGTTTTTGAGACCACCGCGTATACCGTTCCGCCACTTCGGCGCGAGCACACAGGATCTGTAGCTCGCCGCTAGTATAGTCAATGCCCATAGCGGCGTCAAGTTGTCGGCCATCTGACGGCCGCGCCGCGCCCCAGGGAACCCAGCTCGAGACCCCATGGACGAAAGCGCGCTGATCAAGGCCGCCCAGTCTGGCGATGTCAACGCATTCAACAGCCTGGTGCTGGCCTACCAACAAATCGCATACAATGTCGCCTACCGTGTCCTCGGCAATTCCGACGCCGCTCGTGATGCCACCCAGGATGGGTTTATTCGCGCATTCCGCGCCCTCTCGCAGTACCGCGGCGGCTCGTTCAAGTCGTGGCTGCTGCGCATCGTCACCAACTGCTGCTATGACCAGCTGCGCGCCAAAAAGAGACGCCCCTCTACGCCACTCGATGACCTCGTTGAGGATGACGAACACACGACCATCTTGGCCGACGACACCGAGACACCCGAGGCCCATGTCGAACGCGACGAGCTGGGCGCCCTCTTGCAGCGTGCCCTCAAAAGCCTCCCGGACGACCAGCGCATGGTCGTTGTCCTCTGCGATGTGCAAGGGCTGAGCTATGAGGAGGCTGCCAACGCTTGTTCGGTAGCCCTCGGCACGGTGAAATCGCGCCTCTCTCGCGCGCGCGGCAAGATGCGAGACTATTTGTTGCAGAGACCGGAACTTTTGCCGGACAGCCTACGTCAACGATTCGAGGCCCCAGTCTGATCGATAGCCGGTGAAATAGAGACCAGAGACGGATTGCGCGAACTGATGAATCATACCCGAGTGCGTGACAACCTATCCCCCTACCTCGATGGCCGCCTGAGCCCTCGCCAGGCCGCACGGGTCGAGGCGCATCTGCGCGACTGCCCGGAATGCCGCTTCGAGCTCGAATCGCTGCGGACAACGACGGCCCTGCTCAGGAGCCTGCCGAATGTGCCCGTGCCTGGGAATTTCGCCCTCTCGGCCAGTGCCGTAAAAGAGCAAACCGGGTTCCGCCGTCTCAACGTTGCCTTTGGTGCCCTTCGTGGCGCGGCGGTCGCCGTCGCGCTCATGTTCCTGCTTTTTGTCGCCGGCGACGCCTATTTGGGCATGGGACGTTTGGCCGGCACTGCGGCGCCTATGATGAAACAAAGCGCCGATTCGGCCCCAGAGATGGCCCCCGAGACCGCAAGGCCGATTGCGGAGGCCCTGCCGCAGGAACAGCCCATCGAGCTAGCCCAGGCGCCTGCCCCAGAGGAGGAGGCCCCCGTCGCCTTTGCTCTGGAGGTAGAGGCCCCCGCAACAGAGAGCGATGGCGCCGCCCTGGCCGCCGAGGTCGAGACCGTCTCCGAGGCGACCGAGCGAAAAGCCCCTATCAAGCGCGGCGTTGCCAGCGCCCCGTCCCCCAAGCCGAGCATGCCTTCGGCCATGGGCGGCGGCGGAGAGCCTCCAGCCCCCAAGGCAGAGCCCACCATGCTTCCCGAGCCCACAACGATCAGCGAGGTACCTACCCCTACTGACCTGCCTCGTGACCTTCCGACAGCGACGCCGATTCCCTCACGCGTGGCACTGCTGATCACGCCCGAACCCGAACCAGAGACCATGCCGACCGCGGTCCCCCAGCGCGTCGCGGGGGCTTCCTGGAGTCTGTGGCGCCTGTTCCGCATCGGATCGGGCGTGCTCCTTGGCCTCTTGGTCACCCTTTGCGGGGCGCTGCTCTGGGTCCGTGCGCGCAGACAGCTCTAGCTCCCGCCGTTTTGCCCAAGCCGACGCGCGGCCTATAATGCTCACAGAGTCACAGGCCAACGCTCCAACGACGGACCGGCCCTAGGGTCAGACAACGCTGTCGTACGGAGGCCGCTCGAGCACTATGCTTGCCATCAGCTCCCTCCTGTCGCCCCGGGCGACTCGTTGGGAGCCGTTTTCTTGCCTACTCGGAGAGTTTTGCCATGTCTCAAGATTCAAGCTACAGCCGTTGCCCCTCGCTCCCCAACGAACACTATTACGGAGCGGGGCGCTGCGGCATCCTAGCGGAGAGCGACCCAGAGGTCGCCAGAGCCATGCTCGCCGAGGCCCAGAGGCAACATCATACCATCGAGCTGATCGCCTCTGAGAACTATGTCAGTCCTGCCGTGCTTGAGGCGCAAGGATCGGTACTGACCAACAAGTACGCCGAGGGATACCCCGGCCGGCGCTATTACGGCGGGTGTGTTCATGTCGACGTGGCCGAGAGGCTGGCCATTGCGCGCGCCAAGGCGCTCTTTTCCGCCGAGCACGCCAATGTGCAGCCCCACTCTGGCTCGCAGGCCAATGCGGCGGCCTACTTTGCGCTTGTCGAGCCAGGTGACACGATCATGGGGCTCAGGCTGGCCCATGGTGGACACTTGACGCACGGACACGGCGTCAACTTTTCCGGCAAGCTGTACGATTTCCGGCACTATGGGGTCGACCGTGATTCTGAGCAAATAGACTGTGACCGACTCGCCGCGCAGGCGGCCGAGATTCGGCCCAAGTTGATCGTGGCGGGTGCCTCGGCCTATCCGCGAACGCTCGATTTCCAGCGCATGGGAGAGATCGCACACAAAGTCGGAGCGCTCTTTATGGTCGACATGGCCCATATCGCTGGACTGGTCGCGGCGGGACTGCACCCCAGCCCAGTGCCGCATGCCGACGTAGTGACCTCGACCACCCACAAGACCCTGCGGGGCCCGCGCAGCGGTCTGATTCTCTGCAAAAAAGCTTTTGCCCGGGCCGTGGATCGCGCCGTCTTCCCCGGCATGCAGGGCGGCCCCCTGATGCACATTGTCGCCGCCAAGGCGGTGGCCTTTGGCGAGGCGCTGCGCCCCAGCTTTGCCGCCTACCAGCAGCGGATCCTGGACAACGCTCAGGCCTTGGCCGAGAGTCTGCAGTCCGAGGGGCTGAGGTTGGTCTCGGGCGGCACCGATAACCACATGTTGCTGGTCGACGTCACGCCACTGGGGACCACCGGCCGCGGGGCCGAGGAGACGTTGGAACAGATCGGCATCGCCTGCAACAAGAACCAGATCCCGTTTGACACCAACGGCCCCCGCGTGTGCAGCGGCATTCGCTTGGGCACACCGGCCGCCACCACACGAGGCTTTGACGGCGAGGCCTTGCGTACCGTGGGGCGGATCATCGGAACTGCCCTCAAGAACGGTCACGATGAGGCCGCCATCACCCGATTGCGGGAACACGTGAGCGCGCTCTGTGATCAGTTCCCCGTCCCATTCTAGCGAGTCGAGCAAACCACAACGCCCCCGTGACGAATGACACGCGGGGCGTTCTCTCTTTTCTCCGTCGCCCTGTCTACTGCGCCTCGAAGATCTCGCGTAGCGCCCGGGGATGATCGGTGATCATGGCGTCGACTCCCAGGTCGATCAGCCGTTGCATGTCCTGCGGTTCGTTGACCGTCCAGACGTTCACCCGATAGTCCCGCCGCCGCGCCCAATCCATATAGCGCGCATCAACCATGCCGACCTCGGGGTGGACCGCCTCTAGGGACAGCACGTACCGCGCCCAAGCCCGCCGCAGGTAGAGCGGCAGATCGCCCGAATAGAGCAGACCACAGGCGATCTCGGGTGCGGCCTTGTTCATTCGCCTGAGAGCCAGCGGATTGAACGACGAGATGATCACCTGCTCGACCATGCCCCGCGAACGGACCATCTCGGCGATATCCTGCTCGATCCCATCCGAGGTGACCGTCGTGCTCTTGATCTCGATATTCACGCGGGCCCTGCCACGCGCCAGATCGAGCGCCTCTTCGAGCGAGGGGATCCGTTCGCGAGCGTACTGCCGATCGAACCAAGAGCCGGCGTCCATTTCGCGCACCACATAGTACGACATGGTGCCCACACGACCCGAACCGTTGGTCGTCCGATCCACCGTGTCATCGTGGATCACCACGATTTCGCCCGTCGAGCAGCGAGAGGCGTCCAGCTCAAAGCCGTCTGCGCCCACGTCGAGCGCCGCCTGAAAGGCAGCCAACGTATTCTCGGGGGCCATGTCCCGCGCCCCCCGATGCCCCAGGATCAAGGGCCGCTCGCGGTAGAAACTGTCGTGACCGGCCATATCTATAGCCTCTCCTCGGGTGGCGCGGTCAGGTCGCGCTCTACCCACTCGATGGGACTCACTGGCACATTGCCAACCCGCAACTCCCAATGCAGATGCGATCCCGTCACCAGGCCGGTGGCGCCCATCAGGCCCAGTACGTCACCGCGCACCAAGGAATCGCCGACCTCAACATCGATGCGGCTCAAATGATAGTATCCGCTCATCACACCCAGACCATGGTCGATGATCACGGCGCCGCCGCGGACCTGCAGTTCCTCAGCCAGGACCACGGTACCCGCCGCCGGTGCGGCGATCGGATCGCCATCTTGGCCATCGATGTCGATACCGGCATGGAAAGAGCGAAAAGCGTCACCATACTGCCGTCGCGTGCCAAAGTAGGAGGTGATCGTCCCCCGCCAGGGCCAGTCGAGCAGTCCGCTGCACAAGAGATGATCGGCGCTCTCTCCCCCATAGACGCTATCCAACCGCTCGCGTTCGGGCTGGGTCACCTCGGGAGCCAGTAGTTTCTCGGTGGCCTCGCCAAAGACGATATGCTCGAAACCATAGTCGCCTGCGCTAATCTGCAGCGCGGTTTCCAGAGTGATCTCGTGCCCTCGCTCAGAACGCGCCAGTACGGTCAGAGCTTGCGCACCCTCGTCCGCAACGGGCGATACACCCACGTATCCGATGTGGCGTAGCCCATCGCCAGAGCCAAACGCGCCTTCTGCATCGCCCATCCGCCAGAGCACCTCGGCCGGATGACTGCTGACCACGTCGATGCGTGCCGTTCGGCCTTGCTCGATCACCTGCGGCGCGATGCGCACCGAGACATGCAGCGGCACCGGTGTCGCTGTCGGCATCGGGGTGCTCGTGGCCGTGGCCGTAGGGCTGGGAGTCAAGGTCGCCGTAAGAGTCGCGGTCGCGGTCAGCGTCGGCGTGGCGCTGGGAAGAGGCGTCGGCGGTTCAGGTGTGGCCGTCGGATCGATGAACGCCGAGCAGCCTACCACCGCCAGGAAAAGCAGCAGGACACAGGCCAAGCAGGCTAGTCGGGGGAAACGCAAGCACTGGTTCATGGTTTGACCTTATTGGCAGGCTAGATCTGGGCCCCATCATCCAAAGGCGGCTTACGCCGAGCGGAGGAGCGGTACTCGTCGTCGAGCATGGACATGAGCACCAGATCATGATAGGCGCCGCTCACAAACCAGGCATCGCGCCGACGCCCCTCCTCGCGGAAACCAGCGGCGCGATAGCAGGCTTCGCCACGCTGGTTGAACGCGCCGTACTGTAACTGGATGCGGTGCAGCCCGAGGCCCTGGAATCCGATCTCGAGCATCATTGCCAGCGCTTCACGGCCATAACCCTGGTTCCAGGCGTCCTTTTCGCCAATGACGATCCCCACCTCTGCCGAGCGATGCGTCAGGTCGAGATCATGGAACGCGCAGTTGCCGATGAGCCGCCCCTGTGGCTGCGTGACGATGCAATAGTGGTGGGGCTCTTTGGCCGCCTTTTCGTAAAAGGCCTCTTCGGCCTCGCGCGTCACGCAGGGATAGGGAATGGCCAGATACTGGGTGACCTCGGGATCATTGAACCACCGCATAAAGGCATCGATGTCATCCCGCTGCCAGGGCCTCAGAGCAATCCGTTTTCCCGAGATCATGGGCACCCTCCTATCCACTCGCCCCGATTATAGAGACGCGCCTCAGGACGGGCAAACCCTCGGCATGTCAAGCCCCGATATCCTGCTTTTCAGAAGATGCTGACAGTGTTATACTAGCCACCGTTGACAAGGGGGAGCGTGACGTGCGTGTGTTGATCATCGACGACGATCCGACGCTGGTGGCGCTGCTGCAGGACCAGCTCGACCGTGAGGGCCACCAGACCATCGGCGCCTATGATGGTGAGACCGGCCTCGAATACCTCAGCCAGTCGGCGCCCGATCTGGTGCTGCTCGACGTGATGCTGCCAGGCATCGACGGCCTGGAAGTATGCCGTCGCATCCGCGCGGCCTGCGACGCCTCTATTGTGTTTCTGTCGGTCCGCAGCGAGGATCAGGACATTGTCGACGGGCTCTTGGATGGCGGAGATGACTATGTCACCAAGCCCTTTTCCATGTCCGAGTTGCGCGCGCGCATTGCCGCCATCTCCCGCCGCCGCGCCGATCGGCACCTGGTATACGAGGATGGCCTGCTCTATTGCGCCCCAGCGCGCAGACTAGTACGCCGTGGCAACCAGTTCCACACCCTCACGCCGCTCGAGGCCCAGCTCCTGACGCTCCTCTTGCAGTCTCAGGGCGAGACCGTAACCAGGTCCGTCGCCATCGCGCAGCTATGGCCTCATACCAAGGGAAACGGCTATGCCTACCTAGCGGCGCTCATCAGCAAGCTGAGGTCCAAGATCGAGGATCCCGCGGCTGCCCCCTGCTATATCGTCACAGTGCGCGGAAGAGGATATCGCTTTTGTCCTCAAGGAACACCATAGCCCAACCAGACCGCCGCTACACCTACGATGCTCCTGCTTGACACACAAAAGAGCCCGCCTATACTCGTCGGCAATGGACCGATTCAACGATCCCTGAATAGTCCCAGCTAGGAGGATATCCCATGGCCTACAAGATAACCGACGAGTGCATCGCGTGCGGCGCCTGCGAAGCCGAGTGCCCCAACGAGGCGATTACTGAAGGCGACGAGTTCTTTGTGATCGACGCCAGCAAGTGCACCGAGTGCGTGGGTTTTTTCAGCGAGGCCCAGTGCCTCGATGTCTGCCCGGTCGAGGCGCCTACGCCTGATCCCGACAATGAAGAAACCCATGAGGAGCTCTTGGCCAAGTTCGCCCAGCTCCATCCGGGACAGGACCCCGCCTAGGCTCATTCTCTCGATACGACAGAGCGCCCCTGGTCTCGTCGACCAGGGGCGCTTTGTGTCTCAGAAGCAAGGCAGATGCTAGACAGCCTGCTGCGCCTGCCGCTGCAACACAGGTCGGAATTTATAGTTGTAATAGATCAGGCCATCCTCACCGTCCTGCCGGACCTTGCGGGTGACCATCTCGACGGGCATCCCCACATACAGCTCATCGGGCGAGATATCGGTCAGTTGTGCCGTCACCATCGGGCCCTCGACCAATTTGACCAGCGCCACGGCATAGGGCCGACTCATCTCGAATCCCTCGGGCGCCGAGTACATGGTCGAGTAGGAGTAGACTTCGCCCCGCCCCGAGAAACGAAAGGGCGTCTTGGCGGGCCCGGAACAGTGAGGACACACGTCCCGCGGCGGGAATATCTTGGCCGAGCAGTGCGGACACACCTCTCCGACCAGACCCATGCGCTGCTGTCCCGTCCGCCAGTATGATGTCAACCCCATGATGCCTCCTTTTGTGCAATCATCTCATTCAGGCTGCGCCCCGCTGGGCGCTAGACCAATCGCTCCAGGATATGCGTAATCGCGATGGCGCCGCTCCCGCCGATATTCTGCGTCATGCCGAGGCGGGCCCCCTTGACCTGGTTCTCGCCAGCCGCTGCCCGCAGCTGCATTGTCGCCTCGGCCACCTGATAGACCCCGGTGGCGCCCACGGGATGCCCGCGCGCCTTGAGTCCGCCCATCGTACAGACCGGCAGGCGCCCCTCGCGCCGAATGGTGCCCTCCATGGCCAATCGTGGCCCTTGCCCCTGCGCTGCAAAACCCGAGGCCTCTAGCGAGAGCGCCGCCATGATGGTAAAGGCGTCGTGCAGTTCGAAAAAGTCAATATCCTCCGGCCCGACCGAGGCCTGCGCATAGGCCTTTTGCGCCGAGATGCGCGCGGCCTCCAGACGCAGTAGCGCGTGACGATCATGAATGGCGACCGAGTCGGTCCCGACCGATGAGGCCAGCACCCGCACGGCCTGCAATCCGTGTCGCAAGGCATAGTCGGTCGGTGCCAGCACGACCGCCGCCGCGCCGTCGCCAATCCCGGAAGAATCGAGCAGACTGATCGGCTCGGCGATCATCTTGGCCCGCTCAAAGGCCCCCCTAGAGATCTCACGCTGAAACATGGCATGGTCGCACGTGGCCGCATTGCGATGCGCATTGATCGGGAACTCGGCGAAATCGTCCCGTTTGTAGCCATACTCATGCATATAGCGTCGCATCAGCAACGCGTTCAGCGCCACAAACGACAGCCCATGTTCGCCCTCAAACACCGCATCGGCCGCCGAGGCCAAGGCGGACGTCACCACGCTGGTGGTACCGTCGGTCATCTTTTCGACGCCGCAGGCCACCACAACGTCGCACAAGCCGCCCGCGACGGCCATGTATCCCAGTCTTACCGCCGCGCCACCCGAGCCGCAGGCCGCCTCGACCTTGAGCGCCTCGATCCCACGCATTCCGGCGTGGTCGGCGATCAATGCCCCCACATTCTCTTGATGCGAGAGCTGGCCTGAGAGCATGTTGCCCACATAGAGCGCCTCGGGCATCTCGATACCGGCATCAGCCAACGCCGCCAACACGGCCTCAGAGCCCAAGATGCGCAGTGGTTTTTCCCAATGCTCGCCGACGGGTGTCAACCCAACGCCGATGATGCTAACGTCTCTCAATCTGGACCTCGCGCTCAGTGCATGATCAGTTCGTTGCGATAGCGGACATAGGCGCCATAGTCCAGATAACAGGTTCGCGCCAAATAGTCGCTCGTCAAGGGTGCCGCGTCTCGCACGGCATCAATCCGCTCGCCGACCCGCCATAGAAAGGCATCGCTGCCCGCCCCCGAGCCGAACGAGACCTGCAGGATGCGCTCGCCCGGTTGGGCAACATCCAGGACGGCGCACAGTCCCACCATCGTGGCACCGGCATAGGTGTTTCCAATCGCCGGAGACAGCAGCCCTGGCGCGATCTGCTCAGAGGAGAACCCCATTTCCCGCGCCGCGCGTTGCGGAAAACGCGCATTGGGCTGATGAAACACAGCCCAGTCGATATCGGCGGCCGTCAGCCCCAAATCATCCATCAGGGCGCGACCAGCGGCCAGCACATGCTTGAAATACGCCGGCCGACCGGTAAAGCGCCCGGCGTGCTGGGGATAGTGCTGCATTGGACGTCGCCAAAAATCAGGCGTGTCGCTGGCGTAGGACAGCGAGGCCTCGAGCGTGGCAGCCGCCTCATCGGCCGGGCCAATGATCAGGGCGCCACCGCCGGCGGCGGCGGTGTACTCGAGCGCATCACCTGGGCGCCCCTGCGCCGTGTCCATTCCGATGGCCATGGCGTGTTGCCCCATCCCCGAGCCAACCAGCGCAATGGCCGCCTGCAACGCCTCGGTTCCCGCTTTGCAGGCGAACTGCCAATCAGCGGCCAGGGTGCTGGGTCCCACGCCGAGCGCTTCGGCCACGATCACCGAGGTCGGCTTGACGGCATAGGGATGCGACTCGCTGCCCACCCACAGCGCCCGGATTCCTGCGGGATCAATGTCCGCGCGGGCCAACGCGTTGCGTCCTGCCTCGACCGACATGGTCACCGTGTCTTCATCCGGGCCGGGCACTGATTTGCTCTGGATGGGCAGATGCGTGTCGCCCAACTCCCAGATGCGGCTGATCTCGGCTGCCTTGAGCCGATAGCGCGGCACATAGGCGCCATAGCCTACAATGCCCACGGGGCGGTCGGGACGCATGGCCGTCACTGTGCAGCCCCCGAGCGTAGTTGAATCAGTATGGCCTCGGCCCGATCCGAGCGCACCGCACGCTCTTCCACCATGCGTTTGGCAACAACCTGCGCCTCTTTGGGGTTCGCGCCGGCAGCCATGGCCACTTGGCGCGCGTGAAGCTTCATGTGCCCTTCTTGGATGCCCTCCATGGCCAGCGCGCGTAGCGCCGCCAGATTCTGCCCCAAACCCACGGACGCCATAATCCCGGCCAGTTCCTGAGCATGTTCGACGCCCAAGATGTCGAGAGCGACGCGAGCCTTGGGATGGACGCGCGTGGCTCCGCCAAAGGTCCCGGCCGCGATGGGCAGCTCGATGGTGCCCACCAGATCGCCGTCGGCGTTTCGCTCCCAGCGGCTGAGCGGCGCATAGCCCCCCTCGCGGGCGGCAAAGGCGTGAGCCCCGGCCTCGATGGCGCGCCAGTCGTTGCCGGTG
>Ga0180430_10004839_pt1 | contig 11299 bp, 6 predicted proteins | sample SS_ome_9_FD_132999 | JGI IMG/M metagenome (GOLD analysis project Ga0180430, IMG submission 132999) | Hypersaline lake sediment archaeal communities from the Salton Sea, California, USA - SS_1_S_2 metaG | ecosystem: Environmental > Aquatic > Non-marine Saline and Alkaline > Hypersaline > Sediment... | reverse complement strand
CACTTTTTATCTTTAGGAGGGTAGCACTTTCGCTATCTTCAGCGGCGTCGCTCTGGGCCATATCTGGTATTACAACTGCAGACTTTTCCGTAATAGCTGACTGGGCGAGAGTTGATGGAAAACCGAAATCTTCCATCTCCTCAAATTGTTCTGCGAGAATAACTTTGCATTTATCAGCGCCCATTGCCTGTTTCATCAAGAAAGCGATTTCCTCAAGGCAGTCAGATAGGTTCATGACTGTATTTAGGCGTTCAGATATTTGGTACATTAGAACAGTATGATGATCAAGAGCTTCGAGCACTCTCTCTCGCGTAAATTTCTGGGGACCGCGGACTGTATCAAGTGGTTCATCGGTGCCCCGGATCACCACATTGATGGTAGAGCTGCCAATACGGATCATATCCAAATGCTGAAGTCTGTATGTATAGGAAAGTCGCCTGCGGTTGATGTAGGTTCCGTTGGTACTTGTGAGATCCTGTAAAAGGGCTGTGTCTGTACTACGGTTGTAATCAATCCTGGCATGCTGTCTCGATGCAGAGGGTTCGGCAATTACAATATCATTATTAGGATGCCGGCCGATGGTATTTCCCCCCGGTTTGAGAGTATATTTCTGGGGTTCTTTTCCAGGTACGCGGATTGTTAACAACCACATAGAAATTTTCCTCTGACTTAAAGAATTATGTCAAAAATATATTATAACCCAGGTTGTCTTTCGATGAAGTTGAATATACGAATTTGTAGGTTTTACGAGATTTGCTCAAAATGCTCAACTGCAAAAACCATTATGGTTGCCCGTTTTTTAAATGGATTTACGCTTGGGCTGCACTCCTGATTGATCAGTTCTATAACATCATCTACATCAGTTGCATCAACACCAACTATTAGTGTACTGTTTCCGCGACGTAATAAACCCCCCGTCGAATCAATAAGAGTTAGTGGGTGACCTGCGTCATGCATTGCCCGCATCACGGATTCGGATTCGGCATCTTCTAATATAGCAAAAATCATCTTTTTATCCATATTAAACCCTCTCAAAATCTTTGGCTGGCATAACGTAGATCGTTACCCGTGCATGGGCGGAATCTGTAGGATCAGGCACAGGAACGAGGTTTCTAATCAAGTCTAAGGCGATTTCTACTTTGTTGTCATCGGCAACAGCCATTAATGTGGTTGTGCCTCCAGATAAGAAACCAGAAGTTGAAGCGAATTTAGTGACTCTGTATTCTGCTTCCAAAAGGTCCGCTGAGACAACTTCACTGAGACTTGTGGGCATTATGGCTAAGATCATTTTCATGGTTAAAGTTCCTCGTAGCGCTCAATATCCAAGCTGAAGATCGTAGCACCATCATGAGTAAGCTCGGGTAAGATTTTCGTTTTTGCGGAATCGATCTTAAGGTTAGACACATTGGCAGACCCTAGTAATTTTCTGATTTCAAGCCGTTTCCCTTTCGGAAGGCCGATGAGAACTGTTGCATTCCGACGACCTAAAAAACCACCGGTGCTTGCTATGTGGGTCGTAGGAAATCCATACGGTTCAAGAAGTTTAGCGATCTTTTGGACGTCCTTGTCTTGGACGACAATGGTCATTAATACCTCAATGTTCTTGACGGTACGCGTCCTCAGTAGTTGGACCAGCTCGGATTGGTTATCGGTTAAAGCGCCGTCGACTTCGTGAGCCAAGTTAGAAAAAGTCTCTTCAGAGATCCTTCCATCCCGAAGAAGAGAACGTAAAGTAGCTCTTTCGGTGGTTAAGACTGCTTTGATGGCTGATTCCAATTCTTTGATTTCTACATCGGGATTAGCGTACATGGTCTTGGCAGCGTTTTCTGTCAGAGAATCAGCATGTGTTGTCAGGGGTTTTGCGAGTACATTCCAAACATGCCTGGAAAGCATACCGTCTTTGTACATTGTCTCGATTTGTTTGTGAGCTGATCTGACCATCACTAATCTTGCGTTTAGATTTTCATACTCTTCCTGAGCAGGATTCTTAACAATGAGCCCCATGCGGTTAATGAAAGGTTTCATTGTCAGGCCTTGAACAAGAAGGGTAAATAACACGACTCCAAAAGCCATAGATTTAATGATTGTGCCCTGTTCACCAAGGCTGGCAGGTAAGCTGAGAGCAAGAGCGAGTGAGATTGCACCTCTTAATCCGCCCCAATACAGAACATGTTTGTATCCCCTGGGTATACCAGGGCCTATCCATGACAATCCGTAAATTGAAGCTGCCCTGGCTACCAAAACAGCAAGAATGGCCCAGAGAACCGCTTTCCAATCCGTTAATAGAATATTTAGATCGATTTGGAGGCCAATTAATAGGAACACAAAGGAGTTTGCTAAGAAAGCTGCATATTCCCAAAAGCTAAAAACAAGAATACGTGTGGTCGGTGCCATTCGGCTGGGACCGAGATTGCCGCTGATAATGCCGGCAGCGACAACTGCTAACACGCCACTAACGTGAAATTGTTCTGCAACGATGTAGGAGCCAAATGCAAGGACAGTTGTGAGGGTAGTTTCGATCAACGAGTTCTCGATAATGCTGATGGCTAACGAGATAAGTAATCCCAAAACTAAACCAATAATTAATCCCCCGCCAGAGACAATAATAAAATTCAGGACACTTTCTCCAAGATTGAAATACCCCGTAACGGCTATCGTTACCATCATGTTAAAGAGTACTATGGCAGTACCGTCATTAAAAAGGCTTTCACCTTCAAGAAGTAATTGAAGTCTGTGAGGGACTCCAAGAGAACGGAAAAGAGCTACAACGGCGACAGGATCTGTTGCTGCGATCAATGATCCAAACAGGAGAGCTGTCGTCAGAGAGAAATCGGTCCCCCAGTAGAGCACACCTCCTACTAAGAAGGTTGTTAATAACACTCCAGGAATTGCCAAACTTAGAATAGGAGTAATATCCTTGAATAAATCCTTGGCTTTGACCTGGAAAGCAGCTTCGAATATCAATGGCGGCACCAGCAATCCTAAAAATAGTTCTGGGCTAACATTGATATCTGCTCGATCAACAAGTGCCAAAACAAGACCAATAACAACCAATCCAGCAGTGTAGGGAACTCTGAGTCTCTCGGTGACAATACCCACAAGTGATGAAATCAATAGTAATCCAATCACGATCTCGATAATTAGAATAATATTGGATTCCTCTTCAGCTGCTTCGCCGGGGGTAAGTGGATTTATCGAGGCATCCTGGGATGATAAAACGTTAGAAGCTGAGGCAATAGAAAAATCTAGACTGACAATTATTAGGACTACACTAATAATCATTAGTGAAAATAGGATTACTTTTATAATAAGTATTTTGTTGATCATTGATCTTCCAGGGATTTAATATATCCAGTGCTGTATAAGTAGATCCATCTATCATTCCATTTTGACGCTTTATAAAAATCTTCAAGAAAAAGCCCTTCCTCTTCTTCTGTCATAACGCGGGGACGAGCGTTATCGATAAATTGTAAAGGTATTAACCTGGTGTTAATATAACTGCCATCATATATGTAATGAAAATCGATAAACGCTTTATCTTTATTGATATGCTGATCTGGATTGTATTTTGCCAGATACCATTGATCAAAGAACAAATTTCCCAAACCGTAATGGATGAATTTTGATCCTGTTATTTCAATTGCCTGGGGGTGATGAGCCTGGCTACCGCTGACAATTGATGCGCCAGCGTCAGACAACTGATGAAAATCGTATAGCTGGTAAGCGATGGGGAAAAAACTATCAACTTCTTCATGCTGCATTGTAGCAATTACTAGATAGCCTTCATCTTCAAGCCGGCTGATTTCAGGTATCATCCATTCGAAATCACATCTCGATGCTCCCGGCTCAGTTAATGATGCTTTTCCATAGATTTCAGCAGATTTAGCATTACAACCAATGAAGGCAATCTCATTGCCATTATGTTCGATGATAACAGATTCCAGGCCGTCTTGGAGAGTTCTACCTCCGCCATAAACGATAAACCCGTACTCGTCATAAATCTCCAAAGTATGTAACATTGCTTCGGCGCCATGATCATTCAGGTGGTCACCACTCAATTCAATGATGTCTGCTCCGATAGATACAAGTAGTTCAATATAAGAATCGCTTGAGCAAAAAGATAGTGAATCCTGATTCGAATCAGGTGGTGGGCAATCAGCGGCAAATGGTACTTCGTTATTGATATGCGTGATATCTGCGGAAATTAGAATATCGCGAATGTCATCTCCGGGGTATAGAACTCCGTTATCTTCCATAATCGCCGCAGTATCTCTTGCCATTGCGGTTACGCCAGTTATAACCACAGACGTTAATTTCGACGGATCGAAATTAACAATTTTTTGCACCTGGAAGGGTTGAAATATTGCAGGTTCAGTAATTGAGAGGTAGATCGGAAATGTCAAATGATAAGAATCATCTTCAAAAGAAGGGGAGAGAGGTTGATGATTGTCAACGGAAACAACCTTATACGAAGGTTCTAGTTGATCGAAGGGTATGATCGCGAGAGCTGTAGAGTCATACCAGATCTTATCCAAAATTTGATCGTTCTCAACGATGGAAATTCCTTCAGTGTAGGGAACACCCCAAAATTGCGAGAGGAATATTTTTGTTTCACTGCTCATGAAAATGGTGCTAAATTCAAGATTATCATTTGGTCCGAATTCCCAGAAAGAAGACAAATTAGAGAACTGAATATTATCAATGCTAGAATAAAACGGGGCAACCAACAGGTAGGTCCAGGAACCTATCGGTTGATCAGAACTTTCTGCTGTAAATGTCATCAGGGCTTGTTCTTGGGAGTTCGATAGATCGAATTCAGATTGTTCGGAAATAAGATCTCCCGCGGATTCCGGGAGCGCAGGATCTACCCATACAAAATATGGAGGTGGGAGAAGCTCCTGCGTAGATGTGGGAGAAAGAGTAGGTTTCGATGATGGCTCGATAGTACCTTGATTAAGGGGCTCAGGAGTGAAGGTGGCCGGCAAATGGGAACAGCCAGCTAATATCATTGTGGCGAGCAGGATAGATAGAAAGCGATGCCTATTTACTTTTATGGACGTTAATGAAGAAAAATTCATAAAATTAAAAAATCATTTGCGACTGAAATGTCTATATTCTTTTGTTGCGTATAGTAAATATTTCCCATTCAGTTTGAAATTGGTAACGTTATAGCGAAAGAGTGAAGATTACCTGAACAATAGTGTAGCTTATCGACACTTGCTAGTCAACCAATCGCTCACGTATGATGGAGAATTATCTTAAAGGTATAATGGATAAGCTTTATTTAGCAAACATTATTTTCACTTATAGATCCAAACCGGTCAATATGAAATGAAGATTTCAAAATACGTAGAATCGCTTTCAGATAAATACTCACCAGTTGATAAGGAGCTGCTTCAGCGCGCCTTGGATTTTGCTGAGAAGGCACATAAAGGACAAAAGCGAGCGTCTGGAGAACCATATATCAATCATTGCAAAGCAGTGGCTAGCATTCTTGCAGAACTGCATGTTCCTCCTGCTGTTGTTGCTGCGGGTTTGCTGCATGATACGGTCGAAGATACAGGTATAGATTTCAAGGATCTCAAGAGGGAATTTGGCAAAGAGATCTTTGATCTTGTAGAAGCTGTAACAAAATTGGGATCTTTACCGCGGGTTTCAAAAAGAGCTGGGAAAACAAAGGAAAAAACCAAAAAATCAAAAAAACAAAATCCGGAAGGTATCGATCAAAATCAATGGCGAGCTGAATTAGCCTCAGAGAATTTGAGGAAAACTTTCTTAGCTATGGCGGAAGACCCAAGAGTTGTGTTGATCAAACTTGCTGACCGACTTCATAATATGCGGACTTTGGGATATTTGCCAGAAAAGAAGCGACAACGAATTGCACAAGAAACGATGGATCTTTTTGCGCCACTTGCCAGCAGGATTGGTATATGGCAAATGAAATGGGATTTGGAAGACCTCGCTTTTCGATATCTTGAATCTGATATTTACCATGACATTGCGCGGCAGCTTGATGAACGACGATCTGAACGCGAACGAAAAATGGAAAAAATCACTAGCCAAATAACAAAATTAATGAATCAGGCTGGAATGCACGCCGATGTATCTGGTAGGCCAAAGCATATATACTCAATTTACAGAAAAATGAAAAGGAAGAAGATACCTTTCAACGAGTTGTCTGATATTCGTGGTGTTAGGATTATAGTTCCGACAGAAGAAGAATGTTACGCTGCTGTCGGGATTATCCATATGCATTGGCGTCCATTGTCGGGTGAATTTGATGATTATATTGCTGCTCCAAAACCGAGTTTGTACCAATCTATTCATACGGCAGTTATCTATGAGGATGGAGAGAATTTAGAAGTGCAAATTCGTACTCCAGAGATGCACCGGAAAGCAGAATACGGTATTGCGGCGCATTGGCGGTATAAAGAAGGGCAAAAAAGAGATAAAGATTTTGAACAACGTGTAGCATATCTTAGACAAATGCTGGAATGGCAGCAGGATGTTGAATCCGCCCAGGAATTTGTCGATGGTTTGAAAGACGAAATATTTGGTGACCGGGTATACGCGTTTACCCCCCGGGGTGATATTTTAGACCTGCCAGTTGGCGCTACCCCAATAGATTTTGCCTATAACGTCCATACAGAAGTAGGTCACCGCTGCAGAGGGGCAAAAGTCAATGGGCGATTGGTATCACTGGATCATAAATTAGCAACTGGTGATCAAGTTGAGATATTGACTGCAAAACGAGGTGGGCCTAGCAGGGATTGGTTGAATGAAAACCTGGAATTGGTAAAGACAAAATCAGCAAGAAGTAAAATCAAACGCTGGTTCAAACAACTGGAAAAAGACCAAAATGTAGAAAGTGGGATCCTATTGCTTGAAAAGGAAATTTCTCGACTCGCATTAGGATCTGATATCAATTTTGATGAACTGGCGGAATCATTTAATTATGATGAAGCGGAGGATCTATATGCTGCAATCGGCTGCAGTGATATTTCCCTGGGTCGAATAATTCACGCACTGGTTGTGTTGAAGGAAAAAGACTCTCCAGACTTTCCTGGCCACTACCAGGAAGAGATCAGTCGAGAGACTTCTGGAGATGTAGCTGTAGTTGGGTTAAAGGGTCTGAAAAATCAATTAGCAGGATGTTGTAGTCCTACACCCGGTGATGAAATCGTTGGTTTTATCACCAGAGGGCGAGGGGCAACAATCCACAGAAAGGACTGTTCCAATATTCTAAATGTTAAGGATCAAGAGAGATTAGTAGAAGTTTCGTGGGGTTCTCCGATTAGAACCTTCCCGGTTCCAATAATTGTTAAGGCATACGATCGTGATGGATTGACAAAAGATATCGCCACTGTATTATCTAACAACAACGTAAGTTTAACTGAATTGCGAGTTGATGTAAATGAAGGCCAAGGAGAAGCGGTCTTTCATCTGGTGCTGGGGGTAAAGAATGTGGATGAATTAAGAAGAACGCTAGATTTATTGGAGCGAATCAATAATGTGTATGAAGCGCGCAGGATACGATCCGTTTGATTACGGCTCCAAAGATGGACTGAAAGTTTGAAAAAAACCAGAACAATTTCGGTTTAACTGCAAAGAATGGATAACATGGCTTGGGTTTCCTGCTTTCCCCCCGACCCCATTTCTCCTCCCGGACCAACACATGCTGGGCAACCAGTATCACACTGACATCTTTCCACTAAATCTTTAGCTGTTTGTAATAAATCCGGCAGGCGATCATACAGCGACTTACTGAAACCTATCCCGGCAGGGATTTGCTCATGAAGTAGTACGATGGGCCGATTGTCGCCAAAGGGGGATTGAAAATCAGCAAAAAGACCAATATCTCCTGGGTCACACATGAGTAACAAGGGCGCTAAGCCATGTAAGATATGACCCAGCCCCCTGATTCCACTATTCACGCGAACAATCGATTCGGCACGCTGATGGCAGCGGGGGCACAAACTAATTAGGTTTGAAAGTTGATTAGCTTCCTCAAGAGATGGAAAGCTGCGAAGTGGTTGTTTGTGGTGTACATGTAAAGGCTCGGAAATATTTCTTTTTCTACACATTTGGCATATGTGTCGATCCCGTTCTAATACAGTTTTCCTTATTATATTCCAATCAGCTCCATAGTCATTTGGGCTGCTAGACCACAAACCCTGGTTTCTTATGTGATCTTCTGTATCTTCCGAGAGGGTGATCCAGATACCCGTAGAAATTAATGTTGTTGAAGGTAGATCCAATGAATCTCTTCCTATTACTTGATAAGGACGCCATTTGATTTTCTTGTAGCCGGTAACTTTTGTTGTGATTTGAATTTCGCTCAGGTATTTTTTTCCACCAGGAATAATATCCTCCTGGTATCGGTTAAGCTCTGAATAACTGGTTTGTTTTTCTGCTTCAGTAAAAAAATCAACAGATGTTGGTTCTAGAAATGCGCGATGTTGTTCCAGGTCTAAATCTTTTACTAGATAGGGATCGCCTGCGTGCAGGTACAAAGCTCCAGGATGGACCATCCAATAGGCGCTTTCGATGTCCACTTGACCGATAGTTTTTGTTTTAGACTTGGTTGTCTCAGTAGTTAATGTGATTTGCTGAGAAGAAGCATTCCTCAGAGAAATCAATGATGCTGGATAATCTTCATCCATCCAAAAATATCTATCTTTTGCTTTGTGAATTTTTCCAAGCGCGGAAAGGGCGTCAAGCAGTTCTTGAGTTTCTGATATTGTGAAGGATCCAAAATGCGTTTTTTCCGAAAAAGGAAGTTCATAAGCTGCGCATTGGATATGAGCAAGGGCTATCAAGAGATTATTGGCATCTATCAAACCGCATTCGGGATTGTTATTAAATATGTATTCAGGATGCAATGCAAGATATTGATCAATGGGGGTAGAAGACGTAACTAGAACAGATAATGATGGTTTATCTGATCTGCCTGACCTTCCAGCTTGTTGCCAAGTCCCGGCAATTGTTCCTGGATAACCAGCAAGTAAAGCTGCATCCAATCCTCCGATATCAATTCCTAGTTCTAATGCATTGGTTGCCGTAATTCCCCGAATTTCACCACTCCGCAAGCCAGCTTCAATTTTCCTTCTCTCTTTAGGTAAATAACCACTTCGATATGAGCGGACTGGAAAAGAAGTTAGAACATCTTTTTCTTTCAAGCCTCTAACCATAAACTCTATGGAGCGCCTGGAACGACCAAAAAGGATGGTTTGGTTTCCGCTTGTAATCAGGTCTGAGGACAAACGGATGCATTCGTTTTGCATACTGGCTCTCAGGCCAAGTTTAGGATCTATGATGGGAGGGTTATAGATAAGAAAATGTTTTTTTCCACGTGATGAAGAATCATTTTCAATAAGCACTAAATCTTCTTCTACAAGGGAAGCGGCTAGCTCTTGGGGGTTTCCGATGGTCGCTGATGTGAGAATAAATTGAGGAGAGGATCCATAGTGATCAGTGATCCTTTTTAGGCGCCGGATCACATTCGCCACATGCGACCCAAATACACCACGATATATATGCATCTCGTCAAGGATTATAAAATCAAGATAAGAAAAGAATTCAGCCCATTGAATATGGTAGGGGAGGATCCCGATATGAAGCATGTCAGGATTACTGACTATGATGTGAGCATTCTGGCGAATCTTTGGCCTAGAACTCGGAGATGTATCGCCATCGTATGAATAGGAATGGACGTCTGGAAAACGCTTTAGCCAATTGAGCTGATCTTGTGCCAGAGCTTTAGTCGGGAATAATAATAAGGAGCGGCTCTGGCTGTTTTTGAGGATACGAGAAATGATTGGCAATTGATAGGCCAGCGATTTTCCAGATGCTGTCCCAGTGGATAAAACGACATGCTGACCGGATTCAATAACGTCCCAAATCGCTTTTTGATGCGAGTATAGAGAAGTAATATTCATCTCCTCCAGAACATTTTTAATTCTCAGATCGAGATGGGAGGGAAAATCCTCGAAAACAGGATTTCTTTCAGGAATCTCCTGCCAGGCGGCTATATTAGGAGATACTGAAGGATCTGTTTTCCAGCGTCGAAGTACTGTAGATATTGACATAGATATAAATTATTCCAAACCCAGGGATATGAGATTGTTGTTCAATTGTTATGCAGATTCTTCGAGCGATCTTTCGGTCATTTGATTGCGAAGGATTTTGATATCGTCTGGGATTTTTAATGCAGCCCATCCCATGAAAAAGGCAGCGATCAACCTCGCGGTAACAGATATTATCAAGATGGCAAACCCCAGGCTAGATTTGGATGCGATGTATCCAGCGAGAACTGGAGCAATGGCAGCTCCGCTGTTTTCAATGAAGTATTGGAGTGAAAAAGCCGTACTTCGGACTTCCGGAAGTGCTATATCATTCATCGATGAGACGATATTAGGACTTCCCATTGGCATGAAGAGAGCTGTGATACCGAGCATGATTCCAAAGACGAGAGTCTGTTCTGTTGGTATTTTAAGTGTGATCCATATAAAAATAGCACCGATCAGTGCTGCCCCCATGGATACTAGCATCCTTCCCCTTGGGGTTCTTTTAAAAGCTGCATCACCGAGGGCTCCACCAACAAAATATCCACAGGCGAGAATAAGAACTGCTGGAACCATAGTCAACATCACTGCTGATTGATCGTAACCTCTTTCGCTTTCTAGATAGAAAAAGAACCAATAAGTGATTACTTGCCAGGGGAATATATTTACAAACCCCTGAGCGAAAAGTAACCATATGGTCTTCTTTTTAAACAATTGGATAGCCGTATTGAAATCGAAGCGGTGAACGGCGATCTCTTCTTTTTTGATAAGTTCAGGTTCGCTTTGACCGCGCGGGACTTCCTTCAATGTGAGCAATATAATTACAGATAAGACAACGCCAAAGGATCCTGTAATATAGAAAACAGATCGCCAACCAATATTCTCGCTCAGGAAAAGAGCTAGAAGCATACCCAGTAAATAGCCAAATGGCATGGATAGCTGAAGAAGGCCATAAATCTTACCGCGCCTGTTGGGAGGAAAATGATCTCCGATTAAGCTGTAAATGCCAGGATAACTGGAATCGTCAATTCCTGTGGACGCACGAGCGGCAACGAATAATCGAAAATTCGGAGCAAGTGAACTAAGCCAGGTAGTGCTTCCCCAGATGAATGATGCTACAGCAATTAACTTAGGCCGTGTAAATCTATCATACAGAAAACCCCAGATCGGATAGAAAATAGTACCGACTATCAATGCGCCAGAAACCAGGGCTCCCATCTGGACTTCATTGATTT
>Ga0180430_10004837_pt1 | contig 11299 bp, 6 predicted proteins | sample SS_ome_9_FD_132999 | JGI IMG/M metagenome (GOLD analysis project Ga0180430, IMG submission 132999) | Hypersaline lake sediment archaeal communities from the Salton Sea, California, USA - SS_1_S_2 metaG | ecosystem: Environmental > Aquatic > Non-marine Saline and Alkaline > Hypersaline > Sediment... | reverse complement strand
GTCAGCGCCCTGCCGATTACGCCGGGAGGGCTCGGCACGCGAGACGGCGCGGCCATCTTCCTGCTCGGGGTCGTCGGTGTATCGGCGGCCACGGCGGTGACGTTTTCGTTGCTCAGCTACGCGGCGATCCTGGCCTGGAGTATTGTCGGCGGTGTGCTCTACCTGGGCTACTCCATTCAGCGCGGCCGCGTCCCCCCGTCGCCCTGACCGGCGCCGCGGCGGGCCAGTTGCGCGGCCAGGCGGATGGCGGCAAACAGGCTGCGGGGATCGGCCTTGCCCTGCCACGCAATGTCCAGTGCCGTACCGTGATCCACGGACGTGCGCACGATGGGCAGGCCGAGGGTGACGTTGACCGCCCGGTCGAAAGCCAACAGCTTGAGCGGAATCAGGCCCTGGTCGTGGTACATGCAGACGTACGCGTCGGTTCGCTCGCGGCGCCCGGGCACGAACGCCGTATCCGGCGGCAACGGGCCTTCCACCCGCAGGCCGTTGCGCACCGCGTGTTCCACGGCCGGCCGGATGATGCGCTCCTCTTCGCCGGCGCCGAACAGGCCGTGCTCGCCGGCGTGGGGGTTGAGCCCGCACACCGCCAACCGCGGCTCGCGCCCATGCAGCCGCCGCATGGCGTCCGCAGTGAGTGCGATGACGGCGGCGATGCGTTCGGTCGAAAGCGCCCCGGCAATCTCGCGAAATCCGAGGTGCGTGGTCACCAGGCTGCAGGTCAGGACATCGGCGGTCAGCATCATGCAGTGCTGCGGCGCGCCGGTGCGCGCCGCCAGCAGCTCGGTATGCCCGGGATAGGGAACGCCGGCCGCGCGCAGCGCCTCCTTGTGAATGGGCGCCGTACACAGGGCATCGACGTGCCCCGCCAGCGCCGCATCGACGGCCGTTTCGATGTACCGGCAGGCCGCGGCGCCCGTTGCGGCGTCGACGGCGCCCGGACGCACGTCCGCCGCGTCCACGGCGCGCAGATCGTAGACGGCCGGCGCCGCCGCCTGCGTCAGCGCGGCCGCGGCGGTGAAGACGCGCTCGGGAACCGCGAGGCCGCAGGCCGCGCCCGCCCGCCGCAGCACCGCGACGTCGCCGAACACGACGGGCGTGCAGATCCGCCCGAGCCGGTCCTCGGCCAGGGCCCGCAGGCACAATTCGGGACCGACCCCGGCGGGGTCGCCCATGGTGACGGCGATGCGCGGTCTGCCGGCCGCGCTCATGCGGAAGGGACCTTGCCGCCGCCCCCGTCGCCGGCCGCCAGGACGATCGCGGTCCGCGCCGGAAGGTAGACGGGGAGCGGGGCGCCGGGCCGCGCCGGCGCGGCGCGGCGATAGGTCTGGCCGGCGGCGAGCCGGCCCTGCCCGCCGAACTCCGCGGCGTCCGTGTCCAAGGCCAACCTGTACGCGGCGCCGTCGACCGGCACCTCGTAGTCCACCAGGGACTGGGTCGGATGGAAGTTGAAACACGCCACGATTCCCCCGCGCGCCAGACCGACGAACTTGTCGTCGTTGTGCAGTTTCAGACAGCGGTAGGCCGCTTCCAGGGTGCGTGTCGACCTTGCCAGCTCGATCATGGCGCGGTCGAAGGCGCCGAGAAACCGGTATTTGAGGTCGGGATCGTCCAGCAGGTGCCACTGGCGGCGCGCGTAATGGTACGACCAGCCGTTTCCCGCACGCGGGAAGTCGATCCATTCCGGGTGCCCGAACTCGTTGCCCATGAAGTTGAGATAGCCCGGTCCGGCCGTCAGGAGCGTCAGCAAGCGGATCATCTTGTGCAGCGCGATACCGCGTTCCACGACCAGGTGCTCGTCGCCCACCTGCATATGTTCGTACATCGCCGCGTCGCACAACTCGAAGATCAGCGTCTTGCTGCCCACGATCGCCTTGTCGTGCGATTCCACGTAGCTGATCGTCTCCTCGTCCGCCCGGCGGTTCGTGAGCTCGGTCCAGAGAGTGTCGATATGCCAGTCCTCGTCGCGGCATTCGCGCAGAAAGCGGAACCAGATATCCGGCACGCCCATGGCGAGCCGGTAATCGAAACCGCAGCCGCCTTCATCGAGCGGCGCCGCCAGTCCGGGCATGCCGCTGACGTCTTCGGCCACGGTCATCGCTGCCGGACGGAACTCGTGGATCAGGCGGTTGGCCAGCATCAGGTAGAGGACGGCGTCCTCGTCGAGCGTGTCGCCGAAGTACCGGTCGTAGGAGGTGAACGGCGGCCCGAACCCGTGGTGCAGATACAGCATGCTGGTCACGCCGTCGAACCGGAAACCGTCCACGTGGAATTCCTCCAGCCAGTACCGGCAGTTGGACAGCAGGAAGTGCACGACCTCGTGTTTTCCGTAATCAAAGCAACGCGAATCCCAGGCCGGGTGCCGGCCGCGGGCGCCGTCGTGAAAGTACTGGTAGAGCGTGCCGTCGAAGCGCGACAGCCCTTCGACCTCGTTGTTGACGGCGTGCGAGTGCACGAGGTCGATGATGACGCTCAGCCCCTCGCCGTGGATGGCGTCGATGAGTTCGCGCAGCTCGTCCGGCGTGCCGAAGCGCGAGGACGGGGCGAAGAAGTTGGCCACATGGTATCCGAACGAACCGTAATACGGATGCTCCATGATCGCCATGAGCTGGATCGTGTTGTAGCCCGCCCGCACGATGCGCGGGAGGATGTGCTCGCGGAACTCGGCGTATGTGCCGACCCGCCCCCACTCCAGCGCCATGCCCACGTGGGCCTCGTACACGAGGGGCACGGCCGGCCTGCGGCGGGCGTCATCGTGCCGCCATGTGTAGGGTTGCGGCGGCTGCCAGATCTGGGCGTTGAACACCAGGGTACCCGGATCCTGCACGACGCGCCGCGCATAGGCGGGAATCCGGTCGCCGGCGCCCCCCTCCCACGCCACATGCAGCCGGTAGAGGTCTTCGTGGCGCAGGGCGTCGGGCGGCAGCTCGATTTCCCATTCACCATGGTCGCTGATCCGCCGCAGCGCAAACTCCGGCCGCGGTTCCCAGCCGGAAAACGCGCCGACCAGCGCGACGGAGACGGCATGCGGCGCCCACTCCCGGAAAACCCACCCCTTCGCGGTGCGGTGCATGCCGAAGTAATGATGGCCCAGCGCATGGTCGGCGAGTGTTCCCCGGCCGTCCACCAGCGCCGCGATCCGTTCCTCGGCCCGGCGCCGGCGGCCGCGGATGGCCTCGGCGTAGGGTGTCAGATACGGATCGTCCAGCAGCGCTGTGCGTTTCATGGCCTGCCTCACGCCGCCTCCCCCGTCTAGAAGATGCTCACGATCGGGCGCGCCAGCATCTTCTCGTAGATCCCGAAATACGCGCGCGCCGTCACCTGGTGATTGAAGCGCGCACGGCTCTCCGCCATGACCCGGCGAATCTGCCCGGCGCGCAGGTCGGGCGGCAGACGGTAGAAGGCCATGGCCTGGTCAATCCCCCACCGCAGGCCGGCGGCGTCGTACACGCGGAACACGAAGCCGTTGCCGGTGTCGGCGGGAATGCTCAGATCCTCCACGGTATCGGCCAGGCCGCCCGTTCCGTTGACGACCGGCAGCGACCCGTACAGGCAACTGATCATCTGGGGCAGGCCGCAGGGCTCGAACAACGAGGGCATGAGCATGAAATCGGAGGCGGCGTACGCCAGGTGCGAGAGGTCCTCGCGGAAGTCGCAGACCGCCACCCGGTCGAACAGGTCGTGGAACGCCACGATGTCGCGGAACGGCTGCTGGTACGCGCCGTTGGCGACGATCACCACCTGCAGACCGTCGGCCGCGTAGTCGGCCGCGATGTCGTAGAGGATGTGCGTGAGGAGTTGCGGTCCCTTCTGCACCGGGTCCAGCCGCGACGGCCAGAAGAAGACCGGCGCCTCGGGATTCTGCGCGAGGCCCAGTCGATCCTGCAGGGCGAGCTTGTTGGCCCGCTTGCCCGCCTGGTGATCCGCGTCCGTGTAGACCTGTTCCAGCCAGCGGTCGGTGCGCGGGTCAAACGTCGCGTCCGGGGCGTTCAGAATGCCGGCGGCACAGCCGGAGTGCATCTTGTGGGCGACCTCGGCGCGGATGCGGGGCGGAATAAAATCGTGGCGGCCCTCGACGATCTCGCGCAGAAAACTCGGGCTGACGGTGTTGATGAAGTGCGCGGCGAACACCGCGCTGGCCAGCAGATCGACGGGATTCCCGTCGCGCGTCTGCTCGTAGTTGCCGGGCGGCCACTGGAAAAACAGGTGCGGCCAGAACTCCGCCGCGTCGATGCCGCGGTCCTCGATCTCGGCGAGCGTGATCTCCTGGGTGTGGATATTGTGCATGGTAAACAGGCAGGGCAGGTTGAGCCGCCGCGCGGCCGCCGGAATCAGGCCGGTCATCCAATCGTTGCAGTGGATGAGGTCCGGTTTGACGAGCGGGATGATGTTGTTGATCACCTCGCGCTGGAAGGCCAGGGCGATCTTGCGATCTTCGTTGCCGTACCCGCTGTACACCGCGTTGCGATAGTAGAACGCGCGGTCCTCGGCCAGGTGGACCCGTTCGTTCGGCAGCTTGGTCTTGTAGACGCGCAGTTCGTCGTTGATGAGCTTCCCGACGTCGATGTGGAACATGCGGCGATAATGCGGCAGCGCCACGTGCACATCGGCCCCGAGCGCGAACAGTTCCGACACGAGCGAGGCGGACACGTCCGCCAGGCCGCCGGCCTTGGCCGTCATGGCGTTGGCCATGTTGCCCATGCCCTCGGGCAGGTAGGTGATCTCCGGCGTTACGATCAGGATGCGCGGATTACGACCGGTCGGCGCCCTTTTGTACGGCGGCATGACGGCCCTCCTACGGTGTTTCCGCCCACGTCAGGAACCCGGGCATGCTCGTCTTCCAGTCTTCCCCGGCCGCCGTGACCCGGGTGGTGAATCCGTACCGGCCGCTGCGCTCGCAGCGGATCTGGCGCCGGTACTCGTACCCGCCGTCTTCGCGTTGCCCGGCCATCTCCATCGGCTCGTAACAACAGTGCGACATCCGGTTCTGCGAATCGACGGGGCCGTAGACGACCTGGACCTCCACTTCTTCCGGCTGCAACTCGCCCAGCCGCACGCGCGTCGTGACCACGAAGCTGTCGCCGACGTGCAGGTCGGACATGGCCTTTTCGGCGGCGGGCGCGTCGATGCCGATCGTATGCCAGCGCGCGGTCAGCCGCTGATGCTGCACGACGAGTTCCGCGGCCCGCTTCGCGCCTTCGCGCGTGAGGTCCCGGTAGTCCTGCAGCGCGGGCCGGTAGAAGCGTTCGTCATACTCCGCCACCATCCGGTGGCTGGTGAAGAAACCGAGTCCCATGCGGATCGAATGCTTCATCATCTGCACCCATTGGGTCGGCACCTCGCCCAGCTCCCGCTCGTAGAAACAGGGGACGATCTGGTTCTCCAGCAGGTTGTACAGGGCCTGCGACTCGACCACGTCCTGGTATTCGTGGTCCTCGTACTCTTCGCCGGCGCCGATCGCCCAGCCCCGGTCCGGGGTGTACCCTTCGCACCACCAGCCGTCCAGCGTGCTGACGTTGAGGGCGCCGTTGACCGCCGCCTTCATCCCCGACGTGCCGCTGGCCTCCATCGGCCGGCGCGGCGTATTGAGCCAGACGTCCACGCCCTGGATGAGCCGCCGCGCCAGTTCGATGTCGTAGTCTTCGAGGAAGACGATCCGGCGCCGCACTTCCGACCGGCGCGCGAACTCGACGAGGCGGCGGATGAAGTCCTTGCCGTGCTCGTCGGCCGGATGCGCCTTGCCCGCGAACAGAAGCTGCACGGGGCGCTCCTCGTTCGTCAGGAGCGCTTCCAGTCGTTCGCGGTCGCGCAGGAGCAGAACGCCGCGCTTGTAGGTCGCGAACCGGCGGGCGAAGCCGACGGTGAGCACGTCCTGATCCAGCACCGACTTGGCCTGCGCAACGGTCGCGCGCGACTCGTTGCGCGCTTCGAATTGCCGCTCGGTCCATTCGCGAACGAAACGGATCAGCCGCGAGCGCGCCAGCTCGTGCGCCCGCCACAGTTCCTCGTCGGGGATCTGCGCCACGTGCGACAGCATGCCTTCGGCCGCCGGATGCTGTTGCCATTGCGGCCCCAGGTACCGCTCGAACAGGATCTCCATGTCGTCGGAGATCCAGGACGGCACATGCACGCCGTTGGTCACGTGATCGATGGGCACCTCGTCCTCGGACCGCTCCGGCCAGAGGTGGCTCCACATCCGGCGGGCCACGGCGCCGTGCAGCCGGCTGACCCCGTTGGCGTAGCGCGAGGTGTGCAACCCGAGCACCGTCATGGACAGTTCCGGCGCCGTCTGCCCCGGACCCGGAGTGCCCCAGGCCATGACGCGGCCGTGCGGAACGCCGATCAGCGGTTCGACGGCCTTGAGATGCGGCGCCACCAGGTCGGCCGCAAAGCTCTCGTTTCCGGCGGGCACGGGCGTGTGGGTCGTGAAGACGCTCGTGCGGCGCACGATCTCGTGCGCCGTGTCGATGTCGATCTTGAGCGTCTTGACGAGATGGGCAATGCGCGCCAGGGACAGGAACGCGGCGTGCCCTTCGTTGATGTGGCAGACGTGCGGGTCGTAGCCCAGCGCCAGCAGCGCATGGAATCCGCAGATGCCCAGCAACAGTTCCTGGCGCAGCCGCGTTTCCCGCCCGCCGCCGTACAGGCGGGCGGTGACGTCGCGCAGCTCGGGCGGGTTCTCGGGAATGTTGGTGTCCAGCAGATACAGCGGCACCCGGCCCACGTCCAGCCGCCACACGATAGCCTTGAGAACGCCCGCGGGCAGCGGCAGGCTGACGACGACCTGCGACGTATCCCCGCCGGCCTTCCGCAGCGGCAACTGGTGGATCGCATTCGAAGGATACCGTTCCTGTTGCCAGCCGTCCCGGTTCAGGTACTGCCGGAAATAGCCGTCCCGGTACAGGAGCCCCACGGCAACCAACGGCGCGCCCAGGTCGGACGCCGCCTTGAGATGATCGCCCGCGAGGACCCCAAGTCCGCCCGAGTAGAACCGCAGGCTTTCGTGAATGCCGTACTCGAGCGAGAAGTACGCGACCCGGCCGGCGCCTTCTCCGGCCGCCGCGGCGGTCGCCCCGACCTGTTCGTCAAACCGCTTCCGGACATCCGACAGCGAGCGGACGTACGCTTCGTCCTCCGCCAGCGCCTCCAGGCGCCCCTGCGGCACGCGGCTGAGGAAAATCAGCGGGTTGTGGCCGGACTCCCGCCAGAGCTGCGGGTTGATGCGGCGGAACAGGTAGTTGGCGTCGCGGTCCCAGCACCACCACATGTTCTGGGCGAGGTCCTCGAGGAAACGCAACTTGGCGGGGACCGCCGGTTTGACATTGAAGAGTTGGATGTTCACCGTTCTTCGATCCTTTCGGTCGTTTCGTCATTCGCCGCGGGGCGGTGCGACAGGGCGGCGCCGGAAGGGGATCAGCCGACCAGGAGCACGCTGTTGAGGGAACCTTCCGCGTTCGGCGCCCAGTTGCGGCATTCGGGATCAATGCTCCACACGTTATTAATCACAAACTTGTACTCGTAGCGACCCGGGTGCAGCAGCATACTCGTGCGGAATGCCCCCTGCCCCGTGCGGTCGTGCATCAAATTGCGCGCCGGGTCCCAGTCGTTGAAGGTTCCCGCCACAGAGACCTCGCTGCCCGGTTCGGCCGAGACTTCGAACGTCACCCGCTTGCGCCCGCTGGTCGTCGATTGCATAGCGGGAAACATGCCGCTTCGCCGCCTGCCATGCAAGAAGTTTCAACCCTCAACCGACGGCCAGCTCAAGCATGCCGTTCTCGATCGCCGTGATGAGCCGGTCGGCCTTCCACGGCTTCCGCAGCAGCGGCACACCCAACCCGGCGAGGATGTCCTGCACCGCCGCCGCGGGCTGGCTGCCGGTCAGCATGACGACGGGGATGTGCTGAAGCTCGCGATTGGCCTTGAGCCGGGAAATCAACTCCACGCCGGCCATGTCGGCGAGGTCCGCCTCGATGACGAGCGTATCCGCCTTCTCCGACGACGTCAGGGCCAGCGCCTGCTCGCCCTTCCCGCAGGCAATCACGCTGTAGCCCTGCGCGCGCAACTGCTGTTCGACCTGGCTGCGGGCGGCGGCGTCCGGGTCGGCAACCACGACGCACGGCGGGAGACCGGCCGGGAGATCGACAATCACCGCCGTGCCCTGCGCGCGGTTCGGCGGCGGGCTGAGCACGGTCAGGACGCCGCCGTGCAGCTCGGTGATTTCCTTGCACAGCGCCAGCCCCAATCCGGTCCCGCTGACGTGTTCGCCGACGCGGAAGTAGCGTTCCGTGACGCGTTCGATGCAGTCGGCGGGGATGCCCATGCCGTCGTCCGTCACGCTGAGACGCAGTCGTTCGGGATCGCCCGGCCGCGGTTCGATGCGCACGTCGATCAGTCCCCGTTCGTGGCTGTACTTGATCGCATTGCCGACGATATTGAGCACCACCCGCTCGAATTTCTTCGGATCGAGAATCGCGAAGGGACAGGGATGCCGGCAGAGAAAAGACGTCCGCTGATGCTTGCTTGTGGCCTGGTTCTGGATCGAGAGCACGGCGCGCAACGCCAGGCGGCCGACGTGCACCTTGACGCGCTGCAGGCGGAGCGTCTGGGCTTCGAGGCGGCTCATGTCGAGAATGTCGGCGATGGTCGTCCCCAGGCGCTGCGTATCCTCCTGGATGAGCGTGACGTACGGCTCGATGCGCTCCGGAATCGGTCCCACGACACCGGAACGGAGGTTCTCGACGGCATAGCCGATGGACGCCAGCGGCGTCTTGAGTTCGTGGGACACATTGGAGACGAAATCGGCCTGCGCCCGGTTGTGCTCTTCGAGCCGGTGGACGGCTTCGCGGAGTGCCGTCTCGGTACGTTTGTGCTCCTCGATTTCGCGGCCCAAGTCCTCGTTGGCGCGGGACAGCGCTTCGGTGCGTTGTGTCACGAGGTCCTGGAGATGGTCGCGATAGAGCCGCAGCGCCTGCTCCGCCTCAACCCGCCGGGTCACGTCGCGCAGGGACGCCAGATAGGCCCGGTCACGCTGCCACACGGTCTCCGCCACGCGCATTTCGGCGATCAACCGCCGCCCCTCCTTGCGCATCACGGCGATCTCGGCGGAGCGTCCCTGCACCATCGGCGTCCCGAAGACGCTGCCGACCAGCTCGTCCGCGCCGCTTTCGAAGATCCATTCGGCGGCCGGGTTTGCGAACAGGATGACCCCGCGCCGGCTGACGATGATCAGCGCGTCGGCGTTGCTGTCGATGATCGTGCGCAGACGCTCGCTGGTTTCCGCCAACTCGCTGTTCTTGGTCTCGAGTTCGCGGATCATGGCATGCCGTTCGATGGCATACCGGATGGAACGTACGAGCACCTCGCCGTCCAGCTTGCCCTTCACCAGGTAGTCCTGGGCGCCGTCCTGGACCGTGGCATAGGCGACGTCCTCGTCGTCCAACCCGCTCAGCACGACCACCGGCAGCCGGGGAAACTGGGAGCGAACGGTGTAGAAGGTATCCGGCCCCCGGCTGTCGGGCAGGGACAGGTCCAGCAGGACCGCGTCGAAGGATGCCTCGCCCAGGCGTTTCAGTCCGTCGAACAGGTTGGCGCTGCGCGCCAGGCGGATCCCGGCGTGTGCGCCCTTGAGCAGGTCGCCGATGATCAGAACATCGTCGTCATCGTCCTCGATCATGAGGACATCGAGTGGTTGTCCGTCCGCCATCGATGTGCTTCTCCCGCTGTGCACCCTACTCCGGCGCGCCCAACAGTGCAAGCACGCGGTACAGTTCGGTGGCGCCCCACGCCTGGGCGGGGCAGCCCTTCTGGGCATGCGGCGCGTCGCCATCGACGATCTCGGGCAGGTGCCCGACGGCGGAACGGTTGAGCAGCTCCGCGGCGCTGCCGAGCAGCGCCAGGGCGGCCGGCGCGGCCTCGTCGCCGTACACGCGCCACAGGGCTTCGGCGTATGCCGGAAACAGCCAGGTCCACGCGGTTCCGTTGTGATAGGCGACTTTGCGCCGCGTGTCTTCGTCGCCGCTGTAGCGTCCCCGGTAGGGCCGCGTCGGGTCGTTGAGCAGGACGCCGTCGCGCTCGACGGCCAGCGGCACGGTCACGGCCCGGTCGGCCAGGCTGCGGATCGCCCCGGGCACCAGCAACGTTTCGCAGGCGGCGAGAATGCCGCGGGCCGACTCTCCGTCGCACACCGCGCCGAGTGTGATCGCGAGGAGCTGGTTCGGGCGCACATGATCGTCTGCGACCGCGGCCGCGGCGGGCCGGCCCGGACCGGCGTGCAGACAATCCGACAAGCCGCCGGGCGCCGCTGGATCGGCGCCGGGAAACCGGAAATACCGCCGCACGGAATCCGCCACGCGGGCGGCCAGCGCCGACCAGTCTCCGCCGGGGTCAAGCTCGGCCAGAACCGAGAGCGCCGCGAACCAGAGCGCCTGAATTTCGATCGGGTACCCTTCGCGCGGTGTCCCGGCCGGGAAGTTCGTGTCCATCCAGGTGAAGTGCGACGGACTGAAGATCAGGCCGCTGTCCGGATCCATGCGAATCCCGTTGGCGGTTCCGGACCGGTAACCGGCGGCGATCGAGAAGAGGACGTCGCGGACGGACCGCCCGCCGACGTCTTCGTCCAGAAACCCCCGGCCCGCGCGCGCGGCCAGCTCCTGGCAGGCGACGAAGAACCAGAGCGGCGCATCCGAGGTGTCGCGGTTGGAATGGTCCTGGCCGCGAATCATGTTCGGCAGCGTCCCCGCCTGTTCGAACCGGGCGAACTGCTTCAGGATGCCGGCCGCCGCGTCGTGCCGCCCGGCGGCGATGATTCCGCGCAGGCAGATCAACGTGTCGCGGCCCCAATCCAGAAACCACGGGTACCCCGCGATCACCGTGAGCCCGTCGTCGCGTTTGACGATGAAGTCGGCGATGGCCGCGCGCGCCGCGGCCGCCAGCGGCAACGTCGCGGGGGCGCCGGCGTCGGCCGCCGCGGCCGCCTCCGCCTCCGCCTTCGCCTCGCCGTCGGCGTCGGCCGCCAGGGTCGCCGCCTCGCCGTCGCGCAGCTCCGTGCGGAAGTAGCCCGGACTGAACAGATCCGAATGCGCATCCAGGCCCCGCTCGGCCTCGACCGGGTGCTCGACCATGTAGGTCCATTCCGGCTCGTGGACGAAGACGCCGGGCGACACGCACACATCGAGGCCGCGGTCCGGCGCGGGCTGGAACCGGAATCCGCCGGCGCGGGCGTGCACTGCCGCGGGCCAGGCCGTCTCCGGCCCCTGGTAGGCCTTGGTCTTCTCGTGAAAATCGCGGTCCTCCACGTCCG
>Ga0180430_10004835_pt1 | contig 11300 bp, 10 predicted proteins | sample SS_ome_9_FD_132999 | JGI IMG/M metagenome (GOLD analysis project Ga0180430, IMG submission 132999) | Hypersaline lake sediment archaeal communities from the Salton Sea, California, USA - SS_1_S_2 metaG | ecosystem: Environmental > Aquatic > Non-marine Saline and Alkaline > Hypersaline >... | reverse complement strand
TGGGTCTGAAAAGTGGTATTCCACGGTTGATGTCAAGGATATCCGTACCGATGTTTTCGACATTCTCCCCCCGGGCCCCGGGCATAAAAATCTGCGCACCCGCGTCTGTTCCTTCTCCCTTCAGTACATTGAAAGTAAACTCTTTCGTTGTAACAGTCCGGTAGGTTTCAGCCGTCGGATCGAACCATGAGAAGCGCAACGGTGCGATCCGGAAATTGCCTGCATGTCTTGCAACGATCGGGTATTCAAAAGTTACCGTCCCCGAAACCCTGTTTCCACTCGTACTGATGTTGGTTGACCTGGTGGTTTCGTAAACATCATGATCGGGCGGAAAGTCGATCTTGGGAGCGCCCAGCAAGGCAATATTGCCGGTTCCCCTTATGGTCACCACCAGGCTCAGTGCATCATTCACTGTCACCTGGTCGGCAGAAAGCCTGGCAGCGAACTCCAGGTTACCCACTCCCCCTGTAAAGCCGGCAGGTGCACCTTGTGGCAAAGGTTTTACATTGATGGTCACCGGTTCCGTTGAGATGGTCACCGGGACATCCTGGTACCGGTCGAAGAACGGATCGTTGAAGGGATCATCAAAAAATTCGTCGAAGATACTGCCCGATCTCTGCCTGTTTACTCTCCTCGGAATGGTCCACTCCGATTCAAAAGGTTCGATAACGATCTTTCCTGATTTCTGGGGGATGAGTACATGTCGCTGCAGTACCTGGGTCACGTGCATTTTCCCGTCAATATTCTCGCGCGATGATACCTGGTCGGCTTCCAGGGCCTGTTTGTAAAAGCCCTCATAGGGAATTTCCTTCAGCCCGCCTGTTGGACGAGTATTTACACTGGTATATACTTTCAGTTCGGAAACAAATTGTTCTCCAACGTATACAGATCTTTTCGAAGGGAGCACGCGCAGGAATACAGGTTGTCCCGTATTTCCGGTTTGTGAAGCTGCATCAGCCTGCCCCTGGGTTGTCTGTCCGCCCTGTCCGCCTTGTCCGCCCTGGCTGGCGGAAGAGGATGGGTTTCCTGTTCCTGTTACATTTACCTGCACAGCGTTGGTGGAGTAGTCCTCCTTTTTCACGGTTATCTTTGCAGGCGGAATGGTAAATTCTCCAGGCGTGTTCCCGCGCAGAATATAGGTATAGGAGGCAGTGTTCCTGGCTGTCATCTTACCATTCACCCATTGGGTGGAAGAGGAGAAACTGGTAAACGGACCTGCCAGCAGGTCAAAATTCTCTGTGGCCGGCAACTGGACATTTCCCTGCTCATTGCCTTCGATCGTATACTGAAACTGTTGTCCGGCCTGCACCGTGGCTGGTGCGGATGCTGTAAAAGAGGGATCCTGTCCCTGCAGGAACGGGACTGCCAGGAGGATCGCCAGTGTCAGTTTGTATTTAAGCGCAGACATGTCTTTTACCAATCTTTATCTGTTTTAGTTTTTGCTGCTTTTGCCTTTTTCTTGTCAACTTCTTCCTTAACATCTTTTTCTTTCTGCAGGATTGCATTCAGCAGTCGTTCCGCTTCTTCCTGGGTCAGCTGCTGCGGCTGTTGCTGTTGCTGGTCATTGTTTTCTTCGGCCGGCTGTTCCTGGTTCTGTTGCTGCTGTTGCTGTTCCTGGTCCTGTTGCTGTTGCTCATCGTTCTGCTCCTGGTCCTGTTGCTGTTGCTCATCGTTCTGCTCCTGGTCCTGCTGTTGCTCCTGTTTGTCTTGCTGATCCTGGTTCTGGTCCTGTTGCTGTTGTTCCTCCAGTTTCTCCAGTGCATAGGCCAGGTTGTACCGCGTATCATCGTCCTGTGGATTCAGTTTCAGGCTTCTTTTGTATGCTTCAACCGCTTCACTGTATTGCTGTCCTCCCACCATCACGTTGCCAATATTGTGCAATAACCTGGCCTGTTCTGCCGGGTCGTTGGTTTCCTGCAACAATTCCGTGAAGCGTTTTCCCGATTCTTCCAGTTTGTTCTGCTGGTAAAGTGCAGTCGAGGTATTGTACCGCGCAACATATGAATCACTTTTCTCCTGTTCGGCTTTCCGGAAACTTACTTCGGCCTCACTGTAATTCTCATCCTGGTATGCCTTGTAGCCATCCCTGATGTACTTCCGCTCTTCCTGTCCCCAGGCAACAAGCGGGAACATCAACATGATATATATGATCTTTGTTCGCATGGTTTTAAACGTTAAAAAGGTTCAGTTTCCTGATCAGCGGATTCCGGCGCAGCCTGATCAGTGCCTCCAGCACCAGGAAGAACAGGCCGAAACCGGCAAAGTACTGGTAACGCTCGGTATAATCGGCATACACCTTCTTTTTAAACTCCGTTTTCTGCAACTGGTCCAGTTCGTCCATCAGGCTGTTGATCCTGCCCACCGGGATGTAGGCCCCCTCTCCCACCCGGGCAATGTCTGTCAGCAGTTTTTCATTGAGTTTACTTACAACCACGGTGCCATCCCTGTTCCTCCGTTTGGTGCTGCTCCCCGGTGCTACCGGGATGGGTACACCTGCCGGATCCCCAAGTCCGACGGTAAATATCCTGATTCCCTGTTCATTTGCCTCTTCTGCGGCTGCGATGGCATCATCTTCGTGGTTCTCTCCGTCTGTAATGACGATGATTGCCCTGTTCTTTGCGGTACCCTCTTCCTCAATGGTTGATTCAACAGAGGGAAATGACTTCGTAGCCAGCTCGATGGCCGATCCGATGGCGGTACCTTGTTTACTCACCATATCCGGTCCTGTTGTTGAGAGGAACATCTTTACACTCGGGTAATCGTCGGTGATGGGGATCTGGGTATAGGCGTCCCCTGCGAAGACGATCAGCCCGATCTTGTCATTGTCCATTTCATCCACCATCCTGCTTATCAGTTGCTTCGCCCGCTCAATACGTGAAGGCCGGATGTCTTCCGCAAGCATACTGTTGGAGACATCCAGGGCAATGATTACCTCCCTGCCTTTTTGTTCCATTTCCTGCAGGCGTGAACCGATCCTTGGTCCTGCGGTACCGATAATCAGTAACGAAAGTCCGGTTACCATAAGCACGGCCTTCCAGCGGTGGGCTGAAACCGATGCTTCCGGCATCAGGTAGCTGGTGAGTTCCTTGTCGCCGAATGCTTCAAGCGCCTTTTTCCTTCTCCTGAGCGAAAGCATGAACAGGATGATGACCAGGGGAATGAACAGCAGTCCCCACAGCATCAACTCATGTCCGAATTGCATCAACCCTTCTCTCATCACGGTATGGTTCTGAATAGTGTATATCTCAATATTATTTCTACTGCCAGCAGAATGAGTGCAGCAATCAGCAGCGGAAAGTACTCGTCTTTGCGCTTGCTGAACTGCTTCACATCCAGCTTTGTTTTCTCCATCGCGTCGATCTCCGTATAAATATCCCGGAGCCTGGTGTTGTCGGTCGCGCGGAAATATTGTCCGCCGGTGAGGACCGCGATTTTCTGCAACACCTCTTCATCGATCTCCACCTGCATGTTCTGTACGATGGTACGACCGAACATATCCTGTACCGGGAACGGGGCGTTTCCACGGGATCCCACACCGATGGTATAGACACGGATTCCATAGGTGGCGGCCAGTTCAGCAGCGGTAACAGGTCCGATCTCTCCCTGGTTGTTCACCCCATCGGTCAGAAGTATAATCACCTTGCTTTCCGTGTTGCTGTCCTTGATCCGGTTCACTGCTGTTGCCAGTCCCATGCCGATGGCGGTTCCGTCTTCGACCATGCCGAATTCCAGTTCATTCATAAAATTGGTAACCACTGCCTGGTCGGTGGTGAGCGGACACTGTGTAAAGCTCTCCCCTGCAAATACCACCAGTCCGAACCTGTCATCGGGCCTGGAAGTGACGAATTCGATCCCGACATCTTTGGCCGCTTCGAGTCTGTTTGGTTTAAAGTCCATGGCCCGCATGGAGCCTGAAATATCCATGGCCATCACGATGTCGATTCCTTCCGTGGAAATGCGCTCCCAGCGGTTGGTTGATTGCGGACGTGCCAGTGCAACGATAACCAGGCCAAGTGCCAGTATCCTGAAAGCAAACAGGAAGTGCCTGAGCGCAGCACGGATTCCTGCCGACCTGTCTGAGAAACCCTCAAATCCCGAAACCGACAGGGAAGCATTTGACTTCCGTCCCCTGACCACGTACCAGGCGATCATCAGTGCAACGATGATGAACAGGTAAAAGAATTCCGGGTTTGCAAAAACAATGCTATCCATGCCGCTCCTCCCTGTTTTTCGGTACTACATCACTTTCATCGTTGTCCGGACTATTTGAGTCATTTGTAAGGCCCTGCTGTTTTGCTGTCACGCTACCTGTTCCTGTTCCTGCAGATTCTCCAACTGCTTTTTTTGTTCCTGTTCCCTCCGATATTTCTTCTGCTCCTGCAGTTCTATCTTCAGAAACACCATTCCCGGTTTCTGCATCAGCAACCTCGTCATCAACAAACATCCGGAAAGTCTTTTCAATAAATTGTTTTGCATGCTGCAAGTGCCGCTCATTTTCCTCCTGCGAGGGCGCTTCTTTGGCAAATTTCACCAGGTCGGCCAACATCAGCAGCTGTTCCAGGGAGTTCATGAGACCGTTTTTTTCAGTATACCGTACCGAAAACGCCTCGATGATTTCCCTGGTTGTACTTTCGAGCGCATGGATATCAAACTGGCGCGCCATATAGCCCCGGATGATCCAGGTGAGCCTGGTATAGAACTCCTTGATTGCTCCCTTTCCGGGAAGGTTCTCCTTCCTGAGCTTTTCAAGTTCGCGGAATGCTATGACATGGGCAGGTTCCATGGGTTTTACGATAAATTGTTCCGGGTCCTTTTCCCGCTGCCGCCTGATCCAGATCAATGCTGCCACCAGTGTAAACAAAAGCAGCGCACCATATCCGGACAGTGCCCAGGGCAATACTTCGGCCAGGGAAACAGGTGTGTTTACAGGAGGTTTGATCGGCATGATGGCCTGGGCAGTGTCAACCCGGGGTGACAGGACCGTCAGCAGTTGTGCCGTGGTGTAGACGGTATCAGCCAGTTCCCCGGAATTAAATGCCACCGGTTGTGGCGGCACAGTGTTCCAGCCGGGCGAAAAACTTGCCACCAGGTATTCCCTGCTCAGGATTCTTTGTCCTGCCTCGAAGACCGTGTCGACCGGACCTGTTTCTATGATCTCGATTTCGGAAGTAATGGAATCTGAATACTCGGGCAGCCCGATCCACACCTCTTCGCCGGCACGGGTGGTTATTGTGTATTTCAACTGTTCCCCAAGCATCACGGAATCGCTGGCGAACGACGCTTTAACTGTCACCACCTGGGCTTCTGCCTGTGGGGCCATGGTCAGTATCAGGGTCAATATTGCAATTGCTGAGCGCATCAATGTCCTCTTCTTTTAAACAATTTGATCAACGGTTTCACATAGTCGGTTCCTGTCTCAAGTTCCACCAGGTCAACGCCTGCTTTCCTGAAGATTTCGTTCATCATTTCCTGGTGGCTCCTCCACTTCAGAGCATAGCCCTCGCGCACACGCTGCAGACCAGTGTCCACCCAGCGTTCGGTGCCGGTTTCATTGTCCCTGACCCTTACCAGTCCGATGTTGGGGAGCTCCCGTTCCCTCCGGTCATGCACATGCAGTGCCACGATATCATGTTTGTTATTGGCAATCTGCAGGGAGCGCGCATAGCCCGTATCCCGGAAATCAGAGATCAGGAAAGCGGTACAACGCTTTTTGATGGCATTGGTGAGGTATCGCAGGCTTTCGGAGATATCTGTGCCATTGTTTTCCGGTTTGAAGTCCAGCAGTTCCATAATGATGCGCAGGATGTGTTTTCTTCCCTTTTGCGGCGGGATAAATTTTTCCACCTTATCGGAAAACAGGATTACGCCGATCTTGTCATTGTTATCGATGGCTGAGAAGGAAAGCACTGCGGCCACCTCCGTGATCAGGTCTTTTTTTAGCTGTGCACGGGTTCCAAAGTCACCGGAACCACTCACATCGATCAGGAGCATCACCGTAAGTTCCCTTTCTTCCTCGTGGATCTTGATATAGGGATGGTTGAAGCGTGCCGTGACGTTCCAGTCGATGGCCCGCACATCGTCGCCGTACTGGTATTCACGCACCTCCGAAAAAGTCATTCCCTTCCCCTTGAAGGCACTGTGATACTGACCTGCAAACACCTGCTGTGTCAGTCCGCGTGACCTGATCTCAATCTTGCGTACTTTTTTAAGAAGTTCCGTATGATCTTTTACCATGGCGTGAAATTCAAATCCTTTACTTCTTGTGTTGTTCCCTGACTGTAAAATACCAGTCTTCCTCCTTCAGTAATACCTCGGTGGTTTCTCCTCCGGAAGTGTATTCCCACTGCATTTCACCAGTGCGTTCATACTGCGCATCAAGCGCCTTCAGCACGTCATCATATTCTATGTAATCGCAAACCTTTTTGGTGGATATGCAAACATCCTCATCGTTAAAATAGATGATCCAGGTGATGGATTGGCTTGCGTTCACATATTTTAAATAGTTGAACTGTTGTTTGACGATGCTGTTGTCCTGTCCGAATTCCCGGTAGTCGGTTTTTACTTTTGCCTGTATCTCTTCCTTTGATTTCCCGATGAACGGGTCATGCTGCGCCTGCACCAGGGGTGATACAGCGATAATGATGAGCAGTATGACCGTTCGCAATAACATATTATGGTACTTCGACGTTGTTCATGATCTCGGAGATGATGTGTTCTGTTGTGATGTTCTCCGCCTCCGCTTCGTATGTTAAACCGATGCGGTGCCTGAGGACATCGTGACATACTGCACGTACATCTTCCGGTACGACATATCCCCTTCTCCTGATGAATGCATATGCCTTGGCTGCCTTGGCCAGGTTGATGCTTGCACGCGGGGAACCGCCGTATTGTATCATGGACACATATTGTGCCAGACCTGCATCTTCAGGGTTCCTTGTGGCAAATACGATATCGAGGATATAATTTTCGATCTTTTCATCAATATAGACGTCTTTCACCACATCCCTGGCCTTCATGATATCGGCAGGTTTCAGGATGGTGTTGGGTGCGGGGAAGACTTTTCCCAGGTTTTCACGGATGATCAGCCGCTCGTCTTCCTTGGAAGGATAGCCCACAATCACCTTGAGCATGAACCTGTCGACCTGTGCCTCGGGCAGCGGGTAGGTTCCCTCCTGCTCCAGCGGATTTTGGGTCGCCATAACCAGGAAAGGCCTTTCCAGCGGATAGGTATGGTCACCGATGGTGACCTGTTTCTCCTGCATGGATTCAAGCAATGCACTCTGTACCTTGGCAGGCGACCTGTTGATCTCATCTGCCAGGATCAGGTTGGCGAAAATCGGACCTTTCTTTACAACGAATTCCTCCTTCTTCTGGGAGTAGATCATGGTTCCCAGCAAGTCGGCAGGGAGCAGGTCGGGTGTAAACTGGATCCTGCTGAATTTTGCATCGATGATGTTCGACAGCGTACTGATCGCCAGGGTCTTTGCAAGTCCTGGCACCCCTTCCAACAGGATGTGTCCGTCGGAGAGCAGTCCGATGAGCAATCTCTCCACCAGGTTTTTCTGTCCCACGATCACCTTTTTCATTTCCAGGGTGACCATATCCACAAATTCACTTTCCTGCTTGATCCGCTCGTTCAATTCTTTGATATTCACTGAATCGCTCATACAATTCACATAATTTAATGATGTATCTAATTTTTACGGAATACAAAAATAGTCGTGCAGACTGCATTTACCCCGAAATTGTTGTTAAATAATGTTAAGGAAGCTATCTTCATTGGCGTATTGTGACCAATACCGTGGTTGTTCTGTGCCCAACCGGCAACCCGGGGACCCTTTTTACATCATAGCCGGGGAAAATGCGCAGCGTTTCCCGTCGGCTGCAGTTAAACATTCAGGCTTATGAACAGGTATTTTGTGGAATTATCGTATGACGGCACCCATTACCATGGGTGGCAGGTACAACCGAATGCCCCGACGGTCCAGGCGACCCTTGAAAAGGCATTTGCTACCTTACTGAAAGATGAAATTGTGCTCACAGGAGCCGGGCGGACCGATGCAGGTGTGCATGCCTCATATTTTGTGGCCCATTTCGATCACGAACAGGAGGGTATCGACCAGCAGGAAAACCTGGTTTTCAAACTGAACGGGATCCTGCCAGAAGACATTGCCGTTCACGCGATATCAAGGGTGGATGCTGAGCTGCACGCGCGGTTTTCGGCGACCTACCGGCACTATATTTACTCCATTCGCAGAACCAAGCCGTTGTTCAACCGTCCTTTTTGCTATTATTATTATGGTGTGCTGGATATTGAACGGATGAATGAAGCGTGCGAAGTGTTGAAGGAGTACATGGATTTCACAAGTTTCAGCAAGTTGCATACCGATGTGAAGACCAATGACTGTAATATCATGGAGGCCTTCTGGACCGAGCATGACGATGGATGGGATTTTGAGATCAGGGCAGACCGGTTTTTACGGAATATGGTGCGGTCGATTGTGGGAACGATGATGGAAATCGGTGCCGGGAAGATGGACCTGGACGGCTTTCGCGCGGTGATCGAATCGAAGGACCGCGGGATGGCAGGTACGAGTGTACCGGCGAAAGGGTTGTTTTTGGTGGACATCGGGTATTAAACCTTGAAGGACGCTGCATAGGTGCCCAGGTTGCCGGTGTCAGTTTCACGGGAGAAAATACCGCCCCTGCTTGTGTGTCAGAACGCGGTGAAAGACACCCTCCCGGATGGTCAGCAATACAAAGTCATCGCTTATATCTGGTTGTTTCGCGGCATTCCTGTTCAAATACTGCAGTGGAAGTACCGATCCCATCTTCCAGGCTTCTGCCGGCGATACCAATCCTTGTTTCTGAAGATAATTCACACAATCAAACAATGAACTTGCAGAACCTGCCAGGTAGGCATCATTTTCTTTCATAGAAAGCCTTTTGTGCTGATCCAGGTGTACCTCTCTTCCGATCGGAGACATGTAATTGCCCGGTTCCATTCCTGCAAATGCTGTTGCATCGCTTACCAGGAAAGACTTTCCCAGCTTTGACCTGATGATGATCCTGATTAGTTCATCGGGAATATGATGACCGTCGGTAATGATGGATGCAAACAGTTCATCGTTTCCCAGTTGTGTAAACAGTGTATTATGATGCCGGTGTATCGACCTGTGCATCCCGTTCCCGAGGTGGGTTGACAATGATGCCCCTGCCTTCACTGCAGCTTCTATTTGTCCGGGAGAAGCATTCGTATGACCGATGGCAACAAGGATATTATTCCTCACGCATGCTTTTGTCAGTGCAATGCTGTCCTCATATTCAGGGGACAGTGTAAGGAGCCTGATCCTGTTGCCTGACATTGTTTGCCATCTTAACAGCAGGTCAATATCCGGTTCCCTGATCCATTCCACCGGATGTGCACCGCGGGCGCCTTCAGACCTTGAAATAAAGGGGCCTTCCACGTGGAAACCCAGCATGCAGTCACTGACCTCTGGGTAGCGGCGGGCCGCCTCGTTGATGATACCGATATTCCGTTCAATGATATCAGGATTGTTGGTGATCACCGTTGGCAGGAAAGTGGTGATCCCTTCTTTTAACAGACCGTGTACCAGTTGCTGTACCTCCCCTGGTGTGAGCGTATCGTCATTCAGGTCGATCCCGTTGAGACCATTCAACTGCAGGTCGGTCAATCCGGGTGCAATAAACAGTTCCTCGTTCTTCAGTGCATGAAGAACATTCCCGGGGAGTTTTTCTGCTTCCGGCCGGAAACTTTTCATTTCATTTGTCAGAAGGTCGGTAACCTTTATTTCCTCAATGTTGTTCATCATGGATCGCAAGCATCATTGTTTCTCCTTTGTTCATTAATGGTCCAGGGCATCATTGTTTTTCCGTTGTTTATCATAGTTCCCGGGCAATATTGTTTTTCCTTTATTCATTAATGGTCCCGGGCAATATTATTTCACCGTTATTTATCATGGATCCCGGGCAATATTGTTTCTCCGTTGTTTATCTCTGGTATCGGGTATTTTTATTTCTCCATTGTTCATCAATGGTCCCGGGCAATATTGTTTCTCCGTTGTTCATCATGGATCACACGCCTCATAATCTCTCCGTTGTACATCATGTTTTGTAAACTGATTTGATACACTGCCTGTCATGACGGATCATATGAATCTTTTTCTACATATAGCGTGCAGTGCCGGTGCCGCCTGAGAATGGTGGAAGGACAATCGCTGGAAACCGGATCATTCAGTGTCCTGCGGACCGCCTCCCTTTTTGTGGGTCCGGGTACCGTACAAAACAGGTAATCTGCGCGAAGCAGCGTCGGGATTGTCAGTGTAATCGCCTGTGTGGGCACCTCTTCGATTGACGGAAAACAACCGTCATTTACCTGTTGGTTCCTGCAGGCTGGGTCAAGCGTTACAATTTTTGCGGTCTCCGGATCATTGAAATCTGCAACCGGCGGATCGTTGAATGCCAGGTGGCCGTTTTCACCGATCCCGAGGCATACGATATCAATCGGCGCGGCATTCACCAGCCGGGCATAACGTTCCGGTTCGTCGGGCTGTTGACCATTGATCAGGTACACTTCCTTAAAAGCCAGGTGGTCAAACAGGTGGCGTTTCAGGTAGAATGAAAACAGTTGATCGCTTTCCCGGGGGAGCCCGATATATTCATCCATATGAAAAGCAACAATGTGTTTCCAGGCTGGTTCCTCTGCATGAGCAACCAGGGTTGCCAGCATTTCATTTTGTGAAGGTGCCGCTGCAAAGATCATGCGCACCTCCTTTTTTGACTGCAGGAGGGTATTGATTGTTTCCAGGATTTCGTTCCCTGCAGCTGCTCCGGCAGCAGCGCGGTTTTCGAATACCCTTACAAGCAACTGACCGGCTTTGAATGATTTAATCATGGTGGTACTTTTTCCTGAAATGAATGATGATCCCGTTCGTGGCAAACACGATAAATGAGACGATCACCGGGGATCCGATTTCGAAAGCCCGTAAAAAGGGTGTTGTCATTACCGCGTCCTCTGTGATCAGTATTTTCCCCAACACAAACGTGATGGTTCCAAACAGCATGGACAGGATGGCGCCATAGCTGTTGATTCCTTTAAAGAAAGGCAGCAGTCCGAGGATCATGGGCACGGAGATCACGCCAACAAAGGCAGCAAACCAGTTGATCAGAAGGCCCAGTACACCGCCAAAGGAATCGGCAAACATGGCGAGTATGATGGTTCCGGTAATGAAGCTGAATGTAGAAATCCTGGCATACCGCAGCGCAGCCTGCCGGTCGGG
>Ga0180430_10004833_pt1 | contig 11301 bp, 8 predicted proteins | sample SS_ome_9_FD_132999 | JGI IMG/M metagenome (GOLD analysis project Ga0180430, IMG submission 132999) | Hypersaline lake sediment archaeal communities from the Salton Sea, California, USA - SS_1_S_2 metaG | ecosystem: Environmental > Aquatic > Non-marine Saline and Alkaline > Hypersaline > Sediment... | reverse complement strand
TTGATCAGGTTCATTTCCAGGATCAATGCTTCCAATTCAGAATCGACAATGATCCATTCGATGTCCGCTAATTCGAAAACCATCCTGCGGGTTTTTCGGCTGTGGTCTGCGCTTTCATGAAAATAAGAGCGTACACGGCTGCGGAGGTTGTTCGCTTTACCGACATAAATGATCCTGCCATCTGCATTTTTCATTAGATAGCAGCCGGGTTTCGTGGGAAGCGTATCCAGAATTGCCTGGATATGCGGTGATACGTTCTTCATGCGATTATTTTAACATGATGGTTTTTCAAGTACATGTAGTGATAAAATCCCTCATCTGGAGGAAAAATGAATATCTATTTTTCTTGCTCGATCACAGGCGGAAGAGATGACCAAGCAGATTATCATGAGATCGTGCGATACTTGCTGGCTGGCGGACATGATGTCCCCACGGCCCATCTTGCATCTCCTGACCTTGAGCAATTAGAGCAAACCACTGAACCGGAAGAGATTTACCAGCGTGATATAGATTGGGTACGTGCATGTGACGTGTTGATTGCTGAAGTGAGCACACCTTCACATGGTGTTGGTTATGAAATCGCGGAGGCAGTCAACAAGGGTAAGTCCGTTTTGTGTTTATATCGCAAAGGCGCGAATGTATCCAAAATCATAACCGGAAATCATGAAAAGAATTTTCATATAGTGATGTATGATGATGTTGAAAACATGCAAAGAGCAATAAACAAGTTTTTATCTGACCAGGAAATATTAAATAAGTAAATCATCATCGCTTCTATATGACATCTGTACCGATGCTCAACAGCAAATGGCGGTAAAATGTCGTTGGTGACAACGAGTATCAAAGATACTCATCATTGTCTCCTCCTTTGGCGAGCGCCCGCTGGATTTATCCTCAAATTCAGCGGGAGCTATTTTTTTATCTATAAATAAGAAACATATAAAATCCCTATATAAACCTTGCGACTGTTTTCTAAAGGTCATAAAATTTAGCTATGGATTATAAAGATTACTATAAGATATTAGGGGTCGAAAAAAGTGCATCAGCGGATGACATTAAAAGCGCTTATCGCAAGCTTGCTAAAAAATTTCATCCTGATAAGAACCCGGGAGATAAGCAGGCGGAAGAAAGGTTCAAAGAGATCAATGAGGCGAATGAAGTATTAAGTGATCCGCAGAAAAAAGCGCGCTATGACCAGATAAGCAATTCATACTCATCCTGGCAGCAAGCTGGCGGCGCGCCAGGCTCATTCCGCTGGGAAGATCTATTTGGAAGCGGTTATAGCGGTGGTGCACAAAGAGTGGAAGTCAATGACCTTGGCGATATGTTCGGCGAGATGGGCGGTTTCTCAGATTTTTTCCGCACTGTTTTCGGCGGTGGCGGGGGACGCAGATCAAATACAGGTACACGCGGCTATCGGCAGACATACCAACAACCCCAGCAGCCATCCAATTATCAACAAGAACTGACAATCAGTTTGTACGAAGCCTATCACGGCACCAAGCGGGTCATGCAGATCGGCGATGATAAGATCGAGGTGAAGATTCCACCGGGCGCAAAAACGGGTACCAAAGTACGGGTGGCTGGCGTTGGGCCGAGTAATGCACAGGGTAGCAAGGGAGATCTTTACTTATTGATCCGCGTTGGCGCGGATAACCGCTTCACGCGTGAAGGTGATGATCTGCACACAAAGGTCAATATTGATTTGACCACAGCAGTTCTGGGTGGTGAAGTGGATATCGAAACGATATCCGGCACCGTGTCTCTGAAGATCCCTGAGGGAACACAGTCTGAACAGAAAATGCGTTTACGCGGTAAAGGAATGCCAATCCTCAAGAAAAAGGGGAAATATGGCGACCTGATTGTTACTGTGCACGTTCGCATACCAAAGAAATTATCCAATGAAGAAAAAGATCTATTTCAGAAATTGAGGGAAATAAATTCATAATGAAGAAATTTGCCATTTCCACGATAGCCGTTTTATCACTGAATATACTTCTTATTTCCGCCTGCGTTCGTACACCAGAACAATCGACCATTCTTCCAACCGTGGAGAGTCAGGTTCGGATCAATGAAAACAAGGATATTCTATTTGAGACGCATACTGATGCGCATGTATATAGTTCCTTGTATGAAGCTGTCAACCAAGGGGTTGCATCCATTTCAGTTTACTCGGAAAACACAATCATCGGGCAGGGATCGGGGTTTCTGTTGGATGATGAAGGCCACATTTTAACTAATTATCATGTGATTGAAGGCGCAAACGCAATCGAAGTGGCATTCCCAAATGGCGTACGAGAACGCGCGTTCTTAGTAGGCACAGATCTCGACTCTGATATCGCTGTAATCAAAACCAGTTTCCCGGTCGAGGGTGTTACTCCTTTGCCTCTGGGCAGTTCTGATAATGTCAAAGTTGGTGAGTATGTCGCAGCAATCGGCAATCCTTATGGATTATCGGGAACCATGACGGTTGGTATCGTCTCTGCGCGAGGACGGTTGCTGGATTCACTACGGGCGGCACCCAGCGGCGGTTTTTTTACGGCACCAGACCTGATCCAGACCGATGCTGCGATCAACCCCGGAAATTCTGGCGGTCCGCTGCTTAACCTTGGTGGCGAGGTGATTGGTATAAACCGTGCCATACGAACCGATGAGGGCGGTAATGGAACGATTTCCAATACCGGTATTGGCTTTGCAGTACCGATCGACATTGTCAAACGGGTTGTACCTTACCTAATCCGTGATGGGAAATACGACTATCCATATCTTGGTGTGGTCAGCCGCGAAACGCTTACCCTTTTTGATAAGGAATTTTTAGGTTTTGAGCGGGAAGTGACAGGGGCGTATGTGATCGATGTGTCTCCCGGAGGTCCAGCTGAAAAAGCGGGCATTCAAGGTGCGAGTACTGATGATCTGTATGCAGACTTACCACCAGGTGGCGATCTCATAATTGCCATGAATGGGGAACCAATCCGAAGTTTCAGTGGTCTACTGGCATTCCTGGTGACCAATACCAGCCCAGGCGATTTTGTTGACATCACCGTTCTGCGGGGTGGGGAAGAATTTGTTTTCCCTGTTGAACTTGCGATGCGCCCTGAATAAAAAACTCCCCGAAGGGAGTTTTCAAATTCTATTCAAGATTATCAATCAACAACAACAGATCGTTTTGGAAAAGTTGCAGCGCTTCAATCGCGCCCTCATCATCACTCAATCTTTTATCTGCCACCTTATCCAGTTGCTCCTGTAAGGAACCGGTGATTTCCGGAAAATCGGCAATCGATAAATTTTCCAGATCATCCTCAATATATCCCAGATATTGGGTGATGCGGTTTTTATCCTCGTTGACTAACGCTACATGCATCTGGCTTGCATTGGCGAGGATTTTGTATACGATCCTCTGCTCGCCAATTCTTTCATGTTCAACCACGAGGTCAGCATAATCGCTTTCAATCGGATATAGTCTATCCAATTCCGCTTCAGCAGCTTTCAGATCGCTATTAGTTGGTAGATAGAGGACAAGCCCAACGATGAGCGCGCCAAGCAGAAAGAACAGAAAGGCAAAGCCGACCTGGCGTACCACGGTGTTGAGGCCAGATGTTTTTTTCTTGCTTCCGTTATCTTTCTTGCCCGAAATCGGTTTTTCCTCCTGCTTTGGGGCTGATACATTATCAGTTATTTCATTATCAATAGTCATAATTATCCTTTCGACTTATTTTGATTATATTTTATATACGTATATGACATTGTTAAAGATTTGATATAACCATCCCGTTTTCAATGGCACAGTATAATGGCTGGGATGCAGGAAAAACAGATACACAAAAGAACAGCTAATCAGACCATTGCCCGTGGTGCGATGACCGTCATGGTTGCATTCATCATTAGCAACCTGGTCGGTCTGCTGGCGAAAACTTTGACAGCACGTTTTTTTGGAACCAGTATTGAAAGCAGTGCATTTTTTGCTGCCAACCGTTTCTCAGAGATACTATTCAACCTGGTCGCGGGGGGAGCGTTGGGCTCCGCATTTATCCCTGTTTATACCGGTTTGCTGGTAAAAGAAGAGAAACAAAAGTCATGGCAAATGGCATCATCGATTATCAATATTGTCACGCTGGTGCTGGTCTTACTCAGTATTCTCACCATTATTTTTTCTGAAAGCGTTGTGCGTTATATACTAGCGCCCGGATTCAATAGTGCTGAAATTGCGATAACCGCAAGATTATTAAGGATACAGGTACTTTCTTCGATCATTTTTGGCATGAGCGGGTTGGTGATGGCGATCCTTAACAGCCATCAGCGGTTTTTCCTGCCCGCAATTGCTCCGGCTATGTACCAGGTCGGCTGGATTTTTGGCCTGGTCATGTTATCGCCGAGTATGGGTATTGATGGGCTTGCATGGGGGGTTGTCATTGGGGCAGGGATGCATTTTGTCGTTCAGATACCACAATTGCTTCGGGTTAAAGACTGGCGATATCAAGTCATCCTCAATATAAAAATGCCTGAAGTCCGCGAGGTTGCACGGTTAATGGCGCCGCGATTGCTTGGTGTTGCGGTCATTCAATTAAATTTCCTATTGAATACATACCTGGCCTCATTCCAAATAGTAGGCGCAATTACTGCTATTAGCCTGGCATTTCCATTGATGATCATGCCTGAAGCCGCTATCGCGCAATCGATCGCAATCGCAGCGCTCCCAACTTTTTCTGCGCTGGTGGCGAAAGGGGACCTGGATGAAATGCGGCAGACGTTGGCATCGACGTTGCGGGCGGTGATATTGCTGGCAATTCCCGCTTCGGTTGGTTTAGTGGTGTTGCGCACCCCGATCGTGCAGTTGTTGTATAGTGGTAACGCGTTTGGTGCTCAATCAGTTGATCTGGTTGCATGGGCCCTGCTGTGGTATGCAGTTGGCTTGCTGGGACATGGGTTAGTTGAAGTAAGCAGCCGTGCTTTCTATTCTTTGTATGACACACGCACACCTGTTGTGGTTGGGGTGGGGACGATGGCTGCAAATCTCGGATTGAGCTTTTTATTTACCGATCTCTTTGCGCGACTGAATTGGATGCCGCATGGCGGTTTGGCGCTGGCTAATTCGACAGCAACTGCAATCGAAAGCGTGATCTTGCTGATCCTGATGAAGAAAAAACTACAGGGGATTGCAGCAGCACGAATAATTGATGCGATATGGAAATCGATTGTGGCAAGCAGTTGTATGGTTGTTGTGATCCAGCTCGTGAATTTTTTCTTGTTTCAATCGATGGATGCTGTCAGGACTTTGATATCCATTATATTGGGGATCATTTCCTATTTTCTGGTGCTGATTGTGCTAAAGATTCCTGAAATACAAAAAGTGTTTGTTATGATACAAAAAAGATTTAATCGAAAATAGTTACATAAACGGAGGCATAATGGAAAACAACATTGGGAAAGAATTTATGCATATGACCAAATACCAGAATCTGGGCGCATATCCACAGAAACAAGGAGTGCCAATGCCGCCGATGGAACTGGAGTTGAAAGGTGATGAAGAAATTATTGATCTACCTATGCCAGAAAAAATCGAGCAATCCGCAATTCATTTCCCTGAACTTATTGAAAAAAGAGAAAGTCTAAGGAAATATGCGGAACAGGCGATAACTACAGAAGAGTTGGCTTTTTTGCTTTGGGGTACACAGGGAGTAAAAAAGGTTACTGACAGACCGGTCTCGTTTCGGACGGTACCATCAGCCGGTTCACGCCATCCCTTTGAAACGTATTTACTCATCAATAACGTTGACGGATTGGACCCCGGCTTCTATCGCTATATGGCTTTCAAGCACCAGCTTGCGAAGTTGCGAGGGTTTGATGGAATACGTGAGGATTTAACGAATGCATGTTTGAAGCAGAAACATATTTTCCAATCAGCTATAACTTTTGCATGGGTTGCGATTCCGGAGCGCACAACCTGGCGATATGGTGCACGCGGATACCGCTATATTCATCTGGATGCGGGACATGTATGCCAGAATCTCTATCTTCTGGCAGAGTCCATCGGATGTGGTGTGTGCGCAATTGCTGCTTTCGATGATGATATGGTCAACCAGGCTTTGCATTTGGATGGTGAAGAACAATTTGTAATTTATCTCGCTTCGCTGGGAAAAAGGTAAGCGGCCTAAACTTAAAATTTCCATATCTTTAAGCCGTTCACGAGAGGGGATTTTTACCTGCATGCTATAATCCATTCAACGATCATAAATTACTCTTCTTAAGGGTTTAGCATCAGATGTCTTTTGTCCACCTTCATGTTCATACGCATTATTCGATTCTAGACGGCTTTAGTAAGGTTAATAAGCTCGTTCAGAGAACGAAAGAATTGGACATGCCAGCGGTTGCAATCACTGACCACGGGACCATGTTTGGGGTGATCGATTTCTATCGAGAAGCAAAACAAATGGGGGTCAAACCGATTATTGGCGTGGAAACTTACCTGTCACCACGCAGGATGGACCAAAAAGATTCCCAATATGACAAAAAATCAGCCCATCTCCTTTTATTGGCGGAAAATCAGACAGGTTATCAAAATTTATTAAAGATAGCCAGCGCAAGCCAATTAGAAGGTTTTTACTACAACCCTCGAATAGATAAAGAATTCCTTGCGGAACATTCAGAAGGAGTTATTGCGACATCCGCATGTCTTCAAGGAGAGATTTCACAGACCATTTTACAGCGGGGCATGACATCTGCTTTACAAGTGGCGGACTGGTATTTTGAAGTGTTTGGCCGTGACCACTTTTTCCTCGAGTTGCAACGTCATGATATTCCCGAGTTGGAAGAAGTAAATAAGAAACTGATAGAAATAGGCCAGCGTTATAACGCAAGGTATATTGCCACAAATGACGTGCATTATGTTGATCAGGAAGAAGCCAGGCTGCAGGACATTCTGTTAGCTATCCAAACTGGCGCTTTAGTTGCGGACCAAAACCGGATGCGTATGAATAATGACTCCTATTACTTGCGTACACCACAAGAAATGGCGGAGTTATTTTCCTTTTTACCGAGCTCTCTTTCTAACACGATTGAGATCGCAGAACGTTGTAATGTGAAATTGGATCCGGACGGCTATCACTTGCCGGTGTTCTCTGTTCCTGATGGATATTCAACCGAATCCTATTTAAGAGAATTGTGTGAAACAGGGTTGCAAAGGCGATACGGTGAGAAAGCGGATGACCCGATCGTGCGGGAGCGGTTTGAATACGAACTTGGCGTTATCCAAAAAATGGGGTTTGATGCCTATTTCTTGATCGTTTGGGATCTTTGCCGTTACGCGCGTGAAAATAATATCTGGTACGAAGCCCGCGGTTCAGCAGCGGGTTCGATGATCGGATATGTATTGGATATTACTCTTGTCGAACCGCTGAAATACGGCTTGATATTTGAGCGATTTCTCAATCCGGACCGGGTAAACATGCCCGATATCGATCTGGATTTTCAGGATGATAAGCGTGCGGAAATAATGGAGTACTGCGCACGAAAATATGGTGAAGATCATGTTGCCGCCATCATCACTTTTGGCACCCTCGGGGCTCGTGCAGCGATACGTGATGTAGGTCGGGTGCTGGATGTGCCTTTATCGGAAGTTGACAGGGTCGCAAAATTAATCCCAAATATACCCAGCCGGCCAACCACGATAAAAGATGCGCTTGAAGACAATAAAGAATTCCGGAAATTTTATGAGAGCGCGGATCATCTAAAGACACTGATCGATACTGCTGCTGAGATGGAGGGGGTGATTCGCAATGCTGGCACACACGCAGCGGGTGTGGTTATCTCTGATCAGCCGGTAGTTGATTATGTGCCCCTGCATCGTCCGACTAACAAATCTGAGGATGTTCCGATCAAAATGGTGACGCAGTTTGATATGGCTGTGGTTGACCATCTTGGCCTGTTAAAAGTGGATTTTCTTGGATTAGCAACCTTGACAATCATGCAAAAAGCATGCGACTTGATAAAAGAACGGCATGGGCAAGAATTCAATCTTGGCAACATTCCAATCGATGATCCTGAGACCTATGAGTTCCTCGGAAAAGGATTTACTGCCGGTGTTTTCCAGCTCGAAGGCGCGCAAATGACCAAGTACCTCATGCAAATGCAACCGACAAAGCTGGACCATATTATCGCAATGGTTGCGTTATATCGACCTGGCCCAATGGAGACGATTCCGCGTTATATCATGCGCATGCACGGTGAAGAGGAGGTCTCATATCAACATCCGCTGCTTGAACCGATCATGAGTGAAACTTTTGGTTTTGCTATTTATCAGGAACAGGTGATGCAAGCTGTGATGCAGATGGCTGATTACACGCCTGGAGAAGCGGATAAATTACGTAAGATCATCTCAAAAAAGAAAGTGGCTGAACTTGCCAAGCACCACAAAAAATTTGTGGAGGGTGCAGTCAACAAAGGTATTGACAGCAAGGTTGCTGATCAGATATTCACTGATTGGGAGGGCTTTGCGCATTATGGTTTCAATAAAAGCCATGCAGCAGATTACGGTATCATCGCCATTCAGACTGCATTTCTCAAGAACCATTACCCATTGGAGTTCATGACGGCACTATTGTCTCAGTCAAAGAACGATTCAGGTAAAGTTGCCTTCTATGTTACTGATTGCCGCGGAATGGGAATTGATGTTGAGTCTCCAGATGTGAATTTCAGTGGATGGGATTTTGAGATCGAAGACTATTCGGATGGGAAATCGGCTATCCGCTTCGGATTAGGCGCGATTAAGAATGTAGGAGAAAACCCGGTAGAAGCGATCATTGCTGCCCGTGTTGATGGCAAATTTCGAGATATCAATGATTTTGCTTACCGTGTTGATCTGCGAAAAGTTGGAAAGCGTGCATTAGAATGCATGATCAAAGTCGGCGCATTAGATTCTCTTGGTGAAAGATGCGCGTTGCTCGCTGGAATGGACCGGATAGTGGGTATCAGTGACAGCCATTTTAAAGCGAAAGAATGCGGCCAACTCACCATTTTTGGAGCTGATAACGGAATTTCAGAACAGATTACTCTGCCACCATCTGAACCATTGGATAAACGCGTGAAGCTGGAATGGGAAAAAGAATTATTGGGTTTATATCTGACTGATCATCCGCTTTCTGATTACCTTCCACATATCAAAGGCAGAATAACGCATTATACCGGGCAGATCATAGAAGCCGAGGACCAAAGCGAAGTGATCCTGGCTGGGACAATCTCTGATTTGCGCACAACCATTACAAAAAAGGGCGATGAGATGGGTTTTGCCCGGTTAGAAGATGTCCAGGGAGAGATCAACCTGACCATCTTCCCCAGGACATGGAAAGATTTTGGATATTTATTTCGCGAAGAAGGGGTGCTTTTTATAAAAGGTACCTATGAAACACGCCGCGGAGAACCGCAAATATTGGTGAATTATGTTGAAAGGATCGATATTGATAAACTTCAATCCGCCCAAAATCAGATCAGCCACCACGATCAACAAGGCGGGGCAGGCGAAGATGATTTTCCATTCTTTGACGACTCCTTTATTGAAGATGACTACTCTAATGCTCCATCATTTTCACAAAAAGACGATGATTCCAAGAACGCAATATGTGATAATGAACTATCGCAAATTGTAGAATTGCAGGAGAAAATTAACCAAAAACTGTTATTGGAAAAGAAAGAATTGAACAAAAATAATTTCAGCCTGGTTGAGATTACTATCCACTCAACTGGTTCCAAACAAAAAGACAAACTGCGTCTGCGTCAAATTTTTAATATGCTGGTTTCCACTCCGGGTTCAGGTAAATTCTCTATCATATGCAGAGAAAATGGTGACGCATATCGCTTTGATTTTCCTAATGATTGCACGGATATTAGTACCGCTTTGCTTGACCAGTTATATGGAATCGTGGGAGAAGGAAACATCAAAGTGCAATAGCCATACGGTCGGGGGAGATTTAGATATACAATGTAGGAAAGTGATAGAAGGGATATGCTTACTCCTGCTGCCGTATTAATTCTTGTCGCATTTTTAATCATTTATTGGTTGACGCGTGACCATATTGTTCTAAACAATCTCCTTCTTATAACATTTGGTTTGTTACTTATTTCATGGGTAAATATCTGGCAGGCTTTATTGTTGGTATTTTTTCTACCTTTAGATTATTTTCTTATTACGAAAATATTTCCACTAAATAAGTGGCGAGTACCCGGTCTGTACTTAGGAATAGTGACCAATCTGTGTATCTGGCTCAGCTCTCGTTATTTCATGGGTGATTATGGATCAACAATGGTGAGTACAGTACAGATAGGCGCATCTTTTTATATTGTACGCAAGCTTAGTTTCCTGATATCTGCTTTTCAAGATCCAAACTTTGAGCAACATTCATTTTTAGAATATGGGCTTTATGTGACGTTCTTCCCTCAAATCTTGAGCGGTCCGATTGAGCGACCTAAAAGTTTTCTGAAGCCGATATCTCGCACTAGAAAAATCTCTGATGTGGATTGGTACGATTATTTTCATCTGATCATACTGGGTATGTTCAAGAAGATAGCGATTGCTGACAATGTACGGGTGATTGTTGACCGGATCTTCCAATTGAACCAAGCAAATATAATATTTGTTTATATCGGAACAGTCTTGTTTGCCTTGCAGATATTTTGTGATTTTTCATGATATACAGATATTTCCAGGGGCATTGCAGGATTGATGGGATTTAAAACGCAAGAAAATTTCGATAACCCTCTCTTAGCCCAGACTCCACAGGATTTCTGGTCCCGCTGGCATATCTCGCTAACACAATGGTTGCAGACATACATTTTTTACCCAATCCATCGTTATTTTCAAAGGAAATCATTATTTCCGGACTGGATGAACGTTTTTCTTGCAATCATGGTGACAATGATGCTGAGTGGATATTGGCATGGAAGCAGCTTGAAATATATTGTATGGGGTTTTTATCACGGCATATTTCTTTATCTCTTCCGCATTGTCGGAGCACAACAATGGGCTAGAAAAAAACAAAAGAAATGGCACTTCGGGATGTGGTTTGTCACCTCACACGTCATACTGATCGGATGGTTGATTTTCAGAAGCAATGATCTTGGTTGGTTGATGAATACGTTGAACCAAGGGATACGGTCTCCTACCAGGGAGGAATGGGTTGTGACTGTTTCCATCATATCCCAATTGCTCATTTTCTCCTTTCCACTGGTTTTGCATTACCTGATCAACAGGAATGAGCAAGTCGCGCGAGTTGGAAATCCGATTTTCACGGCTGTATTGGCAATTGTTCTGAT
>Ga0180430_10004832_pt1 | contig 11303 bp, 8 predicted proteins | sample SS_ome_9_FD_132999 | JGI IMG/M metagenome (GOLD analysis project Ga0180430, IMG submission 132999) | Hypersaline lake sediment archaeal communities from the Salton Sea, California, USA - SS_1_S_2 metaG | ecosystem: Environmental > Aquatic > Non-marine Saline and Alkaline > Hypersaline > Sediment... | reverse complement strand
GGGACGCGAGGCGAGCGCGATCCTGCAGACGCCCGGCGGCCAGTCCGGCATTCCCGGCACCACGCACTACCGCGATCGCCACGAGGCGTGGCGGTTCGGCGATCCCGAGCCGCTGCTGCCGGCACTCGACGCGAACGACCCCGCGGTTCCTCTGCGCCTCGTGCCGGAGTGAGCGTTCACGGAAGTCCCCACCACGCCGCGAATCTCGCCGCGAGGTAGCCCGCGAATCCGAAGATTGCGCCGAAGAGGCCGATCAGGACCAGCTTGATGCGATCGACTCGTTGGTCCGCATCGCGATCCTCGCGAGAGACTCGTGGCTGGTCATCGGATCCGCGCACCAGACGATCTCCCGGGATTGCGGTTGGGTCTCGGTCGGTGACAGGGTATCGTCGCTCTCGCCGACCCCGTCGGAAGACCATCCGGGGCGAGACCGTCCCGAGCCGGCCGCCGCGGCGTCGCAGCACCATCCGGTCCGGATCCGGCGTGGCCTGGAGAACGCCCTGCGACATGCGACTCCGGGGAAGTCGGTCGGGCATCACCCCTGTCGGGAGGTCGCGTTGGTCATGCGATCGGAGAACGTGCTCGCCGAAACATGTCTCGCCCAAGGCCGGGAGGGCTTGAGGTTCGAGTCTCTCCCCGACTCGGAGGACGAACCTCGTCTCACCACCGTCTTCGGCAGCTTGCTCGAGGGCGGAGAGCGCGTCGCTCTCCGCAACGGCATGGCCGCCATCGGATGCCCGATGTCGGGAGGTCGATTCCTGATCGGACGCCTCGTGGCGGCCGGCGAAGAACGCCGACTGCTCGGCCTGATCCTGCCCGAAGCCGCATACGCACGGCTCGTCGCCGGTGGGCTCTGGCGATGTCTCGACGCCGAGTGGCTCTGGGAGTCCCCCGCCTTCGGGACGGGACTGCCCCTTCCCGTTCCGGCGGCGGCGGTCGAGCCACCTTCTCCGAATCCGGAACTCTCGGCGATCCGCGATCAGGTGCTGATGCTCCGAGAAGGCGTGGGCGTGTCGATCGTCGGAGGCGACGCGACCCGTACGGTGCTTCGAGTCCTTCGAAGATTCTCCGACGCCGAGGTTGCCACGGTCGCGTGGTCGATCGGGGTCGATCCCCCACCCGAAGCGGTTCGCCTCGCCGCCGCGGGACCACTTCCCGACGGGAGTCGCTGGGTCCCGCCGCAGCGACATCCCTCCGCCTCACCGGCCGCCCTCCCCGCCGTGGCGAAAGTGGTGCGAGGCGGCGTGCCCACGGCCATGGTGGTCTTCGCCGGGGCCCTCGCCGCCGTCGCCGTACTGATCGCGACGACCCTCTGGATCGCCCGAGGCGAGGTCTCGCACGGTCCGGACGGCGGTACCGAGGTCGAGGTGCGACCGTCGTGACCGAACCGATCAAGTGCTTCCGCTGCGGCACCGCCGCCAGGTCCGACGGGGCGCGATGTCCCCGATGCGGCGCACCGTCGGCATCCGCCGCGGGGTCGTCGAGATCGAGGCGTCGCGTGCTTCGTCAGGGTCATGCCGCCTCATCGCCCTCACCGCCGGCGACGAGCGTCCCGGCGACGCCGCAGGGATTCCGCCGACCGGTGGAAGCGACCTGGGCGACGAGGCCGAAGTCGCGATGGTCCGACCGTCGGACGATGGGACTCGTGCTCGCCGTGGCCATCCTCGCCGGCGGCGTCGGCATCGCGGCGGTCCTGTGGCGCCATCGCCACGACGCGGGGATCGACGCCCGCGCGGTCGTTCCCGACGGGGTGCTCCACGCCGCCCAGCTCTACGCCGATCTCGGTCGCCCCATGCGGACGGTCGAGGCGGGCTTCCTCCTCGGCGACGCCGACGGCGCCATCGCCGTCGAGGTGGTCCCGCCGGAGGACGATCTGGAATGCGAGATCGTCCTGGAACCATCCGCATTGTCCGATCGCTCGGTCTGGTCCGGCACCCTCGGGCGACGCGGCCGGATCCACGCGATCCGGCCTCGGATCGCCTGGCGGGGGGATGCCCTGCGGGGATGGCGTCGTCCGGACGTGGTCGAGTTCGTGGGCACGGTTCGGGTGGGAGATCGCACCGTGCCGTTGCGCCGCGCCGTGCGGGTCCGCTCCATCGCGGAAGCCTCGCTGCTCGATCCGCGCACCTTCGCCGCGCTGATCAACGAGGATCACGCGTGGATCGATCCGATCCTTCGCGAGGGCATCGACCACGGGGTGGTGGATCGCTACGAGCTCATGGATGACCAGGGGTTCGAGGGCACCGTCGCCAACGTCTTCTCGGTGTGGACGGCGATGCGTCGTCGCGGCATCGTCTACGGCAACGTCGCCGTGACCTCCGACTCGACCACGCAGCGGGTCCGAACCCTCGACGAGGTGATTCGCAACCGACAGGCCAACTGCGTCGACGGCAGCGTCGCGGTGGCGTCGATCCTTCGCCGCCTCGGCATTCCCGCGGCGCTGGTGGTCAGGCCCGACCACATGCTGCTGGCGTTTCGACCCTGTCGGGAATGTCGATGGGTGGGGTTGGAGACGACGATGATCTCCCAGGACGGCTCGGTGGAGCTCCGCCATCCGGAGATGGGATCGCTGCGGGCGCGGTACGGCGGGCCGCGATCGGGGCACGCCGAGGACTGGTCGTCCTTCGAGACGGCCCTGGTCTCCGGAGATCTGGAACTCCCGGAGAACCCGGACGAATCCGAGTCGATGCTCCGGATCGACGAACTCCGCGATTCGGGGATGATCCCTGTGCCGAGTTCCGGAGCCATCGGCCCGCTGCCGACGAGGCCATGAGATGACCGAGACCGCCACGATCCGACTGCTCGACTCCGTGCGGTGCCCCCACTGCTGGGTCCGCTTCGCGCCGGTCGACCTCCGATTCATCGCCGAGAGCCCGGCGCTGCTGGGCGATCCCAGGCTCGGCGAAGGCGAACCGTTGCGGTTCGCCCCGAGCCGATTCGACGGCTCCGGCGCCGCCATCGACCCCGAGGGCGGCAAGTGCCGACGCACCGCGTGCCCCCGCTGCCACAGCGAGTTCCCACGTGTCGGCATGGAATTGCCGTCGCTTCCGATCTCCATCGTCGGCGCCCCCGGCGCGGGCAAGAGCGCCATGCTCGCCTCGATGGCGTGGTCGGCGCGTCGCGATGCGCCTCGCCTCGGGGCATCCTTCAGCGACAGCGAGCCGAGGTTCAACCGCTCGCTGCATCTCGACGAGCACGCCCTCTTCGGGGGCGGAGGAACCCTTCCCGACAAGACCGAGACCGGCGGCGATCGGCACTACCGGATCTCGATCGTGGACGGTCGCGAGGAGACGCTGCCGAGGCCGCTGGTCTTCACCTGGCATCGCCGATCTGAGGGTCGCCTCGTGGTGCTCTACGACAACGCGGGCGAGCACTACCTGCCAGGCGCCGACGGGCATGCCGTGGCCGCGACGCGACACCTCGCCCACTGCCGCACCGCGATCCTCGTGCTCGATCCGCTGCAGGACCGGAGATTCCTCGACGCGATTCGATCGGACTCGCCGCAGGTCGAGTCCGCGCGAAGGCGGACCGCCGCCGCCGCCCGGCAGGACCTGGTGGTTGCGGAGTTCGCCACCCGCTTCCGGGAGCGCCGCGGCATCGCGGCGAACGCGACCATGGACACGCCGATCATGGTGGTCCTCGCCAAGGCGGATCTCTGGGCCGGAGACCTCCTCGACGACGATCTCCGCCGGGAACCGTTCCGACCGGAGACCGCCGGACGGACCGAGCTCGACGACGGCCGGATCGAGGCGATCTCGCAGGAATCCGCGGAGCTGGTGCGACGGTTCATGCCGGAGACCGCGGCCGTGCTGGAGCGGCTCTCGACCCGGACGTTCCATGTTCCCCACAGCGCCCTCGGCGCCTCGCCCGATTCCATCGGCGACGCGGTGCGACCCCGATGGGCAGCCCTGCCGATGTTGCAGGCGATCCGGCTCGCCGAGGGGAGCGAGGCGTGATCGTCGAGGTCGTGCACACCTCCGCGCCGAACGGCCTCGCCGGTCGCCACGGCGGCTTCACCGTGGTCGCCGCGACCCGTGGGGTCTCGGAGGCGCTGGTCGACGCCATCGCCGCCGGATCGGCCTACACCTTCGCGGCTCCCGGAGCGACGCCCCCGACGGTCTGGTCCCTTCGTCGCCTTCGCACCGGCGCCGGGGCCTGGAACGTGCTGACCCGGATCGTCGAATGCGGTCTCGACCACACCGGTCGCCGCAATCGAATCGCCCACCACGTCGCGGTCGACGAGGTCTCGCGCCGCCACGCGGGACCCGAGGCCTGGATCCGAAGCCATCCCTTCCGATCCGCATGGACGACGGCACCTCGCGAACTGGATCCGCCGGGCATTCCCGGCGGATCCGAGGACGGCCGATTCGACGGCGACGCGACCCTCGGCGACCGCCGATGGATCGAGGCGATCTCGAGGCGACTCGACATGCTTCGGAATTCGTGCGTGACGGTGGTGCTGCCGCCCGGCGTCGCCGCGGCATCGGTCGCCGCCGCGATACTCGCCGAACGGGGAGGCGGCCCGGCCTGGTCGACCGCGTTCTCCACCAGATGGGAACGCAACGCGGCGGGCGACGGCGTCGACCTGCGACTGCTGTCCGAGGAGGACCCGACCTGGCCGCGGGAGGCGATTCGACCCGGACCCCTGACGATCGATCTTCGAGATCGGCCGACCTGCCCGCAGCCGGCTCCCGCGGCGGCCGGACCGGCGAGGGTCGCCGCTGCCGCCTCGACGGATCCCCCCACCTCCGGTGCCCCCCGCGCGACGTCGCCGCCGCGCTCCGTCGCGTCGGAGGCCGAACCGGCGACGATCGCCGCCGAGGCCCCCGGGATCGTCGAGTACGTCGATCGCCGCCACGGAGCGAGGATCGCGCTGCTGACGTTCCTCGCCGCCGCCGCCGCCGGCGTGGCCCTCGCGGCGGGACTCGAGTTCTCCGGCATCCTGGGATCCGACTCATGAGCATCTCCGACCGACATCGCGACGCGATCGACGGCGCGATGCAGGCCATCAGGTCCACGTCGCCGAACCGCGAGAGTTCCACGACGGCGCACGCCGCCGTCGTCTCGATGGTCGAGGAGGTCGATCGGGATCTGCAGCGATGCCGGCGCTGGCTCGATCGCGGGCTCGTCGCCGAGAGCGTCGCCTACGCGGACGACTGCCACGAACTGCTGCGGCGGGCCGTCGAGCTGCAGGCGCTCTGCGAAGGTGCCGAGTGGCGTTCGTGGTGCGAGCGAGAGAGGCTTCCGCTCCCGCCGCAACTCGACGGCCCCGCGCTGTCGCGGCTCAACGCCGCCTTCTCGCGGCTCGACGCGATGCTCGAACCGCTGCGCGAGATGAGGCGATCGGTGCTCTCCAACGAGGACCCGGTCCGACGCATCGACGCCGTTCGACGCCTCGCGAGGATCGACCCCTCCAACCGGATGTGGCGCGAGCACGTGGCCGGCCTCGAGGCCGACGCCGTCGCCATGCTCGTCGAGCGATCCGAACGGGCTCTCGAGTCCGGCGATCTCGAGGAGATCGAGGCGAGTCTCGATCGTCTCGCGGCCCCGTGGCGGGAGACGGTGCCCCGCGGGCTCACCGGCCGCCTCGCCGAAGTTCGCGATCGACTTCGTCGTGAACGATCCGACCGCGCGTTCGAGGCGCTCGCCGACCGGGCCCACGATGCGATGGCGGCGATGGACGACGAGACGCTCGAGGATCTCGAGAGCCGCTGGAAGCGTCTCGTGGAGGAGGGAAACGAACCGCCCGAACACGCGCTCGCCTCGATCCGGCCTCCTTTCGATCATCTCGACGCCGTGCGCAGGGCCGAGTCCGCCGACACCGAGCGCCGCCGAGCCCTCGACGATCTCGAACGAGGTCTCGACGAAGGCCGATCCGCGGATGAGATCGAACGCCTCGCCGGCGGAGCGCTGCGGTTCGACGCCCTGCCCGCCGGACTTGCCGGGCGAGTCGCCGCGGTTCGGGAACGCGAGGTCGGCCGTCGACGGCGGCGTCTCGCCGCGACGCTCGCGGCGGTGGCGGTCGTCGGGGTGGCGGTGGTGCTCGCCGGCGGTCGCCTCTGGTCGGTCCTCGATCGCAACGCCGCCGCCCGCGCCTCCCTCGGTGAGCTGCGCCGACTGCTCGCGGAGAATCGAAGCGTGGAGGCGGCCTCGCTCGCTCGGGAGATCTCCATCGATCGTCCGGACCTCGTCGACGGCGATCCCTCCCTCGCGGCGGCCATCGGGGAGGCGATCGCGGCGTCGGAGGCGGAACTCGCCCGAAGAGAGCGCGTCGAGGCGGCGATCGCGGCGTCGGAGGCGGAACTCGCCCGCGAAGGAATGACCGCGGGGGAGATCGGGGATGCCCTCGACCGGCTGCGGCAGCGCACCGCGGAGGCCGCACCGCGGGAACGGACCCGCCTCGATGCCCTGCAGGATCGCTGGGAGTCGAGGCGCCGGTCCCGCCTCGAGCAGGACGTGCTGGCGGCCCGGCGTCTTCACACGTCGATCCTCGAGGCGACCGCCTCGGTCCCCGAGGCGGATCGGCGGATGGCGTCGGACGAACGCCGCCGTGCGGTGGACGCGCTCGTGGCCATCGAGCGCGACGTCGAGCAGGCGTTGCGGGAGTTCGCCCACCTCGAGTCGGAACGGGAACGATTCACGGAGGTCTCGCTGCGGGTGCAGCGCCGTCTGGAGCGTTGGCGAGGCGTCCTCGACGAGCAGTCGCGGTACGAGGCGGCCCTCGCGGCGATCGAGGATCCGAGCCTCGACGAGGTGGCGTTCCACGAGGCGTATCGGAAACTCGTCGCCGAGCACGGGGCGATGCTGCAGGCCGACGGCCTTCTGGAGGCCCACGAGCGCGGCGAGCGTTCCGCCCGGGCGTCGCTGGCGATCGCCCACTGGCGCGACGTCGTCTGGCCGGCCGCGGTGGTGCTGTCCGAGCCGGGCGACGACGGGGCGCCGCGAAGCTTCGAGGCCGCGTCGCGTCTGGCGGATCAGCTCGACGCGCACCTTGCCGCCCACCCGATCTCGCCGTACGAGTCCGTCGCGGTGCAGGTGCGGGATCGCAGTCGACACCTCGCCGGACTCGACGACGACGCGGACACGCCCGCCGAGTGGGTCCGGCACCGCTTCGAGACCAGTGGCTTGGCGGATCTCTGGGTGATTCCGCTCCGGGACGGTGCCGTCCGCTACGGGCGGGGATTCCAGGACGGTCGCATTCGGGGAGCGGTGCCGAGCCTGGTCGAACTGGAGCGGCCGCTGGAATCGCTCGCCGCACCGCTGATCTCCGATGCCGACGTCGTCGGGCCTCCCGAGCCGGCCGAATCGACCGCATCGGTGATTGCGACCCTCGATCGCATCGACGCCACCACGCCTTCCCGGATCGAGGCGGAGTTGTTGAACCTCTTCTCCGAGGTCGCCGCCGAGCGGTTCTCGGATCCCGGACTGCAACTGCATCTCCTGCGGCTCGTGGCGGATGTCGTGGCGAGTCTCGATCCCGCCGGCGAAGCCGGCATCGAGATGCGTCGATGGCTGCAGCAGGTGCGATCGGACCACCCTCGCGCGGTGCGACAGGACTGGCTGGTCGCGGCACAGGGCGCCTCGACGCGGAATCGCCGAGACGCCGGACGCGCGGCCCTCGCAGCGATCGCCGCCGTGCCGGACTCGTCGAGCCTGGCCAGGCGTTCCCTCGTCTCCGCCGACGCGATCCGGCAGGGCATGGGGGCACTCTCGCCCGCCGGAGTGCTCTCGGCGCCCACCGCCGCCGGACGCCGGGCGCTCTCCGGCCGCGTCGCATCGCTTCCGTCGTTCGAGGTGGTGGTGTTCGATCGGGGGTCGGATCGGTGCCGCACCCTCGCGGGCGAACTCGCCGGCGAGGCGGTCGTGCTTCCCAATCCCCCGCCGCCACCGGCCCCGGTGCAGGTCTTCACCCGATGAACCAGCCCCCGTCAGACGCCGCATCGCCGGGGTCACGCCGACCTTCCGCGTTCGTGCTCCGTCACGGCGGTCTGGATCCGGAAGCGCGTCTCGGCTTGCCCTCGGGACGCTTCACCAATCCGTCGGCGATCTCCTCGATGGTGATCGGCGGACTCTTCATGGCGACGCTCTACGGCGTGGTGCACCTGTTGCGCGGCTCTCCGGCGGGCGACCTCGCATGGCGGTACCTCACCGGGTTCTCCGGCATCCCCATCCCCATGGCGGCGCTGGCCTGCTGGGCGGTGGCCATCCTGCTGCTCAAGAGCCTCAAGATCTCCGCGCAACGACGGGCCTTGAACCTCCGCTTCGTCCCCGCCGAGTCCGGATTCGTCCTCAACGTGACGTCGGTCGGACGGGTCATCGACTCGATCGAGTCGACCGTCGATCAGCCGGGGCGGTTCCTGTACCTCAACCGGGTGCTTCGCGCTCTGAGAAGCGTTCGAAACGTCGGACGAGCCGCGGAGATCGACGAGATGCTGCGATCTCAGGCGGAGGCCGACGAAGCGGTGGTCGAGGGCGGCTACACGCTCGTTCGGGGGTTCGTCTGGGCGATCCCGGTGCTGGGCTTCATCGGAACCATCGTGGGCCTGACCGAGGCGATCGGACGATTCGGCGGCGTGCTGGCCGAACAGGACACGGCCCTGGAGGAGATCACCATGCGCCTGACCGAGGTGATCCAGGGACTGGAGACCGCGTTCGTGACCACCGGCGAGGGCCTGGTCGCGGCACTGGCGATCCATCTGCTGCAGACCTTCGTGCGACGGCAGGACGAGGCGTTTCTCGACGCCGTCGGCGAGGAGTGCACCGCGTCGGTGGTCTCGCGGGTGCGTCTCGTGGGCGGGCGGGACGACTGATGCGTCGGGGGCGACGTCGATCCGGCGAGGCGCCGGTGTCGTTCTTCTCCTTCCAGGACGTGATGATGTGCACCATCGGCCTCACCATCATGGTGACGCTGATGCTGATCCTCCAGATCGGCTCGTCGACGGCCGCGATCGCGGAGTCCGATGAAGACCGGACCGACCCGCGACTCGCGGAGGTGGATCGGCGCCTTGCCGAACTCGAGGACCGCCTCGTCGAACTGGACCGCCTCGACGACCTCGATCCCAATCGCGAACTCGCCGGGGCCCGCGCCGAGCTCCTCGCGCTGGCCGAGGGCCTTGCCGCGTCCCGAGCGCGAGTCGAGTCGGCGGAGCGGAGACTCGAGGACGCCCTTCGGGAGGCCTCCCTCGATCCGAGGTCCTCCATCGCGATCGACCTGATGCGACGCCGCGACGCTCTCGCCGAAGCGATCGCGGACGCCCGGCGACGCAAGCGGATCACCTATCTGGTCGCCGAGGCCGACGCGTTGCCGCCGACCGTCGTCGAGCTCGCCGGAACGCGTGCGGTGATCTCGTTCGATGCGGAGTCCGAGGCCCCGCAGGCCGTGCTCGCAACGGATCCGGAGCGCCTCGCCGATCGGGTGCTCGCGGTCTACACCGGTCGCCCCGACTGGCGAGACCGGTACCTGCTGGTGGTGCTGAAGCCCTCCGGCGTCGCGACCTGGGAGGCGATCCGACGTCGACTCCGCGAGGATCCGGCGTTCTCGAGCGTCTCCACAGGTCTCGATCTGCTGCCGGAGACGCAGTGGACCACCGACGCCTTTCCGCCCCCGCGGGGAGATCGCCGGTGAGACGACGCAGAGCCGGCGACCGCGCGGAGAGCATGGACCTGCTGCTGGACACGATCTGCAACATGTTCGGCCTGTTCATCTTCGTGGCGATGCTGGTGGCGCTGCTGGCTCGCGTCGGAGGACCCCGCATCGTGGAGAAGCCCGCGGAGCGAACCGACCGCGTCACGGAAGCCGTCGAGGAGGGACGGCGTTCGATTCGTCTGCTCGAGGCCGAGGTCGCCCGCTTCGATCCCGACCGCCTCGCCCGTGAACGATCCGCCGTGGAGGAGAGCCGACGCCGCGTGGAGTCGGCTCGCAACGAACTCTCCTCCCGGAACCTCCTGCTTCGCGAGCTCGAACGCGAACTCGACGGCGCCGAGAACCTCGAGGGCATGCTCGACCGCATGGTTCCGAGGCTCGAGGCGGAGGTGGCTTCTCTCGACGAGGAGCTGAGGTCGGCGGAGTCGCTCAAGGAGGTCCGACTGCGGACCCCGCGGCTCCGGGAGATCGCGGAGCGCATCCCCGTGCAGATGGTGATCTCCGCGGGGCGGGTCCATTGCGTCAACGACTGGTCGGATCCGGGGGCGCATCCCTGCGAGTCGTGGACGACCTGGAATCCCCAGGCCGTCGACACCGTGGCGAGCGAGGCCATCGTGCACTACTGCTGGCGCACCGGCGGACAGGACATCGAACGCCGCATCCGTCTGCGGGAGAACGGTGGCATCCCCGCCGAGGATCTCGATCTCCTGGAATCCGACGGTCGCTGGAGGAGGGTCCTGTCGTGGCTCGACCCGGATCGGCACGTGGTGTCGTTGAAGGTGGGCACGGACTCCTTCGCCGCCTTCGGGCCGGTTCGCGCGTCGCTGGCGTCGCTGGGATTCTTCTACGACGTCGCCCCGGTGGCGCTCGATCCGTTCTATCGCGACCGAATCGTCGAAGGCGCGACCAGAGCGCAGTAGGACTCGACTACGCTCCTCCGGCGACGGAGTTCCAGAACCGCTGCCGAGAGGCATCCGAATCGAGAGGCCGTCATGACTCGACGTCGACCCCCAACGCGTCACCTCCCCGCAGCGCTGCTCGTCGCGGGATGGGTCGCCACGGGATGTCGACCGGTCCCCGAACCGATCGAGACTCGCGAGGAGAGTTCGCTGAACGAACGGTCCCGGGCCGAGATCCGCCGGGCTCGACCGCGGCCGGAGCCGATTCGAATCGCCACGGCGTCCGACGATGCGATCGACCCCGTCGCCGAGCCGCCGTCGTCGAAGATCTCAGACCCCAAACTCGACCGCTTCGCCCGGACCGACGGCGACACCGACCACGAACCCACCGCCGCGACCGACGCCGACGCCACATCGAATCCGGCCGGAGACGTCGCGGCGAACCGATTCCCGAGTCCGAACCCATCGATAGATCGCAGCGTCGGCCTGTCGCCGGATCCCCGGGGAGGCCGCCAGTCGTCGCAGCGCACGATGTCCTCGTTGGACGGCACGTCACGCGCAGACCAAGGCGCCTCGAAAGGACAAGGACAGTCCCAGGCCGAAGACGCCTCGAAAGGACAAGGACAGTCCCAAGGCGAAGGCGCCTCGAAAGGACAAGGACAGTCCCAGGACGAAGACGCCTCGAAAGGACAAGGACAGTCCCAAGGCGAAGACGCCTCGAAAGGACAAGGACAGTCCCAGGACGAAGACGCCTCGAAAGG